>JACXTT010000122.1_pt1 | contig 116669 bp, 89 predicted proteins | sample 9270951 | NCBI WGS metagenome assembly JACXTT01 (sample SAMN15532306, study PRJNA645909) | rock metagenome | isolation source: weathered quartz diorite | place: Puerto Rico | collected 2017-06-21 | reverse complement strand
GCGTCAGAAATAGAAGTGCCGATGCTCGTCCACTGGGGAGGCGTGAGGTTGTCCGTAGCCTCGATGTTGTAGGTGGCATTCGGCAGGCCGGTGGCATCGATCTGCATACTTCCATTCGGCAGTTTCTGAATGGTACCGATGTGCGGAGGAGTAATAGCCGTGATTTGAGTGAGAACCACATCATTGCCGTCTCCGCCTTGGTAGGTGATCTGGAATTGCGCGCCGCCGATCACCAGCGCAGCTCCTTCCGGAAGGTTCTTGAACGTGCCGGCGACCGCATCATTACCGTCGTTGTCGATGATTGTGAATTTATTGCTCACAGAGCTGTTGAATCCAAGAGTCACAATCAAGCTCGCGCCGCCCAGGTCCACTGTGCCATTGACCGCCAGCTGCGAATAGTGCAGGCCGGGGGTTGTTCCACCAAGTGCGACAGGGAAAGTAGAAGCTGGATCCAGCGAAAGATTTTTCGAATTCAATTTCAAGAAGGTCGGGCAGCAGCCGGGGCTAATGGTGCCGCTAAGACTCGTGACATTTCCAACTAGCCCGCTGCCCATGAGCCTGCCACCGGCATTCACGCTGACCGGGCTGGAAGGAATCCAGTTTATCACGCTCAATGCCCCGCCGTTTACGACTGTGCTGCCAAAAAATTGCATGCTGCCGCCGCCGAGGATCAGTTTGCCAGCGCCTTGCTTGATAAAGTTGCCAGTGCCGCTAATCAGGCCATCATACTGTTTATCTGTGTTGTCGCCGCCTACAGTGAGTGGGCTGACTCCGAGTTTGACGGGACCGCCACCAGCCAGTGAGCCGATAGTTTGCGGCGCGAAAAGTGCGCTGCTCAGATCGAGCACGCCCGAGGAATTGATTGTTACCGGCGCGGAGGGGGCAAGTTGACCCCCGACCAGAATACGCACGACATGCGATCCCTGGGCACTGACGTTATCACCAATAATAAGTGTGCCCGGGACGGCGATGTTCCCCTTGCTCAGTTCAAGTGTGCCTTCACTGAGGGTGGTGATTCCGCCATACGTATTGGGCGGGTTGCCGGTCAAGATGAGTGTGCCGGGACCGATCTTTGTGAGCCCTTTAGGACCGTTCACCGCGCCGGAAAAGATGAGTCGATCGTTCGGGTTGACCACATTAAGAGTCGCGTCGGAAGCAAGCGTAACCAGGCCGGAAATAGTGTTGGTCTTGGCGCAACTGAGCGCACCATAGCCATTACCGCCGTCGCCGTTGAGAATTATGGGTTCTGAGCCGAGATTGCGTCCATCAATGGCCAACCGCGCGCCGCTGGCGATTGTGGTTGAGCCGGAAGGCTGTCCGAGGGCGTGGTCGTTGCGCGCATAGAGGACGCCGGCGTAGGCGGTGATCGGCCCGGAGAATTGGTTTGAGCCGGAGAGCGTGAGGGTGCCGCCGCCGTCCAGATCGAAGCCGGCGGTCGGCGCGTTATCGGAGATTTGGGCGAAAATGTTCAGACTGTAGCCCGGAGCGATGTGGAACATGCGTTTGTTGAAACCGAGCCACAAGTTGCCGGAGATAGTGCTGCCAGGCGCGTTAGTTGCGAGGACATCGCTCGTTAGCGAGAGGACGCCATTAAACGTTTGGATGTTGCCGCCCTGCAACGTCAGCGCGCCGCCGTTTTGATAGAAGTCGTTAAGATTGAGCGTGCCCGAAGTGTTAAGCGTAATCGGCAGTGTGGCTGGAAGCTGGTAATCATTGAGAAAACGCACGTCCGCAGCGCCTGCGCCCGGTCCCTGGCCAATGACCAAGGTGCTCGTGACGGCATCCATGCCGGCCGTTTTGTTCAGTTGTAGAGTCCCCGCCTCGACAATCATCGCGCCGGCCATTTGGTTCGCGGCGGACCCGGCGAATTGCAGGCTTCCCGCACCCCGCTTACGCAGGGTTCCGGCTCCATCCAGGAACGTGGCGATGCCCGTATGGGCGGGATTTGAGACGACCACGGCCGTGTCGCTATCCAGATGCAGAGCGCCGTTGAAGGTCGCGCCATCATGGTCAACGATCAATGCACCGCTGCGGTTAGCGCCAAAGCCGTTCAGATGAAAATTGTTCGGGGCAGTGAACGCGCTGTTGGCAATGAGCTGCGCGCCGTTGGAGATCGTCACGCTGGCGGACGCGTTCGGGCCAAATGGGGTTTCGCCGCCGGCGAACACGCTTCCCGTCGCAATGATGGTATCGCCCGCATATTGGTTGGTGCCATTAAGATAGAGATTGGCCGGGCCGCTCTTGACCAACTGCGCCACTTGCAAAATACTGGCGCCGATGATTAGGTCGCCCTGGCAATCGAGCACAGCCTGCGGTCCATTGGTTGGGGCGAGCACGAGTCCGGCGCCCGGGTAGCTGGCCGAAACGGTCGCGGTGCTCAAAGGAGTTGGTTTGGACGCGAAATTGGAATGAACCGCGAGCGCGGCAGGGACCTCGCCCTCAAATCCCCAATCCACGTACCAGTAATCAGACAAATCGATGGCGCCGCCTGTCATCGTGAGGCTGGCCACTTCCATGTGCGCCCAGAGATCCAGGGTGCCATTCGGGTTGATTACCAGAGGCGCGCCGCCGAATTGGCCGTCATACAGGGGACTGACGACGGGTGAGTGAGCCATGTTGGTATCGCCAATGACCAGCGCTCCGGGAACCGCCACCGTGGGTCCATTGCCAAAGAAGCCGAGTTGCCCCGCCAACAGTTCAAGAGTTCCATCGAGCACGGTCGTGACGCCGGCGTAGGTATTTGGGCCGTAACGAAGACCCTCAAGCATCAACTTTCCCGGGCTAACCTTGGTGAATCCGCCTGCACCGTGAAGGCTGCCGTTGAGAGCGAGGTCCTTGTTTGTGCTGACCGCGATGACGACATTGTTCCATAATTCGAATTCGGACCAGACGACGACGTTTGTGCCGCTGCAAGAGACATTGTAGGCGTAGGGAAACGGAGGCTGCGCGCCTGTGAGGATGATTTCCTCGCCTTGCAGCTTGTAATTGGAACCGAAAAAATAGAGCACTTCCAGCCACAGATCCGGGATGTCGTTGGTCATGACGGCGTGGCCAACGCCAGACGAGGGAAATTGGACAACACGCGGGGCCAATTCGAAGGCTGAGGGAGGGCCGCCGCTGGACCAGTTGCCGGGATTGCTCCAATAGCCGTCCTGCGCGCCGCTCCAGGTATGGGTTCCGGCACGGAGAATTTGTGCTCCGGCAAATAGGGCCAGGAAACCTAACACTGAGGTGATGGTTTTGCTTTTCATATTCGATTTGTTTTGCGTCATGCGCGTAATTGGACCACGGAAACGCAGAGTCAACAATCGGACCACGGCAGGACGCGCGGTTCCGTCCTTTGGCCCGCAAATCCGACTAAAGTCGTAGGCCGTGGGAGCTGAAATTCAGTGCATCAGTGCGGCGGTGTGGAGTAAGAATAAGGCCGTGATTACAGCCGAAAGACATCTCGCGCGCGGCGAAAAAGGAGCGTGCTCCGCCCTCTGGCTGGCCGCCGGTTTGCTGACTGTCAACTCCGTCTTTGGTCCAACGAATGCTGCTGCCCAGACTGCGGCGGCTGAAGCCGCGCCGGGTGAACCACGCGCTGCTACGTTGACGAACGTGCAGCAGGTGCTCAGCCTCGGCATCTATCGCGCCCGCACCGTCAGCCAGCCCGTTCTGCTGCGAGGCACACTCGTGCAAGTCAGCCGCGAAGCCGAGTATGTTTTTGTCCATGACGGTTCAGCTTGCATCCTTGCGGTTACCACCAATCCGCCCGCAGGGCTTGCGGCGGGGAAAATAGTTGAAATCGCCGGATGGACCGAAGCTGGACTTCGAGCCCCCATGGTAGACCGCGCCGAAGTGCGGGTCCTGGGCGAGGGACCGTTGCCGCCAGCAGCCTACTTGCCGGTGGCGCGAATGAAAGCAGGCGAGGGCTGCTGGCAATGGGTTCGCATCGAAGGTGTGGTTCGAGATATGAATCGCGACGTGCCGAACCTGGCCTTGTCCATCGCTGCGGAAAACCGGCGTTTTAGCGCCTTCGTATTTGGTTACGAACGCTTTAACCCTCACGGCCTGCCGCTGCATTGGCTGGAGGCGCGCGTGGTCATGGATGCGATCTGCTGGATAGACGTGAACGATCGAAGCGAACCGATTGATTTCCACGTCACGATGATGCACACTAATCAGATCCAGTTCCTGAGACCAGGCACGACGAATGTCTTTGCTGAAGGAGCCGTTCCAGCCGCGAATGCAGTCCAGCTTCATCAGCCTTCGGATGACCGACTGAAGCTGACCGGGACAGTGCTCGCTGTGTTTCCAGACGACCGCTTTTTCCTGCGCACGGAATTTGGGCCTTTGCAGGCTCGCTTATCTGCGCCGATTACGCGTGGTATGCCCAAAACAGAATTTGTGCCGCGTCCTCCGGCTGAGCCGCTGGCGCCGGGCGACCAAGTTCAGCTTGTAGGCGCGCCGGCCGAAAGCCGGTTCGCTCCGCTGCTGGTCGATGCCGAGTACCGCCGAACGGGCAACGAACCGCCTCCGGCCGCAATCGTCGCTTCCCGGCGTAATCTGATCAGTGGGCAGCACGATGCCGACTTGGTTCGTGTTGTGGGACGGCTGCTGACACAGCAGCGCCGCCAGGCAGGGATCGGCCCTGAAGAAACTCTCGTGCTTGGGTTCGGCGACACTGTCTTTGAGGCTTCCTTTCTGAGGAATTCAACAAACGCCTTGCCGAACCTGCGACTGAACAGCCGAGTCGAGGTCAGCGGGATTTGCCAGGTTCAACCTGGCCCGGGGGACTTGCGCCGCAATTTCAAAGTGCTCCTGCGCAGTCCTGAGGATGTGCGCTACCTAGGGCAAGTGCCACTTTGGAGCCAGCCTGGAATGAGCCGCATTTTGGGCCTCGGCTCGGCCTTCGCCGTTGCCGGTGGGCTCTGGGTTTTACTACTGCGCCGGCAAGTGAGCCAGCGAACAAGTCAGTTGGCGGCGGCAAATCGAAATCTGCTGCACGAAGTCGAGGAGCGCGAGAAAGCCCAGGCCGACTTGAGACGGGCACTGGCCGCTGAACGTGAGTTGAGCGAGCTGAAAAGCCGGTTTGTGTCACTGGTATCGCACGAGTTCCGCACGCCGCTTGGCATCACGATGAGCGCTGTTGAGCTCCTGCGCAATTATCTAGATCGCTTGCCCCAACAAAAATTGAAGGAATTGCTCGACGATATTTATTCCTCGACCTTGCGCATGTCCGGTTTGATGGAACAGGTGCTTTTGCTCGGCAGAGTCGAGGCAGGAAAGGTGGCCGCTCGTCGAGCACCTATTAATGTTGCAGCCATCGCCGCCAAGCTGGTGGATGAGACCCTTTCAGCTACTCATCGAAAATGCCCGATCCAACTGATCGTAAAGCCGTCGCTCGAGGCAGTTGAAAGCGATGAAAGCCTGTTGCGGCACATCTTTTCAAACCTGCTCTCAAACGCAGTGAAATATTCACCCGAGGCCCGACCTGTTCAGTTCATCGTGGAACGCAACGGCCATGACCTGGTATTTATTGTTCACGATTACGGCATCGGAATTCCGGAAGCAGACCGCCCGCACCTCTTCGAGCCATTCCATCGCGCCTCGAATGTCGGTCAAACCCAAGGCACAGGTCTCGGCCTGCTGATCGTCAAACGCTGCGTGGAACTGCTTGATGGGAAGATTACGTTTGAATCGCGCGAAGGCGCGGGGACTACCTTTACAGTGCGACTACCTTTATAAAGATCGTAACGGCCTGGGAGGGGTCCCTCGAAGCGAACAGATTGCTCCTGATTTCAGGAAAACTGCGAAACTGCTGCACCACTCTTCATTGCTTCAGCCATAAATCTGTAAAAACTCATCCAGGCATCGCGCACCCGCGGATTAAATTGCGCGCCGAGTACATCGGCCAACATCCCAATCATTGCTTGTCCAACTGTCTCATAATATTCATCGCGCACCCCATATGTCCGATGCCGCGCGCCCAGTTCCCTCAACTCTGATTCCAGTGCAGTCGTGTTTGCCGAAAGACTCAGCGCCAGACCGAGCATATCCATCAGTTTGCGCGATTGTTCCTCAATGTCCCCTTTGAACAGCGGTCTGAGTGAAGGGTCCAACCCAAACAGTCTGCGGTAAAACAGTAGCGCAGCCACCTCGGCTTGAGATTCAATCGCAGCGAAGGACTTGCGCAGAAGATGAATTTCCTCTTCAGTCATCCGCTATTGCATACCATGAACACAACCGGCTTGCCTTCCGACTTTAGTCGGATGGCGCTTTTACGAAGAATAAGTACGCTGGGTCGTGGCAAAAAATCCGATGCCGAAGGCCGAAATCAGAAAGAAATCCGAGTTCCGAAAAAGAACCTTAATAATTTGTCGATTTCTCATTTAGCTATTCGGATTTCCTTGGGACTTAGGCGCTCGGATTTCGGAGCTTGAATTGCTCCCCGCCATACCATACTGCGAACGGAGCTTATCTCATGAAAAAAATTCTCGTAATCGAAGATCAAGCCCCTATGCGCCGCAACATAGCGCTGCTGCTGGAGATGGAAGGTTTTCAAGTACTGACTGCGGCGAACGGCACGCTCGGAGTTGAAGCCGCGCGCAAGGAACGGCCTGACCTGGTCCTCTGTGATGTCATGATGCCTGAGTTGGATGGTTATGGCGTCGTGCAGGAATTGCGGGCGGACCCGGAGTTCGCAACATTGCCCTTTATCTTTCTTACAGCCAAAGGTGATAAGGCGGATCTCCGGATCGGCATGAATTTCGGAGCAGACGATTATCTAACCAAGCCGGTAATTCGCGAAGATCTGCTCGCAGCGGTTCAAGCCCGCCTCGCCCGGGCGCAGGCCGTTGCCGAAAAAGTGGAACGAGCCGCCAGCGAGGCAGGTGGGTTCCACCCCGATTTCAGTTCGCCTCTCCCGCTCCAGCGCGCTTTGGCCCTGACTGCTCGGGAAGCGGAGGTCCTACTATGGGTTGCCCAAGGTAAGAGCAATGGAGATATCGCAACGATACTCGGTATGAGCGAGAAGACCGTTAAGCAACACCTGGGCAGCGTTTTCCAAAAACTCGGTGTCGAAAATCGCAATGCTGCGAGTTTCCGCGCAATGGAAGTTCTGAGCGCTCCGACCTTACACGGGTCGAATGGTTAGATGAAATCGGGATCAGCGCCGACTGACGTCAGCGGCCATGTCCTGAGGATGCCTTCGCCGCACCGTGAATTATCCGCTCCAGCAGATTGGCGGTGATGCGCTGGAGGCGAGGGTCTGGGCCTTTGGGTGAGGTGTACACGGAGGGCCGCACATAACCGGGCGGTTCGGACAGTCCATCGGCCCACCAGCACGTGGAAGCGTTGAACACGAAGTTGCCCTTGGGACCGGGATAAATTGTGGCAGTATAAATGCCGCCGTTGGGCTTGCCGGGAGCGTCCTGAGTCCGGCCCGTCGCGACGATTTCCAGGCCGGGGAGGTCGGGCGGGTTGCCGTGAAATTCCCACCCGATCACGCCGGGAATATGGTCGCCCTCCTTCATGCCGGTGCCTGCGTAAATCCAGTGGTAGGGCAGTGTGCAGATCCAGTCCGCGCCGCCCGTGCACGGCGGCACGTTGCTGCGTGCGCCCAGCAGCAAGCCTTCGGGCGGGCTGCGAAACGGAAACGCCGCCATCGAGGGAAAGCGCTTGATCATGCCCTCATCTCGCGGTCCGAAGTAATCTACGCGACCATACGTCCGATTCGGAACGCCTGCCGAGTCCGGGCGGAGAGCGATCCGTCCACAACAGGTGTTGCCAGACAGAAAAGCGACGTTCAGCCCGTCGTTAATTGCACTCCGCAGGTTCTGATACATCTCCAGCGAGTAATATTCGTCGTGGCCAACCGAAAGGAATCCCTTGGCTCGTCGGAGTCCATGTGGATTGGAATGGGTATCGAGATTGGAAATGTAAGTGACGTCGTAGCCATGTGCCTCCATCCAAAAGGCAAGCGGAAACTCCCAGAGAAACCACTCGCCCGAACCAGTTGAGAGGGGCGCATCCAGGATTTGGCAGTATTTCCCGTAGGGCCGATTGAAGCTGACATCGACGCCTGGCCCGCAATACCAGTGCTCGTGCCCATTGTCGTAGAGCGCGAACTGGCTCGGCCAACGGTTGTACGCCTGCCAGGTGATGTCGGAGCATTGAAATATAAAGTCCGCGCGGCGGTCGTCACCCACGATGAAAATCACATAGCTCTGCCACTGGTCGTGTTGAGTGGTCAGCTTGCCAATATAGACACCGCTCAGCCAGTCGCGCGGGATCTTCAGTGTAGCGCACGCTGTCCACTGACACTCCCGCACACGATTTTTTCCAATTGGCGGGTCAGGTTGCGTCTCGCCCTTGAACGGCCCAAGACTCGCCACATGCCGGCCACCGGCGCCGCCGTAGGAGCCCATGCGATAAATGTCGATTGTGAACGGGGAAGGGGGATTGGTGCTGACCTGGAATCGGATTTTCTCGCCGGCGCGCACGCTGGTGCGCGAGCAGTAGCCTTCGATCCAGGGACAACGGTATTTTGTGGCCGGATCAATGCCCGCGTGTTGCAGCAGCCAATCGCGGGTGCCGGGCTTTTCGTTCTCGCGTCGGATCAAATCGCGTGTAGTAGAAATGGACGATTTGGCGCTGTCAGTCGTTCCTTTGGTGAGCGAAGAGCAGCTTGTCAATATACCGGCTGCGCCCAGCCCGGCGACGCCTTTAAGCAAATCGCGGCGGCTCAGGCCCGGGTGCTTAGGTGGTTCCAGACGCGGTGGTTTCTTCTGCCCGTGGTTCATGCGTGCCAGGAAACGATGAAACTAGTGATTTTTGATCGCAACGATAATCGTAATGGTGAATTGCTCCCTCGAAATATTCGTTCTATGATGGCGGTAATTGGCGATGAAAACATCACAACACTTTGGCCTACTTCCGCTGTTTATTTTTTCCATTTGCGGGTCGGTTCAGGCTCAAATCAACACGAACATCTTCACGGTTGTGCCGGCCGTGAGCACGAATCTGGTCGGCTCTTTGGTGCAGCTTTCCGTCTTGGAAAATGGGCTGGCTCCCGTTGACCAACTCAATTATCAATGGTTGCAGAACGGAGCCATACTTGTGGACGGTGGCAACGTCAGCGGTTCGCTGACCAGAACTCTATCCATCGCGAATGCTGTTTCGACCAATGCCGGCACTTATGTAGTGACCCTGTCGGTATCAGGGGTATTGCGGGCAACCGCGGTGTCGGTGGTTTATGTCGCCGAGATCAATACGAATATCTTCACAGTCGTGCCGATGGTGAGCACGAATCAGGTCGGCTCTGACATCCAGCTTTCGGTCCTGGAGAACGGTCTCCCTCCCGTGGATCAACTTGACTATCAGTGGTTGAAAGACCGCACCAACCTCGTTGATGGCGGCAACATCAGCGGCTCCCAGACCGCGACCTTGACCATCACAAATGCCGCACTGACCAACGCCGGCAACTATTCAGTCGTCCTGTCAGTCTCCAACGTCGTCCAGGCCACGGCTGCGTCAGCGGTCTATGTCGTCGATCAGCCCGTCGTTCAAGACGTGGTGGCCTCAACCAGCGGCGCTAGCGTGACTTTCACGGCGGTGGCCACAGGGGGATTGCTTTCGTATCAATGGCTCTGGCAAGGCCAGCCACTCGCCGGCGCGACGAATTCATCGCTCGTTTTTCCCAACGCGTACGCCAATGCGAGCGCAGGGTATTACACGGTCATCGTGACCAACCTGCTCGGGTCCGTTACCTCCGCGCCGCCCGGTGTGCTTTTCACTAAACCGGCGCAGGCCGGCACCTATCAAGGCCTGTTCTTCGACCCCACGAACACCGCCCTGGAATCTTCCGGTTTCTTGCAATACACGCTTTCGTCCTCCCAAAAGAGCTTCTCGGGCAAACTCCTGATCGGAGCGAACAGCTACTCCTTCTCCGGCGCCTTTTCGCTCGCCCATGACGCGCAGATCTCTGTCCAGCGACCAAACACGAATGCGCTGACGATGCATCTTCAGCTCGTCACGATTAATAATAATTCCCAGATCATCGGCTCGGTGAGCAACGGATTTTGGACCGCATCCGTGGGTGGCAATCGCCTTTATTACAGTGGTGGTACTACAACAATCCTGGCGGGAAAGTACACGCTCGCTCTTGACAATACTAATTCCTCCCCCCTGGTGCCCAATGGCGCGGGCTATGGCACCGCGCAGATCAAGAAAGAGGGGACAGTGGCGTTCTCCGGGTTGACTCCGGACGGAATCAGCTTCTCGCAAAGCTGCGGTTTGTCGCGGCTGGGGGATTGGCCGCTCTACGCGTCGTTGTTGAAAGGCCGCGGGCGATTGCTTGGCTGGCTGACCGTGCATCCGCAAGCCGGCAGCAGCATTCAGGGGACGAATGTGTTCCACTTGAAAGGCGCCGGGGCCGACAAGCTTTATCCGGGCGGCTTTTCGATCCTACTCCAACCTACGGGCTCTACTTTCAGGCAGCCGACCACGAATCCAGTCCTTCAATTCACTAACGGCGTATCGATCCTCTCGGGCGGAGACCTCAGCGACACCAACGGTACTCCATTTTTTGACCTTGTCCGAGTCTTCCTCCAGCCTCCATGCAAATTCATTGCTGAATCCGGCGATGAGAGGCTCAGCCTCGGCGCCAACTGCGGCAGTGGGTTGCTCTCCGGTCACTTTGTGGATTTCCACACCGGTTTGAGCACGCCCATCAAAGCGATTCTCCTGCAACAACAGAACATCAGTTTGGGCACTTTTTTGAGCACAAATGCCTGCGGCCACTTTTCGCTCGCGCCCGCGAAATGAGACGACCTCGCCGCGGCAGCTCTTCCTGGGATGGTGCGCGCTGCAGGACTTGAACCTGCGACCCCTTCCGTGTGAAGGAAGTGCTCTTCCACTGAGCTAAGCGCGCAACGGCGAATAGCGATCGCTAGCGGGGCAAAATTAAGGGCGATCCGCGCCCGCAGCAAGTCGAAACCTAAACCCTCACTGCTTCCCTCACCGCCTCGACGCAGCGGGCGCAAATCGTCGGATGTTCGGAATTCGATCCCACGTCGGTTTCCCAATGCCAACAGCGTTCGCATTTTTGCCCGGCTGCTTTTGTGACCGAAGCCGTCAGCGCGGCGTCGCCATCGGGTCGCAGTTCGAGTTGGGAAACATTCAGCAGCTCACGGAGTGACTCCAGATTGCTTTTTGCGCTGGCCATCAGCGCACCGGACCCCGACAAGATCAGTCTGGCCTCCAGCGCTTTGCCGATCTCCTTCGCTTGGCGCGACTTTTCCAGGGCCGTCAGCGCGACCTCTCGGATGTGGAATAAATCCTTCCATGCTTGTCGCTCCGTTTCGTTGCGAGCGAATGTCGAAGGCTGCCAGGTGAGCTGGTGCGCGGAATCAACGGCTTTGCCCGGAGCGAATTCCCATGCTTCATCGGCAGTGAAAGCAAGGATTGGCGCCAGCATTCTGCAGAGGCCACCGACCATCCGATACAGCGCCGTCTGCGTCGAGCGCCGCCGATGCGAATGGGCCGGATCCGTGTAGAGACGGTCCTTCACTGCGTCATGATAAATGGCCGACAACTCGACGGCTACGAATTGACTGATTCTTTGATAAACGACGTGAAATTCATACGTGTCGTAGGCCATTAGCACGTCGCGCTCCAGACGGGCAAATTCGTCGAGCACCCAACGGTCCAGGCCAGTCAACTTGTCGTCCGGGACGCCATGGGCTGTGGGATCAAAATCGTACAAATTCGAAAGCTGGTAGCGCAGCGCGTTGCGAAGCACGCGATAGGTCTCCGAAACTTTGTTGATTCGCTCCTCGCTGACGATAATGTCATTGCGAAAGTCCTGCGAAGTGACCCAGAGTCGGATAATGTCGGCGCCCCATTTTCTCACGTAGGCTTCGGAAGTTTGGGGCTTTTCGTAGCCAGCCTGGGTCTGTTTGCTCTTGGAGATCTTTTCGCGGTCGGCATCCACCATGAAACCGTGCGTGAGGACGGTCTTGAACGGCGCGGCCCCGTTTCCGGCCAGGGACAAAAGCAGGGAGGATTGAAACCATCCGCGATGCTGGTCGCTGCCTTCGAGATACATCTCGCACTGAAAATGTTTGTCCTTTCCACGGATTTCCTCGCGCCGCGCAATGACAGCCCGCGAGGAAGAGCCGGAGTCGATCCAAACATCTAGCGTGTCGCTCGACTTCACGGTGGCTTCCAGACCCTGCCAGTCCGGCGGCCTGAGCGCGGCCCAAAGTTCTGAGGCGGATTTTTCGAACCAGACATTCGAACCGTGTTGCTCGATTAAATCAGCGGTGCGACGGACGATCCGAGCATCGAGAATCGGATTATTCTGGATGTCGTAAAAGGCCGGGAGCGGCACGCCCCACGACCGCTGGCGCGAGATGCACCAGTCCGGCCGGCCCTTGACCGCGGCCTCGATGCGGCCCTTGCCCCAATCGGGCACCCACTCGACGCGGTTGATCTCCTCAAGCGCGCGCTCGCGGAACGTCATGCCCTCAGCCTCTGCGGTTGGGGTCTGAGGGCTTCGCTGAGAACCTGTAGGAGCCGAGGTGACGAGGCTCTGATTACTGCGTTGGGGGCCGGTTGCCGAAACAGCGTGAGCCTCGTTACCTCGGCTGCTACGCGGGCTGATATGATCGAGCTCGATGAACCATTGGTCCATGGCTCGGAAGATGACCGGGGTCTTGCTGCGCCAACAGTGCGGATAGCTGTGATGATAGTTTTCCTGATGTACCAACGCGTGGCGCAGCCTCAGTTCGTGGAGCACTGCCTCGTTGGCCTCGCTCTGGCCGTGCTTTTCGAGAATCGATTTGCCGAGCATTTCGGCGGGCATTTGCTGCTCGGGCGGCAGATCAGTTGTGCGCGCAAATCGTCCATCATCATCCACGGGTGAATAAATCGGCAGCCCGTGTTCGCTCCCCAGTAGGTAATCCTCCAGTCCGTGCCCGGGCGCGATATGCACGAACCCGGTGCCGGTGACGTTGTCCACGAACGCATCACCGGCGAACAGTTTGCCGGTCCGGTTGCAAAACGGATGTTCGTACTCGAGCTGGCTGAGGTGGCCCCCATCGAGACTGCGAACGATCTGGTAGCCTTCCCAGCCGCACTTCTGCGCCACCGCCGAAAGCAGCATCGCCGAAACGATGAAGCTTTCGTCCCCGTACCTTACGAGCGAATAGCTGAAGGTCGAGTTGTAAGCCACGGCGAGATTTGCCGGCAGCGTCCAGGGGGTGGTCGTCCAGATGAGGATGAAAGTCCCTGGCCGATCGATGACCGGAAACTTCACATAAATGCTTTGGCTGACGTGGTCTCGGTATTCGACTTCCGCCTCCGCCAGAGCCGTTCGGCACGGAATGCTCCAATAGACCGGTTTCTTGCCGCGATAAACAAACCCTTGCTCGACAATGTCCGCGAACAGCCGAAGTTCGTCCGCCTCATACTCCTTGTTGAGCGTAAGATAGGGATTTGCCCAGTCCCCAAGGATGCCAAACCGCTGAAACTGCTCCCGCTGGATATCAATGTACTTGCGCGCATAAGCATCGGAGGCCTTGCGAATGGTTGCGGCGTCGGCATCCGCTTTGCCAGCCTTGCGCATGTCCTGCGCGACCTTGAACTCGATCGGCAGGCCATGACAATCCCAACCCGGGACGTACGGCGCGCGGAATCCACGCAAACTCTTGTACTTAACAATGATATCCTTGAGAATTTTGTTCAGGGCGGTGCCGATGTGAACATCGCCGTTGGCAAAGGGTGGGCCATCGTGCAACACGAACTTCTCCGCGCCCGCGCGCTCGGCCTGAATGCGCTCGTAAAGCCGGCTGCTGGCCCACTTGCTGAGCCGCTCCGGCTCTCGCGTGACCAGATCGGCCCTCATCGGAAAATCGGTTCGCGGCAGGTTTAAGGTGTGTTTGTAATCCATGACCATCTCAAAGAAGGCGCACGGTAACAGTGCAGGAAAGCACTGTCAACGAAGGCCCCAGCGCTCGCAGCAATTGTCATTCTGGCTGTCCGCCGTAGGAGACGAGGTAACGAGTCTCTAATTTCAGTCTGGAAATCCTGAGGTCAGAGACTCGTTACCTCGTCTCCTATAACGAAAATGAGAACCGCTGCTGCCCCTACCAGACTTCGACCGGTCCTTTCGGCACCGGAATCTGCTGACGTTGCGCCGCATCTGGCACCTCCATGAACGAGGCGACCATCGGCGCGGGCCGGAATCGGCTCAGCAGTTCACCCGTGTCGTCCAGGAATTGTTGCCGCCAGCGCAAGTAGTTTTCCAGAACGTCGTGGAACTCGGCTTTGGAGGCAACGCACACGACGCGTTTGTTGAATTCGTTAGCCGGGCCGAATCGCTTGGCATACCACGGCGCCACTTTTCGAAACATCCGGCAGCCGTGTTCCTCGCCGAAGACCTCAACCATCAGGTCCAAATGGCGGCACATTACGCGGACGCGTTCCTCGAACCGCGGCTCCGCCGGCAACTCGCCCGTGTCCAGATAATGGCGCGTGTGCAGAAAAATCCAGGGATTGTAAAACGCGCCACGGCCAATGCTCACACCGGCGCAACCGGTTTCGTCGAACATCTTTTTCGCGGCCTCAGGCGTGGTCACGTCGCCATTGCCGACAACAGGGATCGCTTGCACGGCCTGGGCCACCGCGCGAATGCCGTCCAGGTTCACCGCGCCTCCGAAACCCTGCTCGCGCGTGCGGCCATGGACAAAGATGCCGGCGACACCGGCGTCCTCCAATGCGCGGGCCAGATCCGGTGCGGTGATGTTTTGATCATCCCAGCCGAGTCGCATTTTGGCGGTGATAGGTATTTTCAGTACCGCGACCATGCCCCGAACCAGCGCCGCCGTCTTTGCCAGCTCGGTCATCATGGCTGACCCACCACCGACCCGGCAGACCTTGCGCACCGGGCAGCCCATGTTGATATCAACCGCCGCAATCCCGAGCGATTGGAGCAGCAGCGCCGCGTCGCGCATTTCTTCGGGGATGGAACCGAACAATTGGACGGCAAGCGGGCGGTCGGCCGGGCAAGTTTGGATGAGTTTGAACGCCTTGGGATTTTTCTCGAGCAGCGATCTGGCGTTTACGAGGTCGGTGGTGGCGAGGTCGAGCCTGCCCACCTCGCGCACCGCCAGCCGAAAGGGCAGGTTGGTGTAACCTGCCAGAGGCGAGAGAAACAAATTTGACTTGAGTGTGAGCGGACCGAAACGCATCGGGGAGAGTATAATCCGATTGAGGAGTAAAAAAAGCGCTCGGTCTGGCGAGCTTACTTCACGCCCGCCGGGGTGGTTGCGCTGGCTGGCGTCTTTGCCAGGGCGCTATGGTTCGCGCCATAGAAAAAGTAAACGAAGATGCCGATGACGAACCAAATGATCAATCGCATCCAGGTCGTCCAGGGCAGGGCGGCCATCAAGGCGATCGCGGAGATGGCGCCTGCGGGGGCGACGAACCAAACCCACGGCGTTGTAAACTTGCGCGGCAGATTCGGTTCGCGAACGCGGAGCACGAGGATTCCCACCGAAACGATCACAAACGCGAGCAAGGTGCCAATGGAACAAAGACTACCGGCTTCACGGACCGTGAATACCGCTGAAAAAAAGGCGACCGCCAAGCCGGTGATGATGGAAGTGATCCAGGGCGTGCGGAAGCGCGGATGCACCTGGCTGACGATGGGCGGCAATAGTCCGTCGCGGGCCATGCTGTAGAAGACCCGGGATTGACCCAGCAACATGACCAGGATCACCGAAGAGAGTCCGGCAATGGCGCCGAGCTTGATGAGCTTGGCCATCCAATCCATGCCGGCGTGGTCGGCGGCGACGGCAATCGGGTCCGGCACATCCAATTGAGCGTAGGGCACGACCCCGGTGGCAATGGCGGAGACAATGATGTAGAGGACGGTGCAGATGAGAAGTGAGCCAATGATTCCGATCGGCATGTCCCTTTGCGGGTTCCTCGCTTCTTGCGCGGCGGTGCTTACTGCATCGAAGCCGATGTAAGCGAAGAAGACGATTCCTGCGCCGGTCATGATTCCCGACCATCCGAAGTGGCCACCACCGGTCGGTGTCGGTATGAACGGATGCCAGTGGGCCACCTGGATGGCGTGAGCGGCCCCGACGATAAAGAGGAGCACGACAGCGACCTTTACGAGCACGATCAGGTTGTTGAAATTCGCGGATTCCTTGATCCCAACCACGAGCAAGGTGGTGACGATGAAGATGATGATAACCGCCGGCAGGTTAAAAATCGCTGTTGCGTGGGACAGCGTGGCTGGATCAGTGCCAAGCGTCTTGATTTGGTCTCCCAGAGCAGTGCTAAAGGCAGTCCAACCGCCCCTGAGCTTCAGCCCCGCAGCGAGGGCCGCTGGGATGTCGATGAGCTCGGTGCCGCGGGCCGCCGAGAGTTGCGGCGGCACCACAATTCCGATGTCATGGAGAAAGGAGACGACGTATCCGGACCAGCCAATCGCAACTGTGATCGCGCCGACGGCGTACTCCAGAATCAAATCCCAGCCAATGATCCAGGCGATGAGCTCGCCCAGCGTCGCGTAACCGTATGTATAGGCGCTGCCTGCCATCGGGACCAGCGAGGCGAATTCACTGTAACAGAGCGCGGCGAAGATGGAGGCAATTCCCGCCAGCACGAAAGAAAGGATAACGGCCGGTCCCGCGTTCTGCGCGGCAACGGTCCCTGTCAGCACAAAAATTCCCGTGCCAATAATAGCTCCGACTCCCAAGGCCGTGAGATTCAATGCGCCAAGGGCCCGTTTGAGGCTTTGATCCGTCAACGCTTCCGCCTGCAGGTCTGTGACGCTTTTCCGCCTGAATAAGTTCATAGTTGGATTGGGTTCACAGGCATTGTGGTTGTTGAGCCGGGTAAATGAGCCATTTGCCCGCGCAAGTCAAGCACATGCGGCAGTTCGTGAACGGCCGTATCATAGCGGGCGATCGTATAACTGTTGAAAAACGCGAGTCTTTCGCGACTGACACGGATCGATGATGGTGATTCCTTTGTTGCCAAAACGGGCGGTCACCGGCGCGCCTTTTCCCGCTTTCAGGTACTTGAAATTCAAATCGCGCACCTCGCGAGCGGCGTGGATGATAGCCACGACGATGCGAGCCTCCTCAGCCGTTGGATAAATCGTCGCCAGGCTTTCGCGGCTTGGGCCGAAGAATTTCAGGCGGCAAATCGCCGCCAACGCAACCGTCAGGCTATCCACTCCGTAGCCGACGTAAGCCGATGAGCCGTCAGTGCGCTTCACCTCCCGCGTGAAGTGATTGTTTGCCGTCCGGCTGCCGCCGCCCCGGTTCCACCACCGAAGCCCGCGGTACTGCTGGTCGCTTTCCACTTTGCCTTTGGTACCCACGATCTCGTGGCCCTGGTTGACTGGCCCCTCAAAATCGGGCGGGGTTATCCAATTATTGTGAAAGTTGATGCTCATCCCGTTGGCAAAGTCCACCCGGACCTGGACGGCGTCATACGCATCAATGCCTCGGCGGAGGAGAAGCCTCTTTTGTCCCACTACGCTGAGCGAGACCGGCTTGCTCTTGTAGTAATGATAAATCAGGTCCACCCAATGCGTCCCGACATAGCTAAAGGGATCACTCTGCTCGACCCACTTGAACGTGCGGGTCGAGACGTGCAACGGTTCTTCGAGGTACGCCGTGCCGTAGAGTGGCTCGCCGATGCGCTTTCTAATCTCCTGGTGGATGCGAAGGTGGTCCGGGTCGTAACGCTTGTGCATATCTACCGCCACCAACCGCTTCTTTTTGCGCGCCAGTTCGATGATGCGATCGGCGTCCTGGATCTCCAGACACATCGGCTTTTCGGTGATCACATGCGCGCCGGCGCTCAGCGCGTCCAGGATTACCGGCGTGTGCAGGTGGTCGGGTGTCGCCACTGCCATCACGTCGAGGTCAGGAAAATCCCGCAAAATGTTCCGCCACGGTTTCTCCCCCGAATAGCTTTTGGGTTGATGTCTCGACAGAGTCTTGAATTGCCTGGCCGCGCGTCGGGCCGAAGCCGGGGTTCGGGTTGCAATGGCAACCAGTTCGAATCGAATATCCGCAAACTCCCTGGCCCAAGTATCCAACCCTACGCGTGAGAGCTGAGGACTGATGCCGGCCCGCTGCAGATCCGCATAAGCCCGTAAATGAACATCTCCTCCGAACATCCCGGCGCCGGCCAACGCAATTTTGATCGATCGTTCCATGAATGTGGTCGGTCACCGCCCGACGTGGTTTTGTCTGATGTGTAGCGGCCAGGCTCGCGAGAGGCAATTTCTTTCCGGCTTCCAGTTTACACTTTGAATGGCTGCGGTTGAACCTACTATGCCGCGGAATGCTTGGGACGGCGATGAATCAGACACCATGGACAGGAATGCTCGGGACGCTGCTGAACGCGGCCGGGATCCTCGCGGGGGGCGTCGCTGGTCTGCTCCGACGCAAGCCATTCTCACCTGCGACCGAGTCGTTTTGGAAAGTCACGCTCGGAGCATTCACCGTGTTTTACGGCTTGCGGCTGACATGGGTCAGCCTGAACGGTTCCGCCTGGCAGATCTTTAAGCAATTGGTCGTCACAGTCCTCGCTCTGGGCCTGGGTAAATGGACCGGGCGTCTGTTTCATCTCCAGAAGATGTCGAATCGTCTGGGCCAGAAAGCGCGGGAGCGTTTTGAGACTGCCACGCCAGACGCATTAAAGCCGGCGAGCGAAGGTCTGAGCATTGGTGCGGTATTGTTTTGCGCGGCGCCGCTGGGAATCGTGGGCGCCGTGGCGGACGGCGCGGCAGGCTATTATTACCCGCTGGCCGTCAAGGCGGCGATCGATGGATTGGCCGCTATGGGTCTGGCGCGTCTTTTTGGCTGGGGCGTCGCATTGGCCGCGCTGCCTGTGTTGGCATTTCAAGGAACGATCGCGTTGGCCTGCGCGCAATGGGCGGGGCCGCTCTTGAGCCAAAAGGGGGTGCTTGAGGCGATGAACGCCGCAGCCGGATTGTTAATATTTTCTGTCGCCTTGGTGATCTTGCAAATCAAGAAAATCACCTTGGCGGATTATTTGCCGAGCCTGCTTTTTGCGCCGTTGATTGCCTGGATTTGGAGATGAAGCAGTGACTGTGCTGGTGATTCCGCTAACCCAATGATCGGAATTGTACCGAGATGATCGCACGTGGCCCGCAGGATGTGGCCTGCCAGGATTCCCTTCCCCATGTCGATTATCTGCGAAGAAAACCGGCGATGGTCTTGCGCGCGTACGCGAGCCACAGCAGGCTCAGGAGGCCGATAATCAAGACCTGTCCAACAACAGGGAAGCTGTAGATCACGAAGGCCAACAGGCCACAAATGATGGTTGCTTTGCTCAAATCCAGGATCGTCATAACACTGCGTTCAAATTCTTTCCCGACCGGTAGCGGGTTTGGTCATTCCGTACCATGACCCGGCCACCGTGACCGAGAGCTTGCGTCCAGCAGTCTATATGTAATGCATCTCGCGTGCCAAGCCAAGCCGATTCTAGGTCTAACTATTCCAACTCCGCCAACGACGCGGCAAGAGGTGGCGGGTGTTGAGGTGATGTTTAACCTCCGAAGCGTTTCGGGAGCGGTCGGCGCCCGAGGAGCAGCGGACCGAAATGACCGGAGGATTTCATTGACATGAGCCGCGAAATGTCTTATCAAAAACGCGTTGCGACACAGCGAGTTGCGCGCAGCGTGGCGGAGTGCGCTGCTCGCTTGGCATCGAAATTGCCCGCTTTTACGTTCAGGCTGGAACAAAAGCCCGAACAAATCGTCTTAGTTTCGACAAATCATGTTCGCGATACCTTGGTTCGAGAAACATAAAGAGCGGTCGCGCTTTTACCTGCTGCCCGGAATGGGTGGCAAGGCGCTCCGGCGGAAGCGCCGCCGCATCCTGCTCTGGGCCATTGGCGCTGGTTTGTTCGTCTCGGCGGTCGTGGGCAGCATGCTCTACCTCATGAGCAGCCGCTGATTTGACGACTAATAGCTGCAGGATCTCCCCAGCTCCGGCGCAATCGGAGCGCTTTTAGACGAAGAGCTTCGTCCGCTCCATCTTCACTGAATCTATCAGGCCTTGATCGGTCAGTTTTAACTCGGGAATCGGTGAGAGGCTGAGAAACGAAAGCGTCATGAATGGCGCCTCCAGGTCGCAACCCATTTCGCGAGCGGCCGCGTTTAAGGAGCCGATAGAACGGATAACCTCATCGAGCGGCCGGTCGGAGACCAGGCCCGCAATAGGTAGAGGCAATCTTGCCCGGACCTGACCGCCCGCGACAGCTACCTGACCTCCCTGCATCGCCTGCAATTCCTCCAGCGCGCGAGCCATGTCAGCATCGTTCACGCCCACAACCACGACATTGTGGGCGTCGTGAGCGACCGTCGAGCCGAGGGCCCCTTCTTTGAGCTTGAATCCGCGCACAAATCCGACGCCGACGTTGCCCGTGGCGCGATGACGCTCGACGACAACCACCTTCAGGATGTCGCGTTGCACGTCGGAAACGATTCGGCCAGCTTCGATGCGAGGCGCCTCCAGGCTTTGGCGTGTGACGATCTGGTTGGGCACGATTTCGATGACGCGGATCTTCGCGGACCGATCGGTGGCGATTTCAAAATCGGCTGGTGCGTGGTAACGCATGTTCATCGTGCTGCGAGGCGGCGGAACCACCGTGTCCGTCCCGCCCAGGTATTCTCCGTTTTTAGCAACCAGAACCCCTTTCTTGTACGTCTGGCGAATCTCGAATTTCTGCAAATCATCGAAGACGATGAAATCGGCCCAATACCGTGGCGCAATTGCTCCGTAGTTGCGGAGCCGATAATGGCGTGCCGTGTTGATGGTAGCGATTTGCAGCGCCGTCAACGGCAGCATGCCGAGGCGGATCGCCGTTCGCACGCTATGATCAATATGGCCTTCGTGAACGAGATCGCCGGCCAACTTGTCATCCGTTGCGAAGGAGCAATTCATCGCGTTCAGCGGGTTGACCAGAGGCGCCAGCATTGAGAGGTTCCGCTCGGTACTGCCTTCGCGCAGCAACACGTGCAGCCCAAGTCGAAGCTTTTCGCGGGCTTCGGCCAACTCGGTTGACTCGTGGTCGGAGCGGATCCCGGCGAGTACGTAGGCATTCAGGTTGCGACCACTTAGGCCAGGCGCGTGGCCGTCAATGCTCTTGCCTTTGCCTGCCTGAATCTTGGCCAACTCACTCTCGTCGCCCAGATAGACCCCGGGATAGTTCATCAGCTCGGCGACACCGGCGATGCGCTCGTCGGCGATCATCAAACGCAGGTCGTCGGCAGTCAGGCGTGCCCCCGCGGTCTCGAATTGCGTAGCCGGCACGCACGAAGGGAGCATAATGAAGAAGTCCACAGGCAGGTTCTTAGTGGATTCCAGAACATATCTGATGCCATCCAGCCCGAGCACATTGGCATATTCATGAGGATCGATGACGACCGCGCCGGTGCCATGCGGCACGACAGCCCTGGCAAACTCGGTTGCCGTGAGCATCGTGCTCTCCAGGTGGAAGTGAGCATCGATTAGACTTGGGGCGAGAAACGAGCCCTGCAAATCAATGACGTTCCTGGCTTCATAATCGTCGAGGCCGATGACTCTTCCGTCATCCACGGCCACGTGTGTCCGATAAATCTCACCGCTCAGGACGTTGACCAGATTAGCGCTTTTGAAGAGAGTTTCGGCTGGCTGTTCGCCGCGCGCGATGCTGAGTTTTGCCTGGAGATTGCGCATATTGGCCAGCCAATGGCTTGAGTCGCAGTTTGGTGAACCCTTGCGGAAAAGCAAGTGATTGCGGGCGCTGCAACGACAATAATTGATGCGGCCGCATCATTTATTGTCGTCGCGCCGGTTCATGTGGCGTGGAGCGCCTGAGGTTTTTAGCCGTCCCGCAAATCGGATTGACGCAGTTAAACGAAATTGTTTGGCTGGCGGTCGCCGATGCAAGGATACCTTTCGCTCATCCTGCACGCCCACTTGCCGTTTGTCCGCCACCCGGAACACGAACGGTTTCTCGAAGAAAGCTGGCTGTTTGAGGCCATTACGGAGACGTACATCCCGCTGCTGCAAATGCTAGAAAGTTGGGAACGGGAGCGGCTCGCGGTTCGCCTCACTGTCAGCCTGACACCAACTTTATGTTCGATGCTGCGAGATCCGCTGTTGCAAGAGCGCTGTGCGCGGCGGCTCGATGAGTTGATTGAACTTGCCGACCGTGAAAAACATCGAACTCAGAGCCAACGCCCCGTTCACGAGCTCGCGGGTTTTTATCGCGCGCGTCTGGGTGCAATTCGCGCCTTCTATCAGGCGCATGGATGGGATCTGATTTCGGCCTTCCGCCAACTTCAGGAGCGCGAACGACTGGAAATCATAACCAGCGCGGCGACCCACGCGCTCCTGCCGATTGTGGCGCAACACCGGCCTTCGCTTCGCGGCCAGATCTTTGTCGCGCGCGATCATTACCGAACCTGCTTCGGCCGCGACCCGCGCTCTATCTGGCTGCCAGAATGCGCCTATGACGAGAGCGTCGAAGACGTCTTGCGCGAGGCTGGGCTCCGTTGGGTCATCCTGGAAACACATGGGATTTTGCACGCGCGGCCCCGCCCACGGTACGCGGTCTTCGCTCCGATTCTCACTCCGAAGGGGATCGCCGTTTTTGGTCGCGACCCCGATTCCGCGCAACAGATCTGGAGCCGGGAAAAGGGCTTCCCCGGCGATCCGCGCTATCGTGATTTCTACCGCGACATCGGCTTCGACCTGGATTTCGACTACGTTCAGCCGTACCTTCCAGCGCCTGGTCGGCGTGGCTTCACTGGACTGAAATATTATCGCATCACCAATCGCGCTGGCCCCAAGGAATTTTATAACCGCCCAACAGCCCTGGCCGCCGCCGCTGAGCACGCGAAGAAATTCTTCCGAACACGCACTGCCCAAGTCCGGAAATTAACTGAAACCCAAAATCTCCCGCCCATACTGGTTTGTCCGTACGATGCAGAGCTTTTTGGTCACTGGTGGTATGAAGGACCTGAGTTTCTGGATTTCCTGGTTCGGAGCGCAGCCACGCGGAGCCAGGGGCTTAGCCTGACCACCCCCGAGGATTATTTATGCCTCTATCCCGAGCTTCAGGTGGCGCGGCCTGCATCCTCAAGTTGGGGTGAGGGAGGGTATGGAGAGGTCTGGCTGAACGAAGAGAACCAGTGGATACTCCCACATTTGACGGTCGCGCAGGAGCGCATGACAGAACTCGTCTGTCGGTTTACGAGACCCAACTCGCTGCAACAGCGCGCGCTCAACCAGGCCGCGCGCGAGCTGTTGCTGGCGCAAGCCAGCGATTGGCCTTTCATTCTCCGTAGCGGCACGAGTCCGGATTATGCTCGTGCGCGCGTGAAGGATCATCTGCTTCGGTTTACTCGCCTCTACGAGCAACTCTCTCATGGACTCGTCAATGAGGAGCGACTTAAGGTCATCGAAAGTCAGGACAACATTTTCCCGGAGGTCTATTACCGATACTGGAGTGACCGTGCCGAAATCAAACCTGCGAACCTGCAAGCTCGATGATCAGCAGCTCAGATTAGCGCCTCGCATGCTTGGAAGCTAAATTCAGTCAAGAACCACTCAAGTCACGCGGCCTCTGACGCTTACTGTTGAGCTGGTGCTACTTGCAGTGTGGTGGCAAACGCATTGGTGCCCGTTTTAACCCAGAGCACCGTGCCGTTGGCAGCCGGTCCCGGCCCGGACGGAAAGTTCAACCAGCCGATCACGACTTCCGCACCGCGATTGAGAGAAAGGTAAAACGGACAATCTCCGTTCCTGGCAAGGGCGCTGTTAATGCCAAATGCGCGGCCATCGCTCAGCTTGCCGCGCACATTTGTCGCTCCGTTAAGGGAGATTCGGCTCAGGCCGTCGGCGGCGGTGGAGTTGTCCGGCGCACGTTCCAGGACGAATGAGCGCAGGCCCGCCTGTTGTGCCGGATTGAATTGGGAGCTAAAAACATTGCGGTCGCCCGTCAAATCAGAGGTCCAGTTCCCATCGCTCAAGGCACCGGCGACTTGATCGCTCCCGTTGGTCAGGTCAACGTGCAGCGCCAGCGCCAGTGAGGTCGCCAGACCGCGCCGGATACTCACCGAAGCATCGCCGGCAAGATTGAACCGGCCACTGAACCCGTAGCGCTTCCCAGCCGTGAGGAGGTGGCCAGAAAAAGACCCCGGGTTGGCTACCGCCAGGGAAAAATATCCCGAGTTCTCCGGCGTCACGCCGTTCGTGTTGGCCAACAAGCCTGCATATGCGCCGCGCACAGCAGGGAACGGGTTTTGTACAAAGTTCGCCACGAGCAGGAGATTAGTCTCCATGGTAAAGCTGAGCGATGGCGATTGCGAAGACACTCCACCACTCCACCCCGCGAACAATTGACCGGGGCCGGGAACTGCTCGAACGCGGAAGGTGCGGCCGACCTCGAGAGGCATTCCGTCCAGATTGGGGGCAACCGAACCCAAACCATTGGTGCGTACGGCCAGAATTGCGTTCGTGATGTAAGTGAGGGCGCGAGTTGCCTCTGGGGAAACGTTTCCGCTCGAGTCCACACTCCGTACGCGGACCAGGTTATATCCCGGGGCCAACATCACCTGCGCGCTCCAGTTTACGGTTCCGTTAGCCGGCTGGCTGGGGCCATCATTCACGATGACTTCGACGCGAGCGATCCCGATGTTATCGCTGGCATACCCGGCCAAGCTAACTTCGGGAGACATCAAGCGAACTCCGCTGGGCGGTGCAGTTGTGATCGCAACTGCCGGCAAAACGGTGTCTGTCGGTGAGGAAGGAAGGGGCGTGGGATCCGACGAGGGCGGCGCAAGTACGGGCTGGCTTGTTGGGGTTGAAGGTGGCTGTGTCGGGGCCGGGCTGACAGCGCTGACCGCGTGGAGCGCATTCACCCGGCCATTTGCGAACATGGAGTCATAACCTGCCGGGCCTAGGTCGTCTGCGGTCTGTTTCAAAACTTCAACGATTTGAGTGTTAGAAAGGGAGGGATTCATGGAGAGCACCAGGGCCGCCACACCCGCAACGACGGGGCTCGAAAACGATGTGCCGCTCCAGGCGCCGTACGGGTTTGTCGAGTCACGCTGTGTTGTCCAGATAGTGTCCCCCGGCGCGAACAGCGTCACGTAGCTGCCATAGCTGGAAAACCAGGCGCGCGAGTCGTCAGGCTCGCTCGCGGCCACGGCGAGCACGTGGTCGCAAGCACCGGGATATTGCGGAACAGTGCCGCCGTTGTTACCTGCGGCGGCCACGACAATGACATTATTGCTCCAGGCATCGTTAATGGCGTTCTGCAATGTGCTAGATGGCCAGTCGCCTCCCAGGCTCAAGTTGATAATCCGCGCCCCCTGTTGCACGGCGTACTCGATTCCCTGCGCGATCGTAGAATGCGACGCAGATCCCGAAGCGTCCATGACCTTAACCGGTAAGACGGTGCAACCGAACGCAACGCCGGCTACTCCTTGTCCATTGTTGCCGTCAGCGACCACGGTGCCGGCCACCGCAGTGCCGTGACCGAAATCATCCGCTGGATCGCTGTCATTGTTAACAAAGTCATAGCCGGGCAATATTCGCCCTGCCAGATCGGGATGGCTCGCGTTTATACCCGAATCGAGAATGGCGATGACGATGTTGGATGCGCCCGCAGTGAAGTCCCAGGCCTGGAGCGCCTGAATTTTTGCCAGATGCCATTCACTGCCTGAAACGACGTAAGGATCATTGACGGTGGCGTACGCCCGAGCGATGTAGTCTCGCTCGGCAAATTCGATGTCAGGATCTGCTCGCAAGCCCGCCAGGACAGACTCGGTTTGGTCTTCGTTGACGGACAACACGCGGACGTTCGTGCGATGCAGGGTCCGGTGATGAACAGCGCCGCGCGCTTGGACCCGGCTGGAAAACTCGGCCTCAGAAAGGTGTGCCTTTGGTTTGACGAGAATTCGGCCGGGCACGAACCGCTGCTCCTCCGCCCGTGCGGCGAGGGAGAGCAGCAGGGAACAAACGAAAAAGACCAACCACACAAAGAGATCGCGCTCCGCGCACGAGTGCGCGGCGCTGGAACCGGTTCGAGATCGGTCTTGGTGGACTCTCTTGTTCACGATACGGACGGCGCGTCGTCATAGGCAAAGCTAGCGATGTGCCAGCAAGGAAGAGTTCGAGTCTGGACATCGACTGTCTCTCGAGTGTCCGATTATTGGAATGGGAACCTGGCATTGTTTGATTTCTTGTCAGCGCTTGATGTGCAAGGGGTGGGACAAGCCGGCTGGTCCGACGCGAGCGGCGCTTCGCACAGAGCTCGCTTAGACTTCTTTTGCCCTTTTGTTGTCCAACCTCCTCTTTTATGTTCAACTCAAGCAGCCGGACAAAAAATTGACCTCAGATTTCCGGCACACGTGACCTCACGAAAGAGGTCAATTGAGCTCAGTCCGATCTCGCGTCGGAAGTTCATCCAGAGATTATTACCAGGACATGATGCTGGGGCCTTTACCGACGGCGTTGGAAGGGAAGGATTTTGGCGCGCCGATGAAAACAGGAGGGTTGGTGAACCGCATCCTCCGCGCCGCGCGGCCCTAACGCAATTCCGGGCGCTGGTTGCCTGTCTGCGCTTCGTTCGCAGCGCTCTATTTGGGCCTGGCTAATCCTGCCCGAAAAGCCTGGCGCGCCGGCTGCCAGGATCGAGTCGCAAATCGCTTATTTACCATTTCCCAGAGCCTTGGCCGCTTCTGCCGCAACGCCGGAGACTCGGCAGCGCTGCCCATAAGCGACGACCTCAACTTTGCCGACCAGCAAATTCCCCTGGAACATCAGTGGGGCCGAGACGTTGCCGTTGCGCGCGCGCACCCGAGCCCACACCACTTTGTTCGACTCCGTTAACGATGGAGTGGTCAACTGCAACGGCCCTTCCTCGAGTTCAAATGACTGGGCCGAAGCTGGCATGAGATAGATCTGAAGCGGCACGGGTCGCTGAACGGTTTTCAGCGGGGGAATGGTGAACATCACCTGGGCGGGTGTATTCATCGTCGGCGCGGAGGCGAGACTGCCCGTTAGGCTTCGGGCAGCCTCATAGGCAAGCTTCAAAGTTTCCTCAGGATAGATCTGGGCGACATATTCCGCCGATGGCCGGCCATTGCGTTTTCTTATTTCAAAAGAATCGAGCACGGCATTATTCGTAGCGATAGCGCGCCCTCGCAAGGTTGTCGCCGTGGCTTCGAAGAGAACGAAGTGATTGGTAGCATAATTTGCGACCAATGCAGGATGGGGGTAGCTGGCCGCTAACGGCGCGCCGCCGCCGCCCGTTGTGATGTGGGTGATCGGCCACGCGGCGTCCCCGCTCTCGCCGGCAATAGGGCGGAACCGTTCATAGATATGCGAGTGCCCGGTGACCACTAGATCTACCTTCGCTTTGTGGAACAGCGGCAGGTAAGTGCGGTGACCCCAGCCCGTGCCGTGACCGCCGATGTTGAAAACCGGATAATGCAGATAGACAACCTTCCATGGCGCCTTCGACTTGAACAGGTCTTCCGTCGCGAAGGCGAATTGCTCGTCCGTGTCCTTCTCATAATGAAAATCGAGAGCCAGGAGATGAACGGGGCCGATATCGGACGAGTACCACCGTTCCTTACCCGGCTGGTGCAGATAAAACAGGTAAAGCTTTCCATCTGATTCGTGATTGCCAATCGATGGAAGCATGGGGACTTCGTCGAGCACATTTGCCAACGGGCCGAAGAACTCCCTTCCCCAAAGGTCATAGGTTCGACCGTTGGCAACCAGATCGCCCGTATGCAGGATGAAGTCCGGAGCGTAACGCTTGAAATTGGCGGTCACCGCGGCGTGCAACTTCGGATTGGTCCGCGCGTCTCCATACGCGATGAAAGTGACCTTGGGCTGATCAGCGGCGAGAGTCTTGAACTTTTTCGGCTGCGTTCGGACTCCGCCCACCTCGGCAACGTAGCTATAAACGGACCCCGGGCGCAGGTTCCACAGCGTGACCTCATAAAGGAAGACCGCGTTGGTCGTGGCCACTCGCGTGACCGTGGTCTCGCCCTCTCTGGTGACGTTCGTGACCGGCGCTGACGATTCAGCAAGGAGCAGTCGAGGGACCTCCAACCTCGATTCACGGTTCATCGCGCCATTGAGGCCATAGCGCACGATGCCGGTCGTGTTGGTGGGCGCCTCCCACTTGATTGTGATGGTGTCGATTCCGGGCCCTTGCAGATACGGGCCTTTGAGAAAAAGACTGGCCGCTTCTTGCGCTGAACCTGTGACCGCCAGACGCACGAACAGAAACAACGTGAGCAGGCAGGGGAAGCCGCGGGCAGCACAAAGTTGTCGGGAGTTCATTTAGGGGCGCATCATCTCCTAAAGAGGGTTGAAGAACAAGCCGAACGTTGAGGATCTACATACCGCGGGCGCATCTTGCCGTTGCCTCCGGAGCGCGCGACTCCGATCGCGCGAGCGCAAGCACCCAAGCCCCGACACGCGCAAGATCGGAGTCGCGCGCTCCACCCAGCTTTAGCTTCAATGGTGGCAGTGGCAAGCTCGAGCGCTCTCATGGCATATGCGGCGTGAACTAACAAGACGTTTAGCCTGAGCGACAATCAATGATGCGGCCGCATCATTGATTGTCGCTCGTCATACTCCTACATCGAAACCGACCCTTTTCGGAAATCGGTCTTACCAAGAATCGCATTGATGATGTACGGCCTGCCGTTGCGGGAGAACTTTTTTCCTTCAGCAACGGCTGCTTTGAACGCTTCCAGAGTTTCAACGCGCGCTCCCTCGGCGCCGAATGCTTTTCCGACGTCCTGATAATCGCTGAATGCCAGATTCATGGCGCAGTCGCTCTTCAGAACCTCCACCTGGTCGCGCGCAATTTGACCCCAGCACGCATCATTGCCAATTACAGAAATGACCGGCAGCTTGTGCCGAACGAACGTGTCGTACTCCATCAGGCTATAGGCGGCGCTGCCATCACCATAAATGATCCAGACATCGTGGTTGGGGTGGACCAGTTTGGCCCCGAGCGCGAACCCGCCGCCGACTCCGAGCGTGCCGAACACGCCCGGGTCCAGCCACGTGAGCGGTTGGCGCGGACGCAGAATGTAAGATGCGGTCGCGACAAAATCTCCGCCGTCAGCCACAAGTATCGTGTTGTCATCCAGATCAGGTTCCAGTTCGCGGAAGAGTTTCACCGGATTGATGCCTCGCTCAATCGCCGCGTCGGCTTGTTGCCCGATGTTTTCCTCCCGTCCGGCATCGCGCCTCCGAAGCGCTTCTACCCAGCCCGAATAATTCCCTTGAAATGCTGCCGACAACGCGATCAGGAACTCCAGAGGATCGGCATGGATTGCCAGGGTAGGCTTCTTGTTCTTCGTCAAGTCCTCGGCGCTGCGATTTATCGAGATGAATGGTCTGCGGCCTATTTGCCGGCCGTAGTCCAACCGGAAATCGTTTGCAATGCCGGCAAGGACGATCAGATCCGAATCTTTGATGGCCTCTCGACGATGATGACGCATGTGAAGCGGATTTTCTTTTCCGAGCAAGCCTCGGGCCATGCCACCGAGATAAACAGGAATTCCCAGCTTCGTTACCGCCGCAGCTAGCGCCCCCGAGTGAGGGGGCTTCATTATTGCCCCGCTGCCGATTAGCAGCAGGGGTTTTGCCGCCGCGTTCAGTTTTGCGATCGTATGGCGAATGTGTGAGACAGAATGCCTGGGATAGGAAATTGCTGGCGGTGGATCGTCGAACGCGACCGAATTCTTCCCCGCGAAAAGGTCCCTCGCATGTCGATTCAGATACTTTTGGAGCATTCTCTCTTCGAGGTTCTTTGGAGTGTTGTTCGCCGCGCCATACCAGCTCCGCACCAGTTCCTCGTCATATAAAGTATCAATCGGGCATTCAACAAACACCGGGCCCGGAACGCCTTCTTGCGCGATGGCAAATGCCTTCTCCAATGTTGGAACAATCTGCCTGATCTTTGTGATTGCCGCCGCCCATTTGACGTTCGGTTTCATCAGCGCCATCTGGTCGATGTCCTGCAGGGCGCCGCGTCCTTTCAAAATAGTTGCGGCCGCGCCTCCTAACAGCACCAGGGGCGATTGCGCCAGACGGGCGTTTCTTACCGCAGTGATCGAGTTGGTCACACCTGGACCCGCCGTTACCGCAGCGACTCCTGGCGTTCCAGTCAGTCGCGAAACCGCGTCGGCCGCGAAAACCGCATTTACTTCATGCCGGGTGTCAATGACCCGAATCCCCACGCTCTGCGCAGAAACGAAAATGGGTGAGATGTGGCCCCCGCAGAGGGTGAATAAAAACTTCACTCCCTGCTTTTGCAAGACGCGCGCAATGATTTCGCCTCCGTTCATGATAATATGTTGATCGTCCGAAATCCCGAACTGGCGGTCCCGCTGGCCGCAATTCGGGAGCCGACTTGCGCTTTTATTTGGCCCGGTTCCCGACTAAGGTCAAGCGGCGATGATGAATGCCCGGGCTGCCATATTGCAACAAGTGCTGGTGCTCGCAGTTGCCGGCCTCAGCCCGACGGTTCCTGCGGCTGAGGGCGCGTTGGGCGAGCGGGTCCAGACGCTCACCATTGAGCGCGGCAATCTTCAGGTTTTGCTGCGAGACAATGCCTTGTCGCCTGGAGTCTTGAGCGGCGTTAATTCGTTGTTCAACCGGGCAGAGGCCCCGGATTTCGATGCATTCGACCCCGATGCACGTGGCGCTTCAGCCGGACTCAACTTCGAGCATGTAATTTCCGGCCACTCGAATGCCTTCAACGCGTTTAGTCCCCGCCGCGGCCGATATGATCTGATAAAGACGCCAGATAGCAGTTCGGCCATGCTCGTCCGGAAGCGGGAAGACGACCCCTGGGCGCTCGCCTCCACCTTCAAATACTCAGTGAGCGACTCAAACGCGATCGATTTCGAGTTCGAGTGCCGCGCCGATCAACCGGAGTTATTCGGGCTGCGACGTTATGCCGTGCTCTTTTTCGCCGATTACATGAACGACGTTTTCGAGGTGCCGATTCACTTTAGGGGTGTAGTTGCGCCGGGCGCGACCGAAGAATGGATCCGCGCCGAAGCGCCTCCGGGCCATCCGGACTATAACCAGGGCGGCACTTATCGGAGCGCGCCCGCGCCCGCCCTGGAATATGACACCAATCACAATTTCAAACTCAACCTCTGGAGCTACGATTACCCTCGCTTCACTCAGCCTTTCTACTACGGGCGCGCAGCCAATGGAATGACCCTGCTCCTCATGTTCGACAAAATGTTCAGCGCCGAAGACGAAATCCGGTTTAGTCTCTTCAAGTTCAAAGTGCCGCGACACCCTCGGCCGGCCTGGGATTTCCAATACGTCATCCACCAGGTCGAGGCCGGACGGTCCTACGGTTTCAAAGGGCGACTGATCTGGAGGAAATTCCTTAGCCGGGAGGATTGCTGGGAGGAGTACCGCCGCTGGGGTGCCACGTTGGCGTCGCCGGGCGGCAAGTCATACGCAAAATAGAACCATGTCCCGCTCCTTGCCGAAAACCATCCTAACCGAGGAAGCGCTCGATGAACTCCTCACTCGTCCCGGCGAAAAACTCGTCCAGTTCATCAAAGAACTCAGTAGCCCCCTGATGGTTCTGGGTGCGGGCGGAAAGATGGGACCGACACTGGCAGTGCTTGCCCGTCGTGCTGCTGTCCAGGCCGGACACAGCCTCGAAATCAACGCCGTTAGCCGATTTGCGGACACGCGCACGCGTGATTGGCTCGAAGAGCGCGGCGTGTTCACGGTCACTCGCGATTTGCTCGATAAAACCGCCGTCCGCCGGCTGCCCGCCAGTGACAATGTGATTTATCTCGTGGGTCTTAAGTTCGGCACAACCCAAAATCCAGCGCAGATGTGGGCGATCAACACGCTCGTGCCTGCGCACGTGGCCGAGCATTATTCGAAGGCCCGCATCGTGGCGCTGTCCACAGGCAATGTCTATCCGTTCGGTTCCGTCGCTCGCGGGGGCTCAATCGAGTCTGACCCCTTAACGCCGCTTGGCGAATATGGCAACACTGCAGTCGGCCGGGAGCGCATCTTCGAATATTTCTCGCACCGCAACGGCACGCCAATCGCCTTGCTGAGGCTCTTTTACGCGGTTGAGTTGCGCTACGGCGTTCTGCGTGATCTGGCCGACAAAGTCTGGACCGGCCAGTCGATCGACTTGGCGAACGGCTGGTTTAATTGCATCTGGCAAAGCGACGCCAACGACATGGTAATTCGCGCTTTGTCTTTGGCACGTTCACCTGCTGAAGCCTTCAACCTCAGCAGACCTGAAGCCTTGGGTGTACGCGCCATTGCGTCACGCCTGGGTGAGTTGCTCGATCGGCCAGTAAAATTTGCCGTCAAGGAAAGTGAGACGTCTCTGACTGGCAACACGGCCAGGATTTGCGCGTTGCTCGGCACGCCAGTCACGGGGCTCGAGGACATACTTCGCTGGACAGCCGACTGGGTGAAACATGGTGGCCGAAGTTTGGGCAAGCCGACGCATTTTGAAACGCGAGACGGGAGGTACTAATGGCTGAATATCCAATGCCGCCGTCCTGGGTGTGCGCGCAACTCCGCGCCGGCCTCGTGATACCCGCCCATCCGCTGGCGTTGACCGCACAACGACGGCTTGACGAACGCCGCCAGCGGGCCCTGACGCGTTATTACCACGCCGCCGGGGCAGGGGGTATGGCGATCGGTGTCCACACCACGCAGTTTGCCATTCGCGAACCGCAATTCGGCCTGTTTGAGCCCGTGCTCAAGCTTGCGGCGGAAACGATTGCCGAGTGCGACCGTGCCGGCGGCCGCTCGACCGTGCGCATTGCCGGCATCTGCGGCGCAACAGATCAAGCCGTTGCTGAGGCCGCGTTTGCAAGGAACAGCGGCTACCATCTGGGCCTTCTCTCGCTCGGAGCCCTTAAAGAGGCTGATGATGATCATCTGTTAGAGCATTGCCGAACAGTGGCTCGCGAGATACCGCTCTTTGGCTTCTACCTTCAGCCTGCGGTCGGAGGCCGGGTGTTGAGTTTCCGATTCTGGCGCCGCTTTGTTGAGATCCCCAATGTCATCGCCATTAAGATCGCGGCGTTTAACCGCTACCAGACTCTCGACGTAATACGGGCGGTCGCGCAAGCCGGGCGCGCCGCTGAAATCGCGCTATACACGGGCAACGATGATGCGATCGTGACGGATTTGCTTACCGAATACCTGGTCCGCACCGCCTCGGGCATCGTGAAACTGCGCATCGTAGGAGGCCTCCTCGGCCATTGGGCTTGCTGGACACAGGCAGCCGTAAGATTGCTCGAGGAGTGCAAGTCAACATGGGCTTCGGGCACAGTGCAGGCCGAGTTGTTGACGCGAGCCGCGGAAGTCACCGATTGCAACGCCGCCTTTTTCGACGCCGCGAATGGTTTTGCGGGCTGCATTCCTGGCATCCACGAAGTCCTCCGCCGTCAGGGTCTGTTGTCAAATACGCTCTGCCTGAATCCGGGCGAAGCAATTTCTCCCGGCCAATCAGAGGAAATAGATCGCGTTTATCTGGCTTACCCTCACCTCAACGACGACGAATTTGTTCGGTCTAATTTGGAGCGATGGCTCGAAAGTAGCAGGCGGGTCTAGGAAAGGACGCCGCTCGCACGCTCGCACGTTTTTGACCCCGCGTTCGACGCGCCTTCGGCCCGGCGGCGTCCGTCGGCCAGCAAAGGAGCCCAACATTTTTTGTAATCCTCAGAGCAATTTCCGGTAATAAGAAGTGGAAAGCTAAACTTGAACCACGGATTCCGCGGATGAGCGCGCATGTGGGAAAACCGGTAGGTGTCCTCCGGGCATTGGCCGCGTGATCCGAGCAGTTATCGGTTGAGCAGAGCTGAACGAAGAGAAACCTATGAACGACGAATTCGATGACCTTTCCACTCCCCGGGTCGAATGGCCGCCGACGGCAAGATCTGCACGGGGCTTCAGTGACGCAAATTTTGTGTTGACACCCAGTTTGGGCTTTGCTACGAGTCGCTCCAATTCCATAACCACCGCAGAGTTCACCGTCTCAATGGCTGAGGCCTGCCTTTAGATTGCGCCCCTTGCCGAGAGCCGGCGGGGTTTTTTTAGAATGGGAATGCCGGAAAAGAACTACGGAAGACCTCTTGCCGCACGGCCAGACCGCGCCGTTGCACCTCCTTGCCGCCAGGGACGCGGGCGAATGCCATGACACGGCACACCAAGGTCGTCACTTCAAATTGCCACCATCGATGATTACTCATTGCAGAAAGGAATCAAAAGAATGAAAACCCCGAATAACATTCGCCCGCAAATCCTGACCGCTATCAGCCTCGCACTTTTTTGGAGCAGCGTTTCTGTCGGCATCGCTGCGGAGCCGGAAAAACTTAGCGAAAGCGCGCTGCAACAGATTCGCGCTCTTCAGCAGGAAAAACTGTCCCGCTCCGCCCAACACCGAAAGCTGGACTCGCAGTTTGTCTTCAAGCTTAAACAGAGCCGCAAACAGGAAATCGCTCCGGGTGTGACCAAGCTGCAACCGGATCTCCAGTTCGAACCGGATGGCCGGCTCCTGGTCGATATCGACGCCACTGTAAACGAGAGTCTGCTGGCGCAAATCAAGCAATCGGGCGGGACCGTGATTAACAGCTTTCCACAGTTTCACGCCGTTCGCGCCTTGGTGACTCTCGACCAACTCGAAAGCCTGGCCGACCTGGCCGAGGTGAAATTCATTCGGCGCGCCGCGCAAGCCCGCGCCAACACCGGCAGCTACACCTCCGAGGGGGACGCCACACACCGGGCGGATGCAGCCCGAAGTGCATTCGGTGTTCGGGGGCAAGGCGTCAAGGTGGGCGTGCTATCAGACAGTATCGACTATCTGAGCAGCTCGCAAGCGAGCGGCGATTTGGGTGATGTTACCGTGCTGCCCGGCCAGCTCGGCAGCGGTTCAGGCGAGGGGACCGCAATGCTGGAAATCATCCATGACCTGGCTGCCGGAGCGCAGCTTTACTTCGCCACGGCGCAATACGGGCCGGCCAATTTCGCGCAAAACATTCTCAACCTTCGCAGCAATGGCTGTGACATCATAGTTGATGACGTCGGCTACCTCAACGAATCTCCGTTTCAGGATGGCGTCATCGCGCAAGCTGTCAACGCGGTGACCGCGAGCGGCGCACTGTACTTCTCAGCGGCTGGCAACCAGGGAAGCTTGAGAAACCACACCTCTGGCACTTGGGAAGGTGACTTTGTCGATGGCGGGCCCGCGGGACCGCCCGTCAATGCCGGAGGCGGGCGTCTCCTGAGCTTCGGGGCCACGACTTACAACACGGTGCTTAACTTCGCTTATTCCGTGAATCTATTTTGGTCGGACCCGCTCGGGGCTTCGGCGAATGATTACGATCTGTTTGTGTTGGATTCGACGGGGTCGTACGTAGTGGCCAGCTCGCTTAATTTGCAGAGCGGCACTCAGGACCCGTACGAAACCCTCTCCTACGTGTCATCCGGCAATCGCATTGTGGTCGTCAAGGCTTCGGGTGACCCCCGCTTCCTACACCTGGAGGTGCTCCCCCAATCGCTCGGATCAGCAACGTTGAGCTTCAGTACGCAGGGGGCAACCCGCGGGCATTCGGCGGCGGCCACGGCCTTCAGTGTGGCGGCGGTGAGCGCAATAACTTCCTATCCGAACCCCTTCACCGGTGGCAACCAGAATCCGGTGGAATCGTTCAGTTCTGACGGCCCACGGCGAGTCTTTTTCAGTGCGGACGGCACGCCGATCACCCCCGGAAATTTCTCATCCACAGGCGGGGCGGTCCGCCAAAAGCCCGACTTGGCCGCGGCAGACCGCGTGCAGACCTCACTGTATTATTTCCGGCCGTTCATAGGTACGTCCGCTGCCGCGCCGCATGCGGCGGCGATTGCTGCGCTACTGCTGTCCTACAATCACAACCTGAGTCCGAGCCAGATACGAAATGCACTGACCAGCACGGCGCTGGATATCGAGAGCCCCGGCGTCGATGTCAATTCGGGCGCGGGCATCGTAATGGCTGATTCTGCCCTGCAGGCACTGCCGCCCAGGCCAGTTGTCATCGCCAGCGGTTCCGCCCTGGTGGCTGAGAGCTGCCCGAACGGTGCAGTTGACTCGGGCGAAGCGGTGACTGTGTCCTTTTCGCTGGTAAACGCCGGGCCGGCCGATACCACCAATTTGATTGCGACTCTCCAAACCACGGGCGGGATTACGGCTCCGAGTGGTCCGCAAAGCTATGGTGTGCTGACCGCGCATGGCGGCACTGCCAGCAAAATCTTCAGCTTTACCGGCGGGGGCGCGTGCGGTGAGACAAATATTGCAACTTTACGGCTTCAGGACGGCACGAACGACCTTGGCACAGCCAGTTTCGCCTTTGCTCTGGGCAATCCACGGGTGCCCCTGTTGGAGAACTTCGATGCGGTGACGCCGCCGGCCCTGCCCCCGGGATGGACTTCATTTACGAACGGAGCAAGCGCCGGTTGGACCAGCATTAATGGTTACAATGATACTCCACCGAACTCTGCCCTTGTTAGTGTATATGGCAGCAGCGACAGCCGTCTGACTTCGCCTTTGTTGCCAATTGTCACCGCCGCAGCCCAGGTGAGCTTCCGGCACAGTATCTCGACCTACTATTACGGCTATGACGGCGGCGTGCTGGAGATTTCCATCGATGGTGGAGCCTTTACCGACATCGTCGTTGCGGGAGGATCATTTGTGACGAACGGGTACTTTGCAACCCTGTACACTGGTTATGGCAATCCGATCCAGGGAAGGCAAGCCTGGACAGGTTATTCAGGTGGATATATCACCACGATAGCGAACCTGCCCCCGACGGCTGCCGGCAAGAATGTTCAATTGCGATGGCGATACGGTGCATCAAATTATGCGTACTATGGATACTGGTACCTTGATACGATCACCGTAAAGGACGGTCGGGACTGTTGCGTTCCGGTTCCGAACGACCTGGTAATTAGCATGTCCGATTTACCTGATCCAGTGGTCGTGGGCGACAGGGTGACGTACACGATCAAGGTCCTGAACACTGGGCCGTCGTCTGCCACCGCCGTTACCCTGACTGACGTGCTGCCTGATACGTTCAATTTGCAGTCGATTACTGTCTCGCCCGGAGGCGGTCCGGGATACCGAGCCAATGGCGGGGGCACACTTAGTTTTAGCCTGGGGAATTTGGCGGGTGGAAGCAGCGCGGGGGTCACGATTGTCGGGCTGGCCGACAGCGTCGGCTCCATGACGAATCGCGTCCTCGTCGGCCGCGCCGAGGCGGATGCCAATACGAACAACAACGCCGCCACCACCATCACCACGGTCTTCCCGCCCGCACTCTCCATCAATGACGTGACGTTGTTCGACGGCAGTTCTGGTCTCACCAACGCGATCTTTACCGTCAGCGTCTGGCCTCCGCCTTTCAAGTCCGTCACAGTGGAGTTCAACACAGCAGACAGCACGGCCCGCGCCGGTACGGACTACCTGAGCACTCACGGTACTCTCGTCTTCGCGCCGGGCGTCACCAACCGGACGATCTCCGTCCCGGTGATTGGCACAATTCTCAACGAGCCGACCAGAGTCTTCGCAGTGAACTTGTTCAATCCTGTCAATGCCAGCCTGGGACGGAGTCAGGGACTGGGAACCATTCTCAACGACGATGCACTGCCAATTCTTTCTGTCACTGACGTTACTAGCGTCGTGCCCAGTACGGGCACCACGAACGCCGTCTTTAACCTCAGTCTCAATACGCCGAGCGGCCAAACCGTGTCGGCATATTATTACACTCTGGATGGGACCGCGGTTGGAGGGGTTGACTACAACCCAATTTCCTCCTACGTGAATTTCGACCCTGGCCAAACCAACCAGACTGTCACCGTCACCATCAACCCCCATGTCACGCACAAGCCGAACCAGACATTCAATCTGAACATTAACTCACCCTCCAACGCGAAGCTGTCGCGGGATCACGGCCAGGCTACGATTCTCACCACCCTCCCCGGAAAGGTGGATCATTTTGTTTGGGATGCCATTTCCTCGCCCCAATCAAACGGCGTGCCATTCGCAGTCGCACTTACCGCCCAGGACTATTGGAACACCCCAGCTAGCAACTTTAGCAGCTCTGTGGCACTCAGTGCTTCAACTATTGGACAGACCACCAACATCCTGGGATCCCCCACGCACAACAATTCCGCCAACTATGGCTATTACACCTTTGGTTACGCGTTCACTCCTCATACTAACCTCGCGGTCACGCATGTTCGTCATTATTTCGGAACTAAAGTTTCGATTTGGAGTGATGGAGGGGTGCTCCTCGCTTCCCAATACGTCAACAGCGTGCCTGGCACCTGGGTTGAAACGGCCTTGGCCACACCCCTTCAGCTTGTGGCCGGTACCAGGTATCGTGTGGCAGCGTATACTCCCTACCAAACTTCCTTTTGGAGATACGATTTGCCGGGAGTTTTCCCAGACGGTACGATTGATCAAAGCTACGAAAGTTACGGCGACACATTTCCAAACAATTACGATTCTGAGCGCTGGTGGTTCGTTGACCTTCGCTATGCCGCGGCCTCGTCAATCCCCATCAGCCCCACCAATTCCACAACGTTTACCAATGGCCGTTGGAATGGCCTGGTGACGGTCGGCCAGGCGGCGACCAACGTTACGCTCAGCGCAGACGATGGACTGGGACACATTGGCCAAAGCGTTCCTTTTGACGTTTCGCCGGTGCCAGGCCAGGTTACGCATTTCGTATGGAGCCCTATTTCTTCGCCCCAGTCCAGTGGCGTGCCGTTTGCGGTCACTGTCACTGCCCAGGATTACCTCAACAGCACAGCGAGCAACTTTAGCGGCGTGGTCAGCCTCCTCGCGGTAGGGGACCAGGGCGGCGGCGTGCCGACAGGCAGTGTTGTGCCTTACTTTACGGACAATAATGAATCGGCCACCGGGCCGGAGGGGCCGATTATCCAAGCGGGGTTCACGCCGCTGCATGTATATGACATAAGCGCACTGAACCTCAATGATTACAAAATGCTCTTTATCGACGAATACAGCAACGGATACCTTTCCTCTTCTCTGCTAGGGAGACTGGCGGCCATCCAGGCTTGGGTGACAAATGGGGGGAGACTGATCGTCCATGACCGAAGCGCGGGACTTAATTCCCCGAATCCCTTCTTGCTGGGGGCAGCCGGAAGCTCCACGCTGCGCTTAGAGACGCCGTATATCGACGTGATCCCGCCCGCAACGAACCTGGTGGTGGCCGGTCCGTTTGGCACGATTGACAACAACACGCTGGACGGCGGTAGTTCTTCGGCACACGGTTATGTTCCGCAGAACCAACTGCCCTCTTCGGCGTCCGCCTTCCTCAGTATCGGCGGTTATCCAGACCAGGTCGTGTCCTTTTCCTACCCGTTGGGCTCTGGTCAGGTTTATTACTCGACTATACCTTTGGATTGCTATCTGGCAGGAGGAGGCTGTGAGGGCCTTATTATCTCTGCACCCCTAAAGCACATCTATACGCCAAACGTACTGGCATATGTGTCGGGGATCGGTTCAATACTACCGGTTCCGATCACGCCGACCAACTCAGGTAATTTTGTGAACGGCGTTTGGAGCGGTACCATCACCGTGGGCCAGCAGGCGACCAACGTGACGCTGACCGCTAACGATGGCATTGGACACGTCGGCCAGAGCCTTCCTTTTAGTGTGCTGCCGTCGCCTGGCCAGGCGACGAGCTTCGTATGGGGCCCAATTGCTTCGCCACAGTCCAATGGCATACCGTTCTCGGTCAACCTCACCGCAAAGGATTATCTTAACGGCCCGGCGACTAATTTCACGGGCAAAGTAGTCCTCAGCGGGAGCGGATTGCTCGGGTTGTTCCGAACCAATACGATTCTTGGTGAGCCAAGTCCTTATTATTCCGGCTCGGGTTCGCTGACCTTGGGCTACGCCTTCACTCCCCGAACCAACATCACCGTGAGCCATCTGCTTCACTTTTTTGGCATTCGAGTTACGATTTGGACTGATTCGGGCGTGGCACTCACAAGTCGCTCTTTCGCCCGTACGGATGGCGTCTGGAGCGAAACTGTGTTGTCGCCACCGCTTCAGCTTCAGGCAGGACAACGCTACCGGGTCGGGGTCTATACCGGTGGGAATTTTGTGAACTACTGGGGAACCGACCTCCCGGCAAGCTTCCCGGATGGGACAATCGATGGAAGTTATCAGTCGTCCAACTATTCCTTCCCAAACAACAGCGACTCGGCTCGATGGTGGCTTGTCGATCTGCGATATACGGTTGGTGTGCCACAGGCAGTGCAGGTCAGCCCCACTAATTCAGACAATTTTACAGCCGGCGTGTGGAACGGAAGTGTGGCAGTCCTTCAGATGGCTTCGAATGTGACGCTGACAGCGAACGACGGCCTCGGACACGTCAGCCAGAGCGGCCTGTTTAATGTTCTGCCGACACCCGGCCAGGTCACTCATTTTGCGTGGGGCAACATTTCCTCGCCTCAGTCCAACGGTGTTCCGTTCGCAGTGACCATCACCGCGCAAGATTACTTGAACAACGCCGCAACGAATTTCGCGGGCACGGTGGCGCTGACCGCTGCCGGTGCCGGGCCGGCCACGAACAACATTGTGGGCAACCTGGCTGGCGCCAACTCGGGAAGTGGAGACTTTACCTTGGCTTACGCTTTCACCCCGAACACGAACCTGGTTGTAACGCATGTGCGGCATTACTCGGGAACCAAAGTTTCAATTTGGAAAGATGATGGCACCTTGCTGGCTGCTCAGCCCGTCATCAGCACGCCGGGAACCTGGTTGGAAACTCCTCTGGCTTCTCCGCTTAATCTTTTTGCTGGCGTTACTTACCGCGTCGGTTACCACACGGGGACCGATCCTTACTTTTTTACCTCGAACAAACCGAGCAGCTTCCCTGATGGTAGTCTGTCCAACGGTTACTATTACACTTATGGAGATACATTTCCGACTGCTTACCTAACCGGTAACAAGCTCTATTTGGTTGACCTCCGCTATGCACTTGCCTTTCTCACACCCGTTCCTCTCACCCCCGCCTATTCTGATCCCTTCGTGAATGGCGTCTGGAATGGCAACGTTACAGTCGCTCAGGGTGGTAGCATCGTGACGTTGCGTGCTGAGGATGGCTTGGGACACCCCGGCCTGAGTCAAGCGTTTGACATCGCGCGCCCCCCTGTGGTACTCAGCCAACCTCAGCCGACTACGAACTTCGTTGGCGGGACCGCAACGTTCTCTGTGGAGGCTGATGGGAGCCAACCCCTGGCTTACCAATGGATATTCAACGATTCGACTCCCCTGCCGTCGGCGACCAGCGCTTCTGTGACGCTGACCAATCTTCAACTCACGGATGCGGGAAAGTATAAGGTGGTCGTGACGAATCTTTTCGGCTCGATTACCAGTTCCAACGCTCTGCTGACAGTTCAGTCCAACCCCGGTCCTGTCTCGTTTGACCTGAACAGCGACCCGTCTGGTCTGCTAACGAGGTTTGGGTCCGCCCTGTGGGTGCCGTCGGGAGGAGGCACCAACGGTGCTGGCGGCGGCTACATCTCGCTCACGGACACTTATTACGGGCAGCACGGTGCAATCGTATTTAATGACCTGTATCCCGGCCTGGCGATTCGGTCGTTCAGGTTTTCAATGGATGTCCGTATTGGCGGGGGTACAACCCCTCCAGCCGACGGGCTTAGCGTCAACTTTGCGAGGCATGGTGACTCGGTCCTGGCGGATGGCCAAGGCTTTGTCCCCGCACCAGATGGGACTGATCCAGGTGCCGCCGAAGAAGGCACGCGAACCGGCCTGTCAGTCATGTTGGACGCGTACCAGAACGGCGGCACAGACGCTATCGGAATCGGTGTCAGGGTTGATGGCGTGATCCTGGCTCAATACCCATACCCAACGCTGAATGGTGCCGCGAACGATACCACCTCTCTGCAAACGGGTCCTGATTACTACGATCTGTCATGGGTCCCGCTCGTGATAACTTTATATGAGGATGGAATCCTTGAGATTTATTACAAAGGGGCTCGCGTAACGCCACTGGGCGGATTGCAAACCCATTTCAACCCCGGGCCGGGTCAATTCGTGCTGGGCGCGCGCACTGGCAACGCCTATGAGGTCCATCACGTCGATAATATCTCGTTCGCAGTCAATATCCCTGGGTCTCCCTCGACCACCCTGGATCATTTCACACTCAGCCAAATTGCTTCGCCGCAGTTCACCAACGTGCCTTTTCAGGTCACGATCCAGGCCCAAAACGCGACCAACGGTGTTCTCTCGAATTTCACTGGCACGGTCTCGTTGCGCGCAATTACGAACTTTGGAGGTGCCGGTTACCTGGCAAACTTCGAAAGCGGTCTCCAGGGCTTTTCCATTGACAACTCCTTTGTCAACGGTAATGGCCTGTGGCATTTGAGCGGCGGCCATGGTTCGCAGGCCGGCCATAGTGCTACCGGCAGCATCTACTATGGGTTTGGCGAGGGACCCGGCGGCGGAGGAAGCTACAACACCACCAATGTCTCCGGCTATCCCATTGCCAATGAAGGTGTGATCACTTCACCTCTGATCGACCTGCGCAGCGTGACCAACCCGCCTACCCTGAGCTTCAACTACTTGATTCAAACCGAGGCCGACGCCGACTGGGACCAAGCTACAGTCGAGATCAGTAACGTCAGTAGCAACGGCGGATACGCCTTCGACGTGGTTGCTGGCAACAAACAGGGCAACGTTCGCTTCACGAATGACTCCGCCGGGACGTGGCGCTCCGCATCGATCAACTTGTCCAATTATGTTGGGTCTCAGATCCTGGTGCGGTTCCACTTCAATACTGTGGATAGCTACGCGAACGACTACGAAGGCTGGTACGTGGACGACGTGCTCATCAACGCGCCGTTTGCCGGGTCAATTGCTGTTTTCCCTGTCAATTCGGGCAATTTCACCAACGGGATCTGGAGCGGCAACCTCGCCGTAGTGCAAGGCGCATCGAACGTAGTCCTGCAGGCTGACGATGGAAATGGACATACCGGATTAAGTAGTCTGTTCTCAGTTCTGGCGGTTTCCTTGGTGAATGACCTTTCCCTCAAATTTAGTCCGGTTCCTGGCCCGATTTCAGCCGGCTCCAACCTGACTTACACGATAACGGTCAGCAACGCCGGACCGGCCGCAGCCAACTCCGTGGTTGTGACGGACCAGCTGCCTACCAGCTTTCAGTTTGGTTCGGCACTGCTCTCACAAGGAAGTTACTCTCAGACCGGCGTCGTCGTGAGGGCCAGCATCGGCACTGTGCCAGGCGCATCGACTGCGACTGTGACGATTGTCGGGATTCCCACCATCGCGGGGACAATCCTCACAAACTCTGCCGCGGTATCGCGTGCCGAAGTTGATCCGTATTTGGGCAACAACTCCGCTGTTGTCACAACCATTGTTGGCGCGCCTGCTATCTCCATTGCTGACGCGACCGTCCTCATAAATAACAACGGCCTTACCAATATCCTGTTCCCGATCGCGCTCTCGGCCCCGAGCGCCCAACAGGTTGGCGTCAGTTACACCACGCTCGATGGCACTGCTGTCGGCGGCGTCGATTATGCCTCGATCGCCACGACTCCTCTGACGTTCAATCCCGGGCATGCCAGCTACGTTCTGAGCGTAGTTATCAATCCACACGTCACGGTCAAACCGAGCCAGTCCTTCTATGTAAAACTCAGCAACCCGGCCAATGCCAGTTTGGCGCGCACACAGGCTCTCGGCACTATTATCACGGCCGTACCTGGTTTCGCCGACCATTTTGTCTGGAGTGGCATTGCTTCACCTCAACAGGTGAACGGGCCATTTGCGGTTACGCTCGCAGTCCAGGACTATCTCAACAGCCCCGCAACCAACTATACGGGACCGGCAAATCTGAGCGCGTCATTGGCGGTCGCGACCGTGACGAATATTCTTGGCACTCCATCTCAATCCACGAGCGTGAATTCCGGGAACTGGACGTTTGGTTACGCCTTCACGCCCAATGCCACCCTTAACGTCACCCATGTGCGGCATTATTTTGGGACCAAAGTGTCGATCTGGACCGATTCGGGTGTTTTGGTGGCGAGCCAGAATGTTACCAGTGTTCCGGGCACATGGGTGGAAACGCCCCTGGCAGCTCCAATTCAACTTTCAGCCAGCACCAGGTATCGTGTCGCGGCTTACTCCGGGGGTGGCTCCTACTACTGGAGGAACGACTTGGCTGGGACGTTCGCGTTCGGGACCATCGACCAGGGATACGGGTATCCAGGAGATGGGTTCCCCAATGGAGCCAACCTAACCATGTGGGTGTACGTGGATCTTCGATATTCCGAAAGCGCAATGGTCGCCGCGCCGATCAGCCCAACGGCTTCGGGCAACTTCGCGGGCGGCTACTGGTCCGGCAACATCGCCGTGCTCCAGACGGCGACCAACGTGAGTCTAAGGGCCGATGATGGGTCTGGACACTACGGCCAGAGCCTTTCGTTCGACGTCGGAAGCGCTGCCCCACCGCCCGTCACCATCAGCGTTCAGTATTCGGGCTCGCAATTGCAACTGAGTTGGCCGGGGGGTATTCTCCAATCGGCTAATCAGGCAACTGGACAGTACAGCGACATCATCGCCGCCACTTCTCCTTATTCCGTTAGCCCAACGGCGCCTCAAAGGTTTTTCCGTGTAAGGGTGAGATAGACAGCGCGGACGATCACGGGCCGCGGTAACGAGCCGACGGGGCTACTCGCCGACGAGATGCTCCAGATCGTCTCGTGAGACGGTGAAGACGTCCATGTCCTTCTTGAATGCGCCGAGGCTCACGAGACATTCGGTGAAGAGCTCCCGAGTGCGTTCCTCGAGAGCCTTGGCTTCCAGGCTGGTCATCACCTTGATAATGCCCGCGCCCTTCCGCACGTGGGTGCGCTCGTCGGAGCGGATGAAATCGGCAATGTGATGCAAGAGAATATCATTCCGCTCGGCGGCGGTGTCGATCAGATTGTTGATGGTTTTCAACACACCGACTTCGCCGAACAAATTGATCTCGGCCATCGCAAATGCCGGCTCCATCGGCCCGCGACAGGTCGAACCAGTCAGCCTGTTTCGCAGTTCGAAAGGGTCGTAACCGCACGCCAGAAGCGCCCGATGCCCAATTTCCGTATGGCGCGTCTCGTCCCAGGTGATCCGGGCCAGGTTATACTCGGATTGGAAATCTTTGAACCGGATGTCCCAGATGAACGTGCCAAAGGCCTCGATCGCATCGACTTCGTCCCGCTGCGTGCGGATGAACCGCAGCCGCAAATTTTCATATGAATCCTTCGGAAAACGCTCTTGCGCATCGGCCGTGTCGTAGTCGCCGGTGTTCTTGAACGTGTCGAAGCGGACGTCCCGAAGCGGTACGGTGCCGCGAACGAATGGCTTGGAATCGCTTCGCAATGGAGCGGGCACCTGGGCGCGGGCATCACTGCCGGTCACGCCGCCAATTGACGCGAGCAAGCGCTGCAAGTGCCAGCGCCAAACGGCCAATCCAGGCTCAGATGAGCCACCTTCGATGTAAGCAGCGATGGCACCTTCAGCCCAGTCCAGCATCGGCACGTAGTCGTCCAATATGCGCCGGAGGCAGCGGACAGTCGGCGCATCTGTAACAGGATCAGTGTCATCAATGTGATGACGATAGGCCATCGCCAGCGCCCGGCCGATGACCTGATGCATCCCTACCAACAACTCGCTCGCGGATTCCGCACTGAGCAGCTCCTCTATGAAGCGGTCTATTTCCGCATCGCGGAAGCTGTCAATGTCCTTCAAACGCATTTCCTGCTCGTTTAGCCGCTCCCGCAGCAGGCGCGCGGCGTCCGCGTGATAAAAAATGTGCCGGCCCGTCTCCAGCTTTACTTCAAACTCGGGGATCGACAACGTCCAGGCGCCGAGCGCTTGCATCAAACGGCGTTCAAAATAAAAAAACCGTAGTAGCCGCCGCGCGTTTTCGGCGACAGTGTACTTGCCACCTAACTGGCGTCGGTCACGTGGGAATCGGTACGGATAGGCCTGCTGCCGTTCCGCCGCCGCGGTACGTTGATGGGAAAACGAAACCGTGGGAATCGTGTTTGTCAGGGAAGGAGCGGCCGAATCGTTTTGTGTTTTGGTATCCATATTAGATGAAGGTAGATGAAGCTGAACAGCATCGCTGTTCCGGAATTGAGTGGCCCGTCCACGTCACCGACAGAGGTTGGCCTTTGGCCTCTGGTTACCTGCCGGTCGGGCTGTTTGGGACGCACCAGAGCAGGCCCGGCATGTTTTGGCCCTCAACGTCATATTGCTTTTTCGTAATAAAGTGAGTTCGAGTATCGAAGCCCATCACGATTGCGCCCTTGAAATGACGATCCCCAATCCCCTCCTCTCCCGCGGGATATTGGCTGGCATCCAGGCCTGAATTGTAGCCGTAGTAGCCTCCAAAATTGGTCACCTTCGGTTCCCATTGGCAGTACGCGGCGGGTTTAAAGTCGCTCAGCTTGTGCTGATTGCGCGGGTTGAAGTCAGTGAAATTCCAAACGGCCCCATTCATAATGTAACTGGAAACACGCTGAATTCGACGTTTGAAGTTATCGTTACTCTTCTTGTCAGCACAGCAATAATATACATTTCGATTCCTGCTGACGTAAGGGAAATAAAGACCCTGCTCAATATAAGGAAAATCGTTTGTGTTGTCCTCAAGCACGCCATTGACCAACTTGAATGGGTCGGGCGCATTACCCGCCTTGGGCATGTAGAGCCAACTCGGGCCGTAATTATTATGCCACTGCATCCAAGGCATCTTATCGTTGTTATCGCTGGTGTACATAATCATCGCCAGACCCAACTGACGGAAATTGTTCACGCAGCCGGTACGGCATGCCTTCTCTTTGGCCTGCCCCAAAGCCGGGAGCAACATCGAGGCGAGGATGGCGATGATGGCAATGACAACCAGCAACTCGATTAATGTGAATCCGGGGGTGCGCCGCGCCTGCGCCGGCGCAATATCGCGAGCCCTTGATTGCAACGGTTTCATAATTCTCAGGGTTTGGCGCTCCCCTCGTCCGCACAGGGGGCTCCCAAACTATACATGGGTCGAGGCCGGAACACCAGTCCTATCCTGCCTCGCGCCGGAGCATCGATGAAGCCTGGCTTCGCCACGATTTCCAGACTGGGACAAAGCGGGTAGATTTTTGACATGAGTTTGCGCGCCTCAATGCCCAAATTGCGTGCCCGGCGCCCGAAGCGCTTCCAGAGCTTTTTGCGCCGCGGGATCGCCCCGCTCGACCGCTTTCATCAGCTTTGCATCGCAGGCGCTTATGGCATTCTCGACGGCCTTGCGCTGTTCTGAGGAGAGATTGAGCGGCATCAGCGAGCGTAAAGCCAGAATGCCTTGAACATAATCGTTCGTCCCGCAGGCGGCTTGAGCCTGCATCCAGCGTTCCTTCAACTCTGGAGAAGCACTGTCAAACGCTTTGAGGTCGGTGGGGCTGACCCTGGGACTTCCCGGACCGCATCCGCAGAACAGTGCAGTCGAGACCGCCGCGAGCGAGGCATACAGCATCAGGCTTTTCAAATACCTGATAGTGAATCGCCGCGAAACTATTTCAAGCGGGAAATGAGAAGGAGCGGTCGGGCCTTCACAACCACGGATTTGGAAAATCTGCAAGCCTTTAGCTCCATTTCCCGAAGCCTGGAATTTTGCGATGTCCAGCCTCAGCGTCCGACCTGCGCGTCAGGAGAGCGAAGCATTTCGAGTGCTTTTTGTGCTGCGGGATCGCCGCGGCTGGCCGCTCTCATCAGTTTCGCATCAAGATTTCCTAGAGCAGTTTGAACGGCTTGCATCTGTTGCTCAGACAAGTTCCGCGTCAGCATCGAGCGAAGCGGCATGACGGCAGCTACGAAGTCGTTCGTGCCGGCGGCAGCTTGCGACTGAGCCCAGAGTTCCTTTAGTTCCGGGGATGCGCTGTCAAAAGCCTTCTGGTCGGCAGAGTCGCCCCCGCTGCTCCCCTTGCCACAGCCGCAGAGCAGGGCAGCCGAGAGCACGGCGAGCGACGAGAACAGAATCAGGGTTTTCAGACGCTCGATTCTAACGTCAGGGGAAGCCAGATCAAGCTTCAAATCAGAGGGAACTTGGGCGCTGTTTTGGTGCCCACCGGACGGTTAAGCGCGGAGCCCCGAATTCGACATCCGAGGACTCTGAGGGCGGTGCGAGGCTCGCGCTTCGGCCTGGGCGACTTGCGGGTTTGGCTGCAGGTTGAGCACCAGGGCGGCTCGAAACCCAACAAACCAGAACGGTGGAAACAAGAAACAACCCAAAAATACACCAGGGAGGCACCCCGGCGGCCTGATGTCCGTAGGTCCGGTTGAAATCTGATACCAGCCAGGTGAGCGCTCCGCCCACAACAAGCCAAACCGCCAGCGCAATAGGTTGGAAAACTGAGCCACGCCTTGGAGAGGCCGGAGCCTCCGTCGTGTTTTCAATAGTCATGACCGCCGGGGTCTGTTGCCCGGCCGACGGAACTGTTACGCAGATTCGGTTCATATCGTGGAAAACAGCAAATTCGGTTCCAACTATGAGCCAATACATCAAGCACGGTCTGGGAATCAGACGGAGCTTCCAAACCAGCACAACTTATTGTGCATCAATAGTATGGAATGCTGGCGACTCTGAGAACTCGCAACGAATCAGGGGGAAATCTGCCGGACTTGGAGACGCCATCGGAGCAATGTCCGCGCGTTGCGTCGCTGAAATGCTCAATGTCGGGTGATGGGCCCGTGCCAGTCAGAAATGGTTGGGCTCCCGCTCTAGAAATCGGCCTCGCCCAACCTGGCCGACAAATTTGCCGTCCCGAACCGCCACTTGTCCGCGGACAGTCACGACGTGCGGCCGGCCCTCGATCGCCAGACCTTCAAATGGATTGTAGTCAACGTTCATGGTCTGCGTCTTGGCCGAAATCGTGGCGCGATAGTTCGGGTCATAAACGACAAGGTCGGCGTCGCTGCCGAGCTGAATTGTCCCTTTCCGGGGGAAGAGGCCGAACAACTTCGCAGCCTGCGTGCTGGCGGCGTCAACAAAGCGGTGCTTATCGATGCGCCCTCGCTTCACGCCGTAGGTGTAAAACACGTTGACCCGATCTTCGAGTGAGGGGATGCCATTTGGGATTTTGGTGAAATCATCTTTGCCCATCGGCTTCTGCGTGGCGAAGTCGAAGGGCGCATGGTCGGTCGCCAACGTGCTTACGAGGCCCTGGCTCAGCCCGTTCCACAGAACCGCCTGGTTACGCCGGTCACGAATGGGAGGGGACATGACGAACTTGGCTCCTTCGAAATTGGGCAGTTCGGCGTGCGTCTTGTCGAGAAGCAAATATTGAATGAGCGTCTCAACCCAGACCTTGACACCGCGGTACCTGCCAGCCAACGCTTCCCGCAGGGCCTCATCACAACTCAGGTGGACGATGTACACGTGGGCATCGTGCATGTCGGCGAAAGTCATCAGATGGTGGACGCCTTCAGCCTCGACCAGCGGCGGGCGGCTTTCATGGTGCCATTCCGGGCCGGTCTTTCCTTCGGCGAGAAGTTTCTTCTGCAATTCCAGGACGATATCGGCATTCTCGCAGTGCGCCGACGTAATCACACCGAGCTTTTTGGCCAGTCGCAGCGTTTGATACAGCTCCTCGTCCGTAACGCCAAAGGCGCCCTTGTACGCGAGGAAGATCTTAAAACTGCTGACACCGCGTTTGACGATTTCGGCGAATTGCTTTTCGGTCCCGGCGTCATAACGCGTGACGCCCATATGAAAGGTGAAATCGCAGGCGCTGCGGCCCCGAGCTTTCCCGAGCCACAATTCGAATGCCTCCATGGGATCATCGGCGCGGGCGGGGCAAATCATTTCGATCAGAGTCGTCGTGCCGCCGACCAGCGCCGCCTTGCTGGCTGTTTCGTGAGTGTCCTTGGCAAATGTGCCCATGAACGGCAGGTAAATATGGACGTGGGGATCGATGAAGCCCGGAAAGACGAATTTGCCTGTGGCGTCAATCACTTCCGCGCCGGGTGGGGCAGTTAGCTTCGCGCCGATGCGGATGATGGTTTCGTTTTCGCAGAAGATGTCCGCAACGTAAGACTCGTTGGCGGTGATGATTAAGCCGTTTTTGATCAGCAGCGCCATGGCGGTAGTTAAGCAGAGCGTGCGAAGTTGACAACAACGGGTTTGGGCCGTTGAAACGCGATGCGTGTGGCGAGAGGCGTGATGCGTGACGCGTAAAACGCAAGGCGTAAGTTGCGGGAAATCGCTCGCACCACGGCCTCCGCGGAGAATCCACCGTTCTGCTTACTCGGCTTGAGGTTTGGGTGGGTGCTTTGCCAGATAGGCACGCCACAGATCGGCTTGCACGTAGAGCTCGAAGAAAACTTGCGGCCGCAAAGAGAAGTAACCGACCATCAGATGTGTTTTCTTCTCATCCAGCGCCGCATGGAATCTCGAAGAAACCAGCATCACCGGTGCCCACGGATCGGTCGGGAGTTGGTCCCACCACCCCACGTTCTTGAATCGGCGCAGATACCAGGGCAACGGCCAATAGTCCGCTTCGGGCGCGATGACTTTGACTAACATTCGGTGCCCTTCGGGATGGACTTCCGCGAGGGAGCCCAACTGTCGCACCAATAACAGAATGTCAGGCGACGTTTGAGCATAGACATAAGGATTGCGCTGATCGGCGGCGAACGGAATTGCTGCCTGAATGGCTTGCCAGCCGAGATGGGCAGTGCCGACGAGAAGGAATGCAGTCCAAGCCAGCCGGCTTCCGAGATGCCGGGCGCTGCGGAGGAGTGCAGCGGCGCCCAGGCCGGCCAGCAGAATCATCCCGTGCCAAAAGCTCAGCAGGCACCATGGTGTCTTATACGCGATCAGCGAATACGCGGCCGTAAGCAGAAATGTGTAAAGAGCCAGGAACCGGCCAAAGCTGGCGCTGGTGCTTCCCAGGTTTTTGCGCAGAAAACTCGACGCCGCTCCAATCAGACCCAACGCAAGGAGCAGCGCCTCAGTCCAAAGCGGCCCCTTGGCGTTGTGAAACCAGAGTAACCGCTGCAGATAGAACGACGAGGAATGAATATGTGGCGACTCACCGCCGGCGCGGCTCAGCCATGGCGCATAAGTCCGCACTGAATCGAGTGGACCACTGGCGTTCGCGAAGAAAGAGGTGAACAAGACTACCGCCACAACGCACCAGACTCCGAATGCGGCCGCGACGTGCCATACCTTCAGCCCGCGCGCTGGTATAGGCGGCACGCTGGCATCCAGCCATCGGTTCCAAATCTGGTTCAAAACAATTGCCAGTCCAGCGGCGGCCAGGGTGATGACGAACGTTTCCTTGGTCGCGTGCATCATGCCGAGTCCCGCTCCAGCCAGCAAAGACCAACTCAGCTTTCGGCTTTGCCAATAACGCCATCCGGCGGCCAGCGCGAGACAAGTGAAGAAGACCAGCAGCATTTCATGGATGTAATAGCGGCTGTAATAGATGAACGCGGGCGAGGTCGCGGTGAAGATGGCTGCCCAAATCGCGGCATTACGACCGAGACCGTCGCCCATTAACGGCAACAGTAAGATGAGACCCACTCCAAAAACAACGGGGATCAGCCGCAGTTTGGTTTCGGTCAAGTGCTCAAAGTCGGGCGAGCTCGTCAGACGGGCCACGGCCAGCGTGGCATAAAAGAGTGTCGGGCCGTGATGCTCGTTGGGATCGTACTTGTATTCTCCCTGTTCCCAAAGCTGGCCGAACTTGATGGCATTGACCGCTTCATCGTTGTGCATCGGCCGCTCGTCGAGCCGGGGATAACGCAGGGCCAGCGCTACGCCGGCAATCACCACCAGCGAGAGAATCAGCCATCGGTTCATCCGTTACTGGATTAACCGCGGCTCAGGCGAATGGCGAGGACTGATTTTTGGCGTGGTAAGACTTACTGAGCAGGCCGGCCGTAAACTTCAATCTCGGTGTACTCGTTGAGGGCGCTCTCGGTACTGCCTTTGGAATAAAACCGGAGGTAACGGCCCTTCGCGCCTTTGGCGTTGATCAGCTTGCCTTCAAACGTCTCGAAATATTCACGGTCAGTCCCCACTCCCAGGCCGGAACTGTTGTCCTGATCGTTATTGAAGAGGCTCTTCACGTCTTTGAGGAAATCGGGGTCATCGGATAATTGGACGATAATGTCGTGATACACCTTGGCGGAGTTGTGAGCGTGCCATATGACAATGGCAAAAATTTCGTGCGGTGCGGCCAGATCCATTTGGACCCATTGAGTGCCTTTGCGCAGGAAAATGATGCTCTGATCGGAAGCCTCCTTGTCGCCATCATTGATTTTTTCCAGGACCGAGGCGGTCGCATTCTTATCGCTGCTGGACAACTTTTTGCCGGGAGCGACATTCTTGAGTCCCGCCGGAACCATCATCGGCGGGCGAGGTTTATCCGAAAGCGGCTCGACGTACGAGCTGAGTTGCAGGTCTTTGGGAGTCCCCTTAAACGCCGGCGGCGGCAGCTTCAGCATGAGTGGCACCATGTCGCCCGAACTCGCCGCCGGTTTTTCTTTGGGCGGGTCCGCGGCTTGCGAGCAGGAAACCATGGCGGCGAGGCAGATACCGGCCGGAAGGAAGTGCCCCAGCCATTTTTGCGATCGAGTGTGAAATATTTTCATTTTGATAAATTGTCAGGAAAAACATAGCCGCGGAAACAGTCAGCGACAAGCCCGATTGACGCTATAAGGACGCATCGCGAATCGCCTATATTCGACGAAAGCGTGTGAGGCGATGGCGGGCGACCAGCGAGTGAGAAATGGGCTACGCAAACTCCAGGCGGGTGGTCGCTGCTTCCGGGTCCCAGCCGCGCGAGGGTTTGCTGTTGATCGACGAGACGTCTTTAGTCGAAATCTGGCGGCCGCGGGTCTTTGGACCCTTGACTTCCACTTCCTTCGGGTTGCAGGTCTGTTGGCTGATTTTTTGGTAAGGCGCTGGTTTGTATTTGATGTACAACTCAGCCGGTGTGTCGGGCTCGAGGAACAGGATCCTCGATTTCGGCGGGATACAGTGATACATCTTGTTGAGAATCGTTCCGCCAAAGGTAAACCGTTTCAAATAGGTCGCTTCACGGTTCGTGTAGGCGAGGGTGAATATCCGTTCGCGGTCGGGCAGACCGCAATAGACCAGATCCGGTCCGACAAATTGCTTCTCCGGCAGCTCGACGACCTGATAATGGCCATCTTTGAACACCAGGATCACCTTGTCGAACTTCGTGCACTCCACAGCAAACTCGCCACCAGAAACTTTATGGCCGACATAACCGGAGTCGCGGTCGTATGAGACTTTGAAAGCCTTGAAAGCGACCTCCTTCGCATCCACTTCATCGTAGCGACAGGATTTGGTCAGCCGAGGATACATAGGTCCATACTTGGCGAGCAGAGCCTCAAGGTGACTTATCACGTACTTGGTGAGGTTCTTCAGATTCTTGCGAGTCTCTGACAATTCCCCTTTGAGCCGAGCCATTTCCTCCCGGTGCTGGTGGATGTCGAAAAGGGAGATGCGGCGAATCCGGACCTGGAGCAATCGGTCCACGTCCGGATCGGTGAGCTCGCGGACGAGCTGTTTGCGGAATGGTTTGAACCCGTCATACACTGCCGCGACCACCGCTTCGTTGGATTTGCACTGCTCGATTCGCTTGTAAATCCGCTCCTCGATGAAAATCCGTTCGAGCGTTCGAAGATGGAGTTCGTCATGAAGTTTCGATTCCCTGAGCTCGAGTTCACGCTTGAGCGTTTCGACCAGTTGCGCCGTGTTCTCGCGCAGCACCTCGGACACGGTCGTCTCGATGGGACGGTTGTTTTTGATGACGGTAATGCGGCTGGCGATGGTCACCTCACAATCGGTGAAGGCGTAGAGAGCATCGACGAGCTTCTCCGCGGTCACGCCGCTCGGGGCCTTCACCTGGATTTCAATCTCCTCGGAAGTGAAATCGTCCACGCTCTTAATCTTGATCTTCCCCTTGCGCGAGGCGTCTTCGATCGAGTTCATCAATGACTCGGTCGTCGTGGTAGGGGGAATTTGCGTGATGAGAACTGTGGATTCGTCTTTGATTTTGATTTTGGCGCGGACCTTGATCTCGCCCGTGCCGTCTTTGTAGCCGCGAGCGTCCATCAGGCCGCCGGTCTGAAAATCCGGCAGGCACCTGAAGGACTGCCTTTTCAATATGGCGATCTGAGCTTCGAGCAACTCGGGAAAGTTGTGGGGGAGTATGCGCGAGGACATGCCCACGGCGATGCCCTCGGTGCCCAGCATAAGCAACAACGGCAGCTTGCTGGGGAGGGTGACCGGCTCTTTGTTGCGGCCATCATAACTCGGCACGAAATCGGTGATCTCGTCATTGAAGAGTTCGGTGCGGGCCAACTCGGTGAGCCGGCATTCGATATAGCGCGGCGCCGCCGGAACGTCGCCGGTGTAAATGTTGCCGAAATTGCCCTGGCCTTCGATGAGGTAACGCTTGTTCGCGAGCACGACCAGCGCGTCGCCGATAGAGGCGTCACCGTGCGGATGATACTTCATCGTCTCGCCGACCACGTTAGCCACTTTCATGAACCGGCCATCATCAATACGGTGCAGCGCCCATAGGATGCGCCGCTGCACGGGCTTCAGTCCGTCCGTCAGGTTTGGAATGGCGCGGTCGCGGATGACGTAGGAGGCGTAATCCAGGAAGCTGCGATCCACGCGACGATGGAATGCCAGGTCGATCTTGCCGGGCTTGAACACGTGATGGGCGGGCACGGCGATATTCTCGGCCAGAACGTGGCTCGCCCCTTTGCCGTTCCCGGCGGTCCGACGCTTCGACTCGCCATTGCCCCTCGCGGCGGTGGTCGGTTTGCCTTCATTACCCATGGCTGGTGCAATCCCTCCGATTGGCAACTCCGGCTGGTTTGGATTGTGTTTACGTTTTGCGGCCATTGCAAAAAGCCTTCGTGACTGACCGGCTCAGTTATACAGGGGCGGTGCCAGCCTGCGCGAACAAAAAGTGCTGACGAGGGGTGTGGCAATGCGGAGGGCGGAGGGCGGAGTGCGGAATGTCACATGTTCCAGCGTTCATATTTTTTCAGGACGGCTCGGACTTCGGGGTGGAGATTGAATTGGAGAAAGGCTTCCTAGGTGCCGCCGCTGGGCCAGGAGCGGAGGAGGCCGGTCTTGTCGCGGCTGCGGAACCAGTAGGCGACTTGCTCGACGGCGGCTTGTTCGAGGTCGTCGGGGAGTGGGGTTTGGCCGGCAGCGGGGGTGGTACCGGGGAGGACGTCGCCGCCGGTGTACGTCACCCGCAAGACCAATTTGACATTGACCGAGGGCAGTGAACAGAACAATTAACAGAATTGAGCATTAAAATGATGGCAGAAGTGTTACCGATATCCTGACCGAGCCCCCGATAGCCGAATAGCAAATTGGCAAATCGCAAAAGGTGGATGGATGGCGGCTACGCGGTCCCGGATTTGACATTTGAGATTTCAAAAGGGGGCGCCGCTGCACGCATGGGCTGCGCTTCTGCGCGGCGGGGCTGGCTGTGGGGAATGGATGTAGAATGGAAGATGATGGCGGCGGGCGATTGCCGGCGGGTGTCGAATAGTCGATTCGCGGCGACGACTTGATGGGACTGTCAATGCTCGTTAGGATGGGCGGGTGAAACGCACGCCCCTGTTCGCCGCGCACCAAAAGTTGGGCGGCAAGCTGATCGAGTTCGGCGGCTGGGAGATGCCGGTTCAGTACACGAGCATCACAGACGAACATCTGGCCGTGCGCAACGGTGCCGGACTGTTCGATATTTCACACATGGGCGAGGTTTTGATTCGGGGTCCGGGGGCGGAAGGCTTTCTCAATCACACACTCACGAATAACATCCGGAAATTGCAGGTAGGGCAGGGCCAGTACACTCTCATGTGCCGGGATGCGGGCGGTGTTGTTGACGATTTATACGCATACCACCTGGAAGCTGATGAATATCTTCTGATCATCAATGCTTCACGGATTGCAGATGATGTGGACTGGCTCCAGAAGCAATTATCAGCGAGTGGAAACGTCGGGCAAGTTTCGCTGGTGAATGTTTCCGACGAATTCGGAGCCGTTGCGGTCCAGGGCCCGCGAGTGGTTGAATTTATCGACCAATGCTTCGCCGGGCCGTCTCAGGGCGGCACGCGAGTTGACCGGATCTCCGCCCTTAAGAAAAATCAGGTGGCAAAAAGCAGTTTCGGTGGCGACGACATATGGATCTCGCGCACGGGCTACACCGGGGAGGATGGATTTGAAGTCGTCGCGCCTGCGTCAGTGATTGAACAGGTCTGGAACAAGATCCTGGAGCTGGGCCGGTCGCACGGACTCAAGCCGGCGGGCCTGGGCGCGCGCGATACATTGCGCACCGAGGTCTGTTATCCTCTCTACGGCCATGAACTGGACGAGTCCACAACGCCACTGGAAGCGGGCCTCGGGGTTTTTGTTTCGCTGGACAAGGGTGATTTCGTTGGACGGGCGGTGCTGGCCGAGCAAAAAGAAAAAGGGGTGAGCAAGAGGCTCGCAGCGTTTCGGATGACCGACAAATCCGCTCCGCCCCGCCCGCACTACATGATTTGGAGCACAGGTCCGAACGGCGCGCGCCTGGGCGAAGTGACCAGCGGAACACAAAGTCCCACGTTGGGAATCGGGATCGGGATGGGTTACGTGCCGCCGGAGTCCGCGGCGCCGCAGACGCCAATCGAAATCGAAATCCGTGGGCGTCGAGCGCTGGCGGCCGTCGTGCCCAAGCCAATCTATCGAAAAGCTCATTGACCGCGAGTGTGCTCCGTGACTCAATGACCTCATGTCAGAAATTCCCGCGGATCTGAAATACGCGAAATCGCACGAATGGTTGCGGGCCTCCGGCGGCGTGGCCACCATGGGCATCACCGATTACGCCCAGCACGAGTTGACTGACGTCGTATTTGTCGAGCTGCCTGAGCCTGGGCGCAAGGTCAAGGCAGGCGAGGCTTGCGCTGTGGTGGAGTCGGTGAAAACCGCGAGTGATATTTACTCGCCCGTCAGCGGGGAAATCATCGATCTGAACCAGGCGGTTGTGAGCGATCCCTCGTTAGTGAACCGCGAACCGTACGGCGGCGGCTGGTTTGTCAAAATCCGGCTGTCGAATCCGGCTGAACTGGAGACATTGCTGGGAGCGGACCAGTATCGAGCGCAGATCGGCGGCGCTTGACCTAAGGCGATTTGATAAATTGCCCGATCACCAGCACTGTATCCTTGTGAAACCGAAAAGTGTTCGATTGTTTATCAAGCCTTACTGTGGTTGGTGTGATCGAGCGATGCGCTGGCTGGATTCGCATGGTGTGGATTACGAGACGATCGATGTGATGGCCGATGAGAATGCTTACGACGAGATGATTCGGCTGTCCGGACGGGACCTGGCTCCTGTGATAGAAGTCGAGGGCGAGATTCTGGCCGATTTTGGTCCGGACCAATTGGCAAATTTCTGGAAGAAGCGACGGGATGCCGGGCTTGAAGTCAACTGATCTCACGGCTCGGCCGCGGCTGCCGCCCTGGCTGCGGATCCACTTGCCCACCTCCGATCGTTTCGCCCTCACCCGCGCGCTGCTGGACGAGTTGAAACTGCACACCGTCTGTGAGAGTGCCCGTTGCCCGAATCACTGGGAATGCTGGAGCCGCGGGACGGCGACGTTTATGATCGGGGGCGAGCGCTGCACGCGGGCCTGCCGATTCTGTGCTGTGACGACTGCCCGACCGCTGCCGCTGGAGACGGATGAGCCGGCGCGCGTGGCGGTGGCGGTGCATCGGCTGCGGCTGAAGCACGTCGTGATTACTGCCGTCGCCCGAGACGACCTGGCGGACGGCGGCGCTGAGCACTTCGCGCGGACCATTAAGGCGGTCCGCGAGTTGAGCCCGGGAACTGTCATCGAAGTGCTCACACCCGACTTCAATGATCGCGACCAATCCATCGAGACGGTCTTGAAGGCCGGCCCGGAAATTTTCAATCACAACCTGGAAACGGTGCGCCGGCTGACTCCCGCGGTGCGCTCGCGCGCGACCTACGACCGTTCGCTGAGCGTCCTGCGCAAGGCCAAGGCGAAACAGGGCTGCGCCTCATTCACCAAATCGGGGTTGATGCTGGGCCTGGGTGAAACGGAGCCGGAAGTGATGAGTACCCTGGCCGAGTTGCGCGCGGCGGGCTGCGATATCCTGACCCTCGGCCAATACCTCCAACCGACGTTGAAACATCTGCCGGTGGTGGAATTCATACCGCCGGACAAATTTGCCGAATGGGGCAGCAGGGCCCAAGCGATGGGCTTCATCCACGTCGCGAGCGGGCCGATGGTGCGCAGCTCGTATCACGCGGATGAGTTTGCGGCGAGCGGAAATGGCTATTAACGCCTGAGGAGATTCGGGTTCTTTTTGAAAATCAGGAATGCGCCGACTAGCACTAAGGCCAGAACGGCCAGAGAGATGACAACGGCAATGAGCTTCAAAACGCGCGCCTGATAGAAGGCGCGTTGCGTGCGTTGCTTCTCGGATTCCATGAACAGCGCGAATTCCTTGTCGAGCGACATTACCGTCTCGAGATCTTCCCGCAACTTGAGCGTCCGCCAATCGGCCGTTTCTCCGCGCCAGGCAGCCGGCAATTTCTGCAATGCTTCGGAGTCGGCGCTTTGCAGGCCGCAGTGGTTCCAGAAAGGAGCATGTTCCCGGGTCCAGATCCGCAGCAAACCGTGGTTGCGTGCGACGGATTGAATCCGCTCCCAGAGCAGAGCCCGGAGCTGGTCCGCGTGAGCGAAATCGAAGAAGGCCTCGCTGTGGACGCGGCCATGGCGTTCGGCGAGCTGGAGACCTACGGCGCCGAGCAGTTGGCCGTCGGCGCTCTCGGCCACCTGGAATTCCGTGACGCGTTTGCCCAGCTCCTCGTGCGGGAAGTGCATCGTCTGCCAGAGCGAGGTCAACGGCGTCAGGTCATCCAGCGTGGCGCGCCGCACGCGCGCATTCGACGAATCCATAGCTGGGAAGCCTAGAGCAGCGGCGCGAAATTTCAATTTTGATTTTTCAACAACGCGAGTGCCTTCGCAGCCAGCTCAATTCCGCCGGGCCAGCGAGGCGGCACTGACCAATTCCTGCGCACGCCTCGTCAATTCCGACCAGTCTCCATCCTGAAGAATCTGCGCCGAAACCAGGGCGGAGCCGACACCGACAGCGGCACAGCCGGCCTTGAAGAAATCGGCAACATTTTGCGCATCGACGCCGCCCGTCGGCACTATCCGCAAGTGGGGCAGGGGAGCGCGCAAGGCTTTGATGTAGGCCGGTCCCAGCGTGTCGGCGGGGAAGATTTTAACGAAGTCGGCGCCCGCTTCGTGCGCGGCCTGTGCCTCGGAGGGGGTGTAAGCACCGAGCATGATCGACCGGTCGGCGGCGTGTGCAATCGGAACCAAGTCGACTTTGCAGACGGGCGTCACGATGAACTCAGCTCCGGCGTCCAGGGCTGCGCGGCAAGTCTCCGCGTCGAGGACGCTGCCAACACCGATTAGAGAGCGGTTGCCGATTTTCTCGCGCGCTCCGCGGATTGCGGCCAGCGCATTCGGAGTGGTCATCGTGATTTCGGTGGCAACGATGCCGCCGACGACCAGTGCTTCGACCATGGGCACAACCTGTGTCAATTGCTGTGCTCGCACGATGGCGATAATGCCCGGCCGGAGCAGCAGCGAATGGATTTCCGGTTTGGTTCTCTTCAAGACCGGCATTGCAAACTGAACCGGAGCCCGCGCGCAAGCTTGAATTGTCGAGATTGCTCTTGACGGCCAAAGCCGCTGGCACAAATGCTCTGCAAACGATTAACCAACTGCGGCCTTGACCGGGACAAGCAAAGCCATCGGTGTTGACATCGGCGGGACGAAAACAGTGGTGGCCGCAGTGGACGGCACCGGGCGCGTCCTCGCCCGCTGCGTTTTTGAGACGAAGTCGGAACGGGGTTTTGCCGCCGGACTCGCCGAGCTGGTCGAGTCGATTCAGCGCGTTTTGCGCAAGGCAAACTGGGCCCAGGAGACTCTGTCCGGCATCGGCATTGGGTGCACCGGCCCGGTGAACCCTTTGCGCGGTACGATCCACAATCCGTTTACTTTGCCCGGCTGGGAGGACGCGGACATCGTCACGCCGCTGCGGCAGACGTTTGGGGTCACGGTTCGCCTGGAGAACGATGCCGATGCCGCAGCCGTCGGCGAATATCATTTCGGCGCCGGGAGGCACTGCAGTCCGCTGGTGGTGGTGACGTTGGGGACGGGAGTCGGCGGCGCGTTCCTGGTTGGCGGCAAGATTCATCGCGGGGTCAACGGGGAACATCCTGAGCTTGGGCACATTCCTGTCCTGCCGGGCGGTCCGGCTTGTTACTGCGGCATGCAAGGCTGTTGGGAATCGGTCGCGTCCGGCACTGCCATTGCCGCGGCAGGAAAAGAGTTCGGCATTCGGGACAGCCGCGCCGTGTTCGACGCTGCGGCGGCGGATCCGCGCGCGGCGGCGATTGTCCAGCGAGCGGTCAACGCCACTACCACGGCTGCGTGGACGCTCTTTCACACCTTTTTGCCTCAACGAATCCTTCTCGGCGGCGGCCTGGGTGAAGCTCATTTTGACTGCTTCGCCCCTGAAATGCGCCGGCAACTCTCATGCGCAACACAGTTCTCGAATCAATCAGTCGAGATCCTCAAAGCGCAACTGGGCAACGGCGCCGGGGTTATTGGCGCTGCCTGTCTCGCGTTCCGACCCGAAAACTCTCCATCAAAGCTATGAGCCACAAAGTAAGAGTCGGCATCATCGGTTCCCAATTCATCTCGCACATTCACACGCTTTCGTTGCGGCGCTGCGCCCAAGCCGAAATTTTCGCGGTCGCCTCTCCGACGGCAGGCAATGCCAGTTCCTTCGCTTCGAAACACGGAATTCCACACCATTTCACTGACTACAAAAAGCTGCTGGCGCTGCCCGAGGTGGACATGGTCGTCGTCGGCGCGCCCAATAACGCGCATTGCCCGATTACGCTGGATGCGGCTGCTGCGGGCAAACACATCGTCGTCGAGAAACCATTCTGCCTGAACCTGGCGGAGGCCGACCAGATGATTGAGTCCTGCGCGAAAGCGAAGGTAAAGCTGATGTATGCTGAGGAGCTTTGTTTCGCGCCCAAATACGTGCGTCTGAAGCAGCTTGTCGATTCAGGCGCGCTCGGCGCGCCAACGCTGCTGAAACAATCGGAGAAGCACAATGGACCGCACGCCCCGCACTTCTGGGATGTGAACCGCTCCGGCGGCGGCGTGACGATGGACATGGGCTGCCACGCGATTGAATTTTTCCGCTGGCTCCTCGGCTGTCCACCTGTCAAATCGGTTTATGCTCAAATGGGAACGTACGTTCATCAGGACAAGACCGAGGGCGATGACAATTCGATCATCCTGGTCGAATTCGTCAACGGAGTGATCGGTATGGCCGAAGAAAGCTGGACGAAGTTAGGCGGCATGGATGACCGGGCCGAAGTCCACGGCTCGAAGGGTGTCGCCTATGCCGACCTGCTCCACGGCAACGCAATCGAAACCTACAGCGCCGAAGGTTACGATTACGCCGTCGAAAAGGCCGGCTCGACGAAAGGCTGGACCTTTACAATTTTCGAAGAGGAGTGGAACTACGGTTTTCCGCAGGAAATGGCGCATTTCGTCGATTCCGTTCAGAACGATAAACCGCCACTTGTGACCGGGGAGGATGGCCGTGCTGTTCTGGAAGTGATTTTTGCGGCGTACGAGTCGGCTCGCACCGGTCGCAAGGTAGCGCTGCCGTTTCAGACAGCGGCCAAGAAACCGCACGATTTGTGGAAGTCCAAGTGCTGACCAGTTCCTTTGCCAGTGGGTGAAAGCGGCGCGCGGCTGGGGCGAAGCCCAGCCGCTGCACGGGCCAATTCATGAATCTCTCACTAATCGAAGGCGTGATACATTTGTCTGTGCTTCGGCTGGGCTTGGCCACAGCCGCGCTCCCCGACTGTTGCTGGCAGGTTGGTTATGTCACGCGATTTTGCTGGACATTGACGCGCGCATGGCTTACTGATATCGAATCCCGGTGAGTTCCATTGCCAATTGGTCGAAACGAAGATGTTCGTCAATGAACTCTCCACGAGGAGCGCCCTGACCCGCATGATCCGACGCATGACCGGCAACCGGGCATTGCGGGAAGATCTATTGCAGGAAGCATTGGTCCACCTCTGGGTTACAGAAATCGCGCGAGCGGGACAAACGAGGAGCTGGTACTTGCAAAGTTGCAAGTTCCATTTGCTGCATTACCTGGCCGCGGGACGGAGCGTGGACTCCGCCAAGCGCAGAGACGGCCAGATGTGGCTCGCCGACAACGGCAACACCACAGATTCTTTCGTGGACGATACCGATTCCGGTGAATCGGTTCTCGATTTGGTCAGCGCACGGGATATTCTTTCGTTGCTTTCGCCGCACTTGAACAACCAGGAACGAGCGGTGCTGGAATGCTTTGCCGAGGGATTGCGACTCCGGGAAATTGGCCGCAAGTTGAAGATTTCCCATACCATGGTAATCCGCCATCGTCGCAGGATTGCTTCACTGTTGAGCCGGCTGGATAGGCCATCCACAGCTCAAGTCACGAGTGCTCGGCCCAATGGGGTCGTCCACAGACTGAATGTTCCGCGCGAAGCCGTGGTCACGGATTCGGAGGTTCCCGTTAATGGGAAAAGCTTGCCGTGGATCCGCAATGGCCATCCCGCCTTGCCAAAGGTAGCTCCCAAGCGGTGATTATCGAAGCGGGCGCCAGCCCTGAATGACGCGGGCCGGCATAGATTCGCAGAATTTACCGGTCACTTACACCGCATTCCGCACCCATGCCGGCCCAAAGTATTTTAGCCGCAAATCGGCAAAGCGCAAGGGGCGATTGGATTGTTACCTCACGGAGATGAGCGCTTGAACTTGACCTGGTCGCGAATGATCGGGACGGTCCGCGGCGAGGCGTCGGGTGGGGCGTCCGCCGAGAGTACTTGCAGTTGGAGAAGCGTTCCCGGGGCGCCGCGCACCAACTGCACGATGTCCTGCAAGGACAAGCTGTGCGCGTCCACGAACGAATTATTGCCTTGCGCCAGGGCGACGATGCGGTCGCCGGCGCGAAGCTGGCCGCTTAGCTCGGCCGGTGTGCCGGGCAGGATCTGGTTAATGACCGCGTAGCCGTCCTGGACGGAGAGGGCCGCGCCGATGCCGACCGGCGCGACACTGCGAATGGCGGAAAGAGCCGCGTCGCGCTCAGCGGCGTCGGGGAGTTGGTCCGCCCACTGCAAGGCCGCGTCGGTGTCCCTCGTACCCCAGCCTGCAAAGACGGCATCGGAAAACTTGCGACGGTCGGCTTCCGGGACCTGGCTGCTCAACGCGAAGGCAGCGGCGGGATCGGAATTCAGCAAGGTGATGGCTACTTGTTGCAACATGGCAGCGCGCCCTGCCGGCTCGACCATCTCATTGGCCCAAAGCACGGCCAGCTCCGGATGGCTGACGAGTTCCAGGCCGAGTCCCGCCTCTAGCCCGTAGTTGGCAATGGCCTGAGCGCGTTGACCGGGCGGTCCCAGAACGCCCTGGGTCCATTCAGTGACCAAGGTTAGTAGGGCGGTCTCGCGTTCGTTTTCGTCGGTGATCTGTTTGGCAGCGCGCAGGGCGATTGCCGGATCGCCCGAGGCGAGATTAAGGACGGATGCTCGTGTCTGGTCCAGTCGCTCGAGTTTACTGGCGCTGGCAACGGTCGGATCGGGCGGCGCGCTCGCCGAGGCGATTTTGGAGACAGGAGCGCGAAGCGGCATTAGCGCTGGCGCCGAAACTGTGGGCGTTGGCGGCTGCTCCTGTCGCTGAGAGGGACTTGCGGTCTCGATTTGTTGGGGTTCGAGGCTGTGCGGTTGGACGGGACGCACAAAAAAGGCGATGGCGAGCGCCAGAGCCACTCCCGCGAGAATGACCAGCAGAACAACTTTGGCTTTCATTTTGTCGCGCCGGTTCCAAGCCGTAACGATGCGGTTCAACCACTAATTAACAATAATAAGCACTAATGGAACAGGTACAATGGAGTGTCGAGCCGGACGAAAGAGAAAGCAAGGGTCGATTTCGAAAAATCCCATAAAAATGCTTGCAGTTTGGCAGAAATGGGTGAAACTACGGACATCTATTGGATAGCTTGTCTCTTCCAAGGCATGGTAGATCCTCAGGTGAACTTAGTTCGGTGATGATTTTAAGCCCGGCGTTCGGGAACAGTCTGTGGAAAGTGCTGGTTAGTCGGATAGTAACATACAAAAATGAATAATAAATTGTTTGTGGGAAATCTTTCCTTCAACATCACTGAAAACGACCTGCAAGATGCGTTCGCCGCGCACGGCACGGTCACCGAGGCCAACCTTATGGTCGATCGCGCAACCAGTCGCCCACGCGGCTTCGCGTTTGTCACCATGAGCTCGGCCGAGGAGGCGCAGAAGGCCATCGACGCCTTGAATGGTAAGGAGCTGGACGGCCGCGCTCTAACGGTCAATGTGGCCCGGCCGCGTGAGGAACGTTCAGGGGGCGGCGGCCGCCGTCAGTTCAACGGCGGTGACCGGCGTCGTTACTAAGCTTGCTTTTAGCTGGCAGCGAGGCCCGGCCCTGCCGGGCCTCGCTCTTTTTGCATCGGAGCTCACAAGCTCCAGCCCTTGCGGTATTCGTAATGGAGAAGTTTGTTGGCATCCGGGTCGTTGGTGAACTTCAAGTGTTCACTGTCCCAGAGGAGCTTTTCCCCACCATTGCGGATGCAGACGCTGCCCAGAAGGACCGCTTCGGTCAACGGTCCTGCGAAATCAAAATTTGAGCGAGGCGCGAGACCGCCTTTGCAGGCCTGAAGCCATTCCTTATGATGGCCGATTGAGCGCGGTAAGGTCGGCGGCGGGCGCTTGTACTCTTTGTCGCGGCTTTCGGGTACTAAGCGGGGATGCTCCCCACCCCAGCCGGTAACGAGCATCTTGCCTTTGTCACCCACGAAAATAATTCCATCTTCGTGGTCGAGCTCTCGGTTCTCTTCCAGTTCAGCCGGCCGTTCCGGCAGCAGCCCGCCGTCATACCAGTGCAACTCAACGGGCGGCAAATTTCCGCGCGCGGGGAACTGGTAATGGACCACGGCGGCGAGCGGCACCGTTTCTGAGAAGACAGCCGTAGAGCTGGCGCTGACGCTCTCGGGCGCCCCGAGCTGAAGGGCGGAGAAGACCGGCGCAAGGTTGTGAATCCCCATGTCGCCCAGGCCGCCGGAACCGAAGTCCCACCAGCCGCGCCAGCGAAATGGCGCATAGGCGGGGTGATAAGGCCGCCAAGGGGCGGGGCCTAGCCACAAGTCCCAATCTAAAGACGGAGGAACCGGCGGTGTCTCTTTAGGTCGTTCAATACCTTGCGCCCACCACAAGGGCATTTTTCCCTTATGCGTTGGTCGATCAGACCAGACATGCGCTTCGCGCACGGCGCCAATGGCGCCGTCCGCGAGCCATTCGTTGATCTGGCGATTGCCTTCGAATTGCATTCCCTGGTTGCCCATCTGGGTGGCAACTTTTGCCTCGCGGGCCAACTGAGCAGCGACCCGGGCTTCATGCACCGTTCGAGTCAGCGGTTTCTCACAGTACACATGTTTTCCATGCTTCATGGCCGTAACCGAGACGATGGCATGGTTGTGATCCGGTGTGCCGACCACGACCGCGTCGAGACTTTTCTCCTTGTCGAGCATCTCCCGAAAATCCTTGTAGCGCTTGGCACCAGGGTACTTCTTGAAAGTTTTTGCAGCGTAATCCCAGTCCACGTCGCACAAGGCGATTATGTTCTCGCTGGCGACGCGTTCGAGGTCCCAGGCGCCCTGGCCACCGATGCCGACGCCGGCGATGTTCAGTTTGCTATTGGGCGATGCCGCGCCTCGGCCGAGCACGCGCGCCGGCACTAACGTAAACGCGGAGACTGCGGCGGCGCTGCCGAGGAACGTCCTCCGGGTTATGCCGGCTGTGTGAAGGTTCTGTTTTTGAATTCTCATAAAGAAAAACCTTGAGTTGTCGCGACCGCATCGCGGTCGCAAATTATTGTTACATCCGAATGCAGCCAAAGGAAAGAGGCGGGAAAACGCGTTGAGACCCGCGCCTGAAGCAACCGCCTGAGAACGGCACGTTTTTGTCGTCCGCTAACGAGCAGCAGGATTTTCCGCGAGCGCAGAATGTCTCCCAGGCCCAACGTCAAACCGTAACGCGGCTTGGCAGTCAAAGCCTCCAGCATCCCGTGGCGGAGCGAGCTGTGCGATAGTTTGGAAACATGCGCGTGGTGCACAATCTCATCGGCGGGCTCGTTCATGGCAATGTGGCCGTTCAAGCCAAGCCCGAGCAAGCAAATGTCAATGGGGCCGTTGGCGTCCAGCCAGTGCCGGATGCGCCCGCACTCGCCCGCCGGGTCGGGCGCATCGCTCCTGAGCCCTGCGAAGCGCCGCGGGCTGATGCCTAGAGGGTTGAGCAGCCTGTTTTGAAGATCGGTCGCGCAACTGGCGGGATGTCCTCGCGCCAGACCGCCCCACTCATCGATCTGCACCACCCGGAGTTTCCCGAAGAGTGCTGGGTGAGTAGCCTGGCGTTCTGCCATGCACTGATAAGTCTCCGTGGGAGTTCCTCCGGCGGACGCGCATAACAACAGATCCGGCTGCTCTTTCACCTCAGCTTCGATGAAACCTGCGGCCCAGCGGCTCATCGTGCGATAATCTCTTGCCACGCGCAGTCGCAGATTCCTTCCTTCGGCGGGCAGTTCCATTGGGGAATTGTGAAGAAATCTCTAAGGCTGGACAAGGTTGGACACGCAACACATCTTGCGCAACCAGACGACTCGGTTTAAGAGGTTGCGCGCTGTATCCGGGCACGAAAAGTTTCGACCGAACCCATGGGCGATACCCTTTCCATAAATCATCTCATGAAATGAAAAAACAACCGAGCAAAGAAGCGGTCGGGCTAATTGGCCTCGGGCTGATGGGAACGGCACTTACTGAAAGGCTGTTGGAACACGATTATCGAGTGGCGGTTTGGAACCGCACGCGCGGAGCGGCCGAACCGTTGCTGGCGCGCGGAGCCGAGTGGAGCGACAACCCAATCGCAGCGTGCGGGCGCGTGATTATCAGTCTCTACAGCACCGAGGTCGTAGCGGAAGTCCTCGAAAAGATGAGGACAGGCTTGCGACCGGGACAGATCATCGTGGACACCACGACGGGAGCGCCTTCGCAAGTCGAAGCGTTGGGTGCGCGCCTGACAGCCGGAGGCGCGCGCTATCTCGACGCGCCGATTTCAGGCTCGAGCGAACAGACACGGCGGGGTGAGGCGACGGTGATGGTGAGCGGCGAGCGCCAGGCGTATGAGGCCTGTGCCGATCTTTGGCGTGCGCTGGGAAGGAAGGTGTTTTATGTCGGACCGTGTGGGACTGCCTCAAAAATGAAGTTGATCAGCAACCTGGTGCTGGGTCTTAACCGGGCGGCGCTGGCGGAAGGATTAGCGCTTGCCGAGTCCCTGGGCGTGTCGGCCGAAGCCGCGCTCGAAGTCCTGTCCGGGAGCATGGCATACTCGCGAACGATGGACACGAAGGGGCGCAAGATGGTCGAGCGCGATTTCAGCGTCCAGGCGCGGCTGTCGCAACATCTGAAGGATGTGCGGCTGATGTTGAAAGCAGCGGCGGGGGCAGGGTTGCCACTGCCACTAACGGAGACTCACCGGCAACTCCTGGAACGAGCCGAGGCCACAGGGCTTGGCGATCACGACAACAGCGCCATCATCGAGGTCTTCCGCAAGCCCCGGCCCGCGCCGCGAGAATGACCGCCTCAACCCTTTCCTCGCGCGCCCGCCTTGCCGTGCTGCTCGCCGCGATCGGCGGGCTGGTCTTCGATGGGGTGGAGCTGGGGCTTATGCCCGTGGCGTCGCTGTCCGTTTCCCAGGACCTTTTGGGCACGGCTTTCACGCCGACGCTGGGCGGCGACTGGTTCGCATGGTTCACCGCGGCGCTCATGCTCGGCGCAGCGGTCGGAGGCATCGTTCTTGGTGGCCTCGGGGATGTGTTTGGCCGCACGCGGGCGCTGGGCGTCAGCATTTTGTTCTATTCAATATTTGCTGGCCTTGGGGCCTTCGCGCGCACACAGGAACAGATGTTAATTTTGCGGTTTGCTGTCGGACTGGGCGTGGGAGGTGTCTGGCCGAATGCCATTGCGCTCGCAGCCGAATGCTGGCCGGACCGTTCGCGGCCCGTGGTAGCAGGCCTGATGGGCGTGGCGCTCAACGGAGGCATCCTGATTCTCTCGCAGTTCGCCAGGCTTTGGCCACTCACGCCCGGCTCCTGGCGCTGGATTTTCAAGCTGGCGGCGGCTCCGGCGATACTGGGCCTGCTTGTGTTGCTCACATTGCCCGAATCACCGCTCTGGTTGGCGGCGAGCGCCGGAAGGCGAGCGGAACGGGGCGACTCTTCTTCGGCTCGCCGGGCATCTTCGCCCGTTAACGAACTCCTGCGCCCACCTCTGCTCCGCCTGACGCTTGTCGGCATTCTGCTCGGCTCGATTCCGATGGTCGGCGCGTGGGCGGCGAGTAAATGGATGGTACCCTGGGCCGACAAGGTCGGCGGGGCGAACCAGGCGGCCTACAAGGCGATCGTCCAAGGTTGGTGGGCCGTGGGCGCTGTGCTTGGCAGTTTCTCCGGCGCGCAAATCGCCGCCTGGCTGGGGCGGCGCCGGTCCTACGCACTCATTAGTTTCGGTGCGACTGGACTGACGATGGTAATGTTCCTTGGCACCGCCCCGTTGCGGGCCGGGTTCCTGCCGATCGTTTTCGCACAGGGATTCGTGGCCACACTCTACTTCGGCTGGCTTCCGCTTTATCTGCCGGAACTGTTCCCGACCCGCGTGCGCGCAGCAGGTAGTGGCATCGCGTATAACGTCGGACGGTTCGGAACGGCGTTGGGCGTGCTTATGGCAGGTGCTTTATTCGGAGTCATGGGCGGTTCCTATCCGAAGGTCGGCGCCACATGCGGCCTGGTTTATTTGCTCGGCATGTTCGCAATCTGGTGGGCGCCGGACACTAGCGGGAAGACTCTTCAGGACTGAAAGGCCAGGTCACTCCGAATATTTCTTCCGCGTGCCTGGCTCAGCCTTGCCCCCGGTGACCGGCGCCGGGTGTACCTGCTTCAGTAATGATTTCATCTCCGCCAATATTGACGTGTAGCGTGGGTCGGCGGCCACATTGTGCAGCTCGTGCGGGTCGGTGTCGTGGTCATACAGCTCCTCGCTTTTTTCGCCAAGACCCCACTGAGTATAGCGAGCGCGCTCGGTGCGAACGCTGTGACCTGGGCTCTTGTCCCGCTGGACCTGTGTGAAGGCCGGCCGGTTCCATTCCGCATCGAGACGGCGCAACAACGGTCCCAGGCTTGCGCCTTGCAGACCCTTCGGCGGTGTCAGTCCGGCGAGATCGGCCAGTGTCGGATAGATGTCGAGCAGCTCTACCACGCGCGGGCTGGATCGGCCGGCCGAGCCGAGTTCCGGGACGGAGATGATAAGCGGGACGCGGGCGGACTCCTCGAAGCAACTTTGCTTGAACCACAACCCGTGCTCGCCCAGGTGATATCCGTGGTCGCTCCAGAACACAATGATGGTGCTCTCGCGCAGGCCCAGTCGATCGACCGCGTCGAGCACTCGCCCGATCTGCGCATCGACAAATGAGATCGCGGCATAATACGCCGCCTTGCATTGTCGCGCCTGGTCTGGCGTCACGCCGAAGTAGGGCCAGGGTTGGGTCGAAGCCAATGCCAGCGGCGGGTACTCGCGACGTGTGTCCGGCGTTAGTTTTGGCAATGTGATCGCTGAGACTGGGTAAAGATCGAAGTATTTCTTGGGCGTGATCCATGGACAATGTGGCTTGTAAAAACCTGCCGCAATGAAGAAAGGCTCGTTCCTGTGCTTTTCGAGGAGCTCAATGGTCTGGGTGGCCACCTTGCCGTCCGTATGTTCTTCTTCCTTGCCAGTCTTGTCGGCCAGGAAAGCCATCGCAGAACCGAGTCCCCGCTTTGGGGTGTAGTTCATGATATCCGGCTCCAGGGCCGTCTTGTCACGGCCTGCCGGGTTGAACCGCTCGCGCCAGGACACTCGATCATCCAGGCCGCAGGTGCCGATGTCGCCGGGATTGCCATAATGGTAGATCTTCCCCACGCGGGCCACGTAGTAGCCATTGTTCATGAACATTTGCGGTAGGGTGATCACATCGGGCAATCCCTGACGGAAATGGTAACTCAGATCAAAAACCCGCGTCGTGTCGGGACGCAGGCCGGTAAGGAGCGAGGACCGGCTGGGGCTGCAGAGAGGAAACTGGCAGTAGGCGCGATCAAACCGCACGCCACGCGTCGCCAGACGATCGATGCTCGGCGATTTGACGAGTGCATGGCCGTAGCAGCCGAGATCGTTGTTCATGTCGTCCACGGCGATGAATAGCACGTTCGGTTTTTTTTCGGCCCCGCAAAGCCAAGTGGTAAAGAGCACCGTCAGGCAGGCGACGCTGAGAACTAGTTTCATGGCGATGCAGATGCTGACTAAAAAGCCCTGGCTGGCCAATGCAAAATGCTGGCCGCTGCGAAGTTAGCTGGCGTCCGGCTTTGTGCTGGACGGCAGATGGGGCGGTGTTAGAGTGGTTGAGGAATGATAACCGAAGCCCCTGCAGCACCGCAGAAAATCAACCTGCGCCGGCCGGATATTATGGCGGCAGTACAGGCGCAAGTGCTGTCGCATTACCGGAGCGATCTGGTGGAAAAGATCCGCGCCAGCGGGCACATCCTCTCGGCCGGCGACTTGACCATCAAGTTGGCGAAGGAATTCGGGTTCTGTTATGGAGTTGAGCGGGCGATCGACCTGGCGTACGCAGCGCGCCGCGCGTATCCGGATCGGAGGATCTTCCTGCTGGGCGAAATCATCCATAACCCGGAAGTGAACGACCAGATTCGGCGCCTGGGCATCGTGACGATTGCTGGCAAACCGGGCGACGACGAAATCAACCAATTGCAACCGGAAGACATCGTGATCATTCCCGCCTTCGGCACGGAGGTCGGGACGCGCAAGAAACTGGAGGAGAAGCGTTGCTTGTTCGTGGACACGACTTGCGGCGACGTGATGAGTGTTTGGAAACGAGTGCGGCAATATTCGAAGGATTCGGTCACGAGCATCATTCACGGCAAGGCGTGGCACGAGGAGACGAAGGCAACCAGTTCCCAGGCCCGGGCCAGCGGCGGAGGACATTACCTGGTCGTGTTTACCCTGGCGGAGACTGATCTGGTCTGCAAATACATCGTCGAGGGTGGCGACAAAGCGGAGTTCCTCGAGAAATTCAAGGGCGCCTACTCGGAGGGTTTCGATCCCGATATCCACTTGCAGAGCATCGGCGTGGCCAACCAAACGACGATGTTGCGGGGCGAGACCGAGGACGTCCAGCGGCGTCTCAAAACCGCCATGATCCGGAAATACGGAGAGGCGGAACTGCAAAACCATTTCCGGTTCTTTGATACGATTTGCGGGGCCACACAGGATCGACAAGACGCGTTGGAGAAGCTCCTGCACGAGCCCCTCGATTTGCTGCTGGTGATCGGTGGCTATAATTCCTCGAACACGTCGCATTTGGCTGAAATGGGTGAAGCAAAGCTCAAGACTTACTTCATCAAGAACGCCGCGAAAATGGAGTCGGACAAGCTGATCCGGCACTACGAGCAACACCGGCACGAAGAAATTGAGACTCGTGACTGGTTGCCGGCGGGCAAAATCACGGTCGGCATCACCGCCGGGGCGTCCTGTCCGAACAATTTGATTGAGGACGCCATTCGCCGCCTGTTCGAGCTGCGCGGGATTTCCTTGCAGCAATTGCTGGGGACTTAACCGGCGCGCCGGGGACAGCGCGCCCTACCACGGCATCCAGATTGCCATGCCCCGCACGCGAGAGGAGCTGGAACAAATCGAACGGCAAAACCTCGCGCCTTACGCCCAACTGAGCGCGGACACGCGCGGGCGCAAATACCAGGAGACACGGCCGGATTGGCGCACGGAATATCAGCGCGACCGCGACCGGGTGATCCATTCTCGCGCGTTTCGCCGGCTGGAATACAAGACCCAGGTATTTCTCAATGGCACCGGGGACCACTTGCGCACGCGGCTCACCCACACGATGGAAGTCGCAGCGATCTCGCGCAATATCAGCCGCGCACTGCGGTTGAATGAGGATTTGTCGGAGACGATCGCGCTGGCGCACGACCTGGGCCACTCACCGTTCGGCCATAAAGGCGAGACGGTCCTCAGGCGGTTGATGAAAGAGCACGGCGGTTTCGAGCACAATCGCCAAAGCCTGCGAATCGTTGAAGAACTGGAGCAGAAATACCCGCGGTTCTCGGGTTTGAACCTCACCTGGGAAGTGCGGGAGGGCCTGGTGAAGCATTATACCGCCCACGATCACCCCAGCAGACGGAAGGATTTTGCCGCCAAATCCTCATCGCTCGAAGCGCAAGTCGCCAATCTCGCGGACGAAATCACTTATTACAGCCACGATCTGGATGATGGCCTGGATTCGGAGTTGCTTTCCGAAGCGCAACTCGACCGGCAGGTTCGGATCTGGCGCGAAGCTCGGCGCACTGTCGAGCGCGAGTACGGAAAGTTGCCAGATGAATGCCGGCGCTATTTCATTATCCGCTGGATCATCGATTTGCAGGTCAAGGACGTGGTGACGACCACGGAGGCGCTGATCCGCGATGCCGGCGTGCGGACTGCGGACGAGGTCAGGCTTCAGCCCAAATCACTGGTCCAGTATAGTCCGAAGCGCCGCGAGTTGAATCTTGAGTTACGGAAATTTCTGTACAAGAACCTCTACTACAATACCGTGGTCAACGAGCCGCATATTCGCGCGCGGCGGGTTCTCGAAGAATTGTTCGATTACTACAGCCGACATCACGAGGCCGTCGGCACAATGGCGCGCAAACGCGCCCGGCGCGACGGCTGGCCCCGGGCCGTTTGCGATTACCTGGCCGGGATGACGGATCGCTATGCAATGCTGGAGCATAAACAATGGCTACGGCCGGTTTGAGCATGTTCTACAATTGTAGGAGCCGACGTGAGGAGGCTCAAATTTCAACGGCTTACGGCGCAGATTAGAGCCTCCTCACGTCGGCTCCTACAGAGAGGTTGGCTTGCTAAACGCGCGCCGCCGCCTCCGTCTTCACTGAGTAGGTGCTCCTTCTGTCGGCAAGTTCTTCGGCACAGCCATGAGTTTGCCGTCCGTGACTCTGATTTCGCGCAGCCGTTCCAATGTCGCCTTCACGCGTGGCTGGTTGTTAAAGCTCTCGGCGAGGTTGTGCTTTCTGATCTCATTCAGATAGACATCGACCACCGGTCTTCCCTTTGCGAGCAGATTGAGCGCGATGAGTCGGACACGACCATTTTGCAGCGCGATGCTAAACGTTCCTGTGCCATTGAAGTATCGGCCGTGGAAAATCGACAGGCCCAGCGCTTCCATCGGCAGGCTCAATTGGCCATTAATCTTGTCGTTTGAGAGGGCGACATAGAACTTGTCCTTGAAAGCGATGAAATCAGGATCGGCAGCGATGAGAACATTGAGTTCCTCGCCGGTGAGGATCAACGGGGCGGCCGGTTTTGCCGCGCCGAGCGCCTGACGAAAGGTATCGAGCCTTCCCTCAACGCGATCAATTTCAGCCTGCGGTACCCTTACTTGTGGCAGGGGCAGCGGTTGAGCGTCGGTGAAATCATTGAACATCTTGCGAGCGTAGTAGAGGCCGAGCAACCCACCGACGACGATGACCAGCATGAGCACCAGCGCACCAATACAGCCAAGGTGCAGCCAGCCCCGACGATGCTTTGTAGTTGGATCGGCCATAGCCGGACTCCAATCATTTCTGGCCTTTGGTGAGGCGCACCCTCGGGCGAAGCGGAGGGGGTAGTGGAATCTTTGGTGGTGTGGCCGGAGGTTTCGGTTCCGCCGGGACCGGTGGCGGATGAGCGCCGATTTGGTGCACCTTTCCCGACAGCCAATCCTGGCCGCGCGTGACGATCTCGCCGATCTTTGTTTCGGGGAATTTCATCTCGCCGATGTTGAAATCGGTGAGCGCTTTCAGCGCATCCACCGTGTGACCGGCAGACTTTACAACCTCCTGCCAGCGCGAGCCAAGCGTCTCAAGGGCCTGGTAACCGTTCACAAGCCAGTCAAGCTTGCCAGTGCCGATATCAACGAGCAAACCGTGCACGGGGATCTTCGGCCCGATCAAGGGGCTGTTCCGCACGAAGTCAACCGCTTTGATCACGTTTTGGCGTTCGCTGCTGAAAACCCCAAAGTATTCGTTGATATTGTCGGGCAACAGATGCCGTTCGACGCCCAGCGCGCGCAGGCGGTCTATCAAGTCCATCGTCGTCGTCTTGCCCACGAGACAATCGGTGTGGCCCATAATGGCAATTTCCTTGCCGCCCTTCACTGCGCAAGCCAGGGACAGCGACCGCATCGTGCTGCTGAGAGGTCCAGTGATGACATTGCCGGCGTTCCGCAGCCAAATGAACTGCTCAGGCGGCACACCCAGGACGGATGGCAGGAGCGGATTGAGACGCGGGTCAATGCACGTCAGGGCGACGAGCGGCAACTCGCTCTCGAAGTCTGCAGGATGCAAGCCGGCATTCGGATCGCCAGCCAGCGCGCGGTGATTGGCATCAATAATGGCTTCGAGCAAGCGCATGGCACGTCGTTCATAGGACTGGTGAGGCGGCGCCGCCTTTGGGTCGGCCGACAAAGAAATAGATCAGAGCGCCGAGAAAATGCAGAAACAACACGATCAGCACCCAGACGATCTTTTCTCCGTCGCTCAGGCCACGGTTGGTTGCTGCATGGATCAGCATCCAGATCCAGAAGACGAACAGCAGAAGGCCAAACGGGATCAAAAACAAACCCAGCCCGAGTCCAATCAAATCAAACAGTGCAAACATAAGTGACCTTTCATTAATGTAGGAGCCGACGTAAGGAGGCTCTGACTTAAAAATCCAAAATCCAAAATCCAAAATTGATCAGAGCCTCCTCACGTCGGCTCGTACACGCGGATGACACGCACTAAAAATATCCCTGACGCAATAAGCGATTTTAGGAGTGGAGGTCATACGACTTCCCCAAAAGAGCTATTTGTCCCCGGCCGCCGATTTGTCCATTCCTTTGCGCAGCTCGGGCACTCGCTCAAGGAGCTTCTCAAACTTAATCCCCGTCAGGCTCTCAATCACCGGCGGCAACTGCGCCACGATCTGGGTGATGTCGCCGGTGAGCTTGCTCGCTCCGCTGCCCATGCCATTCCCGGAATTGATTATGACCATGCGCTCAGTCTTCGAGAGCGGTTCGCTGATCTTGCCCGCTACATCGGGAAGAATCCGGATGATCATTTCGACGACTGCAGCTTCGTTGTACTGCTTGAACGACTCCGCCTTCAGCCGCATGGCTTCGGCAGTGGCGCCGCCTTGTGCCTCAATGATGGCTGCCTCGGCCAGACCTTTGGCCTTCGAGGCTTCGGCTTCGGCGATACCGGTTGCTTTGGTCACATCCGCGTTGGCGAACCCGGTGGCCTTGGTCGCCGAGGCCGAGCCAGCAGCCTCGGTCTCCAACTGGAACTTGCGCGCGTTGGCCAGGGTTTCGACCTTGTACCGTTCGGCGTCGGCCGGCTTTTGGACGTTCGCTTCGAGTTCCTTTTGCCGGCGCTGAATTTCCTGCTGCTGCAATTCGATCTGCTTTTGTTTCTCGATGATGCTGACCTGCACCTCCTCGGCTTTGACGAGCTGGCCCGTCTTGTATTTTTGCAAATCGTACGCCAGGTCAGCCTCGGCCTTTTTCTGATTCACCGCGGCCTGGTACTGCGCCACGTTGCTTTGATAGTCCCGCTGCGCCTCGGCGATTTTCGTATCGGCCAGGAACTTGGCTTCCTGGCCCGCCTGGGTGGCCTGGGCCGAGCGGATCATCGCATCCCGGTCCGCCTCGGCCTGGGCGATGACCGCGTCGCGCTTGACCTGGGCGATGCGCGGCTTGCCCAGGGCGTCGAGGTAACCCTGGCTATCCTTGATGTCACGAATCGTGAAGCTGACGATGGCCAGGCCCATATTTGCCATGTCGCCGGCGGCTACTTCCTGGACCTTCGAGGCAAACGCGTCGCGATTCTGGTAGATGTCTTCGACGGTCATCGTGCCCAGGATCGCGCGCAGATGGCCTTCCAAAGTTTGCATTGCGATGTTTTTGATTTCCTCGGTTTGCTTGCTGAGGAACTGCTCGGCCGCAGTCGCAATTGAGATGTCGTCGCCTTTGACTTTGATCTGAGCGACACCGTCCACGCGCACCGGCACGCCTTTGCTCGTATAAACATCCTGCTCCTGTTGCACATCTATCGTGAGCAATTCCAGCGACAGGCGGTCCACTTTCTCGACGACTGGAATCACGAAGGTGCCGCCGCCCTTGACCACGCGGAAGCCGCGCAACTGAACTGTGCCATCCGGATCGCGGTAGCGATGTTTGCGGCCGGAAACCACGAGCACTTCGTTCGGGCCGACCTTGGTATAACGGCTGGCCCAAATCGCCATGAAAATGACGACCACGACAATGATGCCGACAGTGGCCAGGGCTACGGTGCCCAGGCTGCCGAGGAGGCTCTGCGCCAGAAAGTAGGAGTGGTTCATAAACAGGTAGCTTCTGAGTGTGGTTGGTGGTTCAGTGGCAAATCAAACAGGCACGACGTAAAACTGCGAACCGACGATGCGCACGATCTTCACGGTTTGGCCGCCAGCAACCGCCGCGCCGCGCTCATCGCGCGCCGGCGCCGAGTATCGCGTACCGCCTTGTACGTAAGCGATCTCGCCGACCCCATTAGGCGGAATGGGGGTGATGACCGTGCCGCTCATCCCGATGAGAGTGGCCACGCGCGATTCACTCGAACTCTGTGTCTTGTGGAAAATCGTGCCGAACAACCAGATTACCAGCGCGGCAATAATCAGCGCTCCAACGGTCGCCAGCGGCGCGCTGACCCACGGGTTCTTAGTGGCTTCAATGCGCGAGAGCACCAGCCCGAGACCACCGAACGCTGTGATGAACGACGAGATGCTGGTCGGGCTGAAAGGGGATAGCCCCGGCATGCCGGTGTCCTGGAATCCCGCTTCCGCGTGGCCGCCGGTCCCGATCTCCGCATGTGCGTCGTGACCGCCGCCAAAGAGATGGCCCAGCAGCGCGCTGACGATGGCGAATAACAGTCCAACTCCGAAACAGATTGAATATACCAGAAAGTCCATAGAGCCTCACTCAGTTCATAGGGCCATTTAACTGCCCGCCTGATAGCCGATCAAGCAGGAATCTGTTCGAGACAAAGGACACCAAGCGAGCCGGTTCTGCACCTATAATTTCGGGCCGGGTTTGTAAGCCGCAACTATTGAAGATTCAACCACAGATGAACACTGATGGACACGGATAACCGCAGAGAACGCAAAGATCGCGGAGAACAGCGCCGGAAACCTCAGAATCACGGATGGACAGACTCGTGAAGAACTCGGGAAACCGAGCGGTTGGTGGACTAGGGGCGAAGGCAGTAGAAGTCCTAAGATCGAGCTTCCGTTTATCTCCGGGAAAAGGATCCATAGCCAGGCGCGCCGGACACCCGAGTATTGATAGCAAGGCGCGGTCCTGCGACGCGGGCGATCCCGCTATCCCGCCACCGAATCGTCGTCACTTGCGAAGGTCGTCCAGAATGCCTTCGAAGGCCTTGGCGCGAAGCCCGTCGTTGCTGACGGTCTTACTGGCGATGTTGTTGTGAAGCCTTTCCGTTACAAAAGACCGGCCGGACGAATCCGGACGCACCCAGTGCCCGTCGCGCAGAATTCGCAGGTCCAGCTACTTGTCCTTCCTCTCCCGCTTCGCCTCGAAGTCGAACTCCCGCTTCTCGTCCCCGGTCACCACTGCGCCTTTCCCTTTGAGCTTGTCCCCTTCGACCTTCAGCTTGTACTCGAGGTTGTACTTGTTATCCCCCAACACCCGCTCAGCGGAGAACGTCAGTTCCCCGTCCTTCAGCTTCACGTCCTTGAGCTTCGCGTCCTTCTGGTTCGGCCAGTCCATCGTCCCTGCGAGCTTGTCGCCGTCCTTCGTGATCGTCAAGGTGGACGTTCGCGGCTGCCCGCCGATTTCATATTCGCACTTCCACGTCCCGACCGGGTCTGCCTTGTCGTCCGCCGCGCTCGCGAGGCCGCAGAACCCGAGTACCAACGCAATTGAGAGGCCTGAAGCGATTAAGGGAAAGCTGAACTGCCTAGGGATGGTCATTGTCATAGAGGGAAGTTGAATATTGTGGGCGTTTTTGTCAAGAGCGGCGCGGGAGCAGGGAAAGGCCAAAGGCTAAAGGCTAAAGGCTAAAGTTTGGGAACTGCAAGCAGCGACAGACGAAGATCTCAAAGCTTCGCAATCCTGCACGTGGTTTTAGGACGGCGCACGAGCGGACTCGTGCGCTCCCCCAGAGCAGCGCACTTGTCAGCGGAGGGCGAGATGTAGTTTTTCGGGCCGGAGCCGCAAACGGTCCCGGGAGAGATCAAGCAGGGGCACTATATTACCTCGCGCGGAAGCTATGACCAGCGTTGCGCCGTGCAGCACCATCACGCAACATTTCATTCTGCCGACCGCAAGTCCTTTCCGAGGCATGTAAACGGCGACCAGATCATCTTTCTCGGCCACACCGACGACGCGGTCCCAGCCACGCACGGCCATCGCTTTATCAGCGGCGGAGAGCACTTTTGCGCGTTCAACGAACACACGTTCCTCCCTCAGCTCAGAGATGCCCACCTCGGCGCCGCGCAGCGCTTCAATCGCAGCGCGCGGTTCGGGTTGAAGGTGGACGAATCGCAGACCGTTTCTCAACAAAGCCATGGTGATTCCGCCAACGTGGATGGTGATTTTCTTGTTCCATGTTCCGGGGATAGCGCTCATCAAGCTTGACCGAAGCGCCGCGGTTTCGGAGCTCAGCCGGAAATATCCGGTGACCCCAACCACGCTGAGGCCGAGCAAAATGAAACACGCGAGAAGGACGACGTGCCCCGCGCGAAAGCGAAGAGCAGCGTTGGCTGGTGGTAGTGGGTTCATAGGGACCTTTGATGATTCCGTGCGGAAGGCTTTGGAGCGTGGCTTAGAGTTGTAGGAGCCGAAGTCAGAAGGCTCTGATCAATTTTGGATTTTCGATTTTGGATTTTGGATTTTCCGATCAGCGCCGACTGACGTCGGCGGCTGCATCCTGCGTCATTTCTCCGGTTGTTCGGTTTTCTCAGCCTTCTCGGCCTTCTGCACGGCGTGGCCGGCTTCTTTGAGCGGGTCGATGTGCAGCTTTTCGCCCAACATCGACAATTGCTCGGGTTTGATATCTCCGACGATGTTGACGAACACGGCCTGCTCCTTGCCGTCCTTGACCATCACTACGATGCCCTGGACGGTGTCTTTATTGCGGGTCTTGAGATAAACGCCAACATCCTGATCATCCTTCTGGGCGGTGACGATTTTCTCCCAGCCTTTGGAGTCGAGTTCCTTGCGGATCTTTTGGGTGCGCTTCTCGAGTTCGTCACGGTTCTCGTCGTTCAGACCGACGACGTTGACGCGCACAAGCTGGATGTCCTTTAACAAATGAGCCACATCAGGCTCCTCTTTTTCGATAAACCGGGCGGCCAGGCCGATGAGATTGCTGGTGAGGTTGACTTCGACAAACGTGGCGCCTGAGCCCGGGGGCGAGAACTTTCCGAAATCCACCTGGCCAGGGACCATGGTTTCGGCGGAGAGGCGCGTGCTCGCGGCCAGCGAGAGAATGCTTACGGCGACGGCAAACGGCAGGTAACGTTTCATATTATTTTCCTAAGGTTCAAGGTTGTGTTGTCGGGGACGGCTGCGTCCCGTTAGAATTCAATACCCGGAACCGGGCGAAAAAGTTTCAGAAAACCCCGGCGCAAAGGAGGGGCAACGTAACACGGCGACCGGAGAGCGCCCGTCCCCGGGCGCAGCAACAAACGAAACAAAGGTGATCGTGGTTGGCCTGACCTGTTGGAATTGACGGAGCTTTCTGCGCCCGAGGACGGGCGCCCTCCGAGACCAGTTTGCTTGCTCGCTCGCGAGTTAGGCGCCCTATCCGCCAGGAGCAGCCGTGGCCTTCGCTACCGGGGCGACTTTGGTGATGGCCCGGCGCAGGTCCTCGAGGAGAAAAGGTTTGCTGATGACGCAATCAACTCCGGTCATTGGATTGCCCGAGACCTTTAACATCTCGGCGTAGGCCGTAATCATGACGACCGGTTGGCTGGGCGAGCGGGCTTTGATGGCCGCGGCCAGTTCGTCACCCTTCATTGCCGGCATGGCGAAATCTGTGATGACGACATCAAACTTGCCGGCTTCGAACATGGCGAGGGCCTCTTTGCCATTGCCGGCGGTTTCGACAGAGTGCCCGTCGAAAGCGAGCATCATTTTGACGGCGTCGCAGACGAACGGCTCGTCGTCAACCACCAGAATTCGTCGCTTTGGAGAGGCGGGCATGGTCATTCGTCACAGAAACAAAGGAAGCCTACCGAAGTTCCCGAAGAATTACCAGCCTTTCTTGGATGTTCTAGAGCGGGTTTTCTGGCCCGGCAAATGCTAATTCTGAGGCAAAAAGTAACTTTTCCTCATCATCTGCACCGGCGGACAGTGGAGGCCGGTCCGAAAAGAGTAATTCTTGACACAATGGGCCGTTCAGCAGAGTATTACGATGCCGCAAATCCCCGTATGAATGTCGCAAACTGCGCTTGCCCCATTCTGCGTCCGCGGAGCACTTACCACAGCCACTTTGGTCCGCCCCGAACCCGCACGCCACGGCACTGAATCTGATTCTCCCCTTAATGAATGTGAGTTTGAAACGACTCCTTGTTCTTCGTCTGGCGTCGGCGCTTGCGTTGCTGATGCTGGGCATCGGCCCCGCCGTCGCTCAAAAAATTGACCTTAACGCCAACGGCATGAGCGACATTTGGGAACAGGTCTTCGGCGCCACCGGCCTGGATCCCAGTGCCGATGCTGATGGCGATGGCGTGCCCAACGGACTCGAATCGATCGCGGGCACGGATCCGTTCGACAGCAACTCATTCCCAAGGATCACTGTCGGTGCCTACTTTGGCGATCATTTCGCAGTGACCGTGCCCAGCGAACTGGGCAAACAATACGAATTGCAGGGCATCCAACCCCCGGTCGTGGGCGGGTGGACGAACTGGATCACGGAGGCAACGACAATCTCTCGAACTGGGTCGGTCGTTACGTTGAACGGCGCGCCAGGACCTTCGGCCAAGTTTTTCCGCATCGCGGTGTCTGACGTGGATACGGATGGCGACGGGGTCAATGACTGGGAGGAGTACAAGATCGGCACCGATCCTTTAAATGCATACAGTAACGGGCAGCTCGATACTAACGGCGTCCCGATGAACGATTACGCATATGCGACGGGCAAGCTCGCTTCACAAAATATCGTGACTATCACTGCGAGCGATCCCATCGCGACACAACCTGATTCTGAGCAGAATCCACTCAATGTCGGCGCCGTCACCATTACGCGCGGCGGCTTCCCACTCCGTTCGCTTAGCGTGAATCTCTCGCTCGACGGACCGGGCACCGGGATGGCCCAGGAGGGCGTCGATCATGCCGCCTTGCCTCGAACGGTGATTCTTCCGGCCGGTCCCAGTTCCCAGATGATTGCCGTTACGCCTCTGGCCAATACCAATCTGATGACCTCGGTCATCGCCACGCTGAGGCTGCTCGCCGGTTCCGGTTACACCGTCGGTTCGCCCAGCAGCGCCAGCGTCGTGATTTACCCATCGACCACGCCCACCGGAACGGGACTGACCGGTCAATACTACACCAATGCCAGCTCGACATACTCCAGCAGCGCCAACTTCAATGCTGCCAATCTCAAACTCACACGTATCGACTCGACCGTCGATTTCGTCTGGGGCACAACATCGACCCCCATTGCCAATAACGGTTACTATTGCGTCCGCTGGACGGGCCAGGTCCAACCCCAATATTCGGAGACTTATTATTTCGTGGCCAACACGGATGACGGTGTGAAACTCTGGGTGAACGACCAACTCGTGATCGACAGTTGGGCACCCAAGAGCGCGAGCGATCTGACAGGCACGATCGCTCTTCAGGGCGGTGTTCGCCACAACATCAAGATGGAATACTACCAGATCACCGGCGCCGCTGTGGCTCACCTCTCCTGGTACAGCGCCAGTCAGCCCAAGCAAGTTATTCCGGCCAACCGGCTCTATCCCTCGAGTACGCCCGCGGCGCCGACGACGATAACCAGCCCCTTGAACGCTTACGCTTTTCTGGGCCAGCCTTTCAGCTTCACAGTAACGGGCGCAAATTCGGCCAGTTCATTCACGGCGCAGGGTCTGCCTCCCGGGCTGAGCCTCAATTCAGCCAGCGGCGTCATCAGCGGCACACCGACGCTCGCGGGCGACTTCCAGGTGGCTCTCACGGCCAGCAATTCGCTTGGCGTCAGTGCCTCAGTGCTGGATTTGCAAGTCATTGACACTGGCAGTTCTGTTGTTCGCGAGGTCTGGATGGGCGTTCCTGGAAGTAATGTTTCGGACATCCCGCTCGACACACCGGCCACCCTGACCAATATCCTCGGCACGCTGGAAGGGATCACCGATTATGGAGATAATTACGGCGAACGCATTCGTGGCTATTGCACGGCGCCGGTCAGCGGGAATTACTACTTTTGGCTCGCCGCCAGTGACTCGGCTGAGCTTTGGATCTCGAACGATGGCGAGCCCGCCAACAAAGTGCTACGTGCTTACGTGACGCCTTCCGGTACCGGCTCGCGTCAATGGAATGTTCAGGCCAAACAAAAGTCGCCCTGGCTCACCCTGGTTGCCGGCCAGCGTTATTATCTCGAAATCCTTCACAAGGCTGGGGTCGGGACCAATGACAATTGGGCGGTCGGTTGGCTCCAGGATCCCACCGGGACGAATAACGCGGTCAGCGGGATCGTGCCGGGATATTTGTTGTCCCGCCACTTTCCGCCCCCTCCTTCGATCGCTCCGGGCACGCTTTATTCCGCGACTATGCTGCCTCAGAGCGGCATTACAAGTGTCGGCGTCGGCTCGGCCACACTGCGGCTGAGCGCCGATGAGTCCCAAGCCATCCTCGCTTTCGATTACAGCAACCTCTCTTCGCCCGTCACTGGCAAGCACATTCACTCGGACCCGTATTTGTTTTATCCTAGCCAAATTATCTTCGATATTGACGATGCCACTCCGCAGCCGGACGGCACGTATCGCTGGACAATCACGCCGGTGTCGCCGCTCGCCGCTGCTGACATTGTCGAGATCATCAAGGAAAGCAAAGCTTACATAAATGTTCACACCGTTAATAATCCTGGCAGCGAAATCCGAGGAAATTTCACACCGGCCGACGGCGCACAAACTTTCACCGCGCCGCCCGCAGCGCCCGCGTGGACCGACGACCATTCCGATCCCAGCGCCGCGGCCCGTTTCCTGATTCAGGCCACGTTCGGCCCCAGCCCGGCCGACGTCGCTTCGGTCCAATCGGTCGGGTATGCGGCCTGGATCAGTAACCAGTTCAGCCTGCCTGCCACGCATCATCTGCCGTTTATCCTGGCCAACCGCAACACGGACCCGACCCTTCCCTATCCAGGCTCGAGCGTGGTCAACAACTGGTGGCAGCAGTCGGTCACCGCTCCGGATCAGTTGCGCCAGCGGATTGCTTTCGCCCTGAGTGAAATCCAAGTTCTGTCCGACCAGGGCGTGCTAAACGACAACGGCCTCGCTCTGTCCTCTTACTACGACACCCTGTTGGACAACGCATTCAGCAATTTCCGCACATTGCTGGAGGCGGTGACGCTTCACCCGGCGATGGGCCTTTACCTGGATATGCGCGGCAATGACAAGGGCGATATCACCATGGGTCGCCACGCCAACGAAAACTATGCGCGTGAAATCATGCAGCTTTTCTCCCTCGGCCTGAATCGCATGTGGCCGGACGGGACCCTGGTGATGAACTCGCAAAGCAGCCTAGTGCCCACTTACGACCAGAGCGTGATTGAGGGCCTGGCCGCCGTTTTCACCGGTTGGAACTATTGGCAGGCCAACCAGATTAACGGTCATTTGCCGTCGAACTTCAATCCTCCGGCAAACTATACGAACGTCATGGTCCTGGTCCCGACACACCACGACCTCGGCACGAAACGATTGCTTGACAATGTCGTCCTGCCGCAGGCTTGGGGCCTGCAAACCAACAGCTCTACCACCAACTTCGACTACTACTGTTCGCAGGATCTCGAACTGGCCCTGGACAATATCGTTTACAACCAGAACGTGGGGCCATTCATCTGCCGCGAGCTCATTCAACGGCTGGTCGCCAGCAATCCTAGCCGCGAGTATCTCTACCGCGTGGTGCAGGCCTTCAACAACAATGGAGCAGGCGTGCGCGGTGACATGCAGGCAGTGGTCAATGCCATCCTACTGGACTACGAGGCCAGGAGCAGCGCGGTCATTGCGCAGCCGACCTTTGGCAAAATGCGCGAACCGGTCCTGAGAGTCACTGCGACGGCTCGCGCTTTCCCTGCGCCTGCGCCAATGAGTTGCAGCTACACGCAAGGCGGCTTCCGGCAAATCACGAACACCGCGACCGTCGCACATCGCCTTAACGACGGCGACGTCGTGATGCTCAGCTTCACCGACACGTCCGGCCAGCCCGCTCCGTACACGCAAAGCTATAGCGTGACGGCACTTTCAACCAACAGCTTCCGGGTCAACGCGCCGGGCGTCAGCAGCGGCACCTATACGCTCATTCCCAACGCCAGCGTGTCCAACATGGTCACCGCCAGCTTCGAAACGACCAATGTCATCTCCGTGGTCATCAACTCGCATGGCCTCAGCCCGGGGTACCCAGTGTATCTGACCTTTACCTCCGGCGGTTCCACCAACGGAGTGTATCAGGTCATTTCGACCACCAATGCCAACACTTTCATGGTGGAAACCGCTGACTCGACTTCGCGCTCGACCAACACGTGCTTGATCCCTAAGTGGACTGGTGGAGGCTACGTCCAGACGGCTAACAATGTGAACATCAGCCTGCCGGGGAACCATGGGTTAAACCCGGGTGACAGCGTCTATATCTATTTCTCCTACGGCTCGCCCGTCAGCGGCCAATACGCGGTTGCCAGCGTGCCCGACTCCACGCACTTCACTATTACCGCTGCAAATTCCGCCTCGCTCACCCAGAACGGACAGACTGTCTATCCGCTGGTCCCGCCGCCGCTGTACCGGGGTGGCACTGCCCAACTCAGTTGGAACACGTGGAGCATGAATTTTACTGACACCGGCAGCAACCCGAGCCTGGCGCAAACGCCGCTCAATTCCCCGACGGTGTTCAACTTCTTCTTCCCTGACTATCGCTACCCTGGCTCACTGGCCGCCGCAGGCCTGACGACGCCGGAATTTCAGCTCGCCTCCGACACCTCTGTCGCGCTCCAGTTAAACTTCCTCTACGACGGGTTCCTCGGCAACAACAGCGGCAATACCAACGGCATGAGCAGTTTCAATAACGGCGGCGGGGCGATCGTTATGGACCTTGGCCCTTGGATGACGCCCGGCTACACCTCCAATGCCGGCATCTCGAGTCTGGTGGATGCGCTCAGCTCGATCCTAATCGGCGGTCAGTTATCGCCCAATGTGAAGACTTACATCGTCAACTACGTCGCGAATAATACAAATTTCCCCTACAGCACGCCGACGAACCAGCAGATGCGTGATCGTGTTCGCGCCGTGGTTCATTTGCTCATCACGTCTCCCGATTTCACCATCCAGAATTAGCTTTATGGAAAAGACCTCGCTCTCCCAACAAGTCAACCGCCGCCAGTTCATTCGGCAGGCCGCCTGCGCCGCCGTCGGGACGGCCGCGATCACCTCGGCCATTCGCGACTTTCGATTCATGAATGCGGCGGTGGCTCAGAGCAACATCAACGATTACAAGGCGCTGGTGTGCGTGTTCCTTGCCGGCGGCAATGATTCCAACAACCTGATCATCCCCACCATCCAATCCGAGTACGACAATTATGCGGCCATCCGCACTTCCCTGCTGGCGATTCCCCTTACTGGTCCGAACGCCGCGCTGCCGATTGTTTCGGATAACCCGGACAATCACACTTACGGGCTTCATCCAGCCTGCCCTGAGCTGGTGACGCTTTTCAACGAGCAGAAGCTGGCCATGCTGTTTAACACCGGCACGCTCGTGTACCCCATTACCAGCCTGCAGTACCAGAAAAAGCTAGTGGCGACTCCCCCACAGCTTTTCTCCCATGCCGATCAGGTTACGCAATGGCAGACTTCCGTTCCCGACCAGCCCGCTCTCACCGGCTGGGGTGGCCGGTGCGCCGATTTGCTGAATGCCGTCCAGCCAAGCGCTCAGGTTTCACTCGCCGTCAGCCTCGCCGGCGCTAACACATTCGAAGTCGGCAACGCCGTTTCACAATATGCCGTTTCTACCTCCGGCGCGATCCTTCTCACCGGCCTCAATCCGACCAATAATGCCGCTCGATATGCAGCAGTGACTAACATCCTCGGATTGCCCTACGCCAGCATGCAATCGAAGGCTTTCGCCAGCCTGGCCGCGCACAGTCTCAATACTGGCACTCTGTTGAATGGGGGTATTGGCCCAACGGTAGATCCTGCATCGCCGCCGGCCCCTAACGGCACTCAGTACTGGACCATTCCCTTTCCGGCAACGAGTCCCCATCAGGTCGTCAACCCCGCCAGTGGCGCCAGCTTCAACTCGAATTTAGGGCCGCAACTCAAGATGATCGCGCGTTTGATCGAGGCCGGCAGCCGCAGCGTTGCCGCCGGCGGCTTCGGCATGAAACGCCAGATTTTTTTCTGCACTGTCGGTGGCTACGACACCCACACGAACCAGGTTTCTGCCTCTGCCGCCACAGGTCCGCATTCCAATTTGCTTGCCGAGGTCAGCCAGTGCCTGCTCGCCTTCCAACGGGCGATGGAACAAATCGGGACTCAGCGCGGCGATCCGGATTTCCACAAACGGGTCACGGCCTTCACTTGCAGCGATTTTGGGCGAACGTTCCCCAGCAACGGCCAGGGCACAGATCACGGCTGGGGCAGCCATCACTTGATCCTGGGCGGCGCTGTCAATGGCAGAAAAACCTACGGGAAGTTCCCCACCCTGGCCATCAAAGGCCCCGACGATACCGACACCGGCCGTTGGATACCGACCACTGCTTGCGACCAGTATTTTGCCACGCTTGCGACCTGGTTCGGCGTCGATAACAGCAATCTCTCGACGGTGTTCCCCAACCTCGGCCGATTCTCCACGCCGAATCTTGGGTTCGTTTGAGCCGACGGGGCAGGGGGCGAAGGATCACTTCACCGCCGGCGCCGGCACATTGGCGCCGATCGCTCGCTCCAGGCGCGCGCGTGCCGCCGCATAGTCATGAAGCGCTTGGATCTGTGTCGTGCGCGCTTCCGTCAAAGCCGTTTGCGCGCTGAGTAGGTCCAATTGCGTCCCCGTTCCCGCTTCGCTTCGCGCCCGGGCCAGCCGTAACGCTTCCTCCCCCTGTTCGACTACTTTTCTTTGTGACTCCAGGAGCTCACGGGACTCAACAAAATTCGAGAAAGCCGTTCGCACCTCCAGTTCAATGCGCCGTGTAGTGTCGTCTAACTCCACTCCTGCCCGCTCATAAAGAGCGGCGGCCTCCTTCACTTTTCCCTGCGTCCTTAGTCCGTCAAACACGTCCCAGTTGAGCTGCACGCCTGTTATCCAGCCGTGCACCTCAGCGGCCAGATTCGGACCGAATAACGAGCTGTGCGCGTCATAGCCGGCAAACGCCTGAAGGCTCGGCTTGTAACCCGCGCGCGCGTTGACCAGGTCCTCCTTGCGCAGGGCCTGAGCTCGGTGCAACGCTTGCAGTTCCGTGCGCCGCTCCAGAGCCAGTGCCAGCGCCCGCGGCAATTCCAGGTCGTACGGTTCAGCCTCCAGCTTCCCGGCGAGCTTCAGGGGTATGTCCTCGAAGATTTCTTTCGGCACACTCATGCCGAGCAGGTTTGCCAGATTGTTTTTGGCTATCCGGAAACTGTTCCGCGCCCGGATCAGTTTGGGCTTGGCGTTGGCCAGCTCGACCTCGGCACGCAGCACGTTGAAGCGTGGCACCGTGCCGGCTTCATACCTCCGCGTCGTGTCGGCGAGCTCGCGGTCCAGCAGTGCGACCGAGGCTTCCTGCACCGTGATCTGTTGTTCCGCCAGCAACACGTCGTCGTACGCGATCTGCACCTCCAGCACCGTATTGGCCACCACGGTTTGGTAATTGAGCAGGGACTGTTCCTTTGTAAGCCGCGCAGCGCGAAACGACGAAACCATTCGGCCCCCTTCGTAAAGGGACTGCACCAGCCTGATTTGCGAGCCCCAACTCTGGGCAGTGCCGAATGTGAAGCCCCCGATGTTGACGGTCGGCCTGTCCACGTCGCTCGATTCAATCGCCGAATAATTGCCAGTGACTTTGACTTTGGGAACGACGATGGCCCGCGTTTGGATGACGACGCCTTCCGCCGCCGCCAAGTCCTTTTGTGCGCTCAGAATGCTCGGGTTCTGGCGCAGCGCCAAATCGACGGCTTCAGGCAGCGATAAGGGTTGTGTGAAAAAAGAGTTTGTTGCGGGGGAGGCCTGCGCCGCGCCGAGCCGACTCCCTGAGGCCCACCATGAGGCGAGGCAGGCCAGGAAAAAGTAGTCCCACCGAATTCGAGGGCTACCGCTTCGTCTGGTTCGTCTGGCGATTGGCGCGGCTTCCATTTCGATGAGATTTGGTGGTTCGAGCGGGCTCACGTTCCCGCAAAAGACAGACACAAAAACACCGCGAACGCAAGCCTCGGGCTAATCAGTGGGCGCATCTCAAAAAATTTAGGCCTTGCAGGTCGGTTTCGTTTTCAACCAGCTTTGTACCTGTTTAGCCTAGACGCTGATCAAGTGCCAGGCCGAAGGCCTGGTTCAAATCAACCCAGGCCACCGGCCTGGGTTGATTGTGCGGTAGACATATAAGCGCTGAAGGCGCGCTTCATCATCATGCTAAAGACTCTGGCATTGCGCGACTGTGTGACTCAGGCTTTCAGCCTGCAACTCTTGGACGCCGTTGATGAACCCAGGCCTGTGGCCTGGGCTGGTATGAGCCAAACCTACGGTTTGGTTTTGGAATGTTCGTAAATACAAAGGATTTCGACTCGGCTGCTTCTCTCAAGAGTTCAGATGCGCCCCGAGTCGATTTGTAGTTTGTGCGCCCTTGAGCTCTCAATGCCAAGGTGTAGCATCGTCGAATGCAAAGCCCGATCCGGTGCCATTCGTGGTTGATTGTCCAAGTCGTCCTGGCCCTGATCACGTGTTGCGGGTGCCAGGCGCAGCCCGCTCGCCCCAGCCCGGGCACTGCTACCAACCTTTACGAGTTCCGACAGGACCACGACCCGAACGGCATCGGCAAGAGATTCCTCGGCCGGGAGATCGCGTTGGTGATGGGCCATCAGGCGGCCGATTGGCTGGAACGCTCGGAGCGCGAACAGGAAGAACGGCCTGACCTGCTGCTGCCCGCACTAAAGCTTAAACCGGGCGACGTCGTGGCCGACATCGGCGCCGGCACTGGTTATTACACGCGGCGGTTGGCCAAACTGGTCGGTGAAAAAGGCACTGTCTTCGCAGTCGATATTCAGCAGGAAATGCTCGACTTGCTTGGCCGCAAGATGGACGAACTAAAGATCCGAAACGTGAAGCTCATTCTCGGCTCGATTACTGATCCCAAGCTGCCAAAGGGGTCAGTCGATTTAATCCTGATGGTCGATGTGTACCACGAATTCGATTACCCCTATGAGATGGCTCAGGCCCTGTGCCGCGCGCTCAAACCAGGCGGGCGAATGGTCTTTGTCGAATTTCGCGGCGAGGATCCGAGTGTGCCGATCAAGCGCGTGCACAAGATGACTGAGGCGCAGGTGCGGAAGGAAATGGCGCTGCAGCCGTTGCAGTGGGTCGAAACAATCGAAACGCTGCCCTGGCAGCATATTATCGTTTTCAAATCCAAGCCTGCCGGTCCTCGCTGAGCGCTTCCTTAATTTTGCCTGCTCGATTTTGGGAGTCGAATCTGCCACCACCGGGCCGGAGCGCGGACTTCAGTCCGCAGCAATGCCAGAATGGCCCAAGGCGCCAGGGAGTATCTTTCGCAAAACTCGGTTTCAACCAAAGCTGCGGACTGAAGTCCGCGCTCCGGCTGGCTCAGCTCCCGTCGTGATGGTGGCAATAGCAATGTGCTCCCGTCCTTGAGAAGGAACCAGTCGGTCAGCAGCGCTCGACTGCCATGGCTACCGCCTCGCCGCCGCCGATGCACAAAGAATCTATTCCGAGGCGGGCATTGCGTTGCTGCATCGCCTGGAGCAGCGTCACCAGCGTGCGCGCGCCGCTGGCGCCGATCGGATGGCCCAAGGCCACGGCCCCGCCATTCACGTTCAGCTTTTCGTGTGGGATGCCCAATTCCTTCATAGCGACCATCGGCACGACGGCGAAGGCTTCATTGATTTCAAACAGATCTATGTCCGCGGCTTTCAGCGAGAGCATCTTCAACAGCCTGGCAATGGCGCCGATAGGCGCGGTCGTAAACCACTCCGGCTCCTGCGAGAACGTGGCGTAGCCCAGAATGCGCGCTTGCGGTTTGAGACCCAGCGCCTGGACTTTTTCAAGCGAAGCTACTACCAAAGCTGCCGCGCCATCGTTGATGCTGGATGCGTTGCCGGCGGTGACGGTGCCGTTCTCGCCAAAGGCCGGCCGCAATTTGCGCAGCTTCTCCTCGTTGAATTTCTTCGGCGTCTCGTCTTCGGTCACCGAAATCGCCTCCCGGCCCAACTTGACCTGCACGGGCTCGATTTCCGCAGCGAATCTGCCATTGGCGATGGCATCCAGGGCGCGTTTGAAGCTGGTGACGGCGTAATCGTCCTGCTGCTGGCGCGTAAATCTGTATTTCTCCGCGCATCGATCCCCGCAGGTCCCCATGTGGACCTGGTGGTACACGTCCCACAGGCCGTCGCGGATCATCGAGTCCACCATCTCGGCGTTCCCCATCCGGTAGCCGCCGCGCGCCTTCTCCAACAGATATGGTGCGCGCGACATGTTCTCGGTCCCGCCAGCCACGATCAGCGACGCCTCGCCACACTTAATGGCCTGCGCCGCCAGCATGACTGCCTTCAGGCCCGAGCCACATACCTTGTTAACAGTCGTGGCGCCGATCTGCGGCCCCAAGCCGGCACCGATCGCGGCTTGCCGCGCCACGTTTTGTCCCAGGCCGGCGCTGACGACATTGCCAAAAATGATCTCATCAACGTGGTCTTTCGGCACACCCGCGCGCTGGAGCGCCGCTTTGACAACTACGCTGCCCAGCGCGGGCGCCGGCGTGGATTCGAAGGCGCCGCAGAACCCGCCCATGGCGGTCCGCGCGCCCCCGCTCAAATACACTCCGTCCTTGAGGTTCATCTCTGTCTTTCCCGAAAGGCCGATTGCCGCCCGTGTTCTTAAGCCCGTTTCGCAGTTCGAACTAAAATAACCTCAGTGCTCTTGTGACCGAAGTCAATTCAGGAATCAAAAAGGCGGGTGAGGGATAAGTACCGGCTAGCTCTTAATGCCAACATCGCTCGCTTGGACGATCTGGCCGACGCGAACGGCCTTGCCAAAAATTGCAACCTTTGCTTCGATAACCCTGTGGAACGGGCCGGGACACCCAAGCCGCTATGCGATCAAAACTAGGAATTAATTCGCAGTTTCTGCCCTATTATCAACTTAGCAGGAATTCTTTCCTGTTAATCATATAGTTGGCCTTGGATACCGCATGATGACTGAGACCGAGTCCAGGGTTGTTGCAGCCTGGCGCGAAGCCGAGCGAGACTTGGGTGTTCGTTTCACCTCTCCGTTTGTTCTCGCGAGTGCGGACGGCAATTTGTTCGAGCATTTGGGCCTTATCCACCAGTTTGGCGGCCGAGTTGGTATGCTCATCTCGGTTATTGGTGAGCCCTCAGCCGCTGTGCCGGTGCCAGCGGGCAATGAATATGGTCGTTCTCAACTCGCTGCTGAATACAGCGAGTATCGACGTCAATTATTCTGCGACACACTGGATGACTGGCAGTTTCTTGGGCCAGATTCGGAGCGTCCAGCTTGGTATACTGGAAAGAGTTGGGGATGAAGACCGGGGCCAACAAGTCAGTGGAGCGAATGGCGGCGGGCGCACGGCGTTCGCGTGTCCGAGGGTCATGGGCCGCCGCCATCGCTCACTTTTTTCGTTACCCGCAAAAATGACGCATGGGCGACACCCACCTCAGCGAGCTAAAAACTGCCCTCGAAAAAAAGGGCTGGCGTCTGATCTCTCAGCTGGAAGGCGACGGCTATCGAATTTCCGGAGTTTGGCGTATTCAGCGCAGCACTCGTATCCCGCCAACGGAGGTCCTGTTTGCGGGGCTCGACGACATGCAAACATTGCCAATCGAACGCGCATATGCCTGCGAGGTCAAGGAGCATAAAGAAATTGGCCTCTATTTCGGCTCCATGAAGGAGTTCAGAGCGGCGCTACCGGCATTTGTTCATGCTTTGGACGCGCTCGAAACCAATGAGACCAAAATCGTGTAACCAATCGCGCCAGCCAACGGCGGGAGTCCGTCCCGCGGCGTGCCCGACGTCACTGGCCCGGCGTGGCTGCGCTCGTCGTTGGGCAAAACAGCCATGAAGTTTCTCCCACTCCTCGGGAAGCGGCTCAAGGACGACGAGATCATAGACATTCTGGAGCGCGCGGATATTGAAGTCGTTTACGATTTCGATCGTTTACACGAGAACATGCCTGACAAGTATTGGGCAGCCTCGAAGACGGATGGGTTTCAATTCGGGTTCGACGCCAACCAGACTCTTGAGGTGATTTTCCTCCATACCGTACTGCATGATGGGTTCGCGCCCGTCAGTCGCAGCGATTGCGACGTCCCGTTCTTTTCGACTATCCATGAAGTAGAGGCAGATGGCGCTGCGAGGAACCTGCGGGTCTCGAAAGGGAAGTCAGATCTCCTGGGCATTCCGCGTCATTGGGTGCGCTTGGAATATGAGAGGCACTCCGTGCATTATGAGTTCCGCAGCGCCGAACTTGCCGTTGTGACCATCACAAAAACCCGATGAGCGACGAGCCCAACAAACCAGATGCAGAGAGCCCGGCGATGACGCTCTGGTTGACAATCGAAGATCATGGTCGCCGGGTCTCTGATCTGGAGCGTTGGCCGAAAGATGAAAGGTAAGCCATACACCGTGCATGTAATTGTCGACCCGGTGTTCGGGGAACGTCTACGCGAGATTCCGCTGGGAGAGCCGGTGTGGATCGCAGACACAGAGGTCAACCGGCCTGCGTACGAAGCAGTTGGAAGGGAGCGGAATCCGGAGAGCTATCTTGTCGGCCTAAGCTCCTTCAAGGTTGAGCTGACTGCACGGCCAGAGGACTGGCTCATTTCGGAGTTGGCGGACATTGATCTGCATCACGGAGAGTACTCTCACGATCCCCCGTGGTCACGGATCAACGTCATTGGGGCTAAGTGGACTGAGCGGATTCAGAAGGAGCTGGGACGCTTCGGGTTCACGGCGCATCTTGTTACCCGCGAGGGTTTCGAGGCAACGAAGGGATCGGCCAACAACGTGGTGGAGGCGACGGCGGGATGACCACTCTGTTTCAAGCCGCACACCTCTTGCCCGCCGCGCCTCACCACGGGCGTTAGCATGAACGTCTTTTCTGCAGCTCTCAATGGAGTCCTTCCGCATTTCCGCGTGCGGGGCGACACCCTGCTGCTTTCGCAGGGGCACCCGCTGAACCGCACAGAGATTGACCTGCGGCAAGTCGCGGCGCACAAGCTGCCGTCGCCAGTTTGTCTACAGATTCGTTTGCTTCGGGGCCGTTGGGTTCAGTATCAGCTGGATGGGTTCCGACCGGCAGAGATCACTCGCTTGCGGTCACTGCTTACAGAGCGCCAGCGCCAGAATCACGTGCGCCATGAAACTGAATGCTAACGAGACGCGCCAGCCAACGCCGGGAGCGCGTCTGTCTTGCACTCTACCCGCACCGGCCCGGCGTGGCTGCGCTCCACGTTAGGGCAAAGGAGCACCGATGACACGCAGCATTACCTTATTTTTCCTGCTGGCGACGGCTTGTCTTGCGGACGACAGCGCGCGCGTGCCGCAAGAGGACGCGATTCGGGAGAGTGTATTCCGCTACCAATTCGACCATAATACCTCCAAACTTGCGAAGACGGCCAAGGCCTATTACCTGACGATGGGCGAGAAGCTTTGGGATCCGCCAGATGAATTCATGAAGCGATTCACCGGTCACACTCCGCCCGTGCGCAAGTTTTCGGAGTGGCACAAAGGAAGCGACGGTCTCAGTTTTAGGATCAGCAATATGCGGTGGGTTTCGGACACAGAGGTCAGGGTTGCCGGTGGCTGTTCCGACGAGGTCGGTACCGGTTCGTGCAACACTTACACGGTGAAGAAGGGCGCGGAAGGATGGAAGGTGGTCACTGACAAGAAAGAGGACTGCAACACTTGGATGCCGTATGGTCCGGGAAAGCCCTAATGTTTGCTCTGCACTGGACGCCCGGAGGGTGCTCTGTTTCCATATTGAACGCCATTGGCCGGGGCGCCAGCGAGAGCGGTCGTTGGCATTAAATCATGAAGCGCTTCACCAAAGCCTTCGTATTCGCGCTCATTCCATTGATGTGCGGGTGCGACCAGAAGACTCAGCAGTCCGCCAGCAGGACCCAGACACGTCCCGCCGCTGCCAAGACTTACTTCCTCTACATCAAGATTCCTGAACAGATCATGCCCGAAGAGAGAGCGAAAAAATATGAAGATCCTATCAACGAGTTGCTGTCCCAGCATCGACTCGGCGAGGTTTCCGGCGGCGGCACGATGTTAACTAAAGACAAACAGATCGAGTATGTCGGCCTGGATGTCGATGTGACGGATCCTCAGAAAGCGATTCCCCTTTTGGTTGCGAAGCTCAAGGAAATCGGTGCTCCAAAGGGTACCGTTATCGAACAGCGTGAACCAGAGAAGAAGACAATACCGATTGAGTAACGCCAACCAGACGCGCCAGCCAACGCCGGGAGCGCGTCTCGGTTCCAGCCGCGCGCCCTTGGTCCGGCGTGGCTGCGCTGTTCGTTAGTCGCAACTTGAATTATGGTCGTCGCTCGTCTGTGTGTTAGTGTAGCCAGCTTGGGAGTGGCGGTGCTTCTTGGGTACCAAGCTTACATCTCATGGATGGTGCTGGTCTGGGCGGCAGCCCAAGGTGGAGCGTCGGCCTCGCTGCAAGTCCTTGGAGTGACCATGCCATTTTCCGTTGGCATGACTTTGCTTGTTTCCCTTGCTCTAGCTTTTGCTTTTCTGGCGGTCTATGCTCTCTTCGTTGCCAAGCTCGATGACTAACCCGCGCCCTGCACTGGGCGCCGGGTTCGCGCCCTGTTTCAAAGCCGGAGCTGACTGCTCCGGCGCCAGTGAGCTTTTGGTTAGTAGTTGCTGGCACACGTTATGCCGAAAAATCTCTCCACCGAAGCGCGCACACGCTTGGTCACGGTGGTACCTCAATTCGCGGTTCAGGACGTTGCCCGAACGGCCGAATACTATCGCGATGTTCTCGGTTTTCAAATCGCGAGTTATTGGGATGGGGAGCGGCGCACGCTGACGCCAACCTCACCTCCTCCGTTCGGAATCGTTCGCCGCGACGATGTCCAGGTGTTCTTCTATCGTGTGAGCGGACGTATCCGGCGTGATGAGGGTTACCACGCTTATTTCCATGTCAAAGGGGTCGATGCCCTGGCCGAGGAGTGGCGCCGACGGGGTGCCGAGATCCTCGACGGTCCCGAGGACATGACCTATGGCCAACGGGAGGTAGTGATCAGGGATCCGAACGGCTTGATTCTCGCCTTCGGCGAGGCGCTGTCAATCGGCTCTTCGACGTGACAACGCCGACTAATTCTTGCTGGGGCGGACGCGCTGATTGCGCCTCTGGTTCAATCGGACGTTCGGTAGAGGCGGGCCGCCCGGCTCAGGGCGCTCCAGGACAAGCTGATTGCGGATTCCTGGAGCGCGCCCGGGCGAATTAGTCAGTCAGCGGTTTGAGATAGGGTGTGAGCGCCGCGGGAACTTCGTCTTTCAAGCAAATCATGATGCCATCCTTACGAAGGAAGGCGGCATTCTCGCCGGCCAATTTCGTGTCCACTGCGTCGGGACTGAGCGTCCACATCGAGCCGGTGATTGGGTCCACGATGTATCCGATGCCGGCCGAAAGGACGTTGACGCAGTAAGCGCGGTTGACCAGGCCGTGCAGCGGTACCTGGACCGGGGCGAAGCCCTCTTTGCGAACCAGGACGACGTAGTTGGCGGCGCGGAGGAAGTCGTGGTCGTGCCGATCGAGCTTGGCGACGCACGGAGTGGTCTGTTGAAAGATAATTTGGCCGCGGGAATCATACACCAGGACCTCAGCCCCCTGGGGGTGAGAATCGATGGCGACAGTTTGTTGCGGGCCGCACATCAGGGAGGCGCAGCCGCTGAACAACATGGTCAGACAGGAACAAGCCAACAATGTGACGGTGGATTTAGTCAGTTTCATAATCTGTTCTTAGATGCTTTACGAAAGCCCCGAGGCATTTCAATACTTATTTTTTCGGTCCGATGGCGTCGATTCTGGTATTCAGCCGTTTTTGGCGGTGCCCCGGCAGCACTCGCCCCGTGGCAAACAGCTAGTTTCGTTCCAATGGTCCAACTTCGTTCCCGTCGCCTCGAAACACGGTTCGCCAATGGCGGCGAAGGGAAGGCAGGGCCGGTTAAGCGAAAAAGCACAAAGCCTGTCCCGCAATGGGACAACTCCACTGCCCGGAGCGCGCTTCGGGCGGAGTGCCCTATAAGGGCTTCCTGCCGAAACGCAAAACTGCCGAAAAGTGTAAGTCGGTCTTAGCGTTGTCCAGGAATTCGAAAGAACGAGCCGATTCGGAAGCTGCTGCGGCCGAGGACGGCCGCACTCCGGTGGTTGGGCAACACGCCCGTTCGGTACTTCAGCTTTGCCCCTTCAGCGCTGAATCCGCGCCGAGCCACCCTGCGCAAAGGCGCGGACTTGCTCGAGCGAGGCCATGGTTGTGTCACCGGGGAAAGTCGTCAGCAGGGCGCCGTGCGCCCAGCCGAGTTTGACGGCTTCTTCCTCCGGTTCGTTCGCGAGCAATCCATAGAAGAATCCCGCAGCGAAGCCATCGCCACCACCGACGCGATCGAGCACATCAAGGTCGCAATGCGGCGACAGGACAGCCTTTCCGTTGATGCAGGCCACTGCGCCCCAAGTGTGCCGGTTGGTGGACTTTACAGCCCGCAAGGTGGTAGCGACGATCTTTACCTGCGGATGCTTCCGCGTGACTTTCTCGATCATTCCCAGGAACGCGCTGGGATCGAGTTTGGATTGGGCGGCGGCTTGAGGCCCCTCGATGCCCAGGCCCATTTGCAGGTCTTCTTCGTTGCAAACCAGCACATCGACGTTCTCCACGATACGATTGAGCACGGTTATGGCGCGGCGGGGCCCGCCCGAAACGGTCCAGAGTTTGGCCCGATAGTTGAGGTCGAAAGAAACCACTGCGCCCGCCGCCCTGGCCGCCTGCATCGCTTCAATCGTGAGCTCGGCAGTTGTGTTCGAAAGAGAAGCGAAGATTCCGCCGCAGTGAAACCAACGCACGCCCGCGGAGAATATCTCCTTCCAGGGGAAATCGCCGGGCTTGAGTTGTGCCGCCGCTTCGTTGCAGCGGTTGTAGAATACCACCGGGGCGCGGATGCCGTGCCCGCGGTCGCTATAGACCGTCGCCATGTTCGGGCCGTGAACGCCATCGTGTTTGAATCGCTTGTAGAACGGCTTGACGCCCATGGCCTGCACGCGTTCGGCTATCAACTCGCCGATGGGATAATCCACCAGCGCCGTGGCGATGCCGGTGCGCAGGCCGAAACAGTCGGAGAGGTTGGCGGCCACGTTGAACTCGCCGCCGCTGACGTGGATTTGGCATTCGGTGGCTTTGCGAAACGGGGTTATTCCCGGGTCCAGCCGATGGACAAGTGCTCCGAGCGACAAAAAGTCCAGCGCCCCGCCGGGAGGAATACTTAGGCCGTACTTCATCGCGGCGAGACTGCACGGAAATCCGCGCGATGTCGCGCTGAAAATCTTCCGCAAGGCCTCGGCGAACGCCGGCGGGGCGCGGAATTTATCCGGAACGCCGCAGTCAAACCGCTAATTCGCTAATAAACACCAATGGAACAGGGAGTGGAGCGTTATTCGACTTCCTCGGTCACCTCGCGCAGGATAATCTGCTCTCGCTTCTCCAGCAGCCGCCCCTGGAGCGGGAGCAAGGCCCCATACAGACCGAGCACGCCAGCAAGAACCACTAATGCTGAGACGAAATTCACCGGCAGCCAGGGCACCCAGCCCAGGTTGGTGAACAGCAGATGCAAACCAGGTGGGATCAGGATAAGTGGCATCGCCATAGGCGCCATTAACATAACGCACATTATGGCGACGAATACGATGGGCTTGGGTTTCTTGGCCTGGAGCGTTCCAGGCGTGAGTCGAAAGGGCACCAGGATTGAACAAAGGTTACAGAAGACGCAAAACAGCAGGAAACACGTGGGCAACTGCACCAGCCCGGTCGCAAACGCGCTGAATGAGAGATGGGCCCGCCATGCAGCCACCGCCAACATCAGAAGGCCTGCCACGGCCGCAAATGGAAAGTAGGCCAGGTTCTTGGCGAGCAGAATGTGGTGGCGCCTCGTTGGCAGCAGGACCAGAGAGCGGAAGCTGTCCCGGTCTAGCCCAAACACATTCGACATCGCGGGTCCCAAAGAAAAGCCGACCAGCACGACGGCCGCCGTCGCCGCCAGCTCGGACCAGCGACCCGGGACTCGGCCCTTGGGCAATCTGAAGCTCAACGAGAGAGCGACGATTCCAAACGCTATCGGCATGACCGCCGCCATTTTCATTTCTGGAGCGCGCAACAGAGAACGGAAGGTTGCCAGCACCAGGCCGGCGGTATCGTCGGGAAGTCCGGGCAAGGATCGTTCCAATAGCAAGCGCCCGGCCGCCCTTGGATGTGTCGGTCGGCTTGGTTTGACCCGAATTCGCTCATCGGCCCCGAGATAAAACCTGAGTGTCAGCCGATAGGCGCGGAGCAAGCCCAGGGCTCCGATGAGCAACGCCGCTGTTGTCGCGGCCAGCGCCGGCGTCAGCCGATTCTCCTTTAACTCCATCGCACAGTAACCGACCCAGGCAGGTGGAACTGCGACGTGCGCCTGAAAAAACCATTCAGGCAGTTCGGGTCTGCGTTGCGCGTCCGCCGGTTGGCTCCCCTTCGCCTCACCCTGGGCCGAGGGCTGGGGTTGACGCCGGTTTTTGAGAAAAGCGGGTGAATGAACCAGCAGATTCGGCAACTGCCCGATCAGCACGACCAGGAGGGTGATCCAAACAATAACGGCCCGTCGTCGTCGTTTGTTGACCATCAGCGCCGAAAGCCACCCGCGCAGGCAATAAGTCCACGCCGTGATCAGAAACATCAAGCTCAGCACAACCGCCAGCAGCGGCGCCATCACCCAGCCCACGCTGAAAGTCAAACCCAGGTACAGCCCGACCATGCCCGGCAGCAGCAGGACGAACGGCGGAGTAAAATGCGAGACGGCAAAGTTGAACCCGAACACTTGCGGGAGCGTGACCGGCAGATGGAGCAGTCGCGTCACGTCGATACTCTCGGAGCGCTGGATTTCGACAACAATTCCGAGCAGCCAAATAAAGAGGAAGCCGAAGATGACACCGTCCCAGATCAGCAGCAGTGTCCGGGAGGAAGCTTTGGCAGCGACAAAGGCGCCAATAAAAATGCCGGCGATGCCCAGCAGAGTGGCCGCCATCAGCAGCAATGCCGCGAAGAGCACCGACAATACGGCATTGAGCTGGCCGCCGCGTGAAAATTGATTTCGTGTCAGTCGCCAGCGCAGCCAGAGAATTGCTCGCAGTTGCGCCCAGTTCATGGGTCTCCCGTGAGCCAGCTCAGTTTCTGGCCCTCGATCTGCCCGGCGCCGACGACTTCCAGAAACCGCTCTTCCAGCGAGCCGTTACCGCGCAATTCGGCCATCGACTCCTGGCAGACCAACTTACCTTTGGCGATAATGCCGACGTGCGTGCAGAGGCGTTCGACGATTTCCAGCACGTGCGAGGTGAGAAATACCGTCGCGCCGCGTTCGACCGCGCGCTTGAGCACGTCGCGGATCACGCGCGAAGCGACCGCGTCGATGCCTTCAAAGGGCTCATCCAGAAATAGCAGTTCGGGGTTGGGCAGCAAGGCGGCCGCCAGGGCCAGCTTCTTCCTCATCCCATGCGAATATTCGAGCGCGAGCTTTTTCTCTTCCTTCGCCAGGTCCATCATCGCCAACAGCTCGTCGGTGCGCTCGCGCGCGACCTCGCGCGGCAACAGATACATCCGGCCGATGAACGTCAGATATTCTCGGCCGGTCAGATTGTCAAATAAACCCAGGTTTTCCGGCACGACACCGAGGCGCTGCTTGACGGCCAGGGCCTGAGCCGGTTGCGCGAGGTCCTCCCCCAACAGCCGCATGGTGCCTGACGTCGGCGCCAGCAAGCCGGTCAACATCTTGATAGTGGTGGATTTGCCCGCGCCATTCGGGCCAAGAAAGCCGTAAAAGGTGCCGCGTTCGACTCGCAAATCGATCGCATCCACCGCGCGCAGGTCGCCGAACTGGCGTGTCAACCCTGCGGTCTCAACGGCAAGATTCATGGTCAGATTGCAAGCAGGATTGCTTTCGTGCTGGTGAAAGTCGAGCGCCTAACGGCCGACAACTGCCAGCAACAAAACTCGAGGCCCAGCGGCTTGCAAACGGCGACCGGCTGAGCGAAGCTATTTGTGGAAAGTGAAACCAGTCTATCTATGAGAGCTATTTCGATTCTTGCCGGCGGCGCCGCGCTCATCGGTATCTTAGCCGGGTGTGATACGATCCCGCCGGGCGCGGAGCGCGGTCCGCACGGCACGATGGCCTACCTGGTCGAAATTGAATCTTCCGAACCTGGCGTGAAAATTGAAGCCAATCGCCAATACATCGGGACGACGCCTTTGACGCTGAAAATCTTTGGCGACCCGGACGGGACCTTTCATGACTTCGGTTCCTATTACTACATCATTCAGGCTTTCCCGCTTAACACCAACCAGTTTGTTCAGACCGCGGTCTTCCGGACGGGCCACTTGTTCACGCCTGAGGATCGGATTCCTCGCAAGATTGTGTTCGACATGAGTCAGCCGCCGGGACCGAACCCTTACGAGCAACCGTATTACGGGCCGCCGGTCTATTATGGGCCGCCGGTTTATTATGGCTCCAGAATCTACTTCGGTCCTCCGGTGTTCTATTATCATCGCTGGGGTCGCTGGTGATGAGAGGCTGTGTCGGGCGTTGTTTTTTCGCTTCTTCGACAACACGCGGAGCAATGCGCCGGGCAATTAAGCTTGCGCGACTCCAGGGTTATGAGATATTCAACTCCCGTTCGGAGCGTAGCTCAGCCTGGCTAGAGCACTTGGTTTGGGACCAAGACGTCGCAGGTTCAAATCCTGTCGCTCCGACCAGTTTTTACCGGGAGGTCACAGCAACCAAGCCGCCAGGCTGATGTAAGTCAGGAGCGTGAATAATTCGCTTCGCGCTCGCTGGAGCGGCCCGGGCCCACGATCAATTCTGCCTTGCGCCTGCGCCGCCGACGGGTCCAGTTGCTTCCAGGAGAAAGGATTTCGATGACTTTTTGCCCAGCGCAGCTTCGATGTCCAGCATGGCGGGATAATCTTGCGCGCGGATAATCGCGGGGAAAGTTGCGAGCTCGTGAGTGATCACACGTTTGCCGGAGGAATCCATCGAGGTAATCCTGGCCATGCCGGCGCCATCGGGCGCCACGAGGTTTTCGCTCGGCGGCGCGATGTCGATTTGCCGAAAGCTCGCGGGCAGCTCGATCTCGGTGCGATACGTACGTTCGCTCTGACGAGAGACAAACAACGGCAAAGTGCGTTGATCCGCTCCCAGAGGAAACAACGAAGGCGTAAAGGGCAGATCGAAGTAGGAGTATTTCCCATCCACGACGTTGTAGTTGTCGATCTCGACAGTGAATTGTTCGAGGCCGGGATAGCGGTCGAATTTCGTAGTCAAATCCCCAATGGGTCGCGCGCCCTGGGCCACGGCGGAAACTGCCTCCTGGAAAAAGTGCTTGCGCTCTTCGGGGGGCAATTCCGAGAAATAGTGGTTCTTGGCGTTATAGTTGGCGCCGTAGTATTCACGTGAGATTCCCACTCGCGTCTTGCCCTGATCGCTAAGCGACAGGGTATAGGTCGTTTCCATCTTGTCGCTGCAATCGCGAGCCGCGTGGACCACTTCGAACGACTGGCCGGGCAGCGCGATGGCCAGGCGGCCGTCGTTGGCCGTCGAGCCGAGCCGCGCGTACTGATCGGTGTCGTTCAAGTAATAGGTCCCGCCTTCAACGGCAATTTTCACCAGGGGCGTTTGGAACGTCTGAGGCAGCGGAAACGAGGCGGTGACGTTGGTGATACCGGCAATGGGCGGAAGACCCGAGGCCATGACGAACTCGGGCTGAAATCCGGCTGCGGCGAGCATTGAGTGCAAGAGAATTGCGCGGTCGGCCAGGTGTCCGTAGCCATCGGCCAGCGTCGTGTCGGCAGGAGACAATTCACTGAGCGGCAGCTCGGTGAATGACGGCCCGGCCACGCGGATGGACTTGGCAACATAGTCGCGAATGGCTTTGACAGTTTCCGTTTTGCTTTTGGCCTGCGCTGCAAGTTTTCGCGCACTCTCAGCGGCCTTCGTACCTTTCCGAGAGCGGTCCAGCATGATTTCGTTCAATTCCTTCAAATAGGACTTGAGGTCACCGGCGAAATACTCAACGCCCGCCATATAGACCCATTCCGGAGGCAGTTGGGCTTCGGCGGGCAATGCTTTGACTTTTTCCGCCTGCCACTGGAAGTGTTGCGCTCCTGAGGCGGCATTGGTCTCTTCCTTAACGATTCCGGCTGTCCCGGTCACAAAAGTCTGCACACGCACGTCGGCTGGCGCCGTCAACTGAAGTGTTTTCCGGTCCAGTTCATCCATCGTTTGGAACGATTCAAAGCCGGAAACGTAAGGCTTTCCTCGTGTCGTGAGCTGATACTCGACCTCGATGGTGGAGCCGATGTCCACGCCGGGCAAATTTGCCACTAGAATTTTGCCGCCGGTGTAGCGTTTGGCGGAAGCGTTCCAGCCGGCATCCATCACGTTGATTTCGTTGGTGGCGATCTGCTGTCGCTGGCCGGCCTTGGAGATCACGACGGCGTTGATCAACTTCGCCTCTTCGCAAGCCGGGTTGTAGGAGAATTTGAATTCCGCCTCGTTTTTCTTGCCGCTGTACGTGAGCACTTGCTTCACGTATTTTGCCTTCAGGACCGCGCTGTGAGCATCTTTGATTTCGAGTTCCTTGCGGCTCTCCACAATTCGCGCGTTCGATTCCACGCCGGGATTGGCCGATGAGTTCCTCTCGACGAGTTTGGCAAGCGTCGAGCCGGAGATGGCCATGACCGGGGCTTTGCGCTCGTCGTAATCCATGGCCTTGAGGCTCCGTTTGAGCGTTTGATATTGCTCGGGCGTGAATTCGACGGTTTTCAGATTCAGCTCGTCGGTGCACGCCAGCGCGTGGTCCTTGAACTCGACTCGCCGATGATAACTCATTGACGGATCCTCGATGGGCGAATAGGACGGGATCGACACCGCGCCTTCGAAACCATCGGTTAGTTTGAGGGAAATTTCCTCGGTCAGGCCGCAGGCGATTTCAGTGCGAAAAGGATATTTGCGCTTTTCGAGGCCGGCGCCACTCAAGATGAAATTCACCACGCCCATGCTCTTGCCGATCCACGGCAAGTTGACGATCGACTTGCCCTCGCCTGAGGCTGTCATGCCATCCACGGAGAACTGCAGCTCGGCGCGCAGTTCCGCCGACACGTCCCGGACGTCCTCAGGAATGATTTTCAATGAGGTCAAACGCGCGCCAGGCATGGTTCGTTTGAGGCTGCGCTCGAAGAATCTCCGTTTGTCGTCGGGCTTCATGCGCGAGAACATTTCGCGATAGGCGTTGTCATTGATGCCGTCGAACGCGAGTTCGGACCTGGCTTCGAGCATGCCCGCGGCGTTCAACGTGGCGGTGGTCTTGACGCGCATCAGGTTCTGTTCGGGCGGCATGATCGGGGTGGTTCGGAGCGTGTCGCCATCGGGCCGGCAGAGCAGGTAGCTCTGGTCGCATTCGTACGATGGCAGCAGGTCCTTGGTATTTTCCGCCGTCGGATCCATCAACACGTGCTCGCGGTTCTTGAGCTCAACCCCGACGATCGCATGATTAAAGGATGGCTCCGGCACGTCCGAGTCCCTCTTGGCACCCACGTTTACCAGCACCGGATAAGCCTGGAACCCGGCCGCTTGCAGCATCGCCACGAGGAGGGCGGCTTTGTCCCGGCAAACCCCATACTTATTATCGAACGTCAGTTTTACGTCATGCGGCTCGAAACCGGGCCGGTCCTTTTCCGGCGTCAGGCCCATATAGCGGATCTTTTGCGCGACGTCGTAAAAGACTACCTTGATTTTGTCCATGTCGCTGCCGGCCCCGGCCGTAAGCTTGTCAACGGTCTTTTGCATTTCGGGCGTCGTGGCCTCGAGGTGCGGTTTGCAAACCTCCCAGTACCATTTGGACACGGCCTGCCAATCCGGCGTGGTGCTGACCAGCAGGCGTTGAAGAACAATTTCATAAGGCGGCATCGAAGGCTCATCGAACATCCGCGGCACATTTCTAACCTCCCAACGATAGACCGTCTCCTGGTTCCCGAACGCTTTCTTCGAACGCTTCACTGTGCCCTTGATTTCGTCACGCAATACGATCCGCTTCAGCGGCTTCGCGCTTGGCGAATAAATTTCGTAAATCAAATGTCGGGTGTACCCTGGCCCCTCGAACACGTTGTCGTCGGAAAACTCACCGGGAATAATCGGGCGCTGGATTGTCGTGCGCATGATTGAGTGGACGATGTCGTCGATTTCCACTTTGGGGATGTTCACACGCAAAATCTTGCTGTTCGGATCGTAGATGTTCATCCCCATTTGGCTGTCGTCGATCATCTCCTTCGAATTGGCAGCCACGTCCACCGGGACAGCTTCGCCCGAGGGCTTGATCACTTCGATTTTCACCGCCTCTGCGGTCGAATATGGCAGCATGTAATAGAGCGCGAGGCTGCGGTTGTTCCGCTTTCCTTTTTCGGTCAGCACCTTGACGAAACTCTCATCCTGGCACTCGCCGGTCCCGTCCGGCCGATAGACACGCACCATTTTCTTGTCAACTGTTGCCTCGTCGCAATCGGGATAGTTCTTTAGTGTGATCTCTGCCGCCGCCGCGAGCACGCGTTTTGTGTCCAGGAAAGCCCACTTGCCGCCTTCGTAACGACCGGCTTCACCGGCGACGAGAGACGACGCTGCGGCCAGGAAAAAAGCGATGGCGATCAAGGAGCGTTGCTTTGAAACTCGGGTATTGAGCATGTGCAGAAAGTAATCGCGATGAGGTGCAAATCAAGCAGCAATTGGTTGCCGTGCCTGTCGGCATCATCGCACCTTCTCGACAGAAAAGTGCGGGTTTTCAATTACGCCGAAAGTGTTGCCAAATGGGTCTGTGACAGTCGCCACGCGGATGCCCTCGCCCACGTCCTGCAACTGCTCACGCACTGTAGCACCCAATTCTTCCAATCGCTTCACTGCGGCTGCGGCGTCCGCCACTCCCCAATAAGCGACCGTGCCCCCAGGACCCGGCGTGCCATCGGGAACCAAGCCCAGTTCGAAGCCTCCAACCGAGTAACCAGCATAGAACGGCTGATCGAAATAAGGCTCCTGCTCCAAAACACGATTATACCAAGCCCTCGCTTTGGCCAGATCGGTGACGTGATAAACCACGGTTCGTAATCCTCGAATCATATGTGCATCCATTTAGCAAAACTTCATCCTCCAATCACCAATCTTTTTGACTACATTTTTTGACTTGTTGCACAGTGATGGCCTTGCTCCGAGCAACGATTGTTGGTACGCCCATCAACGTGAAGATTGCCAAAGTCGAGAGCTTCCCCGTCAGCTACCCTGTGGTCGGCCGATTCAAGTTTTTCGAAAGTCCGGTAGGACGGGTGTCAGGGCGGGCCACTTTGGTGGTGAAAATCACGGCGGACAATGGCGTGGTTGGCTGGGGTCAGAGCGGGCCGTCGCCCCGGTGGAGTTACGAGACGCTGGAGACGGTGCACTCGACGCTCACGCATTACCTCGCACCTGAGTTGATCGGCCAGGATCTTTTCGATGTCGAGGGTGTTCAGGCGGCGATGAACCGGGCCATTGCGCCTTCGTTTTCCACCGGCCAACCGATCTGCAAGGCGGGAGTAGATTTGGCTCTGTTCGATTTGTCGGGCAAGCTCCTCGGGCAGTCTGCCGCGCAGCGTTGGAGTCGTCAGGGCCATAAACGGATCACGCTCAGTTGGACGCTCAACCCGCGCTCGCTGGATGAAGTCGAGCCGCTCGTCGCTCAGGGTCAAGCTCGCGGTTATCGGGATTTCAACGTCAAGCTCGCGCCCGATCCGAATTTCGACCTCGAACTCTGCCGGCTCGTGAAACGGCTTGCGCCCGCCGGCTTTCTTTGGGCCGACGCCAACGGCGGCTATGACGAAGAAACTGCTCTGGCCGTGGCGCCGCGGCTCGCCGACCTCGGCGTGCCCGTGTTCGAACAGCCGCTTCCGGCCAATCGTCTCTCCGGCTATCGCCGGTTGAAGCAGCAGGGCGCACTGCCTATCATCATGGATGAAGGGATTGTCTCGTCGGTCGAGTTGGAGGAGTTCATCAAGCTCGAACTGCTCGACGGGGTGGCGATCAAGTTGGCGCGGGTCGGCGGCCTGACGGAGGCGCGGCGCCAGATCGAACTCGTCCAGCGAGCTGGGTTGTGGTTTCTGGGCAGCGGCCTGACGGACCCGGACATATCTCTGGCTGCCTCGCTGGCGCTTTACGGGACTTATGAATTGAAATATCCGGCGGCCTTGAACGGGCCGCAGTTTCTCAGTGGCAGCGTTCTAAAGAATCCGTTCGTCGCGAAGAATGGCGAATTGGCCGTGCCGACCGGCGAAGGCCTGGGTGTGGACGTTGACGAAGCAAAACTTCAGGAGATGGTGCTGAAGGGCGTATGAAATCCGAATAGATGTCAGTTGAACTCTCAGAAAGCCTGCTGAGCAAGGCGGGCGGTTGGGCGGTCATGAAGCTCGCGCGCGCTTACGTACAGCAGGGGCAGGTGCTAAGTTCCAACTGGGCGCGCCCGCTGTTGCGCGGGGTCGTGCAGGCGGGCGAGACCTCTTTCCGCGCTTCGATGGTGGTCAAGAGCGAGAGTGATATCGAAAACCTCTGCACCTGCCGCGAAGCGCGCGAGTGGGGAACGATCTGCGCGCATGGCGTCGCCGTCGGATTGCACTGGTTGAAACAGCAACAACCTGGTGTCGCGACAGCCCCGGCGGGTTCGCCGACGGCTCGGTCGAGACAAATCACCCCGGCCAGGAAACCCTCAGCGCTGCAGCGGGATGTGGCCGGTGAGCCGGCTGAGCTATTCATCATTCTCCCGCCGAATTTCGATCAGGCCATCGCCCGCGGCAAGGTGATGATGGTGTTCGAGGCGAAATGGAGGGGAGGACGGTGCCCGCTGACCGCCCTGCCCAAGGACCGGTCCTATGCCTTCTCGCCCCCGGACACAGCGGTCATTGAGTGGATTGAAACGGTGGCGAACGGCGAGACACCGGCCCTCCTGCAACTGGAAACGAAAGAGCTTGTGTCATTCCTGCCGATCCTCGTCGAGCACCCGCGGATCACGCTCGGCAAGGCCAGCGCGGTCACGGTCACAAACACCCTGCGCAAACTGCTGCTGCGCGCGACGCTCGAGGCGAATGGAGAAATCGTGCTGGCCTTGAAGGAAAGAATGGCCCCGCTTGTGAGGATTGGAGATTGGATTTGGCAGGACCACACCTTGCAGCCGCTCGAGTTGCCTTCGATGCTCGGGGACATCTTTCGGGGGCCGGTGCGGGTGCCGCGAGCACACGTGCCACAGTTCCTCAACCAGCACTGGACGGAATTGCTCTAGACCGGTGGCCTGGAAGCGAGTTTCAAACTGGAAGATTTCACGCTCGCACCGCAAGCGCCGCGCTTCCTCCTGGAACTCAAGGGAGGTCTGGCGCAACTGAGCGCGCTGCTACAATGCGCCTACGGATCCCGAATCATGACCCTCGGAGTGACAGCTTCGAAGGAAAGTGTCTGGCTGCCGGATCCAGACGTGCCGACGCGCTATTGGACGCGCGACCTCAGCGCCGAGCGCGCCGCCTTGGCACGATTACAGAGTAGTGGTTTCAGCGGACCGGACGGCCAGGGAAAATTGCAATTGCTCGGGCAAAATGCGGTGTTGAATTTCTTCGCGCGTGAATACCCGAAGCTGGAACGGGAGTGGAGCGTGACTTTGGAGGAAAGGCTGGAACGCGGCACGTTGCGGAACCTGGACCGCATCGAGCCGCAGTTTCAAATCACGTCCTCGGGCGTGCAGTGGTTCGATCTGGGAGTGGTGTTCGCCTCGAGTGGAGGAGAGACGTTTTCGGCAGCGGACATTCAGCGGTTGCTGTTGTCGGGTCAAAGCCACAAGCGATTGAGGAATGGGAAGATGGCCCTGATCGACACAGGCGCCGTGGAGGAATTACGCGAGGTATTGCTCGATTGCGCGCCGCAGCAACACCCACAGGGCTATCGTATTCACAACAACCAGGCCGGCTTTCTGGAGACGACTTTGCGGCAGCACGCCCATTGGCGGATCCAGGCGCCCTCGGAGTGGCGCGATCGCGCGACAAAGCAGAGTGGTGAAGCGAAGTTGGAATGCCCGCCGCTTGGGGATCTCGAGAAAGTGCTACGCCCGTACCAGAAGCAGGGCGTGGCCTGGCTCGGTTTTCTGAGAGAAAACGGATTCGGTGGCATTCTGGCCGACGAGATGGGCTTGGGAAAGACGCTGGAGACGCTGGCCTTCCTCAGAGCGCTGAAGCACGCGGAGCGGCTTCCGCATTTGATCGTCTGCCCGACGAGCCTCGTGTTCAACTGGGTTGCGGAAGCGGAAAAGTTCACATCCACATTGAAGGTTTTGGCTCTGCATGGGCCGGAGCGGCATGCGCAGTTCGACCAGATTCCGGCAAGCGACCTGGTGGTGACGAGTTATGCACTGATTCGCCGCGACGCGGAGCGGTATCGCGATCTGGCGTTTGACACCGTCGCTCTCGACGAAGCCCAGCACATCAAGAATCGGCAAACGCAGAATGCGCAAGCAGTCAAATCGATCAAAGCCAGGCACCGGATCGTTTTGACAGGCACGCCGCTGGAAAACTCGGTGCTCGATCTCTGGTCCATCTTCGACTTTCTCATGCCGGGATATCTGGGCACTGCGAAGGATTTTCGAGAGCGTTACGAATTACCGATCGCGCGGGAGCAGAACGCAGAAGCCCAGAATCGCCTGGCGCGACGTCTGCGACCGTTCATGCTTCGGCGGCTCAAGGCCGAAGTGGCGCCCGAATTGTCGGCGAAGCTCGAACAGGTGTCACTTTGTGAACTGACACCCGAGCAGCGTGGCGTCTATCGGCAAGTCCTCGAAGCGAGCCGCCAGGAATTGCTGGCGGCGGTCGGAGCGCAAGGTATCGCCAGGAGCCGGATAGTGGCGCTGAGCGCGTTGTTGCGGCTGCGCCAGGTATGCTGTGATTTGCGGCTGCTGAAACTGGAGGGCATCGACCCCGCCACCGCGTCGGGCAAGCTGGATTTGTTCGGCGAACTGCTCGAGGAAGTGATTGACGGCGGCCATCGCCTGCTGGTTTTCAGCCAGTTTGTCAGCATGTTGACGCTGCTGAAGGAAAAGCTCACCGGCGAAGGCATCGAGTTTTGTTACCTCGACGGTTCCACGACGGATCGGGCCGCGGTCGTCGAGCGGTTCCAAACCGATGGCGCCATCCCGGTGTTTCTCATCAGCCTGAAAGCGGGCGGCGTGGGCCTGAACCTGACGGGAGCGGACAGTGTGATTCATTTCGATCCGTGGTGGAATCCGGCGGTGGAAGACCAGGCGACGGATCGCGCGCATCGCATCGGTCAAAACAAAGTCGTGACGAGTTACAAGCTGATCGCGCGCGACACAGTGGAGGAGAAAATCCTCACCTTGCAAAACCGCAAACGCGAGATCATCCAGGCGACTATCGGCGGCGAAGAGGAATTCGCGGCATCCCTGAGCTGGGAGGAGATTCAGGAGCTGCTGGCTTGAGTTGCGGCTATAGTGTGAGACTTAGGTCAGTCACCGCGCCCAGGGATGCGGACGTCACGGCACTGGCGTACTTGGCCAGGACACCACGAGTGTAACGGGGCTTGGGTGCTTTCCAGGCTTTGCGGCGCTTCTTGAGTTCGGCCGGAGGGATATTCAGATTGAGCTGGCGCTTCTCGGCGTCGATGGTGATCGAGTCGCCGTTCCTGACCAGCGCCAGCGGTCCTCCGACGTAGGCCTCGGGGGTGATATGGCCGACGACAAACCCATGGCTGCCGCCGGAGAATCGCCCATCGGTGATGAGCGCCACTTCTTTGCCAAGCCCTTTTCCCATTATCGCAGAAGTGGGCGCAAGCATTTCCCTCATACCTGGGCCGCCTTTTGGCCCTTCGAAGCGGATGACCACTACATCACCAGCAATGATGCTGTCGTCGAGGATGCTCTTCAGCGCAGCTTCCTCCGAGTTGAAGACCCGCGCGCGCCCGGTAAAGCTGAGACCTTCTTTGCCGGTGATTTTCGCCACAGCTCCTTCCGGGGCGAGGTTGCCGTAAAGGATAACGAGATGGCTGTCCTTCTTAATGGGATCCGACAGAGGACGGACAATCATTTGGCCTTTGGGATACTGTCGCACGTCACGCAGCGTTTCGGCCATGGTTTCGCCAGTAACGGTGAGCGCATCGCCGTGCAATAGGCCCGCATCAAGCAGCGTTTTCATCAAGGGCCGAATGCCGCCGATGGCGACCAGTTCGGACATGAGATGTTTGCCGCTGGGCTTCAGGTCCGCGAGGACGGGGACGCGCTTGCCGATGCGAGTAAAGTCATCCAGGCCGAGTTTGACTTTGCCGGCGTGAGCAATAGCCAGCAGGTGCAGGACCGCGTTGGTCGAGCCGCAAAGGGCGACAACGACCGTGATGGCGTTTTCAAAGGCTTTTTTCGTCATGATATCGAGCGGACGAATGCCCCGCTTGAGCATGTTAACCACTGCGGCGCCCGCGCGGCGGCAGTCTTCCTTTTTGGCCTCGGACACCGCGTTTTGCGCCGAGCTGTTGGGCAGGCTCATGCCCAGGGCCTCGACCGCGCTAGCCATGGTGTTGGCGGTGTACATGCCGGCACATGAACCTGGTCCGGGGATCGCGCAGGACTCAATCGCCTCGAATTCCTGGTCGCTGATTTTGTGGTTGGCATGGGCAGGAATAGCCTCGAACACGGAAACGATGTCGAGATTCCGGCCGTCACCGGTGATGCAGCCCGGCAGGATCGTGCCGCCATAGACAAACACCGCCGGCCGATTGAGTCTCGCGATGGCCATCAGCGCGCCCGGCATATTCTTGTCGCACCCGCCCACCGCTACGAAGCCATCCATTCCCATGCAACCCACGACGGTTTCAATCGAGTCGGCGATTACCTCGCGCGAAACAAGGGAATACTTCATTCCCTCGGTGCCCATCGAGATGCCGTCGGAGACAGTAATCGTATCGAAGATGATGGCCTTTCCGCCCGCCTCGTTGGCGCCGGCCTCCGCAATGCGGGCGAGCTGGTCGAGATGCATGTTGCAGGGCGTGACCATGCTCCAGTTCGACGCGATGCCGATCATTGGCTTGGAGAAATCCTCTTTCTTGAAGCCGACCGGGTAGAGCATGGCCCGGCTGGGCGCACGCTCGGCGCCGTCGAGCACGATGCTCGAATGCGCGCGCAGGAGGTTCGGTGCAGTGGTTGGGTTGGCGGTGCTGGCCAAAGTTGGTTTCATCGTAGCGGTCATTCTGTGCACGAAGGGCCACGCCTGACAAGAGGAGGTTACGAAGTCGTGAGGCTTGAATAACCTTGCCCGCGGCTCTTTTTCGGATATGATGGCGCTGCAATCCACGGGCAATTGCATGAGCAAGCCATGGCACAGGTCGATCCTCAGCGAGACGCCAGTTCGGCCGGGGGACATTGGTTTACCACGACTCAATGGAGCGTGGTTCTCGCCGCGCGCGCCGACGGCGGACCTGCTGGGCGCGATGCGCTTGAGCGGCTGTGTCGCACCTATTGGTATCCCTTATACGCCTATATCCGGCGGCGGGGAATCTCGCCCCACGACGCTCAGGACTTGACACAGGAATTCTTTGCCCGTTTGTTGGCGGATAACTTTCTGGACGACATCGATGCCAACAAGGGCAAGTTCCGTTCTTTCCTGCTGGCCGCGCTGAATCATTTCCTCTCGAAGGAGCGTGACCGGGCCAGCGCGGCCAAGCGAGGAGGCGGCAAGGTAGTGCTCTCGTTGGACGAAGAGGCCGCCGAAGGTCGCTATCGAGTGGAACCGAAGTCAGAGCTCTCGCCGGAGCAAATCTTCGAGCGACGCTGGGCGGTGGCGCTGCTCGAGCAGGCGATGACACGATTGCGCGAAGAGGTTTTGGTTACAGGCAAAGCCAAGCTCTTCGAACATTTGAAACACTTTCTGATGATTGCGTCGGACTCGGGTGACTACGCAGCCGTTGCTGCTGAACTGGGGATGACGGCGAGCACCGTCGCAGTGACCGTGCATCGGCTGCGCCAAAGATACCGCGAGCTGGTGCGTGCGGAGATCGGCCACACTGTGGCTGAACCAAAGGAAATCGATGATGAGATGCGCCACCTCCTGGCGGTGCTGGCCCGCTGAACAGCGCTCACTGAGGCGTTTCGGTGGCCGTGCGCCGGCCCTGAAAATCGTTGACAATGCCTGACACTTCTTCAGTCCGCACGTGTCCGAACTGCAGGTCCGAGCTTCGCGACAAGACCTTGGAAGGGCTATGCCCGAGTTGCGTCGCGGCTGCAGCCCTCAATCCCGAGGAACCGAGACCGCCACTGGTGGCCAATGCTGGAAGCCCAACTTCAGCGGACAGTAAGGCCCTCAGGTTTGGCGACTACGAGCTGCTGGAAGAAATTGCTCGGGGCGGCATGGGCGTCGTGTTCAAGGCGCGCCAGATCAGCCTGAACCGTACAGTCGCAGTGAAGATGATTCTGGCCGGGCGTTTGGCCAGCCACGCCGAGCGACAACGCTTTCGCACCGAGGCCGAAGCCGCCGCCAATTTGCAGCATCATAATATTGTCGCCATTCACGAAGTAGGCGAGCTCGAGGGCCAGCCATATTTCTCTATGGATCTGGTCGAAGGAATGAGTCTAACCAACCTGGTCAAGCAACGGCCGCTCGCGGGTAAAACGGCCGCCGCTTACGTCAAGACCATCGCCGAGGCGATTCATTACGCACACCAGCGGGGCGTCCTTCACCGCGATCTCAAACCATCCAATGTTTTGATCGATCGCTTCGACCAGCCGCGCGTCACGGACTTCGGCCTGGCCAAGCGATTGAGCGATTCTTTACTTTCCACTCGCCGCTTGCCACTCACACTCACCGGCCAGGTCCTGGGCACGCCCAATTTCATCCCACCAGAGCAGGCAGGAGCCGACGGGGCGGTCGGACCGCCGAGCGACGTCTATTCGTTGGGTGCGATTCTTTACTACCTGCTCACTGCGCGCCCACCGTTCACGGGTCGGACGGTGCAGGAAACGCTGGCACAAGTGGCCAATGTTGAGCCGAAGGCTCTTCAGGCCTGGAATCCGGAAGTGGCGCGCGATTTGGAAACCATCTGCCTGAAGTGCCTCCAAAAAGATCCGGCTCGCCGGTACGCCGCCGCTCAGGAATTGGCGGATGATCTGGGACGATTCTTGCGAGGCGAACCGATCCAGGCGCGGCCCGTTGGCCGGTTTGAAAGGACCTGGCGCTGGTGCCGGCGTTATCCGGCGGTGGCCAGCTTGGGCGCTAGTCTGGTTATCACCCTGGCCGTGCTGCTCTCAGTGATCGTTCTGCTTGCGCCAAACCGTGCTCGAAGCATCGCACGGATCCCAGTTCGCAGCGGTTCGGGCGTCTCCGGGCTGATTGACGGCAAGATCTATCTGAGCACCCCTTGCGACGGCGAAAGCAACCCTGCGTTCAAAAAGCATTTTCATGTTTATGACCTGGTGAGGAACAGGTGGCAGGCTTTGCAGCAGTCTCCCAGGGTTCACGAGAATGGTTGCGGCGGGGTGATCAATGGGAAATTTTATCTGGTTGGCGGTGTGGATGAAAACCGCGTTATTCACGGCCAACTGGATGTCTATGATCCCGCGGTCAAGCAATGGCGAACCGCAGCGTCCATGCCCACTCCGCGATGGCAGGCGTCTGGCGCCGTGCTGCGGAACAAGCTCTGGGTCCTTGGCGGCTCAGGGGGCCCGACCGCTGACACCACGACGAACAACCTTGCCACAGTTGAGATCTATGATCCGGCCACCGACCACTGGACCGCCGGTCCAGCCCTGCCGGAACCGCGAAGCGCGTTGGGTTCTGCAGTCATCACCGACACCCTCTATGCCGTCGGCGGCAGAGACGCGAAGGGCGTCGTTACGACTGCTCTCGAATCTCTAACACCGGATGGTCTGTGGACCGCGAACGTTCCGATGCCGAGGGCTGTTTCTGACGCGTTTGTGGCAGCAACGGATGGCGTTCTCTACGTCATCGGGGGATGGGCAGGGGCGCCGACGGAAGGAGTCTCGACGCTTCAGGTTTATGTTGCAGGCGCTGAGGGGTACTGGAGAAACGGTCTTGAGCCGATGCCGGAAGGCAGGTACTCCGGCTCCGGCGTGCATCCCTTCAATGGCCAACTGTACGTGGTCGGCGGGTGGTCCAGCCGTCCCCAGAAGGCTTTGCCTCATGATGACGTCTTCGCTTACGATCCAAACCGCAATGCCTGGAGAAGGTGACTCCGGCCGTCTCGGTGCGATCTCGTTGCGCTTCGACGTGCCAGGTTGGTGACTGGGTGCCCGGTGATCGCGGCCTGTTACTGATACACGCTCACCCATTCCTAATTTCTTTGTAATTCTCGCCGCAATTTCCGTCTGTAAGGAGTGGAATGAAATGGCTTAACATTTTTCTGCCCACTCTCACGCTTTTCTTCTGTCTGTGGAGTGCGTTGCTTGCCCGGCTCAAAGGTTACAGTGCCATGTGTTGGCTCCTTGGCGGCGGCCTTGTCGGAGTGGCGCTGCTTTGTTGGCTCCCCATGGCGGGGCCGGGCCAGCTAGAAAATGGGAGGAGAGGCAATCGACTCGGGTTGTTTCTTTCAACCCTCTCGATCCTGGTCCTGTTCCTATGGTGGGCTAAGCCAATTCGCTAACCGCCAATCACGATCCTCGATTCGCCAATTCTCTGTAATAGTTCCGCCGATTTCCGTCTGTAGGGGATAGAACGAATAAATCTGTTATGACCGCGCCACCAAACCGAACCGATACCGCTGAAATCGCCGAGCCTTTGAACCCAATCAACGCTCGACACAGTCTCCTAAACCGCGCCATTGGCCGGGGGATAATGTGCCTCGTCGGCGTCTCCTGCGCGGCCCACCTCATACCCGCTACAGCAGCCACCATATCATGGACCAATATGAGTGGCGGGAATTGGAGCACCGCTGCCAACTGGAGTCCTAACCAGGTTCCAGGCCCAGCCGACAGCGCCCTCATCACTTCGAATGGCAGCTACACGGTCGCCTTGGACGTGAGCGCCACGATTGCCAGCCTCACTCTTGGCGGAGTGAGCGGAAACCAAACGCTGACGAACAGCGGCAACGCCCTTGCGCTAGTCAACGCGAGCACAGTGGGTACGAACGGCGTCTTCGGCCTCAGCGGCGGCACATTGAACGGCGGCGGGATTCTAGCTGTCGCAGGTCTTTTCGAGTGGACGGGTGGCACCTTGAGCGGTTCGGTGACCATCGCCAGCAGCAGCACCCTGGCCATCAGCGGCGCAGGCCTCAAAGTCCTCGACAGCGCTACGCTGACCAACGCGGGCACGATCACTTGGACGGGCATGGGGGATTTATATCTCAATGACTCCGCGC
>JACXTT010000121.1_pt1 | contig 116920 bp, 107 predicted proteins | sample 9270951 | NCBI WGS metagenome assembly JACXTT01 (sample SAMN15532306, study PRJNA645909) | rock metagenome | isolation source: weathered quartz diorite | place: Puerto Rico | collected 2017-06-21 | reverse complement strand
ACAACGGTTTGCTTAAGGTTTGCAAAGTTAAAGTTATCTAACAGTATACGGTTCACATTACCTGCATGCAATACCTGATCAAGCTCATCCAGGTTACGTACTTCTATTTCGATAGCCAGTTTTTTGTTATGATCAATAAGATATTGATTGGCACTTTCAATAGCCTGTCTTATACCTCCGGCATAATCAACATGATTATCTTTAATCAGTATCATATCATACAAGCCAAAACGATGGTTAACTCCTCCGCCAATTCGTACCGCCCATTTTTCAAGGTAACGCATGCCCGGAGTAGTTTTACGGGTATCCAAAACTTTGGTATGGGTATCCTTTAACAAATCAACTATCTGGCGTGTTTTGGTGGCAATGCCCGACATGCGCTGCATACAGTTCAGTACCAAACGCTCGGCCTTTAAAATACTTTGAGAATTGCCTTCCACTTCAAAAGCCACATCTTTCGACTTTATAACGGCCCCATCATTCAAAAACACGTTTACTTTAAGATTGGCATCAACTACCTTAAAAATCTCCAATGCCAGTTCAACTCCGGCCAGTATTCCTTCATCTTTTACCAGGAGTTTTGCTTTACCGGTGCTATCGGCAGGAATGGTTGATAAAGAAGTATGGTCGCCATCACCAACATCTTCTTTTAAAGCCTCAATTATAAAATGGTGTATTAGTTCCTTATCCAAGAGTATTAACTTTTAAAGCCCAAAAGTAGTAACATTTTGCAGATTTTTTTGATGTCCATGATCAATGGTCAATAGGCCATAGTAAATAATAGTTTATTGTTTATGATTTAACCATGGACTAAGGACCATCAACTATCGACTAAAAATCACTTCACTTTTTCGTTTTCGATGCGAAGCTCAATAATTGACATTTTACCACCGGCGTCCTTTAAGGTAAAGGCAACGCGGTATAACCCGGTATCGGTAGTTAAAATAAATACACCAAAACGATAATTGGCGCTTGAGTTTACTTTATGCAGTAATTTGATGTTTTTGGGTTTGTTTTTTGAGAAAAACTTATCCAGTATTAATGAAGCCTGGGTCTGCGAGTAAATATTCTCCTCCTCCATTAGCGTTACCTCTACGCTGGAGGCAAATAACTTGGCTAATTCTTTAGTATTACCTTGTTTTATAAGGTTAGCCACATCATCTATCGGATCGGCCGGGGTAAAGCCAGGCAAAAGAAATAGTATAATAAACGACGACAGACAAACCAGTTTCATATAATTAATTAATAAACAGAATTCTAAACAACACGGATTATTAATGGAATCAACGGGGTTATTGACTTTCAAATAAGATATAACTGTTTTTACACGTAATTATTATCAAACCGAGACATAGTATATTCCGCACATCGAAATTAAAAAAATAATCATATAAAGTACAGCGTTGCCTTTATATTTGCGATGTGGAAAATCAAAAAAAACTCGCATTAATTATTCTTGATGGCTGGGGTTATGGCCGTAACGACCAGTCGAACGCTATACTTGCCGCAAATACGCCTTTTGTTGATGGTTTATTGCAGCAATACCCAAATTCAAAACTGGAAGCATCCGGAACCGCCGTAGGTTTACCTGCCGGGCAAATGGGCAACTCAGAAGTGGGGCACATGAATCTGGGTGCCGGCCGTATAGTTTACCAGGAGCTGGGGCGCATCCATAAAGCTGTTGACGATAACGAACTGCCAACCATACCGGTATTGAAAGATGCTTTTGAATATGCCAAACAAAACAATCGCGATGTGCACTTCATCGGTCTGGTATCTGATGGTGGGGTTCACTCCCACATCAGGCACGTAAAGGGCCTATGCGACGCCGCAAAGCAACTGGAGGTTAAAAACGTATACATCCATGCTTTTTTGGATGGTCGTGATACAGATCCTAAATCGGGATTGGGCTTTGTTAGCGATTTGGAGCAATACATTGAAGGATCCGATGCAAAAATCGCCTCAGCCATAGGCAGATATTATGCCATGGACCGTGATAATCGTTGGGAAAGAGTAAAACTAGCCTACGACCTGCTGGTTAATGGCGAGGGCGAAGCAACTCAGCACATTACAGACGCGATCAAAAAATCATACGACGAAGGTGTTACCGATGAATTTATAAAGCCGGTTGTTCGGGTTGATGCGGATGGCAAACCATTGGCCGTTATAAAAGATGGCGATGTGGTGATCTGCTTTAACTTCCGTACAGACAGGGGCCGCGAAATCAGCATCGCCTTAACGCAGAAATCGTTCCCTGAATATAATCTTCACCCGCTGGCTATCCGCTATATCACCATGACTCCATACGACGAAACGTTTAAGAACGTACAGGTGGTGTTTAACAAAGAAGATTTGACCAAAACTTTGGGTGAGATTTTGCAAAATGCCGGCAAAACACAGATCAGAATAGCCGAAACCGAGAAATACCCACACGTGACTTTCTTCTTTTCAGGAGGCCGCGAAAAAGAATTTGATAATGAGAAACGCTTACTCGCGCCATCGCCAAAAGTAGCTACTTATGATCTGCAGCCCGAAATGAATGCGGCAGGTATCCGTGATGCTATCATCCCCGAGTTGGAAAGCGGCTGGCCTGATTTTGTTTGTCTTAACTTCGCTAATACCGATATGGTTGGCCATACGGGTGTTTTCAGCGCCGTAGTTAAGGCTGCCGAAACCGCCGACGCCTGCACCAAAGCCGTGGTTGAAGCAGGACTGGCTAATGGTTATTCCTTCATTATCCTGGCCGATCATGGCAATGCCGATTATATGATCAATGAAGATGGTTCGCCCAATACGGCGCATAACACCAACCTGGTCCCTTGTATTATTATTGATAAAGACGTTAAACAAGTAAAGGATGGTAAATTGGGCGATGTTGCCCCCACCATCTTAAGTATACTAGGCGTAGCTATCCCTGCGGAAATGACCGGGAATGTATTGGTATAAATTTAAATTATCACCCATAACCGCTTTTTTAGGCGGTATTATGCTGATATCCGGCTTGCCATCATGCAGGCCGGATATCAAGCAAAGCGGCGCTGTATTAAAATATGTGGATATCAGCGGTTTTTTCAAGGCTGACACCGCAAAACTCACCAAACTAAATCCGCTGGTTAATAAAACCGTAACCCATAATGGTGTAACGGAAAATAAAACCCTGCATATTACCAATTGGGGACAGGAATTAAACCTGTTCATCCAATCAGATATTAACCGGCCAGCCTGGAAAAACAGCTACAAAATTCAAACCACAGACAGTTTAATAGTATACCAGGCCAAATACCCTGATCTGCGCACCACCCGCATCGTGATCAAAAAAGAAGGCAACAAAATAAAATGGGTGCTCATTTTTAATCATACCAAAAACCTCCTGTATGAAACCCGCGAAAAATTAAGTTATTTCCCGGATTCGGCCTACCTGATCGAAAAATGGCAGCACGTAAAATTAATGGGGCTCAACAATTACCGCATCGAGGGGATTTTGGTTAAGTAGAATTGTTGGATTGGGGGGACTATGAGATTGTTGGACTTTTGGGAATAAGAAGACAATAAGTTTGCTCTGCTATCAATGAAAATCTTTGATCATTTCTTTTTCCCAAAAATCAAATAGACTAAGAATCATTGGTCTTTTGTCCTAAAATCCCAAGAGTCCAAAGATCTAAAAAAATTAATGGCGGGCCACAGTTGCGCTGTTTACCTGTGATAATTTATCTTTTGACTGATCGATCAGATTGGCGATATCCGTTCTTCCGGGGTTATCATTCAGTACTTTTTCAAGATCGGTTATGCACGCTTTCAGGGAATTGATTCCTCTTGCCCGGTCATAAAAATGCGAGCTGTTTTGTAATTTGAACAATCCATAATCACGATAGGCAAGGCCCCTGTTCTGGTAGAATTTACTATCATTAGGATCACTGTTGATAGATATAGCTTTGGTAAGGTCAACAATGGCCCCTAGCAAGTACAATTCCTTATCTGCCGGAGATGTTTGATTATCCTTCCCAAGAAAGCTTTTTGCCCTGGCCCGGTAATAATAGGCAGAAGCATCTGCTGGTTTTATGGCAATAACACGGGTATAGGCAGCTATTGATTTTTTATAATTATCACTATGGTAATACGAGTATCCCAGCATCCACAGCGCATTAGCATTGGTTGAATCTGTGATACAAGCCTTTTCCAGGTGTGATATAGCCGATCTGAAATCGCCATCCATCAGTGCCTGCTGGCCCATTTTTACATAGGCGCTTTGAGCCACAGCCGATTCGAGCGAGGATATAATCAGGAAAGATACGATGACCGATAACTTCATTAGCGATTAATAGTGAAACAGAAACGGTATAACATTAACTACCATTATATCGAATTATTATGCCAAAAAGCATTTTTTTTCAAAAAAAATGTCCTTTTAAAAAAATTCCAGAAGGCTATAGTATGACTTTTTTTCATATTTACCAATAAATTCTTATTTAATTAGTAAACTTATAAGTCATTTGTATTAAACAAATAAGCAAACCATTACCCTGCCATATTGCTTGTTAAGCATTATTACCATAACTTGGCACAGCTCTTGAAACATAGGTAGCAACAAGTAATAACCGCAGTTTTACCTGTATTTAACAGCTTGATGATGATACAGGCTGACAACATGACGGTTTTATCTATATATAAAATATAATTAATGACTTTTGATCCATTCGATTTTAAAAATGCTCTACCGGTTATAAACGAAGATTCGGAGTTTTTTCCGCTAATGTCTACAGAAGACGAGGAAGAAATGAACAATGAGGAAATGCCGGAGGTATTATCTATACTGCCTTTGCGTAACACGGTTTTATTCCCGGGTGTAGTGATACCAATAACGGTAGGCAGAGACAAATCAATTAAACTAATACGCGATGCCAACAAAGGCAATCGTATGATTGGGGTAGTTGCGCAACAGGATGTGGGGATAGAAGACCCTAATTTTAACCAGTTAAATAAAATTGGCACCATTGCCCTTATTATAAAAATGCTGCAAATGCCCGATGGTAATACAACCGTTATTATTCAGGGTAAAAAGCGTTTTGTGTTAAAAGATGAGGTACAAAGCGAACCTTATATAAAAGCCACTGTTGAACCTTTTAAAGAAATAAAGGCTAAGGAAGATAAAGAGTTTAAAGCCATGGTATCGTCTATTAAAGACATGGCCATGAATATTATCCAATTGTCGCCCAACATCCCGAGCGAGGCTGGCATAGCCATCCGTAACATTGAAAGCACATCATTTTTGATCAATTTTATTTCATCAAACATGAATGCCGATATGGCGGCCAAACAACGCCTTCTGGAGGTTGCCAATCTGCGCGAAAGAGCCAATATGGTATTGGAACACCTCACGCTCGATTTGCAAATGCTGGAGCTTAAAAACCAGATCCAAACCAAAGTACGTGTTGATCTGGATAAACAGCAACGTGATTATTTTTTAAATCAGCAACTAAAAACTATTCAGGAAGAACTAGGTGGTAATTCACCCGATCTGGAAATTGATGACTTGCGTCAGCGTGCCCTAAAAAAGAAGTGGGCCAAAGAAGTAAAAGATCATTTTGCCAAAGAATTGGAGAAGCTGGCCCGAACCAATCCAGCCGCGGCCGATTATTCGGTACAGATCAATTATTTAGAATTACTGCTCGACCTTCCCTGGAACGAGTTTACCAAAGATAATTTCGACCTTAAACGTGCCCAAAAGGTGTTGGATAAAGACCATTTTGGCCTGGACAAGGTAAAGCAGCGCATTATTGAATACCTGGCCGTGCTTAAATTAAAGCACGATATGAAAGCCCCTATCCTTTGTTTAGTGGGCCCTCCGGGAGTTGGTAAAACATCTTTAGGAAAATCAATAGCTAAAGCGCTTGGTCGTAAATATGTACGAATGGCTTTAGGCGGTATCCGTGATGAGGCCGAAATAAGGGGCCACCGCAAAACCTATATTGGTGCTATGCCGGGTCGTATTATACAATCGGTTAAAAAAGCCGGCGCGGCTAACCCTGTATTTATACTGGATGAAATTGATAAAGTGGGGAATGATTTTCGTGGGGATCCGTCATCGGCTCTATTGGAAGTACTTGATCCTGAACAGAACAGCACTTTTTATGACCATTATGTAGAGATGGATTTCGATCTCTCTAATGTGATGTTCATCGCCACAGCCAATTCATTAAGTACCATCCAACCCGCTCTTTTAGACAGGATGGAGATCATAGAAGTGAATGGCTATACTATTGAAGAAAAGATTGAGATTGCCAAACAACATCTGTTACCCAAACAGCGCGAAGCTCACGGCCTAAAGCTAAAAGACGTGAGCTTGAAAACCGATGTATTGGAAAAGCTTATCGTGGATTATACCCGCGAATCGGGTGTGCGCGCATTGGAAAAAAAGATAGGCTCTGTAGTTAGAGGTGTTGCCAAAAATATTGCCATGGAAGAGGAATACAATCCTGTGGTAAACAAAAAAGATATTGAGAAAATCCTGGGCGCCCCTATTTATGATAAAGACCTTTATGAGGGTAACGATGTTGCCGGTGTAGTTACAGGCCTGGCCTGGACATCGGTTGGTGGCGATATTCTGTTCATTGAGGCCAGTTTAAGTCCGGGCAAAGGGCGTTTAACGCTAACCGGCAGCCTGGGAGATGTGATGAAGGAATCGGTTACTATCGCATTAGCTTATCTGCGTGCACATGCTGATTATTTCAACATCAATCCTAAATTGTTTGATCAATGGGATGTGCATGTGCATGTGCCCGCGGGTGCCACACCAAAAGATGGCCCTTCGGCTGGTATAACCATGCTTACTGCATTAGTTTCGGCATTTACACAACGTAAGGTAAAACCAAACCTGGCCATGACCGGCGAAATCACCCTTCGCGGCCGGGTATTGGCTGTAGGCGGTATCAAAGAAAAGATACTGGCGGCCAAACGTGCCAACATCAAGGAAATCATTCTATGTAAATCGAACCAGAAAGATATCCTGGAGATCAAGGAAGATTATATCAGGGATCTGAAGTTCCATTACGTAGCAGATATGCGCGAAGTTATTGCCCTTGCCCTTTTGGATGAAAAGGTAAGTCATCCAATCGATCTTACCGTGAAGGAAGACGAAAAGGCGGTAGTTAATTAAGTATTGTCATTGAGTCATTAACGTCATTGAGTCACTTTGAAAAATTTAATGACCAGATGACGTTAATGATTCAATGACGTTACTTTTTTTCTATATTAGGCGTTGATATATTTAACACCTAATGTTCAATAAACTATTCCTCACACTGTTGTGCCTGTTTGGCACCATCAGTCTATTTGCGCAAACCCGTGGTCACGAAATTGCTATACAAACTGATAATGATGGGTACCTGGCCCAAGGCTCAGACAGGTATTATACCAACGGCATCTTCTTTTATTACCGTAAAGCTTTAAAAGCAGACGGTGATCTTCAGAATAAAGTTTTAGGTTTTGAGTTAGGGCAAAAAATGTACAACGCACAATCAGGCTATGTACCTAATGCCTCGTATATCGACAGGCCTTTTGCAGCCTACTCCTACATTGGTTCAACACTCAACTTTTTATATAAAAACGAAAGTAACATAAAGCTTAGCGCTCAGTTAGGTATTGTAGGCCCTGCTGCAGGCGGCGAACCGATACAGAAATTCATCCACAATACTTTTGGGTTTTATGCTTTAAATGGCTGGCAATATCAGATTAAGAACAATGTGGAACTTAATTTAGGCGCCGAGTATAATAAACTACTGGCAAGGGCGTCATGGATAGATGTAAGCCTGACTTCGTACGCCAACCTGGGTAATGGATTCACCGGCGCAGGTGTAGGTCCGTTAATTCGTTTGGGTAATTTTAACCAGCTTTTTAATTCGGTAAGTACACAAAGTACGGTATCTGCCACCGATCAGACAGGGTTATTGCACGCCCATGAGATCTTCTTTTACTATAAGCCACAGATCAATGGCGTACTTTATGATGCTACTATACAAGGGCCTTTGTTCAATAAAAACCACGATCCAAACAGTCTGGAGGTTACATTAGATAAAAAGCCATTTATATTCAGCAATCAGGTGGGCGTGGCCTTTACTACCAGTCGTTTCACTTTTGATATAGCAGCCATTTTCCATACCAAAGACGTGGAAGAGATGTTAAGGTCGCATCAATGGGCCAGTATTACCGGCGCTTACAGATTTAAGTAAATTGTCAGAATCAGAATTTACAGAATTCAAGGATTAACAGAATGAAGACTAATTCTGTTAATTTACAAATCCTGAGAATTCTGATTCAGACAAAATTCGACAAAATCATGGTTTACACTTTTTATCAAGAAAAATAATTAACAAATTGATTATCAATTAATTAATTCAATATTAACCCTAAAAAGTGTAAACCATGTAAACCCACTTTTTAACAAAATTATTGTCGACTTTTCAAGGCTCAATCAAAATCAACTTTCCGGTTTTCCTTCCTGGCGGAGTGTTTCTTTTTGTCATCCAGACGGGCGGCTTTTGCGGCCTTACTTACTTTAGTTGGTTTGCGTACTTTGGGTTTCTGCAATGCCCGGGTAAGTAATACTATCAACCGTTCGATAGCTTTTTCCTTATTAAGATATTGGCTACGTTCTTCATCACAGATCACCTGTACTAAACCATCCTTATTGAAGCGGTTTTGTAGTTTATCTTTCAGCAGTAGTTTTTCCTCGTCGGTAAACAGTTCAGAGCTATCTACGCTAAACAAAAGCTCCACCTTGCTCGATACTTTATTTACATTTTGGCCACCCTTACCACCGCTACGCGAGGTTTTATAAGTAATTTCTTTTTGCAGCTCAGATTTAGTAAGGTTCATGCGGCAAAGGTAATTATTTAGGTTGATTGGGTGAGTGGGTGATTAAGTGAGTGGTTTCCAAAATATCCACCAATCAACTACTCAGTCAATGAACTTAATCAACCACCCACCCACTCAACCAATCACAATTATTTGTACTTTAGCTACGCTTATGAGTAAAAACATAGTAGTGGCAATTGATGGTTATTCATCATGTGGTAAAAGTACACTGGCCAAAGCTTTAGCTAAAAAACTTCATTTTATTTATGTGGATAGCGGCGCTATGTATCGCGCTGTTGCCTTATATTTTTTACGCAACAATATCGACGTAACCAACCATGATCAAATTGAGGAGGCGTTAGAAAACATCCATCTTAATTTTCACTCGCGCGACTATCAAACTCACATCACCCTAAACGGTGAAGAAGTATCAGATGAGATCCGCCTGATGCCGGTATCTGATAAGGTGAGCGAGGTGTCGGCCATTCGCGAAGTGCGTAAAGAGATGGTTAAACAGCAGCAGCGCATGGGTCATTCCAAAAATATTGTGATGGACGGCCGAGATATAGGTACTACGGTTTTCCCGGATGCTGATGTAAAAATATTCATGACAGCTGATCCTAAAGTGCGCGCAGAAAGACGCTACAACGAGATCAAAGATAAAAATCCGGAAATTACATTAGAAGAGATATTTGAGAACATAGCCCACCGCGATTACCAGGATACCACCCGCGAGGAAAGCCCGCTTGTAAGGGCCGAGGACGCCATTATATTAGACAATACCAACCTGACACCACAACAGCAGTTAGACTTTGCCCTGGACAAGGTAAAACCGCTTATTCTTTAATAAGGGTAGAGAGGTGAAAGACCAAAGGTAAAAGGAGAAAGGTAGCATCAAGCATAAAACCTTTGGCCTTTTACTTTTAGCCTCAAAATCATCCTATGAACTTCTCGGCTTTAACACCAAAGTGATTCAAAAAATCAACCCCCTCATCGCTGGCTAAACCTTTGTATTCGGCATATGACTTATCAAAATACACGTGTTTGATACCTGCCGAAAATATCAACCGCGCGCAAGGCAGGCAAGGTGATAAGGTAGTGTATAGCGTAGCACCTTCCAACTTAGCACCATTTTTTACGGCGTATAGTATGGCATTCTCTTCGGCATGTAAAGCCAGAGAGCAACTCCCTTTTGAATCACGGGGACAACCCTCACCAGGCCATTCTTCATCACAATTGTGGGTATGCGCGGGCGGCCCGTTATATCCAATAGATATAATACGGGTATCGCGGGTTAAAACAGCTCCTACCTGGGCTTTAACGCAATGTGAACGCTTGGCCAGATCGGTAGCCAGGTTCATGAAGATATGATCGAAACTTGGTTTCATATGTTTTAAATCATTGAGTCATTAAACGTCATTGGGTCATTACTTCATTTAAAAATGACTTAATGACCCAATGATCAAATAACTTGTAAAATATTAATGTCCGCCCGAAACTTCAACATGGTCAAGGTCGATGCCCTGGCTGCGAAGTTCGCGACTTACTTTCCAGGCAAAATACGCCAGGTAAGCAAAACCCAATACCGGTACAATATAGCTGAAATGGATGCCGCTCATGCCTGGTACAACATTCCCAGCGCCATCGGCAATTTTCCCTTGTAATGGAGGGATAATCGAACCACCCAGGATCATCATGATCAAAAATGCCGAACCCTGGCTGGTATATTTACCCAAACCGGTGATAGCCAATGAAAATATAGACGGCCACATGATAGAGCAGCATAAACCACCGCTAATGAAAGCGAATGTAGCAACCCTTCCGGTTGTGAACAAACCTGTCAGCATAAATATAACACCCAGGATACCCAGCACCGATAAAGTACGTGTTGGCTTTTGCTGACCGATAAAAAAGGCCACAATAAGCACCGCTACACATATAGCATAGGTGTACAGATTACTTACGTTCACTCCTGTTACAGCATTTACAAGCAATACCAGGCCAAACGCTACAAACGGAACCAGAACGTATAAAACATATTTGGTTGATGTAGAAAGATTGAAAGCTCCTATTGAACCTGCAAAACGACCGATCATCAAGCTACCCCAGTATAAAGATATATAAGGAGCAATGTCAGATTCGTTAAACGATCCAAATTCCGGAGTTTTTAGTAACGACCCCATATTACTTTGGATAGTAACCTCGGTACCTACATAAGTAAAAATAGCCAGCATACCTAAAATCAATTGCGGGTATTGCATAGCGCCCCAGCCTTCTTTGCTTTTTTTAGCAGCAAAAATGGTTCCTACAAGCGTAAGTACAATAATAGCTAATGAAGCATAAACAAAATACTGGCTCTTCACAATGTCGGCTACGTGCTCTGGATTGGATGATAATAATTTATTAATTGCGGCGCTCAGTGGATCAGCTGCCAGTATCAGTAAAAATGCGATGAATATGATAAATAATGGCTTGTTTGCTTTTTGGCTCGATTCAATTTTTTCGTCGCTGGTAACCTTTGGCAGGTTGGAGAACCAGAAGAATACCGCTACAGCTATAAACAAAGCTGCCAGCATATAATAAAGGTTATTGATAGACGATATTTTAACTTCTGGCTTAGCGCCGGAGTTTGCAGTACCGAACAATACCACGCTCACTACAATAGGGCCCAGCAAAGCACCGATGTTATTAATACTACCGGCAAAATTTAAGCGATTGGAACCAGTTTCTGCAGGGCCCAAAGCCACCACAAAGGGGTTTGCTGCAGTTTGTTGCAAAGAGAAACCAACAGCTATGATAAAAAATACGGCTAAGATAAAACCAAACGCACCACTGGCAACAGCAGGTATCATACCTAATGCTCCTACTGCCGATATAACTAAACCTAAGATGATACCATTTTTGTAACCTAACTTGTTCATGATATCAACCTTACTGGCTTGTGATGCAAAATAAAGTATCAATGAGCCTATAAAGTATCCGCCATAAAAGGTAAAATCGATCAACTGCGACTCAAATTGAGTTAAATGAAAATGCGTTTTACAAAATGGTATAAAAATACCGTTTGATGCAGCTAAAAAGCCCCAGAAGAAAAATACAGTGATCAGCGTATAGAGTGCCGAGCTGTAATTTTTTTTGTCGTTTTGTTCCATTTTTAAGTTTAGTTATACAGAATGTATTTTGAATCGCTAAACATAATTCAATTTTTGTAAATGTTATTATTCTTTTTCAAATTAAATAAATCACAATTTTAAGTTTCGTTGTTTAAGAGATAAAATTGCATATTCGCATGGTTCAAAATTTTGGAACATAAGTCTAAATAATGATAGAAGCTATTATTTCGGGACTGGGAATAGGATTAGTGTTGACGTTTTTAACTGGCCCGGTCTTTTTTGCTCTTATTAAAACCAGCATCGAAAAAGGTTTTCATGCCGGCGTTGCATTGGCACTCGGCGTAGTTAGCAGTGATGTGGTTTTCGTGGGGGCAATTTTATTTGGCTCCCAATATTTTGATATATCTAATCATGCCAAAACCATAGCCGGTGTTATAGGCAGCATTATATTATTTAGTGTAGGTATACGTTACCTGTTTAAAAAGGGAGAAGTGAACTATGAAAATAAAGTCCCCTCGGGTATTAACCGTGCGGGCTATTTTTTAAAAGGTTTTCTGATGTGTATTTTTAATCCTACCCTGCTATTTCACTGGATCACCGTGATTGGTACTGCCAGTACTGTTTTTCATGAGGGTGTAGCCCATCGCTCTTTTAAAATCGCGGTGATGTTTGCCACCGTACTTATAGTACAGTTTGGTATGGATGTTACCAAGGCCTTTTATGCCAATAAACTGCGGGATAAAATATCGGTTAAGCTGGTTCATCGCCTTAACGAGGTGGCAGGTATCGCCCTGATTATAGCTTCACTAATACTTTTGGATAAACTGGTTACTCATTTTGTGTTTTCTGCTCCGGCAGGAAGTTAACCCCCTTTTTAATTATTGAATTAGTGATTTAGTGAATTATTGAGTGCTATTTCTATTAGGCAATTTTCTTCTTTATTAGCAGTAAGTTTCAGCTGAATCAGCAAAAAAAAGGCGATGATCTAACTCACCGCCTTAAATATCATATTCCCCCTTCAGGGGGCTAGGGGGCTTAGCTTACATATAAGCTCTTTGGTTTTTACCTTCCATCCAGTTTACAAAAGCACGGTTAACTACTTTGTTACCGCCCGGAGTTGGGTAATCACCGCTGAAATACCAGTCGCCGGTATGATCCGGGCAGGCTATATGCAGGTTATCTAGCGTTTGGTATAATACCTGAACCTCACATTTAATGTCTTTTGGTGTGATGATCTGCGCTATACGATCAGATATCTGCTGATCGGTAAATAATGAGTAGATCTCCTTCACATAGTTCTCTACTTCTTCTTTTGGCAACTTAGCGCTGTCTTTACATTTCTGGTAAACATCCAGAATAATATCTTCGCGATCCATCTCTTTCAACAGGCTGATCGCTGCCTCAAAAGCTACGAATTCGCCCATACGCGACATATCAATACCATAGCAATCTGGGTAACGAATCTGCGGAGCAGATGAAACCACAACAACTTTCTTAGGACCTAATCTGTCTAATATTTTCAGGATGCTTTGCTTTAGCGTGGTGCCGCGTACAATCGAATCGTCCAGTACTACCAATGTATCAGTATTCTTTTTAATCAGGCCGTAAGTGGTATCATATACGTGAGCAACCATTTCACTGCGGTCAGCATCCTGGGTAATAAAAGTACGCAGTTTTACATCTTTAATGGCAATTTTCTCAACCCTCGGTGCCATCTGCAATACCTCTGTTAACTCTTCTTCACTTATCTTGTCCTCGCGGTTAAGCAGTTTATCGCGCTGGTATTTTTTAACGTATTTATGTATTCCTTCAACCATACCGTAAAAAGCAACCTCGGCGGTGTTTGGGATATAAGAGAATACGGTATTTTTGATATCGTTATCAACCGCATTCAATATCTGTGGGCAAAGTAATCGGCCCAACTGTTTACGTTCGCGGTAGATAGATGAGTCGCTGCCACGTGAAAAATAGATCCGCTCAAAGGAGCAGGCTTTCTTTTCCAATGGTTCGCTGAACATATCCTCGGTTATTTTACCGTTCTTTTTAACGATAAGGGCATGACCAGGACGGATCTCTTTGATATCTTCAACAGGTATATTAAAGGCTGTTTGGATAGCCGGGCGCTCTGAAGCTGCAACAACTATCTCGTCATTATAATAGTAATAAGCTGGACGAATGCCCACCGGATCGCGCATTACAAAGGCATCACCATGACCTATGATACCGGCAATGGTATAGCCACCATCCCAGTTTTTGGCCGATTTGCGAAGTATTTTGGCTACATCCATATCGTTGGCTATCAGCTTACTGATCTCCATATTATCGTCCAAACCTTCGCGTTTGTACTGATCAAACAAGCCTTGGTTCTCTGTATCCAGGAAGTGGCCTATTTTTTCCAAAACGGTTATAGTATCGGCCCTTTCCTTTGGATGTTGACCCAGGGCATACAACTGTTGCAATAGCTCATCAACATTGGTCATGTTAAAGTTACCGGCGATAACCAGGTTACGGGTCATCCAATTGTTTTGCCTTAAAAACGGGTGACAGCTTTCGATGCTGTTTTTACCATGGGTACCGTATCTCAGGTGCCCAAGCAAAACCTCACCGGTAAAGCTCACATTTTCCTTCAACCATTCGGTATCAGCCAGTTTTTCGGGTGCTTCTTTCTGAATATCAGCGAATTTCTTCTGGATATATTCAAAAATGTCAGCAACAGCATTTGACGCCATTGACCGGTGCCTGCTAATGTACCGCTTGCCAGGCTCAATATCCAGTTTAATGGTGGCAACCCCCGCGCCATCCTGGCCGCGGTTATGTTGTTTTTCCATCAAAAGGTAAAGCTTGTTCAGGCCGTACAGAGCTGTTCCGTACTTTTTCTGATAATAAGACAGTGGCTTTAAGAGGCGGATAAATGCCACACCGCATTCATGTTTAATCTGATCGCTCATGATTTGGAATGAGGCTGCAAAGGTATCATTTTATAATGAACTATCCCTATATCAATTGTCATTAAACCGTAGTTTGTGGATAAGTTACCCAAACGTTAATTTTTTGTAAACACCCTTTAACCTTCCAGAGGATAGAAAGATTGTGTAATTTCTATTTTCCCAATAATATGATCATTAAAATCCTCTAACTCTTCGGCCGGAACCCATAACTCATTATGAATACGGCCGCCAACATTCTGCACTTCGTATTTTTTTAAGAAATCTGCAGGTAAACTAAATTTGGTAACAAAACCCGCCCCTGAGGCCGGAACATTCCAATCTCTGGCTATCTGTACAGCATATTCCTCATTCATCACCGGGTAAAAAATGGGCTGCTCAGCCAATCTCTTAGGAAATCTTTTCCAGTCTGACTCTTCGATCAGTTTAAGTTCTTTCGGGCCGACCGGCCGGTATAACGTAACAATCTCGTTTGTTTGCACTTTACTAATTTAACCTATTTATCCCTGTTTTGCAAAACCTATCATCTGGCGCAACTTTACCGGATCATAAACCCGGCTACCCTTTATAAAAATCGAAACGTTGCTATTAACGCTTAAATTCAGTTAGCCACATCAATATTTAATATCCCTGAAAGTAATATTGATACGCGGACCTGTATCTCCAGTAATTTTGGGCACCTGGTGCAGCCAGTGATGCTGTGTCTCACCCTGCATAATTAGCAGACTGCCATTACTGAGTGCCGTGGATATTTTGGCGTTTTTTTGTTGTTTATGTTTAAATTGAAAAGCACGCGTGGCTCCGAACGATGCCGAGGCGATAACCGGGTTATCGCTCAGTTCTTTTTCATTATCACTGTGCCAGCCCATGCTGTCTTCGCCATTGCGGTAAAAGTTGAGCAGGGCCGAATTAAATTGCTTATTGCATTGCTGCTCGGCTGCCGTTTTGATCTGAAGTAACAGCGGTGTAAATGGCAGGGGCGTATTCACCACGCCAGAATAGGTGTAGGTTTTGTTGCCATCGGCATACCAGGAAGTAAGGCGGGGAAAATTGACCAACTTTCCGTAGATCTTCATCTTATCCTGTTTCCACAAAATGGAATGCTTTAACTCCTCAAACACATCATAAACACCATCCTCCTGGTAAAAATTGGGATATAAGAATACCTCCCCATCAAACGGCAAAAGGTTATGACGGGCCAGGCTAAATATATTTAATTGATTATCGGCATTCATTTTTTTGAATCAAGGTACAAGAGTCAACACAAAAAATATCACTTCTTCTCTCTCTCTAAGAATTAGACAAAAGAAAATGTAAATCGTTTAAAAAAAGACGTCAGGAAATACCACTGCGCTTAATGTAGTCTAAAGACTGTAATCCTAACCGTTTCAGACGGCCCGGTTACAGCACCAGCAACGGCCCATTCTTATCTTTTCGTCAACATCCTTTAAAACTTCAAAGTAGCCCCTGTCTCAAAATAAAAAATATTTCCGTTTACCAAACCGGCAGCGATAGCAGACGGCAGTTTGTTTTTGGTTATGGCATAAGTTGGGGTAAAATTCAAAATAAGCATTCCTATTTTGTATTCTAACGGCGCAGAAAACTCATAATCAAGTACATCAAAATGACTTAGTTGTTCTTTTCGTTGGTCTAATAGCGCTGTTTCTTTTGCCACCAGAGCCTGGTTCTTTGCAGTAGATTTATATTTTCTTCCGGTAACGTATGCATCATAAAAATTTTGCGTCCCGGCGTTTATAGCTACTGTAGGCGAAATAGCAAACAGATCTTTATCATTAAAAACACCCTTTTTCTCAAAATCATGCGATAGGCTTCCATTTATAAAAACATCGTTGCTGAAACCATTCTTAATAATATTATAATCAACACTTACGGCGGGGGTAATAATACCGGCAATGTCATAATTTATATTTGCATTAAAAACGCTGCTGATGGATGATCCTATCTGTACACTGTTACTACTGTAAAATAGTTTAGCAACGGATACACCACCACTCAAATCATCAGTTATATCAAAATCATAACCTGCCACAATGTTCCCGCCATCAAGTTTCTTGCGTTTATTGTTTGGGATATAATTAATGTTTCCCGAAATAAATATCCCATTGTTAAAAGTGTATTTGAGCTCGGGTAAAATTATTGAAGTTTTAACCGTATCGGCACGGCCCATAAACACATTATTACTTAAATAATTAACACCTGCTTTAAAAGATGCTGTTTTGTCGGGCTTCTCCGCATTATTTATTGCTGATGTTTGAGCAATAACGCTGCTGCCAATAAATAATGACACGAAAGTTAATAGGGGTATGTAAATAATCTTCATAAAAAAAATGGTTTAAAAATAGCTGTAATTAAGATATAATAGGGTGTAATAAACATTAATGATTAAATGGCGATTGCCTGGCTTAAGAAAGCGAATGTCAAAAAAAGAGAATTTTGTTTTATCAGAATTAAGAAACATGACAAGGCACTTATTAGGTATAAAACTATAGGAATATTTTGTTTTCTATCTGGTATAATGAAAATAAGTAGCCATGGTGTAAACAGCGGTGAAAGATAAATAATACCGGGGTGGTTATTGCCGCAATACCGCCATCTTTACGGTCGCAGGATATGATCCTCATGGATTTAAAGGCTCGGTATAGTATCAAGCATTCTGCAATAACAACGGGGGTTTAATAGCAGCACTAACCGTAAATTTTGTATTTTTATATAAACACCAATTTGCATGAGCTCTGTACTCGAGTCTATATCACGTATAATCAGCTATTGCAGCATAGCCATTATCTGTTATGGCGCCGCGCTGGGTTTAATCAAATTTATCCGTAATGAATTTAGCCGCTTTCAAAACTCATTTTCTTTAGCGAAGACCGTTCAGATCAAAATTGAAGTAGGCTATTACCTGTTGCTGGGGCTCGAGTTTTTAATAGCATCTGACATTATTGATACTATTCTCAATCCATCATTTAATGATCTGGGAATATTAGCAGGCACCGTTTTTATCAGAACAAGCTTATCATTTTTCCTGAATAAAGAGATTGAAAACGTTGCTGATAATAAACCGCCAAAGGAAACAAAATAACAAACAGCGCTTTCTTTCTTACACCAGGAGTCATTGCTCCCCAAATCCTTACTCCAACAAAAAATCCGGCTTTTCAGCCGGACTCACTCAGGTTTATGTAATTGGTTTGAAATTCAATAATTATAATTTTTCGCCATGCTGGCTGATGTCCAGACCTACCACTTCCTCCTCGGCCGAAACCCTTAATGGTGATATCATATCTGTAATTTTCAGCAACAGCAATGAGCCAAAGAATGAGAATATGGACACACACACAAGCGCCACTAATTGCACAATAAACAAATGTGTTTCGCCAAAAAACAAGCCGTTCCCGGTTGCATTTCCTGCATTTACATGCTGATTGGCAAAAACACCGGTAAGCAGCATACCCACCATACCACCAACACCATGGCAAGGGAATACATCAAGCGTATCATCAATAGAAGTACGCGTGCGCCATTCAACCACCAGGTTACTTACTACGGCCGATATGATGCCAATGGCCAGTGAATGCGGCACGGTAACAAACCCGGCTGCTGGTGTAATGGCTACCAGGCCCACTACGGCACCAATACAGGTACCCATAGCTGAAGGTTTGCGCCCGCGCAGCATATCAAAAAATATCCAGGTAATACCACCAGCTGCAGATGCTGTGGTACTGGTTGCTAAAGCGGTAACAGCTAAGGCGTTGGCACCAAATGCCGAGCCCGCGTTAAACCCGAACCAACCGAACCATAAAAGCCCTGTACCAATCATTACATAAGTAATACGTGCAGGTGAATGGTTAGCCTCGTTGCGGCGTTTTAAATAGATAGCCGAAGCCAAAGCAGCCCAGCCAGCCGACATATGCACTACGGTACCGCCGGCAAAATCCAACACACCAAATTTGGCCAGTATGCCATCCGGGTGCCAGGTACAATGTGCCAGAGGCGAAAATATAAATATCGAGAACAGACAAAGGAATATAATGTACGAGTTGAAACGGATCCGCTCGGCAAAGGCACCGGTGATTAACGCGGGCGTAATGATAGCGAATTTAAGCTGGTACATAGCGAATAACAGTAACGGAATGGTTGGCGCGGCTTTCCAGGTGGCGTTACCCAGCATGCCCTTCATCATAAAATAGGTAGATGGGTTACCGATGATGCCATAAAAGCTATCGCCAAAAGCCAAACTAAAACCAAATATTCCCCACATCACCGTAATAATTACCATACAAACAATGCTCTGCAGCATGGTCGATATTACATTCTTTTTGTTAACCATACCTCCGTAAAAAAAGGCAAGACCGGGTGTCATGATCAAAACCAGGGCCGTCGACATCAACATCCAGGCAATATCGCCGGTATTAAAGTGAGGATCGCCAGAATTTTTGAATTCTACAGATGGAAAAAGAAAAGTTAGTACTAAAATGACAAGAATTACTAAGAAAGGAAAATACCGTTTCATGGAAATATTAGAATTGCTTTGTAAAACGGCCTGAAAGTATGATTTTAATTATAAAAAAACGAAGATTATTAAGTTTTTGTTAAAAAATTACGAAAATTGAAAAATTAGAGTACCTGAAGCACCCAATGAGGAAAAATACCAAGCAAAATCAGGATAAAACTTATGAATATTGATAAAACAAGCAAATTCACAGATTTTTTATTGCTTATTTCGGCCATTTCCTTTCTTTTCAGAAATAAATTGAGAGGGATCTTAATATAGTAAAACAGCGAAACAACTGTAGTAAGCGCGCCGGTAATCATTAATAACAGGAGCCAGATACTATGCGTTTGCTGATAAACTCCATAAACTGCCGAAAACACAAACAATTTCCCGGTAAAACCGGCGGTTACCGGCAAACCAGTTAGCGATATGAGGATAATCACAAAACAAACGGAGGCTATGGGGTATTTAAGACCAAAACCGCGATAATCTTCCACATCTTCGGCACCGGTTTCGTTGGTAAAGTAGGTGGCCAGTGCCAGGGCGCCGATATTGGCCAGGGCATATACCAATAAGTAGTATGTTAATACCGATACGCTTTGTAAGGATAAAACCACAACCGCCATGAGCGCAAAACCGGTATGACCGATACTGGAGTAGGCCAGCATCCTTTTGATATTGGTTTGTAACACCGCTGCAAAGTTGCCGGCTATCATGGTAACTATACCGATTACAGAAAGCGCTATACTCATATTAAAGCCGGTCCAAAGTCCGGTAAACATAAACGGCGAAAGGAAGTTGATGAGCAAGGCAAAAGCGGCTATTTTAGGTACAGTTGATAAGTATGCAGTAACCGGTGTGCTTGCCCCCTGGTATACATCGGGTACCCAGAAATGGACGGGGACAAAGGATAGTTTAAAACCAATACCTATTAAAACCAGGATCATGGCAAAGGATGTACTGACAGGATTAACTCCCGATAGTTGCTCGATGGTATGGTGAAATATAATATCCAATGAACCGCTAAAGCCATACAATAACGAGATACCATACAGCATCATAGCCGATGACGCGGCCCCGAACAATACATATTTTAAGCCAGCCTCGGTACTAAAAGCATTTTCGGTACGATAAGCCACCATAAGGTATGACGCCAGGGATACCAGTTCAATAGCCAGATAAATAGATAACAAATTCACCGCCATCACCATTAAATGCAAACCGAATACGGATGCCATGGCAATAGAATACAGATCAGACAACCCTTTTTGGTGACCGTTAAGCTTATTATCCCAGCTAAAATATAACAACAGGATAAACGACAGCAGGTCAATGATCAGCTTAAAGAATATGCCGCTGCGAATAAGCAGCAGCATATTACTGAATATCAAATGCCCGCCATCAGCCACCAGTGCAAACTGTTTCAGGTCGAGATACATTACCAGCAGTAAACCTGCACAGGCTACTATACGGCATAGTTTTAAAGATCGCTTCCCAAATATCAGGTCGGTTATCATCACTACAATAAACAGCAATGCCAGGTAAATCTCGGGCATAAAAAAGGCTATGCTGCCAAAAACAGACGATAAAGATGCGGATATATGAGGTAGCAGATCGTGCATTTATTTTATTGAACTATTTAAGCTGTAAAAACTGGACAAAGGCCAGCACAGAATCATTGATCTTATCAAAAACCAGCGAAGGCATAATACCTAAAGCCAGGGCTATGAGTGCCAGTGGTGCCAGTGTCAGTTTTTCGCGCAGGTTCAGATCGGTTAAAGCTATTTTCCAAACGTTGCCACCCTTTAATGATTCGGTGCCGAAAAACATGCGCTGCAGTGTCCATAAAAAATAGGCAGCGCTTAGCAATATACCTATCGAGCCACAAACGGCCATCCAGTACGGCAACAAGCCATTTACTGTTGGCGATTTAAAAGCTCCGGTTAAAGAAAATGCCTCGGCCACAAATGCCGAAAAGCCCGGTAAACCCAGCGACGCAAAAAAAGCGATCATCACAAAAGTGGTGTATTGCGGCATCAGGGTACCCAATCCCCGGAAATGGTTAATACCTCTGTCATGCACCCTGTTATACAGCACACCCACCAAAAAGAACAGCATGGTTGATAAAAATCCGTGGCTTACCATTTGCATTATTGCTCCGCTAACACCTTCGGCGGTTTGTGAGGCAATTCCTAAGAGCACAAAACCCATGTGCGATACGGATGAATAAGCGATCATCCGCTTCAGATCTTTTTGAGCCAGGGCATTGAAAGCACCATATAAGATAGATATCACACCTAATAGTCCCAACCAGAACGCGCCGGAGGTGGCCACCTCGGGGAAGATGCCCAAACAAATGCGGATGATACCATAGCCCCCTATCTTGAGCAGGATACCTGCCAGTATAATAGACACGGGTGTTGGCGCTTCCACATGCGCGTCCGGCAGCCAGGTATGCAGAGGCACCACCGGTACTTTGATGGCAAAGGCGATGAATAAGACCACAAAGCCAACCGTACGTGCGGGCACGCCCAATATGGTTTGATGACCGGCGATGGAAAATACAGATTGTGCACTGTAATTAGCTGGGTTCATCATCTGGATAATATTAAAAGTGTGGTTACCTGTTGCCGGGTCGGTCACCGATAGGTACAAGCCTACCATCACCAGCAGCATAAATACCGAACCGAATAAGGTATAAAGGAAAAATTTGATAGCTGCATATTCCCTGCGTGCGCCGCCCCACATCCCGATGAGGAAATATAACGGCAGCAACATCAATTCATAAAACAGGTAAAACAGGAAGAAATCCAACGCGCAGAACACGCCGATAACCGCCATATCCAGCAATAAAAACAGCAGGAAGAAACCTTTCAGATTACTCTTGATCTCCCATGAAGACAGCGTAGCGATCACCATGACCAGCGATGTCATCACCAGCAGACTGATAGACATGCCATCGATACCTACAAAATAATCTATCTGCATTTTGCCCATGCTGCCCAGGTTAAGGGAAATCCAGGGAAGCTTTTGCACAAACTGGAACTGATCCTCATGATTGATACCGCCATAAGCCGCCCCCGTTTTAAAATTCAGGTACATCCATATGCTAATGCCTAATTGTATAAGCGTGGCAGCCAGGGTAAGGTATTTAAAACTGCCGCGCAATGACGATGGTAGCAGCATAATGATGAAGCCGAACAGTACAGGTACCAGTAATAGTAAGGTTAATATATTCATCAGGTTCAGATCAGTATTTTTAAAATAAACAATAGCAGTACAATGACCAACATGCTAAACAGGTAGTATTGTACTTTACCGCTTTGAAACTTACGTGCAAAATTGCCAATACTTTGCACTATAGCGGCCAACAGATGCAAAAATCCATCAACGATATACTCGTCTGCCCAGGCAGCCAATTTGGCTATGGCGCCGCTGATACGTGCCAGCAAATGCAGGAAACCATCCACCACTGTACGGTCGATCCAGAAGCAAGTGCTGCCCAAACGCAATGCCGGGTTTACAATAGCACGTTTATATAAGTTATCAATATACCATTGATTGTAGGATAAACGGTAAAAAAAGCCCCTTTGGGAGAAGGAGAAACCATCTTCCAGGGCGTATATCCTGTAAGCGACAAACAATACCAGCAAGCTGATCACATTAACACTAATGGGTATCAAAGTATGGTATAAGCTACCCTCACTATTATGGGCAGATGATCTTAAACCATCAAACAACCAGGCATGCTCATAAGAGAACGGATTGAATGAAAACAGCGGGAATAAACAGCAAACAGCCAGCAATATCAAAGGCAAAGTATACGGCCAATTGCCATCGCTCAGGTGCAGCTTAATAGCCGGATTACTTTTCAACAGTCTGAATTCGCCAAAGAAAACTTTGAATATCAATCTGGCCACATAGAATGCGGTAAGCCAGCTGGTGAGCAGGGCCATCAGCGGGATGATCTTAAACCAGACATTCCTGCTGTCGCTCCATTCAAAGGCTTGAATCAGGATGCCATCTTTGGACAGATAACCTGAAGTAAGCGGCAAACCCACTAAGGCCAGTGCACCTATAACAGCAGCAATAAAAGTAAGTGGTAGTTTTTTACGCAGGCCACCCATATACGTGATATCCTGCGGATCAATATCCAGCTGATTATCATCCTTGATATGCTGCATCTGGTGTATTACAATACCAGCCACCAAAAACAGCAAACATTTAAAAAAGGCATGTGTAGCCAGATGGAACAGTGAAGATGCATAGGCCCCTACACCCATCGCCAATATCATAAAACCTAATTGCGATATAGTAGAGTAAGCCAGGATACGTTTCAAATCGTTTTGTGTTAGGGCGATGGTTGCTGCCATAAACGCAGTAAAGCAGCCAATGCAGGCCAGTATGGTAAGCTCAGTTCCAGTGAACATAGGGTAAACCCTGCCCAGCAAAAATACACCTGCGGCCACCATCGTCGCAGCATGGATGAGGGCGGATACCGAAGTAGGGCCTTCCATGGCATCGGGAAGCCAGGTATGCAAAGGAAACTGTGCCGATTTAGCGGCTACAGCCAGGAAAATACCGGCACAGGCCACATATTGCCAGATGGCTGGTATCTGACCAACCGGACCTGTCCACAAACCATTTTTTATGATGGATTGCGAAATCAATCCTTTTCCAGCGAATATGGTATCAATATCAAAAGTGTGGAATTGGGCAAACAGGATAATAATAGCACTCAGCAAGCCTATATCTCCTATTCTATTCATAATAAAAGCTTTTTTGTTGGCTTGAACGGCCTTGTCTTTGGTAAACCAAAAACCTATGAGCAGGTATGACGAAAAACCAACCAACTCCCAAAAGGCGTAGAACAGTATCAAACTATCTACTACCACCAAAGCCAGCATGCTGAAACAAAAGAAACTGAGATAGGTAAAATAACGGCTGAACCGCTCATCATGCTTCATGTAGGCGGTGGAATAGACATGCACTGGCAGCGCAATAACCGATACCAGCAACAGCATCAATACCGAAAGGTTATTGAGCAAAATGCCGGCATAAACCTGTGTTTGGCCAATGGTAAACCAAATGCGCTGTGCATGTATCTGCGGATTATTCCACACCGTTGCAAATACCCGGGTCGATAATACACAGCTTAATAAAATGGCTATAGTTGAGATCCAACCGCTGGCCTTACTTTTTACAGGTAAACAAAAGTTTATCAGAGCAGCAAGCAGCGGTAATGCTACAGCTGCAACCGTATAATTTAAACTTTGTATGGATGGTAAAAAGTTGTCCAATTTATTTGGTATCTATTTTAATAAATGAGGGCGCACGGCCATATCCCATAATGTATTTCAAATTAAGATCCTGAACCTTATCATCTGAAATCAATTCGTATATCTTTTTTATCCTGTCGTCTGTTGATACAGCGTACTTTTCTCCGTTAATGATAAAAGTTAAACCTTTATCGTCGTGATGATGTTTATTCAGGTATGTTTTGTATCCGGTTGAAAGTCGGCTCAGCTTCGTTTGGTATTGCTTAATGGCATAATTCCGGGTAACGGCTATTAAAATAACTTTGTTCTTTGATGGATCGGCAGCCGTTTTTTTATCAAATTTTGAACTTAAAACACGGCGCCCCAAATGCGTTATCTCCATTTTATTTGATCGCCTGCCATCTAAAACATAATCCGTAATATCGTTTTCGCCCGGGGGAGCCCCAGCTACAGTTTTACCGGGAATATGTGGAGCTTTCATGGTGATCTGAATGGCGCCATTTTTTCCTTTTTTACCCAATACAGCTACGGCCTCAGTTGCCTTCAGCACTTTAAACTGTATAATATTATCTGTATTTAAACTATCTAATACCCCGGTATAAGCCCTGCCATTAATCGTAACATATGATCTGTTGCTGTCAATAGCCGCACTGCACATGATCATTTTCTTTTTGGGGCCATCTACGTAAAAAAATGTATCCCGCTTTTGAGCAAAAGCACCTGTACAGGCCAATACGAAAAATATAAACATTAATCCTTTCATGTTCAGTCCCTCAGTTTAGTAATGTCATTTGGATCAATAGTCTTATACCTCCGGTATACGTTCAAAATAATAGCCAATGCTACTGCCGTTGTAGCGGCGGCCAGCACAATAGCAAACAGGGCAAATATTTGTCCGCTGTTATTCACTTTATCATATTTGCCAAAGGCTACCAGATTTAAGATAGCAGCGTTCAGGATCAATTCAATACCTATCAATATTTGTATGGCGTTTCGTTTAGAGATGGTCATGTACAAACCTATACAAAACAGGGCAGCGCTTACTATCAGAAAATCGGTGAGTGTGATCATGCTTTGCCCTCCTTACGTGATAAATGGGCCGCTCCTACTAAAGCTACCAGCAATAAGATAGATATGGCTTCGAATGGTAACAGGTAGCGGGTCATTAAATTAACCCCGATATTATCAATCATGATATCCTTCGGGGTAATTTCATTTTTAAGGCTGATTGCATCCCTAACCCATGGCAGGTTATCGGCATTGGCCTTAATCACGATGTTGATCAATACAATAAAAAATATCGCAGCTAAAAGTATAGCAGGCAATTTTTTCATACTCAGAAACTTCCCTTCCTGCTTTTGCAGTACGTTGAGGGTTTCTTTACCCGAAAGCATAAAAGCAAAAAGGATGAGCACCAGTATTCCTCCTACATAAATCACTACCTGGGTTACGGCCACAAAATCGGCCAGGGCCAGTACGTATAAACCGGCCAGTGAAAACAGGGTAACAAAAAACACAAATATGCTGCGCACCAGGTTTTTGCTGGAAGCCGCGTACAATGCCGAAACTATGGCTATAAAACTCAGGAAGTAAAAGAGTACGCGTACCAAGGTCATGCTCCGCCCTCCTTCTTTTGCATGGCCGCCAGTTTGGCGGCTTGTTTTTCGGCTTGCTGCTGATCAAACAAAGCCCGTTTCTCGGCAGCAACCTCCGGCGACATATCTGAGAATTGGTAAGTAAGATCACTCAGCTGAAACACCGTTTTATCATATTGATTGGTCATCACAATACACTCGGTTGGGCATACAATGGTGCACAAACCGCAGTACATACATTTGGCCATATCAATATCAAACTTGGCAGCATACAAGCGTTTGGTGGTACCGTCGGAGGTTTGTCCGATGGCTTCCGTTGCTTTGATCGATTCTATATCGATACAGTTAACCGGGCATACTTTAGCGCACAAATCGCATACAATACAATCATCCATTTCCACATCCAGCTGATAGCGGCCCACCTCGGGAACAGGTAACTGTTGTTTAGGGTATTGGATGGTGTTGGTGCCTTCCAACTGTTTAAAGTAATTATTGTCGCTTACGGTCGTGATCTTCCTGTCGGCATTAGAGGCAAAAAGGTGCTTCACAGTAAGGCTTAAACCTTTCCATGCCGTAGTAAAACCATTAATTAACCTTTTAAACATCGACCGTTGATTTGTATGATTACGTTGATTTCGCTGATTTTTTGTCTTGATCTTTTCTGAACCCTGATTCGCAGGATTCAGGGATTATCTTGATTTTATTTTCTTATTTATTTCTTGATTCTTATCTCTTGACTCTCCCCCTTACATTAGCCATAATCGCCATACACCTGATATTAACATACAGGCAAAAGCCAGCGGGGTAAGCACTTTCCAGCAGAGGTTCATCAGCTGATCAACCCGGAAACGGGGCAATGTCCACCTGATCCACATTTGCACAGCTACCAGGCCAAGCGTTTTCAAGCTTACCCATAAAATACCCCAGGCCATATTGGTTGTCCAGGTTGCTAAATGCACCGGGCCTATATTCGGCAACGGTGTATTCCAGGCTCCCAGAAACAGGATAACCCCTATCATAGATACCAGGAACATCATGGAATATTCGGCTAAAAACACCAGGGCAAATCTGATGCCTGTAAATTCGGTGTGGAAACCTGCCACCAACTCTGATTCTGCTTCGGGGATATCAAAGGGTGCACGATTGCTTTCGGCCAATGAGGCTATAAAATAGATCACAAACGCGATGATCAGATGGGGCGCACGAAATATGTTCCAACTCAATAGTCCCCCTATTTTTGATACATCCCAAAAGCCCGCGAATTTTATCTTTTCAGTGGCCAGGATGCCTTGCTGCATGGCCACGTCCTGCAGGTTGAGGGTTTGCGCAATCATTACTACAGCTATAATGGCGAAGCCTGCAGGTATCTCATAGGAGATGATCTGCGCAGCAGAACGCATAGCGCCTAATATGGAGTATTTATTGTTTGATCCCCAACCCGCCATCAGGATACCCAGCGTTTCTACCGAAATAATGGCGAATATGTAATAGATACCCAGATTTATTTTGGAGGGGATAAGCCCAGGAGCCCAGGGCAGCGCGGCAAAGCCCATATAAACGGCGATAAAAATTACCGCAGGGGCCAGCATAAACAGCCACTTATCGGCAGCGGCCGGGATAATGAGCTCCTTCTGGATCATCTTTAATATATCGGCCAGGGTTTGGAGCGAGCCGAACTTACCGGTTTCTGTTGGGCCAAGCCTGTCTTGTATAAATGCCGAAATTTTGCGCTCGGCATAAACACCAAACAACGCAAAAAAGGCCGAAAAGCTAAACAGCCCAATAGCGACAACAAAATATATCAGATAAGTATTCAAAGGCCTGTTTTGCTTAAACCGCAAACTTACTAAATGTTATACTATTTTAGGGCGGGTAAGTTATATTAAGTTGGTGGGGATTATGGGTGATGAAAAGATGTCTGAACTCGAATTTTTAGAATTAAAGAATTATTGAATTTATTTTCATTTTAATTCTGTCAATTCAAAAATTCTAAAAATTCAGGTTCAGACAATATTCAGCATTTCACCAGATCATTGGCCGATATAAAAGTTGATTTTACCGGGGCCGAGAAAAACACGGAGGCATGATGATCAAAATCGGCCGTATCATCGGTAGTGGTAAAAAATGCTTTGGTTTGGTTCCGGCTTAATTGGGTTTCCATTTCGGGATGGCGATGCAGGTAATCAACCAGGCTTTTGGCCACAATATCTCCCTGAGCTACCACTTTAACATGAGCGGGTAAATTAGCCTCTATTTTTTGCTGAATAAGTGGATAATGGGTGCATGCCAATAAAATAGTATCAATTTGCGACGATTGCGCCATAATCTGATCCAGGTATAATTTCACAAAGTAATCGGCACCAGGCTGATCATATTCGCCATTCTCAATCAATGGCACCCAAAGCGGACAAGCCTGCTGATGAACTTTGATATCCGGAAAAAAGTGCTGGATCTCCAAAAGATAAGAACCCGATTGCACGGTTCCTTTTGTACCCAATACACCAATTTCTTTGCTTTTGGTATAATCACCAATAACTTCGGCTGTCGGGCGTATTACCCCGAGTATTCTTTTTGACGGATCTACGGTTTTAAGATCCTGCTGCTGTATAGTGCGCAGGGCCTTGGCCGAAGCGGTATTGCAGGCTACAATGATAAGCGGGCAGCCTTGTTCAAAAAGCCACTGCACACACTCCCAGGTATACTGATGAATGGTGTTGAATGAACGGTTACCATAAGGCGCCCGGGCGTTATCGCCAAGGTATATATAATCATACTCCGGGAGCTGCTCTATAATTGATTTGAAAACAGTAAGGCCGCCAAAGCCCGAATCGAAAATACCAATAGGTTGTTTCATTCAGTTATTGAATTAGTGATTTATTGAATTAGTGATTTTTCATTTCAGCACATGTTTTAAATGCACCTACAGGCGTCAAATACAAAAATAAAAAAAGCGCCACGTAAATACGCGACGCTTTTTTTAAATGACTAATAATTGATGTTTATTTTAATCCTAATTTCACTTTTACAGCAGCCATCAGGTCATCAGCATCCGGAGATACCAATAAACTTACCTGTGAAGAATCTAATACGTAAGCGTATCCTTTTTCTTTAGCAACGGCATTAACTGCAGCAGTAGCTTTATCAATTAGCGGTTTACCTAATTCTTGTCTTTTAGCATCAACTTGTTGTTGTGCGTTATTTTGGTAATCCTGCATACGTTTTTGCAAATCCTGTAGTTCGTTACCTTTTACAGTACGTACAGCATCGGTCATCGTAGCCTGATTTTTTTGAAACTCCTGACCTTTTGTAGTGTACTCATTGTTCATGCTGGTAAGCTGATCAATAAATGTTTTTTGATAAGCCTGCATCTGAGTGGTCACAGTTTTAGTTTCAGGCATCATGTCAATTAATTGATTAAAATTAATGTGCCCGATCTTAGTCTGCGCATTGGCAAAGTTGCCCGCAAATAACATACCTACTGCAACTAAAGCAACTTTAAATAGTTTTTTCATTTTTCTTGTCCTGTGTTTAATAATAGTCTGTTTATTTATTCAAAAATTTATTTAGCAAATACTCCGGGTTTAAGCCCTAATTTGGTAATCACATCGTTGCTCCGGTTATAACGCGGGTTGGCATACAACATAATTACTTCACTGTTTTTATCAAATACCATATCGAGGTTATCGCCTTCGGCAATTGCCTGTACAGCTTTAGACACACGATCCTGGATTGGTTTAATCAATGCATTACTCTTTTGTGAAAGTTCGCCATCGGGCCCGAATTTTTGCCGTTGAAAATCTTTTGCAGCTTTTTCTTTATCAACGATTTCGGCCTCGCGGCGTTTTTTCATATCAGCCGTCATTAAAACCTGATCGGCCTGGTATGCTTTGTACAAGCGGTCAATTTCCTGAAAACGGCTGTCTACTTCTTTTTGCCATTGATCAGATAATGCTGCCAGCTGTTTTTGTGATGAGGCATATTCGGGCATATGTTTTAATATATACTCCGAATCAACGTAAGCAAAACGTTGCGCGTAAGCTCCCGTAAATGCTGTTAACGTTAAAAACGCTATTAAAATTATCTTCTTCATATATCGCTGTGCAAATTAATTAAATCCGCCGGATAAACTCTGAGAAATTGTAAAATGGAATTGGCCCCTGTTTGCGTCAGGCTGACCTGGTATTTTATCAAATCCGTAGCCATAATCTAATCCAAGCAAGCCAAATATAGGTAAAAATATTCTTGCGCCAACACCTACCGAACGCCTAACGTTAAACGGATTGAATTGACTAAAGTTATTCCAAACATTACCACCTTCGGCAAATGCCAGTAAGAATATGGTGGCCGACTGGCTTGCAATTACCGGGTGACGCAGCTCCAATGTGTACTTATTGTAGATGGTACTACCGGTATTTGTATTTTGATTTTCGGTTGAACCTTCAGGAACTATCGAGAAGTTTTGATAACCTCTTAAACCGATGATCTCGCTACCTTGTAAAAACTGATAGCTCTGCATACCATCACCACCCAATTTGAAACGCTCAAAAGGCGACGGGCCTACATCTTTGTTATACATACCCAGGAAGCCAAACCTTACCTGTGACATCAGTACAAACTTACCAACCAGTTTAGAGAACCACTGCGCATCATACTTAAATTTATAATACTCCACAAAGTGGTAGCGCTCCTCTGGAGTTGCTATTTTATAGTTGATATTATTAAATAACGAGTATGGCGGGGTTGCCTGTACAGTAAATTTAATATTTGAACCCTGAGTTGGGAAAATTGGCGCATCAATAGAGTTGCGGCTTAACTCCTGGGTTAACTTAATATTGTATGAAGTACCATTGGTAAATAAATAACCGGTATAGTTATCCAGGTTATAGTGATCGACGTTTAACGAGTAGTTTAGCTGGAAATAGTTATCGGGCCATTTTAAACGTTTACCCAAGGTTACACCAATACCGTTTATACGCAGGTTATTATATAACGGGCTCGATTTTGGATAATACTGCCCGGTTGAGCTACCTTGTGTATAGGCCGATAAGGCAAAGTAAATAGGCTTTTTACCACCTAACCACGGCTCTGAGAAAGTGAACGAGAAGTTTTGATAAGTACGTCCGCTTGATTGGCCACGTAAGCTCAGTTTCTGACCGTCGCCTTTTGGCAGTGGTTTGTATGCTTTAAGATTAAAGATATTTCTTAACGAGAAGTTATTGAACGTTAAACCCAGGGTACCTACCAGCTGGCCACCACCAAAACCACCCGATAGCTCAATCTGATCTGAAGGTTTTTCAACTACGTTGTAAACCAAATCAACTGTACCATCCTGCGGATTGATGTTAACTGGTTTCGGCTCTGTTTTTTGTTCATCAAAGTTACCTAGCTGACCAATTTCACGTGAACTACGGATCAACAACTCTTTGTTGAATTTTTGACCTGGCTTGGTTTGAATTTCACGCATAACCACTTTATCGTTGGTTACATCGTTACCTTTTAAGCTTACACGGTTAATGGTGTATTGCGGGCCTTCGTAAACGCGGATGTCTAAATCAACCGTATCGTTATAAACTTTAACCTGTACCGGATCGGCAGTGTAAGTTAAATAACCATCGTTAAGATATAGCGACGAAACATCATCATTGCTTGGGGTTGGGCCCACCAACCTTTTGTTCAGCTCATCTTCGCTAAATACATCACCTTTTTTAACGTGCAATATCCTGTTCAGTAACTCGGTAGAATATTTGGCGTTACCAGACCATTTTACATTACCAAAGTAATATTTAGGGCCTTCGTAAACTTTAATTTTCACGTTAACGGTGGTTGCATCATGGCTCCAAACAGAATCACTTACAATCTCTGCGTCACGATAACCTTTATTCTGCATCGATTCAACCAAACTTTGCTTATCCTCTTCGTATTTATCCTGCTTGAATTTTTTTGAACCAAACAGGTTATACCATTTACGCTCCCTTGTTTTTTTCAAAAAGCCCTTCAGTTTTTTTGATGAAAATGCCTTGTTGCCTTCAAAAACAACCTGGTTTATTTTTACCTTGGTTTTCTTATCAATAGCCACATCCAATATCACACTATTGGCATCTCCCGGATCTTTACGCTGGGTAAGTTTTACAGTGGTGTTCAGGAAACCCTTTTCGCCAAAATGTTTTTTGATGATGGCTGTAGTAGTATTTATTAAATTTTCATTAACGATTTTCCCGGTACGGTCATTCAGTTTTTTCTGTACATCTTCAATTTCACCTTTACGTATACCTGTGATATGCAAACGCGACAAACGTGGACGCTCGGAAACGGCTATCTCCAGGTAAATGGTATCCATGTTAATTTTGGTAATGTTTAACTGCACATCATCAAATAAGCCCTGGGAATATAAGGTCTTTATCACCTCGGCATTACGCTCGCCCGGCAGGTTGATACGATCGCCTTTGGTTAATTTTGAAAGTTGTATCAAAATATCTTTATCCAGATACTTTGCCCCACTAACAGAAATGCCACCAATAATGTAATCCCGGGGATTAAGATAACTTAAACTATCGGCCGGTATCGATTTTGTCAATGGTGCTCTCTGAGGATTGGAAACCTGGGCAAATGCGGAGGTAACAAAAACAGAGAAAAGAATAGCAAAAAGAAATTTATACATTCGAATATTTTAGTGGGCTAAAATTAATTTATACAGTTGTTAAAAAGTGTTAAAAGTAAAAATTTAGTTAACTTGCTCACTTGTCATCCCAAAACGGCGCTCCCGTTTTTGATAATCAAGTATAGCTTCGTACAAATCTTCCTTTCTAAAGTCGGGCCAAAACTTAGGTGTAAAATACAACTCAGCATAGGCAATTTGCCATAATAAATAGTTACTTATACGGTATTCGCCGCTTGTTCTGATCAATAATTCAGGATCGGGCATATCACCGGTAAACAGATTATCTTCAAAAACATCTTCGTTAATATCAGTTATTTCCAATTCGCCGTTTTGTACTTTGATGGCTATATTTTTAGCGGCACGTACAATTTCCCGGCGCGAGCTGTAGCTTAATGCCAATGTAAGTACTACCCCAGTGTTTGCCGATGTTTTTTCCATAGCGGCGGTAAGTTCCCGGTTACATTTATCAGGTAACATATCCAGATCGCCTATGGCATTTAGTTTAATATTGTTTTTCATAAAACCGGCTATTTCCTTATGAATGGTACTAACCATTAATTCCATAATGGCCATAACCTCCAGTTTGGGCCGGTTCCAATTTTCGGATGAAAATGTGTAGAGTGTGATGTATTTTATACCTAATTTATCAGCGCCTTCAACAACATCTCTAACAGATGTTACCCCGTTATGATGGCCAAACACCCTTAATTTACCTTTTTCTTTTGCCCAACGACCATTGCCATCCATAATAATGGCAACATGCTTTGGTAGCCTTAACAAATCAATCTGATCAAAATATCCCATACTGTTCATTATCAAAAGCTACTCTGTAAATGCCTGCAAAAGACATATTGGTGTTTTAATTTTATCAATGCGATGCTTAAATAAAATATCTGTTCAACGTCAACCTTCCAAAATAGCACCCGGCCACACAATTGTAAAAATTCAATTTGCCGGTTTTTTCAGGGTACAAAGGTAAAACTTACTTTGTATTTTTTTAGTATGCCGCAGGAAAAGAAAATGTTATTATCAATAATGCACTAAAATGATACAAAAAGCACACAAATAACAGGTTATGCGGGGATTTATTATGCTTATTTAAAACTAAAATTAACAGGCCGGACATCAAAAATCATCAAATGATTATGATACCCGGCCTGTAAATCTGCTTATTTTAAGCCTGGAAACCAGTGCGGTTAATAAATGTTTTTTTGTTTGAGCATATTGGTATCATCAGGATTAATATCCACAATGGCGTAGGTAGATACATCTGTTATAGTAAGTTCATCTAAAATATTAACCAGGTTATTGTATAGCGAATGATCAGATGGCTTTACCAGCACAATCATATTTTTACCGGTTTTGTCATGTATCGATTTACCGGTTTCGAGCAATACTTTACGGACCCCGTCTTTATTAAAACCAGTTACAGCCGGCGCTATAACCGGATTTTTCAACTCACCCAGATAGTACATCAGCTGGTTATTTTTACCCAGGCATAGGGTAAGGCTCCGGGATGCTGATACTGGTTCGTTGTGTTCGTCAGCAGGCATCGCCAGATCCATTGCTTTGGGTTTTGCCAGAGTGGTGGTCATGATAAAAAAGGTGATCAGCAGGAATGCCAGATCAACCATAGCGGTAAGATCAACCCGCAGGTTCATTCTTTTGCGTCTGTGTGCTCCGCCAGCTTTTGGTGTTGAAGGATTTAACTCGGCCATGATATTAAAGTTTAAGGTTAAATAATAAACGCCAATCATTATTAGCATTTATACATTAAACGAAAAATTTAATTCTTTTATTGCATTAAAAACAAAACTATATTTTGTTTTTAATGCAATAATCCATAGAAGTTAGTAATAACACCGCTGTGTAACAAATGTATAGGAAATGGTAAAGCCTAAAAAGAAATAGGTATCGCGGGATTTAAAATCGCCACGCTGGGAACCTATCGCATTTGGTGGTTTACCTACCTCACCAGAACGATCAGAAAGCGCTCTTGCCAGGTCACTTGGCAGTTGGGCCGGGTTAGGATAAACCTTGCTTACATCATCCAGATAATCGGTCATCGTATACCGGTACCCCAGATCGCCGGCAACCGTCCATTTACTATTAAAATTATATTTTACACCCACACCATACGGAATTACAATGGTGGTTTTACCATAAGGTGATGGTTCACCTTCTGTTCTTAAGTTCCGCAAACTGTAGGAGTGCCCGTTATAATTAGTGCGGGGGGTATAGGCAGTTAAACCAACGCCCGAATATATATAAGGTGTATATTTATGCGGACCTGCATCGGGTATATAGTTCATAAAATTAAACTCACCAATTAGGCTCAACTCTTTCAAAGGATCATTAAAACTCAAGTTGCGATCTCTGAATTGCTGATTGCTTGATTTACTGTCATCGGCGCTGATCTTCCCGTATATAAAATTCAGTTTTGCCGAAAAATAGCCATCAAAATTGCGCGCTACAAATACGCCGCCAGAAATGCCGCTTATTTTAACAGGATTGTTAGGATTAAGATCGCCTATATAGCCTGCACCACCAAGCGCACCACCAACCTCCCAGGTTTGGGCCCGCAACTGATAGGATATCAATAAAAAAAATAGAAGTACTACAAATTTGGGCATTAAGCAAATTTAGTAATTACGGGCATCTAAGCCCCATAATAGTTTGTTTCGTAACGTGGTTAAATAACTTTCATTATTTAAACGTACCAAATTTAACTGAAAGTCGGCTTTCTGAACGTGAAATTTAACAGTTTGATCTAACGCTGCCACTCGCGAATCGCACGATACCAGGTAATTTGCACTGCGGCTCTCTACCTCAAAGCATAGCTTACTGCTATCAGGTATAATGATGGGCCGCACATTAAGGTTATGGGGTGATACTGGCGTTAACACGATACTGTTTGATTGCGGAAAGATAATTGGCCCGCCGCAACTTAACGAATAAGCCGTTGATCCGGTTGAGGTGGATATAATAATACCATCGCCCCAATAGGAGTTCAAAAACTCGTCGTTCAAAAACACATGGGTAATAATCATGGCGGCATCGTCGCGCTTATGAATGGTTACATCATTCAGGGCGAAGTTATCTTCGCCAAAAATTTTCATGGTGGAATCAATAGTCAGTAACTCACGGCAATCCAGCGAAAATTCTTTATTTACTACTGCATGTATAGCGGCTGTGATGTCGTTTTTATTAATACTGGCCAGAAACCCTAGGCGACCAAAATTGATACCGATTACTGGTATCCCAGAATCGCGAATTACCGTTACCATATCCAACAGGGTACCATCGCCACCAAGAGTTAAAAAAAGATCAATAAACCCTTTGATGGAATCGGTATTTTCAAGTACGTTATATTTTACGTTGGTTATTTTATCCTGCAGGTATTCATTGAGCTGATAATGAATATATATTTCGACATTGTGCTGAGCCAGGTTATCAAATACCTGCTGAATATATGGTATTACAGACGGATCATTAAACGGTCTGCCGTAAACTGCTATCTTCATTTATTGAGTGGTTGGGTTTGTTCATGGTTGATGGTTCATAGTTCATGGTAGCTACCGGTTGACGACTATTCTTTTTTATTATCAACTATGAACCATGATCAATGATCTATGAACTAATTACAAATTAAGGTAATTCATTAGTGAGTCGTACCGGTCTTTCGCGTTATCGTTATTATCAGTATTGTTAAAAGTAGCCTTTACATCATACTCATAACGCAAGAAGGTAGCTAGTATGGCCGAAATATCTTGTTTGTTTACTTTGAGGGTCACCTCCATTTTGGTAGAATCCGGGAAAGTTTGTACGTATGAACTTAATATCTGGGCATTGTCCGACTCCACAATCTGCGCCATGTGAGCCAGCGAATTATTTTTATTATTGATCTCCAATACAATGATACCACCCGGCTCGGCTACTGCGGTAATCTTTGCAAAATATTCTGTGATGGCATTAACGGATATAAGTCCAAGATAGTTCCTTTTGGCATCAAGCACCGGTATAGCGGTAAGCTGACGCTCATAAAACATACGTATCACATCATATATATGCTGATCTTCGAGCACATACGGATTTACCTGCGATAAGGCCAATGCTCCAACAGCGGTCTGATAATCGCTCTCCCCTACCAGGTCATCCTCGGCAATAAGGCCCAAAAACTGTTCTTCGTTTACAATAGGCAAATGTCTGAGGCGGAACTCTACCATACGGTCAAGTACTTTCTGTATCGTATCAGAAGTGTGCACCGGCGGAATCGCGTCTGCCATCAGTTCAATTGCTACCATGATATTAAACTTTTAGTTTTTCCAAAAATCCAGTTAACAACCTGTTAAACTCCTTCGGATGCTCCATCATCGGTGCGTGTCCGCATTTATCTATCCAATGCAATTCTGCGTTCGGTAATAGTTCGCTAAACTCTACCGCAACATCGGGTGGAGTTATTTTATCGTCCCTACCCCATATTAATGATACCGGCAGATTCATTTTATGTAAATCTGCTTTCATGTTATGACGAATGGCCGATTTTGCCATGGCCAGCAACCTTACAACACTGTGCCTGTCGTTAATTAACTTATATACGTCATTAACTAGTTCATCGGTTGCCACGGCTGGGTCATAAAAAGTATATTGCACCCTTTCTCTTACAAAATCAATGCTCTCGCGACGAGGGAATGAGCCTCCAAACGCGTTTTCGTATAAACCGGAACTACCGGTTAATACCATAGCTTTAATGTTTTCCGGATGAGCCAAAACATATATCAAAGCCACGTGTCCGCCCAATGAATTACCAAGTACCGTGATGTTACTTAACTGTTTAAACTTTATAAATTTATGTATAAATTTTGAAAGACTCTTTACACCTGTGGTTATAAGAGGCATATCATAAATTGGCAGCATGGGTAAAATAACACGATACTTTGGCCTGAACTCTTCAACAACCTCTTCCCAATTGCTCAACGCCCCCATTAAACCATGTAATAATAACAATACCTCGCCTTCACCCTCATCTATATAACTAAACCCGTGTTCCTCTTTAAGCACGAAATCCATATAAAATTCTGATATTAAATTTTTTAAAATTTTCTATACCGAAATCAAATTCAGTATAAATTCTACTATTCCGCCATAAAATTAGTTTATTACGGACGAGTTACAACAATTATAGTAATAAATTTCTAAGTCTTGAGCCTCAAGTTTTAAGTCTTGAGTTCCGAGTCTTGAGTTTTAAGTCAGTAACATACTTCTGGGTTCCGTTTTTGAAATTCAGAACTTAAAACTATCCCAGCAATTGTCTTACTACTTCTGATATGGTTTTGCCATCAGCTTTACCAGCAAGTTCTTTATTGGCAGCACCCATTACTTTACCCATATCGCTGGTGGATGTTGCACCTAAGCGGCTTATCAGTTCCTGCAGATAACCTTCAATTTCAAAGCGGGTCATTTGCTGAGGCAGATAAGGCTCAATCACCTTCATTTCTTCCATCTCTATTTCATAAAGATCTTCGCGGTTTTGGGTTTTATAGATATCGGCCGATTCTTTACGCTGTTTGATCAGTCTCTGAAGTACCTTAATCTCTGCTTCAGCGGTAAGTTCCTCTGCTGCGCCTTTTTCGGTTTTAGCTAATAACAAAGCTGATTTTATAGCACGGAGCCCTCTTAAACGATCGGCCTGTTTGGCCAACATAGCCAATTTAATATCCTGATCTATTTGATTTATTAATGACATTTTATAATGAGTGAATTATTGAGTTTTGAATTAGTGATTTGTGAAAATAGCAATTATTGCATCATCTGCACATTTGTAATTTGCACATCTGCACATTTAACCTCTTATTTCCTGAATATATTACCAGCTGTAGCCTGCGCTGTTGGCATGATCACCAGATCATTGATGTTCACATGCGCCGGGCGCGAGGCAACAAACCATATGGTTTCGGCAATATCATCGGCGGCAAGAGGTTCAAACCCTTCGTATACTTTTTTAGCCCTGTCTTTATCTCCTTTGAAGCGAACTTCTGAGAATTCCGTTTCCACTGCTCCCGGATGTACAGCTGTAACCTTTATACCATGCGGCAACAGATCAATACGCATACCTTTATTTAAGGCATCAACTGCATGTTTGGTAGCACAATATACATTGCCGTTGGCGTACACTTCTTTTCCGGCAATAGAACCCAGGTTAATAATATGTCCAAAGCCATTACCGATCATCCAGTTGGATACCACGCGACTTACATAGAGCAAGCCTTTTACATTGGTATCAATCATGGTATCCCAATCATCATAGCTACCATTTTGTATAGGATCAAGTCCCTGGCTTAGGCCGGCATTATTGATCAATACATTAACCTTTTTCCATTCTGCAGGTAAACCTTCCAGGTTCTCTACTACCTGTTCCCTGTTACGTACATCAAATGACGATACCGCAACCTCCACATTATATTTGTCATTTAAATGATGAGCCACTTTTTCCAGGCGGTCAAGTCGGCGACCGGTTAATATCAAATTATAGCCTTCGCGGGCAAATACATGGGCACAAGCTTCACCAATGCCGGCGGTAGCTCCTGTAATTAAAGCGATTTTTTTCATGGTAAGTAGATAACTATGGCCGCGAAATTATGTTTTTTACTTTAAATTATTGTCGGGCAACGGTAATGAAGTTTAGTAGGTTATCGCTTTACGAGGATCCACTCCAGCGTTGTTTCACTTTAAATATTTTCCACTTATGTCATTGCGGGGAGTAACGACGAAGACAACCGGCCGGAGGGAGCTCATTAATACCTTTAAAAACAAATAAAACATTAATAATCCCGTAGCTATTCTTACTGTTAAGAACGTGAGGAGATTGCCGCGCTTCGCTCGCAATGACATGATTTTTATACAAATGACGGGCGAGTCCTCTACTCAAAAAACAGGCTGAACATAATAGTATGCAGCGACAATTTGCTGATTGGGGCAGAGAATGGTTGATTTTCAGGTACCAGCATATTGCCCAAGGAATTGGATATTTTAATTTCGGGCGAAAGTTTAAAAAATTCAAAGTAGATATCGCAGCCTAAACCGGCCTCATATGAGCCATAGCCACGTACATTTTTAACCAGTTTGTCCAATAAGTCGGCGTTAACGTCACTCTTTCCTGTTCCGATAGCGTGAGAGTACTTAAGCCCACCAAGCATATAGGCTCTGAAATTACCTAAACGGTCTGATTTTAATTTAAACGACAATGGTGCATCAATAGTAGTAGACTGCACCTTCTTACTCACATCCGGATTTTGATTCGGATCTTCATAAGTATAGCTCAAATCACGGTCGGCAAAAACCAATGACGGTGTAAAACGCACTTCCAAATGATCGGACAAGCTATAACGGGTAACAAAACCCACAGAAAAACCGGGTAAACTTTTAGAGCTGATGCTGCTTAAATGACTGGTAAGCGGCTGACCATTATCAGGATTGGTAAACGGGGTACTCCAGTTTGGCTTTTTAACAATCTTGAAATCGCTGCTTACATAACTAAAGCTAAAGCCAAAACTAAAATCCTGCAAATCGGCTCCGCCACCCCATGCCGGTACCCGTTCTTGCGCAAATAGTAATTTGCTGCAACACATCAGTATAAATACAACCAGGTACCTTTTTAAAATCATTTTTATTTAATGCCGGTATATATAGAACATATGCCAAACAATAATGGCCGGTGTTTGGTATTTTTAAAACCAACTTTATCCATGAGGCTAACAAAACTTTTACCATCCGGAAAAGCCGCTACTGACTCTGGTAAATAGGAATAAGCCCTCGCATCTTTACTGAAAAGTTTACCAATACCAGGTGTAATATAATTGAAATAAAAATTATACAACTGCTTTACCGGGAACACGCGAGGTTTTGAAAACTCCAATACCACCGCTTTGCCTCCTGGTCTTAGCACCCTCTGTATATCAGCCAGGCCTTTTTCCAGATTTTCAAAGTTACGAACGCCATAAGCTACAGTAACCGCATCAAACTCATCAGCTTCAAAGGGCAACCTTTCAGAATCACCCAGTTTTACTTCAAATTTGTCGCTAAGGTTACGTTTCTGTATCTTCTGTTCCGCAATATCAAGCATTCCACGCGAAATATCAACACCAATTATTTTTTCGGGATTAAGGGCTTTTAAAGCTTCAAACGCAAAATCGCCAGTGCCGGTAGCCACATCCAGTATCAATTTAGGCTTATCCTTTTTTAATTCGCTAATGGCTTTTTTGCGCCAGATAATATCAATCCCCAATGACATAAAATGGTTGAGGAAATCATAAGTTTTGGATATATTGTTGAACATATCGGCCACCTGCTCTTTTTTGGTGGCCTGCTCATCGCGGTAGGGAGTTATAGTTTTGCTCATTTGTATAATGAGCGCAAAGATAGTGATTGTATGCTCAATAGTTCATGGTAGCTGCCAGTTGGTTGATGATTACATTTTTCTTCTTCTTTTTCTGCGATCTATGAACCGTCAACTATGATCTATCAACTCAATTCATTAATTTTAAAAACCAATTATTACCAATAATAAGTGAACGGGGTCATTCTTTGCAAAAGATAATCCGGGTTCATCAGTTCTCTTTAAATTAATTATTGTTATAAAATTCATTTCCTGATCTATGAAAGAAAAACAAGAATCGTCGCGCCGTAGCTTTATTAAAAAATTAGCCACCACTACCGCTGCAGTAGCCGCAGGTGCCAGTGTATTTGCTGCTGACCATCAGCTAAAACCTTTTTCTATCCTCAAAAGACCCTTAGGACACAGTTTAAACGACCAAATCAACATCGCCCTGATTGGTGCCGGTGGAATGGGCACACAGGACGCTATTGTGGCCCTGCAAATCCCTGGCGTAAAACTGGTAGCGGTTTGCGATTTGTATGATGGTAGGCTTAAAGATGCCAAAACCCGCTGGGGCTCCGATATTTTTACTACCAAAGTTTATAAAGAGATACTGAACCGCAAGGATATCGACGCGGTAATTATTGGTACACCCGATCATTGGCACCAGCAAATATCTGTTGATGCCATGCACGCTGGCAAACACGTGTATTGCGAAAAACCTATGGTACACGGCATTGCCGAAGGCCCTGCTGTAATTAAAGCCCAAAAAGAAACCGGGAAAATTTTCCAGGTAGGCAGCCAGGGCGTATCATCACTGGGTAACGAGAAAGCGCACGAACTATTAAAAAGCGGTGCTATTGGAGAACTCAACTATGCCGAAGGTTTCTGGGCCCGCCGCGAACCGCTGGAGGTTTGGCAATATCCTATCCCGGATGACGCATCGACACAAACGGTGGATTGGGAAACCTATATCAGCAATACCAAGAAACGCGATTACGATTCCAAACGCTTTTTCCGCTGGCGCAATTATACCGACTATGGTACTGGTATGGCCGGCGATTTGTTTGTGCACCTGTTCTCCAGTCTGCATTTTATAACCGATTCCGTTGGCCCCAATAAAATATATGCCGCAGGTGGTTTGCGTTTCTGGAATGATGGCCGTGAAGTTCCGGATGTGTTATTGGGCACTTTTGATTATGGTAAATCGGCAGCTCACCCTGCTTTTAACCTATCCCTGCGCTGTAACTTTGTAGACGGCACCAGCGGCACTACCTATCTGAAACTGGTAGGCAGCGAAGGTTCTATGGATATTACCTGGGATAAAGTAACCCTGAAACGTAACAAGACCTTTGGTTCCGATGATCCCTTTTACCTGGATAAGCTCAAAAAAGCAGGCAGCGGTTACGCCGAACGCAAAAAAATGCTCCCCCCCGAAGAGATAGTTTATGACGCCGAAAAAGGATACAAGGGTGGGCCGTACGATCACATGAATAACTTTTTTAACGCCATCCGTAATAATGGCAAAGTAACCGAGGATGCCATTTTTGGTTATCGTGCAGCTGCTCCGGCCCTGTTGTGCAACGATAGTTATTACAATAACAGCCCCATGTTTTGGGATCCTGAAAAAATGCAGTTAATTAAAAAGTAATTAGTCTATGGTTCATAGATCATGGTTCATGGTAAAAGTCCAATTCAACTATGATCCATGAACCATCAACTATGAACATAACAACACTAAATAAAAATGAAACAACAATTTAAAAAACTTGGTTTGATATTGGCTGCGGCTGGTTTGGTTTGCGTACAAACTTCTGGCATTCCGGTAAATGGATCTGCGCCTATAAAAAAGGTGGTTTCCAAAGGCGGCTGGGTAAGTTTGTTTGACGGCAAAAGTCTGAAAGGCTGGCATGGCTTTAATAAAAAAGGCCCTGTAAAAAACTGGACTATTATAGATGGCGCCCTGGTTTGTCTTGGTGCTGCACAGGGTGATACCGGCGGTGACATTGTTACCGATAAAAGCTACGCAAATTTTGAGCTTTCCTGGCAATGGAAAATAGACAAAGGCAGCAACAGCGGTGTACTGTACCATGTGGTTGAAGATCCTAAATATGATGCTACCTACGTAACCGGTCCGGAATACCAGATCATCGATGATAATGGCTGGCCCGAAAAACTGGAAGACTGGCAAAAAACCGGCTGCGATTATGCCATGCACCTGCCTAATGATAAAAAGAAATTAATGCCGGTAGGTGAATGGAACACCAGCAAAATTGTTTTCAACAAAGGCCATGTAGAACATTGGCTTAACGGTGCTAAAATTTTAGAGTTTACGGCCTGGGATGCCGACTGGCAAAAGAAAAAAGCCGAAGGAAAATGGAAAGATCATCCCGACTATGGCAATGCTAAAACCGGCGTGATAGCACTGCAGGATCATGGTCATAAAGCTTATTTTAAGGATATTAGGATAAGGGAGCTATAACCAAGTTACTTGAAAATAAAAGAGCGGATAGTGTCCGCTCTTTTATTTTATGGAGGGCTATATCAATAGATATCTGTATCTTGTGGGCTTAAACAAAAACTTAGCCTTTTCATGAAAAAGTCCCCCTTAATTCTTATCTGCTTGTGTCTTTTAACTGTATTCAGTGCAAAAGCACAAGACACCTATCAACCCGGTTTTGCGATATTAAATGACGGAACCCGTATAAGCGGGCTCATTTCTGTATATGATACAGACCCTTGGTTTAACCAGCGTTTTATTTTTTTGAAAGATTCAGCTGCAGTTGCCGCAAATCCGAATAAAGATATCACTGCAAAAAAATACACTGCCAGTGAACTTAAATACTACAAGATTGGCGACCGAACGTTTACAAAAATACACTACGTGGATCTGCAAAATTTGCAGGTAAAAAGCCTTGGTTCAAATGATCATATGCTGGAGATATTAACTCTGGGCAGAATTAACGCCTACCGGTTTTATCCCTACCCACAAGAGGCCTTTGCAAGCCTGGTATCTGAAGAGGAGGTGAGGCAACAAATTAAACGTGATCACGACAATAAAATTAAGAATTGGAAATTCCTCGTCCAGAAAGATAATCAGGATAAATATGACAACATATTTGACACTAATCTGCAGAAATACTTTGAAGACACCCCGGAAGTACTGGAAAAATACAAAAAGGGCGAATACGGCAACGAACCGATATCTGAAAAAAAAGGTTTAGCCGCAAGAATGCTGAGCATGGCCAAAAAAGCAACTTACATGCCTATGAAATGGGAAGGATTAGTGGCCGCCATACAAGATTACAATCAAAAAAATGCCAAATAAATAGCTTATTATACAATGGGTAGTTCAATTGCCGACTACCCATTGCATGATAATGGTTTAATCATTTCAACAAACCCAGCAATCCCTCAATATCCAATCTGCGGGTATACATACCCAGGTTACCGTTCTCATCCATTGGCCACTGTTCTTTTGGTCTGTCCCAGTATAACTCCACGCCGTTTTTATCAGGATCATCTAAATATATAGCTTCGGATACGCCATGATCAGAAGCCCCGGTGATTTGATATTTAGCATCGATCAATCGTTGTAGCGCCACCGCCAGATCTTTACGCTCGGGGTATAAAATAGCGGTATGATATAAGCCGGGAGCATATTCAGGTGCAGGAGGCGCACCTTTGCTTTGCCAGGTGTTCAGGCCAATATGATGATGATACCCTCCGGCTGAGATAAAAGCAGCCTGATCGCCATAGGCAGCCATTTTTCCAAACCCCAGCAAGCCACAATAAAAATCAAGCGAACGTTGCAGATCGCTCACCTTTAAATGCACATGGCCTATACGTGTTTGGGCAGGAATTTTATATTCATTCATTACAATACATGTTCAAACATCAAATTTAACTATTATTGCGTTTATAATTGTTGAGCTATTGTAAAACAAGTTGATCGGGGGTTTGATAACACAAACCTAATCAACTTTAAAGCTCATCAACGCGCAATTAAAAATAATTACCTTTGCAGCATGATTGTTAAATCGGCCGAATTTATTTGCAGCAATACCCAGATATCCAAACTGCCGCCACCGGTAAAGCCCGAGTATGCTTTCATTGGGCGCTCAAACGTGGGCAAGTCGTCACTGATCAATATGCTCACGGCAAAAAAAGGATTGGCAAAAACATCGCAAACACCGGGAAAAACACAGCTGATCAACCATTTCTATATCAATGAGAGCTGGTATATTGTCGATCTGCCGGGTTACGGCTATGCCAGAGCTTCCAAAACCGAAAAAGCCAAATGGGATAAGTTTATCCATACCTATCTGGACAAACGCGAAAGCCTGCAATGCGTGATGGTTTTGATAGACAGCAGGCTGGAACCGCAAAAAATCGACCTGGAGTTTTGTAACTGGCTTGGCGAAAAAGGCTTATCATTTGTACTGGTATTCACCAAGGCCGATAAGCAATCAAGCATCAAAACTGATCAAAGCATCGCCAAATTTAAAAAGGCCCTGTTGGCTACCTTTGAAGAAGCGCCGCAATATTTCGTAACCTCATCAGAAACCCAATTAGGCCGTGAGGAGATTCTGGCTTTTATAGATACGATTAATAAGGAATTTGTAATACCACATTTTGAACCAAGAGATTAACAATGAAAAAATACCTTTCATTAGTAACATTTGCACATACCATTTTCGCTATGCCATTTGCCTTTATCGGCTTTTTTTTGGCGGTTACCACTACACAAAATCATTTCGACTGGCGCAAACTGGTACTGATGGTACTCTGTATGGTATTTGCCCGCAATTCAGCTATGGCCTTTAACCGCTATCTGGACCGGGATATCGACGCGCAAAACCCTCGAACTAAACAGCGCGATATTCCTGCAGGACGCATCAGCGCTTCGTCGGCTTTAACTTTTACGCTGGTTAACTGCGCGTTATTTATCGTGGCTACCTGGTTTATTAATCCACTGTGCTTTTATTTATCGCCGGTGGCTTTATTTGTGGTAATGGGTTATAGCGCTACCAAACGTTTTACAGCGCTTTGCCATTTGGTATTGGGCCTGGGTTTATCGCTGGCACCTATAGGCGCTTACCTGGTAGTAACCGGGGCATTTGCTTTAACACCATTATTTTTCTCGCTTTCGGTTTTGTGCTGGGTGAGCGGCTTTGATATTATTTATGCCCTGCAGGATGAAGATTTTGATCGCAGCCTTAAATTACACTCTATCCCTGCCTATTTGGGTAAAGTGAACGCTTTAAGATTGTCAACTTTTTTACATGTGCTCTCAGCTGCCTTTATTATCATGCCGGTACTTTTTACGCATGTAGGCTTTCTGTATTATATAGGTATCGTATTCTTTTGTGCTATGCTTATTTATCAGCACCTGCTGGTAAAGCCCAATGACTTAAGCAGGGTAAATTTTGCCTTTATGACCACCAATGGTATAGCCAGTGTAGTATTTGCAACATTATTCTTACTAGATAGAATATGGATTCATTAACCGCGCTCAACCGATTCAGAGATCATATCCAAACATTCGTTCCGCTTACCGATGCGGAGTGGCAGGTTTTAGTGCCCTACCTGGAGGTAAGCATACTTAAGAAAAAGAAAAACTTCGCCGAACCCGGCAAAGTATGTAACCATATCGGCCTGGTGATAAAAGGCTCTGTACGATTTTTTCACGTGAAAGATGGCGAAGAAATCACCGGCTATTTTTGCTTCGAAAACGAATTCATCAGCTCATACAAAAGTTTTTTAACGCGTCAACCGGCCATTAACTATATACAGGCATTGGAAGACAGCGTATTGGTTACGCTTAACTACAACGACACACAACAACTTTATGCTGATGATCTGGTGGGCCACAAAATGGAACGCATATACAGGCTTGTTGCAGAACAATACCTGATCTGCTACGAAGACCGTGTAACATCATTTATAACGCAAACTCCCGAAGAACGCTATAACAAACTACTGGAAACCGGCGGCGAAGTTTTACAACGTATCCCCCAACATTATGTGGCCAATTTTTTGGGGATAACCCCCGTTTCGCTTTCCCGCATCCGCAGAAGGATCATGAAGATAAGCGCCTGATGTCTGAACCTGAATTATCGGAATTAAAGAATTAACAGAATAATAAATCCGAAACCGAACATCCCAATTCCGAAATCTAAATAAATCCGACATCGAACATCCGACGTCCGAAATCCCCCAAATTCTTATCTTTTGTTAACGTTTTGACTCACAAAGGCAATCTACCTTTGTTATACACAAAACAAGAAAACATATGCACACTATATTAGGAGCCGGCGGCCCAGTGGCCAACGCCCTCACTCAGGAATTAATCAACAATAATGATACTGTACGTTTGGTAAGTCGCAAACCTGTACAAATAACCTCGGCCAATGTAACCTGGCAAAAAGCAGATCTTTTAAATTACGACGAAATATTACAGGCATCTCAAGGTTCAACAGTCATATACCTGTGCGCAGGCCTGGTTTATGATATAGAGGTATGGCGGCAGCAATGGCCTGTAATTATTCAAAATGTGATCAACGTAGCCAAAGCAACCGGCGCTCGACTGATATTTTTTGATAACGTTTACAGCTACGGCCTTGTTAACGGTGCCATGACCGAAGATACCCCTTACCATCCCAGCAGTGTTAAAGGGCAGATACGTGTGGGGGTTGCCAACACTTTAATGGACGAAGTTAAAGCAGGCAATATCAGGGCCAGCATTGCCCGTGGAGCCGATTTTTACGGTACCGACTCGCTGAATGCCTTTTTTGACCAGATGGTGCTGAAACGCCTTTCTGAAAAACTGAGCGCCCAGTGGATTGGCAAAGCCAAAACCCTGCACAGCTTTACCTATATTCCTGATGCGGGTAAAGCCATGTTTCTGCTTGGGCAACATCCCGAAAGTGATAACCAAGTATGGCATATACCAACCGCACCCGCTATAACCGGGCAGCAGTTTATTGAACTTGCCGCACGCATTTACAAAATGAAACCCAGCTTTTTCGCGGTTAATAAATTTTTATTGTGGTGCTATGGTCTTTTTAACAAAACGGTTATGGGTACGGTAGAGATGTACTACCAATATGATCATGACTACGTTTTTGACTCCAGCAAATTTGAAAAAGCTTTCAACTTTAAAACCACCAGCTATGAGGACGGCATCAAACATATGTCGCAAACATTATATAAAGCGTCCGTTTAAATAAATACCCAACTCAAGTGTATTATAAAACAGCACCAGGCTTAGTCCTGGTGCTGTTTTCTGCAATATTACCTTATGATAACAATTGGTGTATTAATTGCAGCTAATTTCAGCCTAAATAATTTCATCTTTATATTATGAAAACCATATTAGCTGCAACCAATTATACCGATCTGGCCGAAAACGCCGTTGCATGGGCCGCAGGTGTTGCCCGTTTAAACCATTATAAATTAATCCTGCTGAATGACTTCACGATTTCTGTACACGTGGAGAACGCCCGTCTTTCGGCTCAGCATGTGGAAGAAATGATAGAAGCCAACAGACTGCTTCTGGAATCAAAAGCATTATTACTGGCCGACGAATACGGCATCGAAACAGTAGCCAGGGCTACGTTCTCTTTTATAGATAATGCTATTAAAGAAATAGTTGCCGAGTATCAGCCCGAGATGATTGTGATGGGCATGGAAGAAAAATCATTGGAACAGGAGCTGTTGGGAAATACCACTACATCCATCATCAAAAAACTGCGGACTCCGGTACTGGCTGTTCCTGCACACGTAAAGTTTAACGTTCCTAAAAAGGTACTTTTTGCCTGCGATGTACTAAACGGGGTTTCTGAAGAGATACTGGCCCAGGTTAAGGATGTTGCATTGGTTACCAAGGCTGAAATAGAAGTTCTTTTGATCAATCAAACCATAGAGGAATTGCAGGAAGCAGGTGGCGACGCAACCTCATTAAACCGCATTGATGACGGATTGGAAGGCATCGATTACTATTACAAAAACGTTAAATCCGACTCTATTATTGACGGTATAGCCAACGAGATCAAAAAGATGGGCGCCGACCTGTTAATTATGGTTCCGGAGCAGCACGGATTCTGGGGCTCCATGGTACACCGCAGCAAAACACGCATCATGGCCTCAGGTTTAAATATTCCTTTATTTTCTATACCTGCTTAAAAAAATTTCAGGTTATTGATCAGAAAGTGGCGAGGTGTAATTTTATATCTTCACGCATTCCGGTCTTTCGGACTTCCTTACTAATCTGCATATTTGCACATACGCATATCTGCATATCCAAAAATTATGATCCACAAGAAAACAAAAACATACATCCCGGCCACACTCGAAATGAAGTGGGAAAACCTGGAACCTATTTATAAAGAACTGCTTGATCGCCCCATCAATTCGGTTGAAGAGCTGGAAAAATGGCTGCATGATAAAAGCGAATTGGAAGCTGCACTGGAAGAAGATTTTGCCTGGCGTTATATCCGTATGACCTGCGATACCACCAGCGAAGAACTGTTACAGAATTTCCAATACTTTGCTACCGAAATTGAGCCTAAAGTTGCCCCTTATAGCAACGAGCTTAATAAAAAACTGGTTGCCAGTGAATATGTTGACCAACTGGACGGCGAAAAATATTTTATCTTTTTACGTGCCGTAAAAAAGGCTCTTGAATTATTCAGGGAAGAGAATATACCGGTACAAACCGAGATACAGGTTGAACAGCAAAAGTACCAGTCAATAACTGGCGCGATGTCTGTCCATATTGATGATAAGGAATTTACCTTAGAACAAGCCTCTGTATTTTTAAAAGGCACCGACCGTGCAAAACGCCAGGAGGTTTGGGAAAAAATAACCAACCGCCGCCTGCAGGACAAAGATCAATTGGACGAACTGTTTGATCACCTGCGTAAATTAAGGCATACTGTGGCTACCAATGCAGGTTTCGAAAACTTCAGGGATTATATGTTCCAGGCATTGGGCCGGTTTGATTATACCCCGCAGGATTGCTATGCCTTCCATGCTGCCATTGAAACCGAAATTGTACCCATCCTGCGCGAACAGGCAGCCAAACGCAAAGAGGCTCTTGACCTGCCCCAGTTAAAACCATGGGATATGGATGTTGATATATCCGGCAAACCTGCACTAAAACCGTTTAACAGCGGGAATGAGCTCATCGAAAAATCCATTCAATGCTTTAGCAATATTAACCGTTACCTGGGCGAGCGTCTGGAGATCATGAAGGATAATAACCTGTTTGATGTAGAGAGTCGCAAAGGTAAGGCACCCGGTGGTTACAACTATCCACTGGCCGAAACCGGTGCACCTTTCATCTTCATGAATTCGGCCAATACCTTCCGCGATCTTACTACCATGGTACATGAAGGTGGCCACGCGGTACATACCTTCCTGACTGCCGACCTGGAGCTGAATGATTTTAAACATTGCCCATCGGAAGTGGCCGAGCTGGCTTCCATGTCGATGGAATTGATTTCCATGGATAACTGGAATGTGTTTTTTGATAATGAAGAAGATTTGAAGCGCGCCAAACGCGACCAGCTGGTTGATGTATTGAAAACACTGCCATGGGTAGCCGTAGTCGATCAGTTTCAACATTGGATATACACCAATCCTAACCATACCGATGCCGAGCGTACTGAGGCCTGGATCAAAATATATGAGCCATTTGGTGCCGGCTTTGTAGATTGGAGCGAGCATCCTGATGCCGAAGCCAACCTATGGCAAAAACAGCTACATATTTTTGAAGTGCCGTTCTATTACATTGAATATGGTATGGCCCAATTGGGTGCCATAGCGGTATGGAAAAATTATAAAGAGAACCCGGAGAAAGGCTTACAGCAATATTTGGATGCGTTAAAGTTGGGCTACACCAAAACCATTAAAGAAATTTACGAAACAGCGGGTATCAAATTTGATTTCAGCGCGACTTACGTCAAAGAACTGGCCGAATTTGTAAAAGCCGAAATGGATAAGATCAACTAAAAAATACAGATCAAACAAAAGCCTCTCCTACAACAGAGAGGCTTTTTTATTTGTGGCAAATCCAAAGTGTATTGTTTTGAATACAAAAAAGTCACTCGCCAACTTATCCTGATGATGCCGGTGATGTTTGCATCTATCCTACTCTGCTACAGCATCATGCGCTTGTCATTTATACTTTAAAACCACTACCCGGTACTCACTGGCATAACTCTTGCACTACTTATTCATATCAAGTTAATTTATATCTTATTGATAATCAATAAGATAATTGTCATAAAAAATTCATTATTAACTATTATTTAAACCAACCACTCTTTTGGGAGTTAAATTAAGTATGAAAAAGATAATTTTAAGTATAACAATCATATGCTTGTTTGCAACACTAGGTTTTAGCCAGGCTTTAAAACCGGTGCAGATAGATAGCCTGGTTTCGATATCGTTACCTGCTAATTTTTTAAAGAAGGATACACTGGGTCAGCAGATCTACTCCGGCAACGGGGCTTTTGGTTATATGGTAGTTATTAAAGCTCCAAACCCGGCTAATACCAAACCACTGGATAAAGAACGTGATTTGAACCAGGTGCTTAAAAACACTGTGAATGATATTCAGAAACAATCACGTACCGGTAGTGTCATGAATTTGCGCGATACCACCGTTGGCTCTTTAAAAGCTAAAGTATTTACGCTGCGCGTTGATAACAGCAACACCACCGGCGAATCGCCGCAGTTAAGGAACTTTATCATCATATATACCCGTGAAGCTGCTTATACTATGGAGTATCTGATTCCGGAACAACGCCAGGACTTAGCTAAGGGAGAGTTAAAAGCGTTTAGTAGTTCCTTAAAAATAGCTCCTGAGTTGCAACGTCATGACCAGTATATATCCGATGCCAAAGGTATTTCATTTGGCGCCAAAATGGCCATATATGGTGGTATACCTATAATACTGATCATTGTACTAATGGTTATCCGTAGAAACAGGAGATTAGCGCTTGAAGAGGCTTAATATTAAAATTTAAATAAAAAGAAGAGGCCCGGATTTAAATCCGGGCCTCTTCTTTTTTTACTTACGAAGCGTATGTATCAAACCCTTATTCCATTTATCTGTATGGATAAAAGATTTGCTATCCAACCAACTTAACCAGATGACGGTTACAATTACTCCAACAACAGAGCCGGTCACCACATCTTCAAAAAAGTGCTGACTCAGGTACATCCTGGAATAACCTACCGCAACAGCTACCAGTAAAGCGGGTATACCCCATAGCTTATTTTTACATAAATAAGTGATTACCACCGTAGCCGAAAATATAGAAACCGTATGCCCCGAAGGAAAACTATGCGTGGCCAGTATGTATATCCCCTTCACAAAGTGGATCCGATCAAGCTGATTGGCAAAATATATCCTGGGGCGGGGCGCATCAAAAATGAATTTTAAAATTTGCGCCACTATGCTGGTAATAGCGTAGCTTGTAGCTAATAGCAGCCCTTTCCGGTAACTGAATAAACCAATAACCAGGGAAAGGATCACAGCGGTTAGGCCTTCGCCAATATCGGTTACATAAGGTGCCAGTGTATCTGCCCATGGCCTGTTTAAACCATTCACCGTGAAGTATATAGTTTCGCGGCTATAGGTTAATTTAATAATCAAACATACACACAGCACGAGCAGATATAGGATAAAAAACGGCCTTATCCGGTACAAAACATCTTTTATTCCTATCTTCATGGCGCAAAATAAGCATATACTTATTCAATGCAAAAAAATGATTATGTTTGAATTTGAGTTGGACTAATTAACTGAAATAAATGTCGAAAAGTATATTTCGTAAGAAATCTGTAGAAAAAATATTACATGATGTAGAGTGTGGATTTAGTGATAGCGAACACCCGGGGACACCATCATCACAACTCAAAAAAGAACTTAATGTAAAAGACCTTACCCTCATGGGTATAGCCGCCGTAGTTGGCGCAGGCATATTTTCAACCATCGGCGAAGCCTCTTTTCATGGCGGGCCGGCCGTTTCCATTTTATTTGTAGTTACCGCTATTACCTGTGGTTTTTCGGCCTTGTGTTATGCAGAATTTGCCTCACGTATACCAGTTGCTGGTAGTGCTTATACTTATGCTTACGCCTCCTTTGGCGAATTGATAGCCTGGATTATTGGTTGGGATCTTTTAATGGAATATGCGATTGGCAATATCGCGGTAGCCATATCCTGGAGCGAGTATTTTGTAAACCTGTTAGAAGGTTTTAACATCCACCTGCCCAAATATCTTACCATGGATTATGTGTCGGCCCTGCGGGCGCATGAACAGGTACAGGCCGCCGGCAGTCACCTGGCAGATATTGGCGACAGGGTAAAAATGGGCGCAATGGCCTGGGACACCGCTCCTGGTATAGGCAGTTTTAAACTGATAGCTAACCTGCCCGCTTTAGGCATTGTATTTATTATTACTTACCTGGTTTATGTAGGTATTCGCGAAACCAAAAAGGCAACCAATGCCATGGTTATCTTAAAAATATTAATTGTTATAGCCGTTATTGTGATCGGCTTTTTTTATGTAACCCCGGCCAACTGGCACCCTTTTATGCCTAATGGCTTTAGCGGCGTAATGAAAGGCGTATCCGGCGTTTTCTTCGCCTATATCGGTTTTGATGCCATATCAACCACAGCCGAAGAGTGTGAAAAACCACAGCGCGATCTTCCCCGCGGCATGATCTATTCGCTTATCATCTGTACCGTATTGTATATATTGATTGCCCTGGTACTTACCGGTATGGTGAGCTACAAAGAGTTGCAAGTTGGCGATCCGCTGGCATTTGTATTTGCTAAAGTAGGCCTGCATAATATCAGTTATGCCATATCTATCAGCGCGGTTATTGCTACCGCCAGTGTGCTATTGATATTTCAGCTGGGGCAACCCCGTATCTGGATGAGCATGAGCCGCGATGGTTTACTTCCAAAAGCCTTCTCCCGCATTCACCCTAAGTTTCATACACCTGCATTTGCCACAGTGGTTACCGGTTTTGTAGTAGCTATACCAGCCTTGTTTATGAACCTGACCGAGGTTACCGACCTGACCAGCATCGGTACATTGTTTGCTTTTGTGCTGGTATGCGGCGGTGTGCTATTATTACCGCGTGAAGCAGCACAAACCGGTAAATTCCATCTGCCTTATGTTAACGGCAAAATAATTGTACCTCTGATAACACTCCTTATTTTAGGGGCCTGTATTTATTTTAAACCAGCCCCACAGGTAGAGATGATGCAGTTTAAAAAGCTAAAAGACCGCTCGGCTATTATTGAAAGTATGGATGCCAATGATAATGCCACACTGATTACCAGTTTTAATACCTTATATGGCGATCAGCATATTACTCCTGCTAACGCTACAAAATACTTTAAAGATACAGAAGAGGATAAGTTTGATACTGCGTTGAGGGCAACCAATATTAGCGATGCTAAAAAGTATTACCTGGGTTTGGATGGATTCCTTTATAACTTTCCGAATTACCTGTTTTTTATACTCATCATCATTATCAGCGTTTACAGTTTCATTAAAAACTTTTCGCTGATACCGGTGCTGGGCCTCATGAGTTGCTTTTATTTAATGACGGAGCTGGGTTATACCAACTGGCTGCGCTTTTTAATATGGCTGGTGATAGGTTTGGTTATTTACTTTACCTACAGCTATAAAAACAGCGTACTGGGCAGGGAGGCGAGTTCGAAGTCTTAAGACCCATAACTTTTATGACGTGGATATGCCCTATATGTAGCCGCGAATTTGCCAATACCAATCAGGTACATTCCTGCCGCGAACGTAACCTGAGCGATTTTTTGCAGGGGAAGTCGGAATATACGGTGGATCTCTTTGATCATTTTATTACCGAATATTTGCAAATAGCGCCCATCAAAGTTTATCCTACCAAAAGTATGATCGCTATAGGTACCCGTGTAAACTTTGCCTATGTTACCCAGCTAGGTAAAAATTTTATTGATGTGGTGCTTCCCTTTCAGGAGATATATGAAGACAACTTATGCTTTACCAAAATAAAAACGGTACCGGGCACCAATGATCATAACCATTACTTCAGGATGTATTATAAAGAGGACCTGAACGACGAGGTCAGGAAATACATGAAAATGGCCTGGGAGAAGAAGTTGTGAGTCTTGAGTTCTGAAAAAAACAGATTTGCCTTTAAGTTGACATATGACTCAGAACTCAAGATTGCTTACTCCGGATACGTTTTATGTTTCTTTTTACCCAGGATCCATTGCTGTGCTTTAAAGCTCAGGTAAGCAGAGCCCGCGCCAACAATTGCACCAGCTACCACATCACTCGGATAGTGCACCCCCAGGTACATCCGCGAATAACCTACCGCACCGGCGTATAAAAATGAAGGCGCTATCACATACCACTTAGGTATAGCCAAACTTAAGGAAGTAGCTGCCGAAAAAGCAAATGCGGTATGCCCCGACGGAAAGGAAGGATCTGTAGGCCCGGGAGATTCTTTCAGTGTTATCAGATCGGGATGCGCAATAAATGGGCGAGTACGGTTAAATATCTTTTTTAACACATAAGTAGAGCCGCCGGCAACAATCAGGGATGCCCCAGCTTGTAAACCGGTGATTTTAAGATCATCGTCATGATTTACAAAACCAGCTACCAGGAAACCAACGGGTACCGCAGCATCAACATAAATAGCTTTTTTGGTAATAAATCTCCAGGTTTTATCGCCACCGCTAACAGGGCCATTAATATCTTTCAGGAGGTTAAGATCAAGCCCCTGGGCAAATAAACCGGTGGTAAAAAGTAATGCCCAAAACGTTAAATATAATTTCTTTTTCACTTACAGGATTTTATTCAAATGCTGTAAAAATGAAAAAACATTCTGTAGTAATACTGAATTAATATTGACTTAACACATTTTTTAGAAGGAGCAACGATTTTTGATTGGAGTAAGGATTATTGGAACAAAGAACAAGGACTATTTTTGCAAAGGAACAAAGACAAGTTTTTTTAAAAATCCTTGCTCTTTGCTCCCAAAGTCCTTACTCAAAAAAATATCTAATTCACCCGGTGTATCTCTATAGCTTCAGGGATCGACAGCATTAACGGAACTTTCTCTACGGTAACAAAGCTCAGGTCCAGACCAAAGCCCCGCTCTTCAGACAAACTCACCTTTTTAAGCTGTACATAAAAATCCATGATAAACCGTTCGTAGAACGACAGGCTATGTGAGCGTGACAATACCTTCTCAATCACCACAAACCTGAAATCGCCAACGATCTTATGTTTGTTCAGCGATTTATAATGACTGGTAATATCCACCTCGCCTTTTTTAACCAGATCTTCCACCACTTTGCGGAACAGCAGGTTGATCTGTTGCTCTACCCGGAAACCTAGCTTAAAGTCGATCCTGATAAGCTTATTAGGCACCAGGAACTCTACTTCGTATTCACGTTTGTAAGGTTCATCCACAACGTCAACGTGCACCAGCCAGTAAACGTCGGCGCGTTTAGGCTGTTTTTGTAATATGGAGTAAACTATTTTCGATTCAATTTCGGAGTTAAAATTGGCACTGGTTAAATACACCAGTTGCGACGCGTATTTAGGTACGGTTTCATCCGCACTTAATTCTTTCAGGATATCAAAGTAATCGTCAATACCTACAAACTTCACATAACGGTTCCTGATCTTGCGGGCAGTATGCCAGGTCCACATTACGGTAAACAGCATAAAGCCTATAGATAAGGTAAACCAGCCACCATCCAAAAACTTATGTAAGTTACCTGCCAGGAAAGTTCCCTCGATGGACACATAAACAATCAAAAACACAGTAATGATATAGTTGGGTACTTTTTTACGTTTCAGGAATTTGGATACCAGTATAGTGGTCATGAGCATGGCCACCGTGATACTTAAACCATAGGCCGCCTCCATCCTATCAGAATGACGGAATATGAGCACCACTCCTAAACAGCCTGCCCAAAGTATCCAGTTTACACTGGGCACATACAACTGGCCTTTTTGTTCCGATGGGTAATTGATACGCACCTTAGGCCATAGGTTAAGTCTTACAGCCTCGGCTATCAGCGTGAACGAACCTGATATCAGGGCCTGGCTGGCAATAATAGCGGCCACAGTGGCTATACCGATACCATACAGCAGAAACCAACCCGGCATTATCTTATAAAACGGATTATTAATATTAAGATCCATCGCGGTGCCATTACGCTGCAATAGCCAAACGGCCTGCCCCAGATAATTTAATATCAAACAAGTTTTAACATATATCCAGCTGATACGGATGTTGGCTTTACCGCAGTGCCCCAGATCGGAGTATAAAGCCTCTGCTCCAGTGGTACATAAAAATACCGCACCTAATACAATAAACGCGTTACCGCTGGTGCTGGAGCTTAATAATTTATAGGCATAATACGGGTTTAAAGCCCTTATTACAATAGGATCATGGATGATATAACTTATCCCCAATACGCCCATCATGGTAAACCAAATAAACATGATAGGGCCAAAAGCCTTACCTACCAATGATGTACCGAACTGTTGTATTACAAAAAGCACGGTGATGATGGCCATTACAATTTCAACCGTTGGCAAACGGGGGTAATAGGTTTGCAAACCCTCAATGGCCGATGATATGGTAATAGGCGGCGTAATGATACCGTCGGCAAGCAGCGCGCAGCCACCAACAACAGCAGGCACAATAAGCCATTTGGCTTTACGGCGAACCAGCGAAAAGAGTGAGAAAATGCCACCTTCGCCTTTGTTATCGGCACGCAGCGTAATCACCACATATTTCAATGTAGTTTGCAGGGTAAGTGTCCAGAAGATGAGGGATACACCACCAAGTACTAATGTTTCGGAAATTTGTTGCTGACCAACTATAGCCTTAAATACGTATAATGGAGAGGTACCAATATCACCGTAAATTATTCCTAAACTGATGAGCAGGCCTGCGGCCGTCAGTTTTTGCAGATCTTTATGGTTCGACACTATTATATTTTAAAGCTGCAAAAATATTAATTTTTTCGGTTAAACTTAAATAAACATTAAACGTATAAATGAAAGACGAGTCTAAACTATAAAATGGACACATTTTGTTAAAATTTGTTAAAATGTTTTACAAAAGCATCATTTTTTTAATTGATGAAGGCTTTATTTATACTTTTGTAGGCGAAGACTTAATATGAGGCGAAAAATAACTTATACCTTTATTTACACCTATACTTGGTTCGTACTAATTGCGATGGCAGTTTTTATGAACTTTGCCTTTGTCTCCGATGCCAAGCCTACTCATACCAAAAACGATACTACTTATCTGCGTGTTTCAAAAGGTAAAGGCTCTAAACCCTCTTATTTAAAAAATGGCCTGCACCTGGTATTGCCGCCATTAAAACCAGCCGTAACCTCAAGCGTAAAGGTTAGCGTATCGCACCCGGATGATAAATTATTGAATGATGTGCAGGTATACCCTAACCCGGTTACCGATCAGATCAATTTAAAATATACCATATCCCGTAATAGCAACATCACTATTAAAATAATGGATGTGTTGGGTAATGATATTACCACCATGTTTTCGTCAAGGGTTGATTCCGGTGATCATAACATTAACTATCCTATAGCCAACAAACTTACCCGCGGCTTTTACTTTGTACGCGTTGTAGCCGGCACCGAATCGGTTATCAAACGGATCTCAGTACTGTAATCCCTATAATTCATCTTTTATTTTGTCATCCTGAGGAACGAAGGATCTAATATTTAACTATTCAGGTCGTATAATAGATGCTTCACTCCGTTCAGCATGACAAACCTTTTAACACCCCTCTTTGCGGCGAAGCCGAAGAGAGGGTGGTCGAGCGAAGTGATGACCGGGTGAGTCTAATCTTCAGCGTTAAAAACATTCATTTACTCAAATCCCCATACCACATACCACGCTATTTTTTTAGCTTTGGCGTTTAAGCTTTACTTATGAAGATAATTGCCATTGGCCGTAACTATGCCGAACACGCCAAAGAATTAAATAACCCTGTACCCACCGTCCCGGTTATTTTCATGAAGCCCGAAACGGCTATCATTAAGGATAACAAACCTTTTTATCATCCCGATTTTTCTGACGATGTACATCACGAGATCGAGATCGTTTTAAAAATAAGCAAGGAAGGCAAGCACATCAACGAGAAATTCGCGGCAGGCTATTATGAAGAAATTGCCCTGGGTATTGATTTTACCGCCCGCGATATACAGAGTAAGCATAAAGAAAAGGGCCTGCCCTGGGAACTGGCCAAAGCATTCGACGGCTCGGCACCTATCAGTACTTTTGTGCCTAAAAATAAATTCGCCCAGATCTATGATCTGAATTTTAAACTGGATGTAAATGGCGAAATCCGGCAACAGGGCAATACCCGCGATCTGCTGTTTCCGTTCGAAAACATTATTGCCTTTGTTTCACAATACATCACCCTCAAAAAGGGCGACCTTATATTTACCGGTACCCCTCCGGGTGTATCAAAAGTAAAAGTTGGCGACAGACTGGAAGGATATTTAGAAAACGAAAAATTGCTTGACTTTTACGTGAAATAAAAGATGATTAAAAAACAGCTGATTACCGCCGCGCTATGTCTTGTTTTTAATTTGGGCATACAGGCACAAACACCTATACAAAGCAGGCAATACCCGCAAAACTATTTTCGCTACCCGCTTGATCTGCCACCAACAACGGCCGGTTCATTTGGCGAACTCAGACCGTCCCACTTTCATTCGGGGCTCGATTTTAAAACCAATCAGCGCACCGGCTACCCCGTACATGCCGCGGCCGATGGTTATGTGTCACGAGTAAGGGTACAATTTGGTGGTTTTGGTCGCGCGGTTTATATTACCCATCCTAATGGCTATACCACCGTTTATGGTCACCTCGAAGCTTTTTCGCCGGCTATAGCTGCACTGGTAAAAGCTTATCAATATGAGCACCAAACCTACGAGGCCGATTTTAACCTTGATGCTAAAAAGGTACCGCTTCAAAAAGGCGAGGTGTTTGCCCAATCTGGCAATGCAGGCGCATCGGCCGGACCGCATGTGCACTTCGAAATCAGGGATACCCAAACGGAGGAAACCATTAATCCGCAGCTGTTTGGCTTAACTATTCCAGACCGGGTTCCGCCATCCATCACTTCTATCGGTATCTACCACCTCAATGGCAGTCCTTTCAGCGAAAAAACACCCAAAGAGTTTCTGGCAGTAACCGGCGCTACAGGTACAGGCAGCTATCGTTTGTTGAAACCACAGGTATTGCACCTGAGCGGCTATGTAGGTTTTGGTATCAATACTACGGATATGAACAGCGCGTCGGCCAATCATAACGGTATTTATTCGCTGGAGTTAAAGCTCGACGGTCAAACGGTATACACTTTTACCGTAGAACGTTTTGCCTTTGATCAAACCCATGCCATCAATGCTTATATTGATTATCCCGCGTTTGAATCATCGCGCCGCTGGATGCAAAAATGCTTTATATTACTAGGCAGCCACATATCCCTTTACCCGCAATCCATCAACCGGGGTATCATCACTTTTGATGACAACGCCCTGCATGATGTGGAGTATGTTGTAAAAGATGTGGCAGGCAACGTATCTACCTTAAAGCTAAAAGTACAGTCCGAAAAATTCACGCCGCCCGCTTATAAAATAGCCGGTACACTATTCCACTTTGATAAAAAGAGTGAGTTCAGTACCGATAAGGTAAAAGTGAGCATTATGCCAGGCAATTTATATGACGATCTGGATTTTATATATTCCGTATCACCAAAACCGGCTTCCGGCTTTTCGCAGGTACACCATATCCATAATCGCCTCACACCTATTCATGATAGCTATGATCTTTGGATAAAACCCGATGCCGACCTGGGTAAATATGCCGATAAAGCGGTTATTGTGAGCACAGCCGGTGGCTGCCAGGGTGGTTACTTTCAGGATGGCTACGTAAAATCAAAAGTGACCGCTTTTGGCGATTATTTTATCCGGATAGATACCATTCCACCGGTTATACACCCGCTTAACATCATCAATGGCAAAAACATGGCTGCTGCTAAAAGTATTAACTTCCGGATGAGCGATAATTTGTCGGGCATTAAAAGCTATAGTGGCACTATCGACAATAAATGGGTTTTAATGGAGTGGGATTATAAAAGTAAAATACTAAGTTATACCTTTAGCGGCGAAATTGCTCCCGGTAAGCACGTATTTAAGCTTACAGTTGGCGACAATAAGAATAATTTTTCGGAATTTACAGCCGATTTTTACAGGTAGGGTCGGGATCGTGGTTCGGGGAGCGGGGTTTGTGTTTTGAAAACAACCTACCCCCTCGAACCTCGCTCCCCGACCCTCGCAACAAAAACAAAACCTATGGCAACATTAAAAGAAGGCGATAAAGCCCCTGATTTTACGGCAAAGGACCAGAATGGTAAAACCATTTCGCTTGCCGATTACAAAGGAAAAAATGTGATCCTTTATTTTTATCCAAAAGATGATACCCCCGGTTGTACTGCCGAGTCATGCAACTTTAGGGATAACTATCAACTTTTATCAAAAATTGGCTTTGAAGTGATTGGTGTAAGCACCGACGATGAAAAATCACACAAAAAATTCGAAACCAAATATAGTCTTCCTTTTACCCTGATAGCCGATAACGAAAAACAAATTGTAGAAGCTTACGGTGTTTGGGTAGAGAAAAACATGTACGGCAAACAATACATGGGTACCGCGCGCACTACTTTCCTTATCAGTGCAGATGGTATCATCAGCAAAATAATTCATAAGGTTGATACGCAAAACGCTTCACAGCAAATACTCGACCTCATATCATAAACTTTAAAACCCTATCAAAGCTATTTTTAGCACCCGAACTTTATTAATGAAACCTACTATTCAAGAATTAGAAAAAACCGCGTCGCAAATCCGCCGCGACATTGTACGTATGGTACACGCCTGTCAATCGGGTCATCCGGGTGGCTCATTGGGCTGTACAGATTATTTTACCGCCCTTTACTTTTCGGTAATGAACCACGATCCGAAGTTTAACATGGATGCCGTTGGCGAGGATATTTTCTTTTTATCAAACGGGCACATTTCGCCTGTATTTTACAGTACGCTGGCTCACGCCGGTTATTTTGAAAAGGCTGAACTGGCTACCTTCCGCAAGCTGAACACCCGTTTGCAGGGGCACCCTACCACGCATGAGCATTTACCGGGCGTGCGTATCGCTTCGGGCTCACTAGGTCAGGGTTTATCGGTAGCCATTGGCGCTGCACTTACTAAAAAGCTGAATGGTGATAAATCATTAGTGTTTACCTTGCATGGTGATGGTGAATTACAGGAAGGACAAATATGGGAAGCCGCCATGTTTGCACCGCACAATAAGGTGGATAACCTGATATCGACCATCGATGTAAACGGACAGCAGATTGACGGACCTACCAACCTGGTACTGTCATTAGGCGATCTGCATGCCAAATGGGAAGCCTTTGGCTGGGATGTACTGGAAATGAAAGGCAACGATATGGCCGATGTGGTAAAAACACTGGAACTGGCCAAAAGCCGTACTGGTCAGGGTAAACCGATCATGATACTGATGCATACCGAAATGGGCTACGGGGTTGATTTTATGGTGGGCAGCCACAAATGGCATGGTGTAGCACCAAACGACGAGCAGCTGCAACTGGCCCTCGGTCAACTGGAAGAAACACTGGGCGATTATTAGGCGCCCTCTTAGAAGCAAGAGACAAGAATCAAGACAAAAGAATTTATCACATAGAATATTTCCTAAAAGCCCTCTCCATCAGGCGAGGGTTGGGTGAGGCTCATGAAAAAATACACTTACACAGATAAAAAAGATACCCGCTCGGGCTTTGGCGCCGGGCTGCTGGAAGCCGGCAGAAAAAACGACCAGGTAGTGGCCCTTTGCGCTGACCTGATCGGATCATTAAAAATGAATGATTTTATTAAAGAATTTCCTGAACGTTTTGTACAGGTTGGCATTGCCGAAGCTAACATGATGGGCATTGCCGCCGGTATGACCATTGGCGGTAAAATTCCGTTCACAGGCACTTTCGCTAACTTTTCAACCGGCAGAGTTTATGACCAGATTCGCCAGTCGATAGCTTACTCCAACAAAAACGTAAAAATTTGCGCCTCACACGCCGGTTTAACACTGGGCGAAGATGGCGCTACCCACCAGATCCTGGAAGATATCGGTCTGATGAAAATGCTGCCTGGTATGACGGTGATCAACACCTGCGATTATAACCAAACCAAAGCCGCTACCCTGGCTATTGCCGAGCATGACGGCCCGGTTTACCTGCGTTTTGGTCGCCCGGTGGTACCTATTTTTACCGATCCGGACCAAAAATTTGAGATTGGCAAGGCCTGGATGGTGAATGAAGGCGCAGATGTAAGTATATTTGCCACCGGTCACCTAGTGTGGCAAGCCATATTAGCCGGCGAAATACTGGCTGAGGAAGGTATTGATGCCGAGATCATTAACATACATACCATAAAACCTTTGGATGCAGAAGCCGTATTAAAGTCGGTAGCCAAAACAGGTTGTGTGGTTACTGCCGAAGAACATAATCGCCTGGGTGGTTTGGGCGACAGCATTGCACAGGTGCTGGCAACACATAACCCAACACCACAGGAGTATGTAGCCGTTAATGACAGCTTTGGCGAAAGCGGTACACCAGAGCAACTGATGACCAAGTATGGCCTTGATGCAGAGCATATTGTATTGGCGGCAAAAAAGGTAATGAAAAGAAAACAAAATGCAGTAATTAGCATTTAACTATAAAAATTAAAAAATGTCGTTGCAGGTTGAAGATTCAGAGATTTTAAGTAAGTTCCAGGACGAAAAAACACGTAACGAAGCGTTTAACCTGTTATTGAAAAAATACCAGCAAAAAATTTACTGGCACATACGCCGCATGGTTGTTGACCATGACGATGCGGATGATCTGGTGCAGGATGTTTTTATTAAGGTTTGGAAAAACCTGCTGGGTTTTAGAAACGACGCGCAACTATATACCTGGATGTATAGGATAGCATCCAACGAGTGTATTACTTTTTTGAACAAGAAAAAACAAAAAAATAATATACCGTTGGATGATGTAGCCTATGAATTGGCTGATTCACTGGCCGATTCAACCTATTTTAATGGCGATCAGGCACAGCGCAAATTGCAGGAAGCATTGTTAACCCTGCCCGAAAAACAACGTCTGGTTTTCAACATGAAGTATTATGATGATATGAAATATGAAGAAATATCGGATGTTTTGGGCACAAGTGTAGGCGCCTTAAAGGCATCTTTTCACCTGGCTGTCAAGAAGATAGAGGCGTTTTTATTGTCGAGAGATTAAATTCAAAATTAATACAGAATTACGTTAAACCTTTTAGCAATAAATTCATCTATAGTACTGTATGAAAAGCGATATGGACAATAGGGAGTGGCTGGATGATTATGAATCACTGAAACGGATTGATGCCAAGAATCCGTTCCTGGTTCCGACTGGCTATTTCGATGAATTAGCGCAGCATATAACATCACGCATAAGGCTGGAAGAGTTGAAAAACTCATCCACAGGATTTTCCGTGCCTGAAAACTACTTTGATCAATTAAGCAGTAACATACAAAGCCGCATACGTGTTGAGGACGCTGTGAACATACAGGACTCCGGTTTTACCGTACCTGAGAATTATTTTGATGAACTTGGCAGCAATATTCAAAGCAGGATAACTATTGAGGAGGCATTAAACCCGGAGCACCAGGGTTTTAGTGTACCCGAAAATTATTTTGACGAACTGAGCAGTAATATCCAAAGCAGGATAGCTATTGAACAGCATATCAACAGCGAAGCGGAGAGCTTTACTGTGCCCGAAAATTACTTCGAAACACTGAGCAGTAATATTCAAAGCAGGATAACTGTTGAACAGCATATCAACAGTGAAACCGAAAGTTTTGCCGTTCCTGAGAATTATTTTGAGCAATTGACTCAGAATATTTTAAATAAAACCGTTAACGAGGATGAGGTAGTTATTGCCAAAAACTTTACCTTGCCCGTGGCAGCTAAAAAGAAAGGTATTGTACGCAGGATGTTCGCGTCACCAACATTCAGGTATGCAACCGCAGCCTGCTTTGCCCTGATACTGGGTATTGGTGTGGTGATCAGAAATGGCGATTCACCTGTAAAACACAATCATTCTTTTTTACATGAACAACTATCAACAGTGCCGGTTGATGAAATTAAGAGTTACCTGCAATTACACGCAGATGCAAGCGATACCCGTACCCTGATGGATGGAGGACAGCAAATTAACAGTGCAAATTTGGATGAAGACCTGTCAGACTATTTGGATACAACTAATTAACGATACTTTTTAATGCGTATATTGATCAGGCATATTTTTATTTTATTTTTTATAATAGCAGCGGGTTCCCAATCCTTTGCACAGGTAAATAACAACCTGGTGCAAAGGCAAAAAATAACCCCTGCTCCTTTGCGTGATAAAAAAGGCGTTGGCAAAAGACTGGAAGCCGCCCGCGACAGGTTCATCACCAAACAGCTCAGCCTTACGGATGAAGAATCGACCAAATTTTGGCCGATATATCGTCAATATCAACAAGAACTTACTGCCGTTAATGTACTCAAGCGTTTAAACAACTCCAGCGCCGCAGCCAATGGCACCGAACAAATAGACAAAGAAATTTATTACGAAAGTCAGCTGGTAGCTATACGTAAGCGTTATAAAGACGCATTTCTGAAAATACTCCCCCCCGAAAAAGTAAGTGAGCTTTACAAAAGCGAACGCGAGTTCCGTGATGAACTCATCAAACAACTCAGCGAACGCAGCGAAAGAGCAGGAAATTAATTATTGAATTATTGATTTAGTGAATTAGTGATTGATTTTATCCGCGCGTCATTGGTTGTTTGACCTCTATTTAATCCCTTTTCATAACAACATTCATCTTATCTTTGCCCAACTTACTAATTCACTAAATCAATAATTCAATAATTGCCCACTCATGCCTACTCTTCGCCAACTCTTTTTAGCCAATAATGCGCAAACCACCAATTTTCCGCTATTACTGGAGTTTGAGCGGGCCGAAGGTGTGTACATGTATGATACCGCAGGCAAAGCCCATACCGACCTCATATCGGGCATCGGTGTCAGCAGCCTGGGTCATGGCAATCCTAAAGTTATAGCGGCCATCAAACACCAGGTTGATCAATACATGCACCTGATGGTTTATGGCGAATATGTACAAACCCCGCAAGTGCGTTTTGCCGAAAAATTAGTATCTCTGCTGCCTCAAAATCTACAGTCGGTATACTTTACCAACTCTGGCGCCGAAGCCGTTGAGGGAGCTTTAAAATTAGCCAAACGCTATACCGGTCGTCAGCAGATCATCGCTTGTCACAACTCTTATCATGGTAGTACCCAGGGTGCGCTAAGCGTAATGGGCAACGAGGAGTTTAAACAGGCTTACCGCCCCTTACTACCCGGAGTGAGCTTTATCCGATTTAATGAGATAGATGATCTGCAATTGATCACCCATCAAACCGCCTGCGTCATTATCGAAACCGTACAGGGCGAAGCCGGTATCCGCGTACCGGATGCCACTTACATGCAGGCCCTGCGCAAGCGCTGTGATGAAACCGGCACATTACTGATACTGGATGAGATCCAGGCCGCTTTTGGTCGCACAGGTAAGCTTTTCGCTTTTGAACATTTTGGCATTGTACCCGATATCTTACTGCTGGCCAAAGCGCTGGGCGGCGGCATGCCTGTAGGCGCTTTCATCTCCTCTAATACTATTATGGGTGCACTCAAGGAAAATCCCATCCTGGGCCATATTACCACCTTTGGCGGGCACCCTGTATGCTGTGCCGCAGGATTGGCCGCATTTGAAGTCTTACTGGAGGAAAACCTGGTATCCGGAGTAGCCGAAAAAGAAGCCTTGTTCCGCAGGCTGCTGGTTCATCCTGCTATTAAACAAATACGTGGCAAAGGACTAATGCTGGCCGTTGAACTGGACAGTTTTGACCTGAATAAAAAAATAATTGACCGCTGCATTGAGCACGGTATTATCATCGACTGGTTCCTCCATTGCAGCAACTCCATGCGAATAGCCCCTCCGCTTATTATTACACCCGCCCAAATTGAACATGCCTGTGGAGTGATATTGGAGGCTATTGAGTATTATTCGGCAGGTTAGCATATATTGACGAATTCTTCACCTTTATGTCATTGCGAGCGCAGCGTGGCAATCTCGTAGCTATTCTTACCGATGAGAACGCGAGGAGATTGCCACGCTGCGCTCGCAATGACATATTCTTGAATTTATTATACTTCTCCCACAGTAACTTTCAAGTTACTTTATTGAATAATATATTAAAATTTTTATTTTGAATTAAATTGGTATGGTTTGTGCATTTATGGCATAGACGGTATAAAAAGCTCTGAAAATGATACTTTTCTATCAAAACAGATCAGCTCTGCTCTTTTTTATAGTCACAGTTTAAACAATTAATTAAAAGGAATTGTTTAAATAATAACCATACGTTCTTAACATCTATACCCAATATGAAAATAGCATATATATCAACCTACCCTCCCCGCGAATGTGGTTTGGCCACCTTCAACCAAAATTTGATGCGCGCTATTAATGCCAATTTCCCCGAAAGGCAATCGCTGGCACACGGTGGTTTCGTGGTCGCGCTGAACGATTCGGAGAACCTGCAGCATTACGAATACCCGGAGGAGGTGAAATATGTTATTCGCCAGGACCACCAGAAAGATTATATCCGCGCAGCCAACTATATCAACACCAGCAATGCCGATGTGTGTATCATGGAGCATGAATTTGGCATATACGGCGGCGAAAGCGGCATCTATATTTTACCACTCATCAACCGGCTCGAAAAACCGCTGATTTCAATACTACACACCATACTGAAAGATCCCAGCTATGTACAGCGTATCATCATTCGCGAAATAGCTGAGCAATCGTCAAAGATCATTGTGATGAGCCAACGGGCAGTTGAATTTTTAACCACCATCTATGATATCCCTGCCGAAAAAATCCAGATCATTGAACATGGCGTTCCGGATGTGGAAGCGATGGTAAATAACCCAGTTAAAAACCTATCATCATTTAAAAACCGCCGGGTATTGTTAACCTTCGGTTTGCTGAGCCGTAACAAAGGCCTGGAGACCGTGGTAAAGGCCCTGCCCCGTATTGTGGCCAAACATCCTGATGTAACTTATGTAATATTGGGCAACACTCATCCGGGCGTGATCAAAAGTTCGGGCGAAGAATACCGCGATCATCTCAAAACTCTGGCCACCCAATTGGGTGTATCGGCCAATCTGGCTTTCATCAACAAATTTGTTTCGGAAGAGGAACTGGTGAATTACCTCACCGCCTGCGAAATTTATGTTACACCTTATCTGAACGAGGCACAAATCACCAGCGGTACGCTCTCCTACGCCGTTGGTGCAGGTGCCGCTGTGGTATCAACCCCCTACTGGCATGCTACCGAGCTGCTGGCCGATAAACGCGGCCGACTGTTTGATTTCAAAAACGCCGATGCATTGGCCGATACTGTTATCGAGCTGCTTGACCAGGATCGTATATTAAAAGAATTAAAAGAGAACGCTTACCAATATGGCCTGCATTTACGCTGGCCGGTTGTGGGCGCCGAATTTATAAAAGTAGCCCAGGAAGCCAGTGTACGGTTTGATTTTAGCGATAAGATACTCAAAAACAGCATTGTTGATCCAGAGATATTACCTAAATTCAGTCTCACACACGTATTGCGCTTAACCGATGATACCGGGATTGTACAACATGCCAAATACGGCATACCCAATTTAAAAGAGGGTTATTGTTTAGATGATAATGCCCGTGCCCTTATTATGGCGCTGATGGCTTATCAGCGCAGTAAAAGCCGCGAAGCATTTGAGCTGCTGCCCATCTACCTCAGCTATATTCATTACATGCAAACGGATGATGGTAATTTCCGTAATTTCCTGAGCTTTGATCGCCGGTATCTGGACGAGGTAGGCTCTGAAGATTCATTCGGTCGTACCATCTGGGCGCTGGGCCACCTCATTGGCTGCGCGGCCAGTAACTCTTACCGGGAGTTTGCCCTGGAGATATTTCATAAATCGGTACCGCATTTTGAAAAGCTGGAACATTTAAGAGGCATGGCCAATACCATTATCGGTATCAGTTCATACCTGCAGGTTTATCCAACCGATGAGGGCATGGTAAACATACTGAACCAGCTCACCCAACCGCTCATTGATGCTTATGAAAATACTCAATCAGCCGATTGGCAATGGTTCGAGGAAAAAATGACCTATGATAACGCCATACTGCCGCTGGCCCTGCTGCACTCCTGCGAAATTACCGGCAACGAGGATGCCAAACGGATAGCCCTGGCTACAATGGCCTTCCTGGACAAGCTCACGCTATCTAACGGTTATCTGAGTCCGGTAGGTAACGATGGCTGGTATTATCGCGGCGGTAGTTTTCCGACGTTTGATCAGCAGGCTATTGAAACCATGGCTATGGTGCTGATGCATTTCCAGGCCTACCAGATATTCCGGGTGCCCCAATATGTCGAAAAAATGTTCCTGAGTTATAAATGGTTCCTGGGCGAAAACACGCTGCGTGCGCCATTGTATGATCATGAAACCAAAGGCTGCTGTGATGGCCTGCTGCCCACCGGCATCAACCGTAACCAGGGAGCCGAAAGTACGCTGGCCTATCTCATATCGCACTTAACGGTACTGAAAGCCTTCGAACTCGAATACGAATACAACAAGTATGGTAATCAGAAAATGGAGATCTGTTAGTGAGAGGTAAATGGTGAGCAGTGAGTTATTGGGATTTATCCCTTTTTTTAATCGCTCCTATTCACTATTCCCATTCACTAATTCAATAACTCACTAATTCACTAATTAAAATGAAGGTTGCCGTATTAGCGCCTGTTGCCTGGCGTACACCGCCCAGGCATTATGGGCCGTGGGAACAGATAGCATCAAACATTGCCGAAGGTTTGGTAAAACTGGGCATTGAAGTTACCCTTTTTGCTACCGGCGATTCGATAACCGCTGGCAAACTGGAATCGGTTTGTGCCATGGGTTACGAAGAAGACCGCAGCCAGGATGCCAAAGTGCTGGAATGCCTGCACATCAGCAACCTGATGGAACAGGCCGCACGCTTTGACATCATCCATAATAATTTTGATTTTTTGCCCCTTACCTATTCGGGGCTGATCAAAACCCCCATTATTACTACCATACATGGTTTCTCCTCATCCCGCATTATCCCCGTGTATAAAAAATATAACCGCAGAGGCCATTATGTGAGTATCAGCAATGCCGACCGTAGTACGGAGTTGGAATACCTGGCCACGGTTTATAATGGCCTGGATACCGTCGATTTTGAATTTTACGAAAAGCCGGATGAGTACCTGCTTTATTTCGGCCGTATCCATCCGGATAAAGGCACAGCCGAAGCCATTACCATTGCCCAAAAAAGTAAGCGCAAGTTACTGATAGCAGGCATCATTCAGGATGAAAATTATTACCGCGAAAAAGTAGAGCCATTTTTATCCAGCGAAATAGAGTACATCGGCCATGCCGGACCAGAAAAGCGGAAACAATTGTTGGGCAACGCTTATGCCCTGCTGCACCCCATCAGCTTTAACGAACCTTTTGGTATGAGTGTAGCCGAGGCCATGCTCTGCGGTACTCCGGTGATCGCCTTTAACCGCGGATCGATGCCGGAACTGATCAGGGATACCGAAACCGGTTTTTTGGTGGATACCATTGATGAAGCCGTAGATGCAGTAAAGCAGATCCATACTATTGACCGGGTGGCTTGTCATACCTGGGCAGCTTCACGGTTTTCGAAAGATAAAATGGTAGCCGATTATCTGGGATTGTATAAACGAATATTGGCCCCCTAACCCCCTAAAGGGGGAATCGATGCTTTTAGATGCTTATGAAAGCTCAATAGTGCCAATAATCCCTCCAATGGCTTTTTTTAATACCATATTATTCATGGCTGGGTCTATATCTTTATAATAGCGATTTAACGCGACCAATCCGTGTACAAAAGACATGCAAATGAGATAATTACACCAAAAAATCTCCTCTGTAAATGTATTTCCTTTTACTACAGGTCGCATTTCCTCACGGAACACATTGATAAATGTGGATAGTGCAGGAAATGCTTTTCCAACATCCTCAACACTGGTACCCACCGTATACATTAACTGGTAAAGTTCATTTTCGTTAGTGGCAAAATACAGAACGGCTCTCAGTATGGTCTCCATTCTTTCTTTTGGATCGGTTACAGATACCAGGCGTTGTTGTATACAATTGATCAGCATGGTAAAACCCCGTTTGGACAGTTCAATCAAAACGGCTTCTTTGTTCAGGAAATAAGAATATACAATAGTAGGGCTGTATTCAATAGTATCGGCAATTTTCCTGATGCTTACGGCCTGGCAGCCTTCATTTTTAACAATGCCCATTGCTGCATCCAAAATAAGCTGATGGACTTCTGCTTTTAAACGTTCTACGCGTTCTTTGCTACCCATATGTTTTAGTAATTGGTGAAGGTAAAGTTAATATTTTTTGAACTCTTCCCTCACCCCGTACCATCGAAAGCGCCTTGCTTGTTACATCAGCGTGCTATAGCTTAAACCTTGGCTTGTAATTCTTTTACCAGGATCATCACCAATGCCAATACCAGCAACAATACACTTGACCATATAATTTGATGGATACCAAATTTCACTATCCAATATCCTCCAACACATGTACCTATTGTTACAGCAATGTTTCCGCAGGAAGTGAAAATGCTATTGATAAATTCTGGAGCCTCTGGAGCCGAAGAGGTAACCGTAATATTGCTGATCAAAAAACCGCCAGTATGTATCAACCCCCAAACGGCTACTATCAAGGCAATCGGTAATAATTGGGCGCCTAAAAAATAAAGCAGTATATGTGCGGCAGCCAAAGCAGGTATAAACAGCAATGTGGTAACCGTTCTGTTTTTACTCAAAAGTTTGCCCGCCAAATAATTGCCCAAAACACCTGCTATCCCAAAAACAAAGAGCAGTATACTGATCTGCTTGCCATTCATGTGATTTACTTTGCCTAAATAATCGGCCATATATCCATAAGTAGCATACATGGCAGCTATCATAAAACAAGCCAGCAGTAAATTCAGCCATAATATTTTCTTTTTCAAAATACCGGCATGAGATACGGTGTCTTTTTTAACCGGGATCGGGATATCAGGTAAAAAGAGCAGCAAGCCAGCCAAGGAAACAAGGTTTATAAAACCATAGAGCATAAATGATGCTTTCCAGTTAAATACATCGGCCATTAGGGTAGCCGTTGGTACGCCTATGATGCTGGCAATGGTAAAGCCACCAAATACAACGCCGACAGCTTTGGGTGCTTCCTTTTCGGCCACTATATTGGCTGCGGTTGATAAAGCGATAGACCAGTAAACCGGATGAAAAAAGCCAGGGAGTATCCGTGCCGCCAACAGAAAGCCAAAATTTGGCATCACGATGGATAACAGGTTAGACAAGGTAAATACGCCCAAAACAAAAGCCAGTAAGTTTTTCCTGTTGAAGGCCGATAAAAATAGCATCATAAACGGACCAGAAACAGCAACAGCCAATGCAAAGCCGCTTAACAACCACCCTGCTTGCTGGATACTTACATGAAATGCTGATGCCAGTTGCGGCAAAATACCAATAACACCAAACTCCGTAGTTCCGATGCCAAAAATGCCTACTGCCAAAATATAAAGGGTTCTTTTTTGCATAAAAGTTTTTTAATTTTTATGCAAATCTGCGGCAAACACATCTCCGATACCATATACTTACCTTGAAGTAGCATACTATCAATTTGGAAAGTATAGGATAGTTATTAATGATAGCTGTATCACCTATTTGAACTTATATCAAAAATGTTTGATATTAGGCTAGCCATAAATAAGCCCTACAAATGAAATCATCTTTACTTAAAAGCGCGATAGGCGCCTTGCTGGTATTTGGACAAATATCTATAGCCAAAGCCCAGAAACAGCCACAATCGCACCCCAACATTATTGTATTCCTGGTTGATGATATGGGTTGGCAGGATACCTCTTTACCTTTCTGGTCGAAGGCAACCGCTTTAAATAAACGCTATCATACGCCCAACATGGAGCGATTAGCCCGCGAAGGGATGAAGTTTACCAATGCCTATGCGGCGCCTGTTTGTACCCCCTCCAGAACAAGTATGCTTAGCGGCATGAACGTGGCACATCATGGCATTACCAACTGGACATCGCCGCAACGTAATGAGCCAACCGATGCCAAAGACGATCAGTTTTTACCCGCCGAATGGAATTACAATGGTTTAAGTCCGCAGCCGGGAATAGCACACACCTTGTATGCAACACCATTTCCGGAGTTACTTAAAGCCGCCGGGTACTATACCATTCATGTGGGTAAGGCACATTGGGCATCGGCCGGAACGCCCGGGGCTAATCCATATAACATGGGTTTTATGATCAATATTTCGGGCCATGCGGCCGGGCACCCGCAAAGCTATCTGGGTACCGAGAATTATGGAAATATGCCCGGTAAAGCCACACCGCAGGCCGTGCCCGATCTGGAAGAATATTTTGGAACAGAAACTTTTTTAACGGAAGCACTTACCAAAGAAGCCCTAAAAGCACTGGATGAACCTATCCGGAACAAGCAACCGTTTTATTTAAATATGGCTCATTATGCCGTTCATGCTCCGCTGATGGCCGATAAGCGCTTCTATCAAAAATACCTGGATGCCGGTTTGGATATACAGGAAGCCAAATATGCCACCATGATTGAAGGTATGGATAAAAGCCTGGGCGATATCATGGATTATCTGAAAACCCGGCACGCAGATGGCAATACCATTATTATATTTATGAGCGACAATGGCGGTTTAAGCCTGGCACCACCAAGGGGCGGACCAGCACATACTCAAAACGCCCCACTCAAAGCCGGGAAAGGTTCTGTAAATGAAGGCGGCATCCGCGAGCCCATGATGGTAAAATGGCCGGGAATAACCAAACCAGCATCCATAGCAAACCAGTATGTAATTATTGAGGATTTTTTTCCAACCATATTGGAAATGGCCGGCGTAAAAAACTATCGGACCATCCAGAAAATAGACGGAAAAAGTTTTGTACCAGTTTTAAAGAATGCAGCGTATACCGATAATCAGCGTTCTTTATTTTGGCACTACCCTAATAAATGGATCCCCGAAGATGGCCCCGGCATTAACTATTGCAGCGCCATACGCCAGGGCGACTGGAAACTGATTTACCACATGCGCGACAGCAGCATGCAGCTTTATAATTTAAAAAACGACATTTCGGAAAAAGAGGACCTGTCCGGAAAGAACCCTGCTAAAACAACCCAGCTGCTAAAACAGTTAAGAGATCAGTTAAAAAACTGGAACGCCCCAATGCCCGTTGACAAAAAAACCGGAAAGCCGATAGGGATAGCTAATGGGTTTTGATGTTAATAGCCATATATGTCAAAAGAAAAATTAAATATAGTTGCCCAATTTAAGCTGGAGTGTAAGTTCCGTATTACGGGCAGAGGCATGGTGCTTGCCGGACAGATTATTTCCGGCAGTATCTCCACAGATAATTTGGTATGTATTAAAGATGGTGATGAGCTCATAACAGCCAAAATACAAAGTGTAGAAATCGGGGATCGTAATACGCCATACACCCATTTTATTGGCTTACTCATGGGATTGAAAAATGATCATTTAGAGCCCCTGTTTGAGAAAGTAATTGGAGAAACTTTGCCAATAATTTAGTATATTTACAATACACAAACAGCCCGGTTTTCCCGATACAAAAGGAAAAACCGGGCTGTTTAGTTAAGAGAAAAAAGGTTCAAAAATCGACCGTTTTTTGTATAGTTATTTGACAATCAAATATTTAATACTTTTTAAAGTTTAAAAAACAGCTCAAAACCAAGTTTAAATTTGTTAAAAAGTGTTAAAATGAGGTTTTTCTGAGCATTTTTTGAATGATTTTCATCCAATTTTGACCCGAAAAGTGTTAAAATTCAAGGTTTAAAAAGTTTTTTATCGTCCCTGAATTAGGTCTTCTGCTTCTTAGTTTTTGCTTTGTGTTCCGCCGCATCCTCTTTTAATTTTTTGAGCAGCTCGTCCAGGCAAACCTCGGCAAAGGCCGTTGATGAGTCGGACACCCCGTAAGGGATGATGAGCTTGTCGTTATGTACAATAGTTCCGCAGGAGTAGAGTACATTGGGCACATACCCTTCGCGCTCATCGCTGTTTGGGATCAGCAGGGGCTCTTTCAGCCTGCCAATTTCAATGGTTGGGTCATCCAGCTTCAATAGGCTTGCACCCAGTACATAGCGCCGCATAGGGCCTACGCCGTGAGTAATCATAATCCAGCCCTCCTCGGTTTCAATCGGCGATCCACAATTGCCTATCTGGATAAATTCCCAGGTAAATTTAGGTTGCTGCAGCAACATGGGTTTTTCCCAAATGTTGATCTTATCGGAGTACATGATATAATTATTGCAGCCATCAATACGTGATATCATCACAAACTTGCCATTCACCTTGCGGGGGAAAAGAGCCAGATTCTTGTTCTGGGCACCCGCACCATAAAGGGGCATAATTTTAAAATTATAAAAATCAGTGGTTTGCAGCAGTTTAGGCATAATCAGCGAACCATCATAGGCCGTATAGGTGGCATAGTATACGTAGGTGCCATCTTCGTTGAAGAATTTCACAAAACGGGCGTCTTCGATGCCTTTACGTTCATACTCTGATATGGGGAATATAACCCTGTCTGATATATCGGTATCCAGCGAAAATACGATCTCATAGTAGGAATCGGCTAGCCAGAGTACTTTATCATACTCCAGTCGTTTCATATCGCTTTCCTGCAGTTTCTGTGAATCGAGGATGATACGGCGCAGGTTGGCATATTCAAAATGGTGATCGAGTTTCGATTCGAGCTCATTGATCACATCAATACTGATCTGCGTGATGGCGGCTTTTTCAAAGAATAGTTTTTTATTATAAACCGCGTTCCTTACAATTTCAGCCTCATCAATATAGCTGCCGGAAGGTTGAATAGTGATATTATTGTATTTATCGATCAGTGCTCTTCTGAAAGTAATAGAGGAGATATGGCCCTCACCCACTGCCCTGAAACTGATAATCACCCGTTTCTGGCCGTCTTCCAGTTCGGTCTGATCGGGGTCCTCTACGATAGATGGGTTAAAGAACGCCGCTGATTCTATGGAATATTCGTGCGTAAAATAGGAGCCTATCAATAGTTTACGGTAAACTGTGATTGTGTCAAAATCAATATTCAGTTCGCTAAATAATGGTTTTAGCTTACTGCAATGCCGGTTTAATACCCTGGTAATGTTACGGTGCCGTTTGGAATACTCCTGCAACAATGGTGAAATGATACCGAAGGCCTCTTCTTCGCTGATGTCCATTACGCGTTCTATCACTTCTTTAGCTCGGTCGTTCCCATTGAAAAAGAATCTGGCTATAACGCGTTTGGGATCGGGATTAACTCTTATGGGTTTTCGTTCGATGGAAAGTCTCATATAGAAGGTAGTATTTATTCTTTAACAGTATTAACTGTAAATTGATTTGAGTAATTTGTATTCATTTCGGATTTTCAAAATATAGGTCCTGCTGTAATATGATGAATCAACTTACAGACAAAGTCCGAAATCGAAAATCCGAATTCCGAAATTCACCTTGATTCTTATATCTTTTGTAAATTGCAGGCGTATGAATGTATTAATTGTTGAAGACGAAAAGGGTTTGGCCCTTGAAGTAGATGAGTTTTTAAGTCATGAAGGTTTTACGGTTGAACACGCGCGCACCAAAAAATCGGCAGAGGAAAAGATATTTGTAAACAACTATGACTTTATACTGCTTGACCTTGGTTTGCCCGACGGTGATGGCTTTGACCTCCTAAAAATGCTGAAGGCCCTGGAAAAACGTGACGACGCGGTTATTATACTCACTGCCCGCGGAGCAGTTGACGATCGTGTAATGGGTCTGGAGCAAGGCGCCGACGATTACCTGGCCAAACCATTTTCATTAAGCGAACTTTTGGCCCGCATGCACGCCATCACACGCCGAAAGCACCGTTTAGAGAGTAATGATATCAATATCAAAGGACTGCGCGTTAATATCCAGAACCGTACAGTGATGTATAATGATGAGCGCATTAACCTGACTAAAAAAGAGTTTGAAATATTCAACTACCTGGTGCTGAATAAAAACCGGGTAATATCCCGCACCAACTTAACCGAGCATGTTTGGGGGGATGTACTGGAGATCAACTCCGACTCTAACTTTGTGGATGTGCACGTGAAAAACCTTCGTAAAAAACTATCTCAATATATACCTATTGACTGGTTTGAAACCGTAAGGAGCATAGGTTACCGTATTAATATTTAAATACACCTACAAATGAAACTTCAGGTAAAGCTGGCACTGTATAATACATTAACCAAAGTAGCCATCATTTTATTTACCGGCCTGCTTATCCTGTTATCCATTGAAAAAATTTCCTATAACCACATTGAGGTACGTTTAGAGGATGATAAGGAAGAAACTTTAAAAAGTCTTGAATCAAATGAGATCAACCGCTTTTTGAGCAGCCAGCAGGTTTATACGGACTATAATATCTTAAAGGAGGAGTTTATCAGCATTACACCTGCTGCTAAATATGATCCCAATGTATCAAAAGAAGTAAAATTTACAACTGAGCCTCGTAACCTCGACAAAAAGAACTTTCAAGTTTATCGCATTCTATCCCATAAATTTAATTTTAACGGACATACTTACCTGCTTCAAATAGGCGAAGCGATTGAATCGGTTGAAGAGTTAAAGTCGATCATCAAAAAGTTTACTTTACTCGTATTGTTTATTGCACTGGTACTTACACTCATCAGTGACCTGGTGTTTACCAAATTTTTGCTTGCTCCATTTTATAAGATCATTGACCGCAAGCTGATCAAAGTAAATGATCCTATGAACTTTGATTATGAAAAAATCCAAACAACAACCCAGGACTTTGAATTGCTTGATGACAGTATAAGTTCGTTAATGAAAAAGATATCCAACCTTTTTATACTGGAAAAGCAATTCATAGCCAATGTGTCACATGAATTGCTTACCCCGATATCCATCATCAGCTCAAGGCTTGAAAATATACTGCTGCATGAAGACTTAAGTGAAGGCAGCGAGAATAAGATGCATGCTTCGCTGAAAACGCTCAATCGCCTAAAATCTATCATTAATAGTTTACTGCTTATATCAAAGGTAGAAAACAACCAATTTGACAAAGCCGATATGGTGATGATAGCCGGAGTAGTAAAAGAAATACATGAAGAATTGGAAGATCGTATAGAGGAAAAACACCTCACGTTTACCAATCATCTCAAGTACATTTATTCTATTCAAGGTAATCGCCCGCTTATGCATACCTTACTGTTCAATATCATCAACAACTCCATCAAATACAATAATCCCAAGGGAAGTATTACCATTAGTGATGATCTTAACGATGATGTTTACGCTATTACCATTGCTGATACCGGTGCAGGCATGGATCAAAAGCAAATTGAAAATGCCTTTAACCGCTTTGAGAAGTTTGACACCGACGAAAAAGAAAGCTACGGCTTAGGCCTGGCCATAGTAAAAAGCATAACCGCTTTTCATAATATTAAGGTTAAAATAAGCTCGGTAAAAAACAAGGGAACCTCTGTAAAGCTGATATTTGATCATCTGGCTTAACTTCACTAAATCTTCATTCAAAGTTTATTACTTTGGGCAGTTTTAGTAAGTGTTACCCCTATTAAGAGGGCTATTTTTATTTAAGGATAGCCTTTTTTTATATCATCTTATTTCGCTTTACCAGGTAAGTCTTTAGTATGTTTTGGTAGCCTTCCTGTATATCGGCATCAATCAAATCAATATGATATTGCGCGCATTTGAGTTCCAGCTCATGCCGGTATGCCTCTAAAGATTTTCTATAAGCATCGCGTATTTTACCGGGATGTACTTTTATCTCGGCACTAGTTTCCATATCTATAAAATGGTGGGGGCGATTATCAAAATTAAAATCGAGTTCTTTTTGCTTATCGTGGACATTAAATACAACTACCTCGTGTTTATTGAATTTTAAGTGCTGTATGGCCGCAAACAGCGATTGTAATTTTTCGGTATCAAGATTATTCTCCAGCATATCACTAAAGATGATCACCATCGAACGCTGATGTATCTCCTGGGCAATATGATGTAGTACATCGGTTATATGGGTAACTGTATTTACCCGGGGAGTATTATACATTTTTTCCAGCTCGGCATACAGGTGAAATAAATGTGTGCTGGTTGATTTGGCGGCACTCAGCCAATCAATTTTATCCGAAAAAAGGCATAAGCCAAAAGCATCTCGTTGTTTTTTAAATAAATACATTAATGAGGCCACAGCATAAACAGAAAACTGCAGTTTACTCAACCCCTTTTCGGGAAAATTCATAGATGATGAAGTATCCAGCAGTAAATAACAGCGCAGGTTGGTTTCCTCCTCAAACTGCTTTACAAACAGTTTTTCGGTGCGGGCTAATAACTTCCAGTCGATATTTTTTACTGATTCACCATTATTGTACAAGCGATGTTCTGCAAACTCTACAGAAAATCCGTGAAATGGGCTTTGATGCAGGCCGGTTATAAACCCTTCTACCACCTGGCGGGCCAATAGTTCCAGATTGGCCAGTTGCCTTATTTGCTGATCATCATTTAACCGGGACATAGGGCTAATATAGGGTATAAAAAAAGCGTCACCAAATAGGTAACGCTTTTTTAAGGTAATAAATATGGTGAATTAAGCTATCAATAAACTTAATTTTTGCCTTTTATAATTATGCCAGTTGCTTAGCCAATTTATCAGTTAAAACTGATTTTGGAACAGCACCAATTTGTTTGTCCACAATTTCGCCGTTTTTAAAGAATAATAAAGCAGGGATATTACGGATTCCGTATTTCATTGATATACCAGGGTTGTTGTCAACATCAACTTTACCAACAACGGCTTGACCTGCGTACTCTTTTGCAATGTCTTCAACAACCGGACCTACCATTCTACAAGGACCACACCATTCTGCCCAAAAGTCAATAAGTACGGGTTTGTCTGATTTCAGCACAAGTTCGTCAAAGTTCGCATCAGTTATTTCTAAAGCCATGATTTCTATTTTTTAATTTTTGTATTACAAATATATACTATTCAAATAGCTTGCCACAACTGCGACCTGACAATGTGACAATTATATTAATATAAATATAAACATCTACCATGATTGTTTCTTACTAAAGTTTTAAAAACAAGTTCAGCAAAAGCCAAAAGGTGGGTTTACATGGGTTTACACTTTTTATGGTTAACATGAGCTTATTTTACTGAAAATCAAACAATTATTTAAAATAGAGGCTAATTAATGTAAACCCACAATAATGGTAAAAACAAGGTATCCCATGGCATTAGCTAATGCTAAGTTATCAACATTCCACTCAATTATTGACCAATTGAATTATTTAGTCAGAAATTATAAAAATCAAATAATTTGTTTGATTGCTGATAATATAATGAGCTACCTATAGATATTGAATATAGGGTTACTTTTATTAAACATGGGTATTAATGAAAAGTAATCCACTCACAAATGCTTTCATTTTATATCCCACTGCTGATGCTTTTGATAGCCCCTGGTATTCAGGTTGTTTTTTCATTTAAAAGAATTAACTCTAAAATCAATTGCTCTCTTGCAGCTATAGCAGGGTTATCGTTTCTGTTAGGATTAATACTGTCAGTAGCGGGTGTAATTGTTTCCATGTGGTTATTGCCATCAGATATTAAATGCGCTACCGCATGTATCGGATTCGCCCCACTTGGATTTGGGCTACTATGTATAACTACCCCGCTTACATTTTTTTTAAGCTTATACCAATACCATTCCAGACAGAAGGCTACTTCCGTTCCTAATTAGTTTAATTCAGCACAGGCTGTATATTGGTCAAATTAAAAATATCGGCCATCAGATCGTCACTGGGGTTTACTTTGAATAACTTGGAGGCTAGCTCAACCTGTAGTGCTTCTTCCCTGTCCTTGATTAAAAAACGTAGTTTACAGTTCTGAACCGGGTACTTTTCGTTGTTTACCATAATGGCTTGCTGAATATCATCCAGCAACTTGCTGTTCAAACTGTTTACATCGAGACAAACGGTTAATGATTTGGTCATTTTATCGCGCATTTCTGATAACAAGCTCATCACCTGTATACGCAGATCCCAGTTATCTTTTTGCCTGAATTTTTCTTCGATGTTACCTTTGATGTGTAGAAAATAACCATCCATCATCAGGTTACGGAATTTCACATAATCCTCGCCAAACAAGGCAAACTCGTATGATTCGTTATAATCTTCCAATACAAAGGTACCGAAAGGCTTACCGGTCTTCGTCATTTTATGCTGCACATTACCAACCAGGCCGCCAATGCGTATCTCGCCCCGTTTACGTAATTCGTTAAATGCACTCATGATCTCTTCCCCACCCTCACCTGTACGTGCTTTTTGTACCAGTTTCAGATCACTTACAGTACTGTTGCAGAACCGCTCCAACTCAATTTTATAATTATCGAGCGGGTGGCCGGTTAAATATATACCGATCACCGTTTTTTCGTATTTTAATTTCTCAATCAGCGGCCACTCTTCCACATCGGGCATAGCGGGTTCCGGCACATAGGAGGCTACCGAGCCACCAAATAATGATGATTGTGAACTGCTTTGCACATTCTGATAATCATTGGCGTACTTGATCAGCCGCTCAACACCTGTTAATACCCCCAGCTCCGTCTTGGCAAAAAACTGCGACCGGTGCACGCCAAAGCCATCAAAAGCTCCTCCGTAAACCAGGTTTTCATATGATTTACGGTTTACACTCCGGGTATTTGATCTGCGGGCAAAATCATATAAAGTTTCATATGGGCCGTTAGCCGCACGCTCTTCAATAATACTTTCAACCGCTTTATCGCCAACACCCTTAACACCGGTTAACCCAAAGCGGATCTGCGCCTTTTTATTTACCGCGAATGACATGTCCGATTCATTGATATCCGGCCCCAAAACTTCCAGCCCCATCCGGCGACATTCCTCCATAAAAAAGGTGATCTTTTCTATATTGTTCTGGTTATTTAAAACCGCAGCCATATATTCAGATGGGTAATGCGCTTTTAAAAAAGCCGTTTGGTATGCTACAAAGGCGTAACAAGTAGAGTGCGATTTATTGAAAGCGTATTGTGCAAAAGCTTTCCAGTCGGTCCATATTTTGGTGAGCTTATCTTTGGGGTGTCCTTTGGCAACGGCCCCGTCCATAAACTGGGCTTCCATCTTGTTCAACACCTCAATTTGCTTTTTACCCATGGCTTTACGCAGTACGTCGGCATCACCTTTACTAAAGCCTGCCAGCTTCTGCGACAAAAGCATCACCTGCTCCTGGTATACGGTAATACCATAGGTTTCACCCAGGTATTCCTCCATATCAGGAAGGTCAAATACGATAGGTTCCTGCCCATGTTTACGTTTAATAAAGTTGGGTATGTACTCAATCGGACCCGGACGGTACAGGGCGTTCATGGCAATTAAATCCTCAAACTTATCGGGTTTCAGATCGCGCAGGTACATTTGCATACCATCACTTTCAAACTGGAACGTTCCGTTAGTATCTCCCCGCTGATAAAGCTCATACGTTTTTTGATCGTCCAGCGCTATGTAATCAATATCAATGTGTACACCATGATTTTGTTTGATCATCCGCAACGCGTCCTTAATAATGGTCAGGGTTTTTAGCCCAAGAAAATCCATCTTGATAACGCCTGCATCCTCAATTACACGTCCGTCGTACTGGGTAACCAATAAGTCGGAGTCTTTGGCGGTTGCTACCGGTACAATATCCGTTAAGTCATAAGGTGCAATGATAATACCTGCTGCGTGTACACCGGTATTACGAACTGAGCCTTCGAGTTTTTCGGCCTCCCGCAGTACCTGCCCGCGCAGGTCGTTTCCTTTTACAATCTCTTTCAGCTCGGGCACTTGCTCAATGGCTTCTTTAAGCGTGATACCCAATGTTTCGGGAACCAGCTTTTTAAGGGCCGCCATTTCGGGCAGCGGCATATCCAGCACCCGGCCCACATCCTGTATACTGGTACGGGCAGCCATGGAACCATAGGTAATGATTTGCGCTACCTGGTTTTTGCCATATTTTTCTACCACATAGTCAATCACCCTTTGGCGGCCGGCATCGTCAAAGTCGGTATCAATATCGGGCATCGATTTACGATCCGGGTTAAGGAACCTCTCGAACAGGAGGTTATACTTCATCGGGTCGATATTGGTGATCCCTGTACAGTAAGCCACCACCGATCCCGCGGCCGAACCACGGCCCGGCCCAATAAATACGCCGATATCGCGGCCATGCTTAATAAAGTCGGCTACAATTAAAAAGTATCCGGCAAAACCCATGGTACGTATGGTGAACAACTCAAAGTTGATACGCTCCTCCGTTTCGGGCGAAATATCTATATAGCGCTCCTTAGCGCCTGTAAATGTTAAGTGTTTTAAATATTCCCACTGGTTCAGCGTATCAGCATCGGGTGTGTTGTGGATCTTAAACTCGTCCGGGATAATAAAATTGGGCAACAGGATATCCCGCTTTAGCTTTAACACCTCTACTTTATCCACAATTTCGTTGGTATTATCCAGCGATTCGGGAATATCAGAGAACAGGCTACCCATTTCTGCCTGTGTTTTAAAATAAAACTGATCGTTCGGAAAACCGAAACGATAGCCCTTGCCGCCTTCTTCATCAGTCGCAATCGGCGTACTTTGCATATCACCGGTGTTTACACACAGCAAAATATCGTGGGCATTGGAGTCCTGCTGATCCACATAGTGCGAATCATTGGAGCATATCACCTTTACATTATACTTTTTAGCATAAGTAAGCAGCACATTATTAATAGTGGTTTGCTCCGGAATTTCATGGCGCTGTAGCTCAATATAAAAATCTTCGCCAAACAGATCAAGCCACCATTTAAATTCCTCCTCTGCCTTTTCTGGTGTCTCGCGTAATATAGCCTGGGGCACTGATGCACCAATACAGCAAGTAGTAGCAATGAGGCCTTTATGGTATTTTAATATCAGCTCTTTATCAATACGCGGCCATTTGCTGTATAATCCTTCCATGTACCCTAAGGAACATAGCTTTACCAGGTTTTTGTAACCTTCGGGGTTTTTGGCCAACATCAGCTGGTGGCGGCGCACGTCTTTTTTCTCCTTGGTAAATTGCTTTTTATGCCTGTCCTCCACCACATAAAACTCACAGCCCACAATAGGTTTTACGTTATGCTTGCCGGCTTCGGCCACAAACTTAAATACCCCGAACATGTTGCCATGATCGGTTATAGCCAATGCCTTCATACCATCAGCTGCAGCCTTTTTATATAGTTTTGATATATCGGCAGCACCATCAAGTAATGAAAATTGAGTATGTACGTGTAAATGAGAAAAATCTGGCATAATGAATCCTTTTCAGCAAAATCCTGTAGAAATACAAAGTTATCAATAAAACAACTTTGCCGCATCATGTGTTGAAAAACTAAGCCCGATAATTTTTTTATCTATGGGTTGAGGTGTTTAGTTATTTTGCTGATGAAGCTGTAACTTAAACCGGACTAATCAAACAGGTATCTAAAGTATACCGTTTGAGTGTTTGACAGTGAACGATCATCACCCTTGAAAAATTTATACAGTTGAAAAAAATTGGACGAATAGCCCTAAAAACCATACTCTGGATAATTGCAAGTATCATTTTCCTGGTGCTGCTTATCGTTATTCTGATACAGGTTCCTGCAGTGCAGAATTTTGCCAAGGATAAAGCGGTAAATTTTTTGCAGGGAAAAATCCACACCAAAGTACAAATAGGCCATATCAGCCTGGGCTTGCCTAAACTACTGGTATTAGAAAATGTTTATTTTGAAGATCAGAAAAAAGACACGCTGATTGCCGGCGAAAAATTAAAAGTAGATATCAGCCTATTTAAATTATTTCACAATAAGGTAGAGATTAATGAGATCAACTTACAGGGTATTACAGCCAATGTAAACCGTGGCGCTGATAGTGTTTTTAATTTCGATTATATCATCAAAGCTTTTGTGGGTGAGCAAAAAAAGGAGGTAAAGCCCGAAGACACCACCTCAACGATGAAATTTTCGTTGGATAAGATTAATCTTGACCGTATCAATATCAAATACAAAGATAAGATTACCGGTAACGACGTTAAATTCCTGCTCGGGCATTTTGATACCCGTATCAAAGATTTTGATATGGATAAAATGAAATTCACCATACCAAAAATCACGCTATCTGATGTTAACGCGCGGGTTATCCAAACACCAACCGGACCGCCCCCTGTTGATACAGCTACTACACCGCTTAATATGGATCTGAATTTGGGCGTTATTGATATATCGAAAATCAAGGTGGACTACCAAAGCAGCGAGATGAACGCCAATGTTGATCTGAACAAGCTTCTGGTGGATATGGATAAGATCGATCTGAAGAAACAAAAGGTAGGCATTAAAAGTATCGAACTCAGTAACACAAATGCGGCATTAAGCCTGGCTAAACCCAAAACGGTACAAAAAGCTATTGTAAAAGCTGCCAAAAAACTCGATACGCTGGTATCATCTCCACAAACATCTAAGTGGGCCGTTACTTTGGGCAAAGTAAATTTCACTAACGATAACATCAAATTTGATAACGAAGCACAAAAGGCCATACCCAAAGGACTTGATTTCGGTCATATGAACATTCGGAGCCTTAACGCCGAGGCGGAGAACATTTCTTATAACCCCGATACTATTTCAGGTAAGATCAACTCCTTCGCCTTTAGTGAAAAAAGCGGATTAAAAATCAATAAATTTCACACTGCTTTCTTTTACGGGCCAACCAATGCGTATATGAACGATCTATTGTTGGAAACCCCACAAACCGTTCTTCAAAAATCGGTACAGGTGCGTTACCCCTCTATTGATGCTATCACCAAAAATATTGGAAACCTGGGTATTAACGCTAATTTAGATGGGAGTCGCCTGAGTTTAAAAGATGTACTGCTGCTGATGCCAACAATGGCTACTATGGAACCTTTTAAAAGTTCGCCTGGCGCGGTATTCAAAATAAATGGTAAAGTTAAAGGTCAGGTAAATAATCTGGATATCCCCAGCCTTGAAGTAAGTGGATTAGGTAGTACCTATATCAAAGCATCAGCCAAAATGAAAGGCCTGCCTGATGTGAATAAGGCTTATTTTGATATTAACATTGCCGATTTTACTACCAGCAGCAGGGATATAGCCAAACTGGCTCCAGCGGGCAGCATTCCTCCTAATGTGAGCATTCCTGAAAAAATGAACCTGAAAGGTACATTCAAAGGCGGTATGACCAACTTTGATACCAAAATGCAATTGCGCTCCAGCTATGGCGCTGTCGACCTGGTTGCGGCTATGAAAAACGGCGAGCATAAAGGCAAGGAAATGTATACGGCTCACATCAAAGCTAATGATCTGAATGTAGGCGCGCTAACCAAGCAGCCGCAAATGGTTGGTAAAATAACCATGGATGCCAGCCTGAAGGGTGTAAGTCTTGATCCTAAAAAAGCCAGCATACAGTTTAATGGCAACCTGACTAAAGCTTACGTGAAGGGTTATACCTACCAAAATCTGGTTCTGAAAGGCAGTTCGGAGAATGGTAACTATACCGCCGTTGCGCGCATGAAGGACCCTAATATTAATTTCAGTCTGGATGCCAAGGCCTATTTAAACCGTAAATATCCATCAGTTAATGGAACGCTGCTGATTGATAGCATTAACCTGCAAAAACTGAATTTTGTAAAGGACGACATGCGTTTTCACGGCAAAATGGTAGCCAATGTGCCAACCGCAGATCCTGATTACCTAAACGCCGATATATTGGCCACCGATCTGTTGGTGGTAAATAAAGGGCAGCGTATACAACTGGATACGGTAAGCCTTAAATCGACAGCAAATACCGATAGCAGTACGCTGCGTTTAAAAACCCCCATCATGACTGCCCATATGGCCGGCAAATACAAGCTTACCCAGATAGCCGATGCTCTTCAGGATGTGATCAATAAATATTTCAATACCGCTATAGCCGGCGGACAGCAGCTGGCAGTGAAAAGTCAAAAGTCAAAAGTTAAAAGTCAAAAATCTAAGACACCGCCGCCTGCCGTTAAACCAAAATATTCGCCGCAACAATTTGTATTTGAGGCACATTTAGTAAAAACGCCATTATTGACTCAATTTGTCCCCGACCTGAAACAGCTTGATCCGGTATTGCTGAATGGTAGCTTTAACAGCGAATCGGGTGAATTAATAGTTAAAGGTTCCATCCCAAAAGTGGTTTACGGAACCAATACCGTTAACAATGCCAGGCTTGATATTAATACCAACAATAGCGCGTTGAACTACAACCTGGCGGCTGACGAAATAAAAGTAGGTTCATCTTTAGATCTGTTATATACCAGTATATCTGGCAAAGCACAGGATAACAAACTTAACGTGAGTTTAGAGGTACGCGACGCGGCCAAAAAAGATCGCTATCGTCTTGCCGGAGTATTTAGCGTTTTGCCGAATCAATACCAGTTCAGTTTCGCACAAGATGGCCTGCTGCTTGACTATATGCCCTGGGCCGTTAGCCCCGATAACTATCTGCAATATGGCCCCAAAGGGATATTGGCACATAATTTCACCATTACCAATACCAACCAGGTACTCAGTATAAACAGTAACCCGCAGGAGTTTAACGCTCCCGTTACTGTTAACTTTAATAATTTCCGGATCGAGGCCCTTACCAAAATTGCCAAACAAGATTCATTACTGGTTGGCGGTGTAATTGATGGTAAGGCAGAGATTAGTAATCTTGAAAAATCGCCTTTGTTTACCGCAGCTATTGATGTTAAGGATTTTAATTTCAAAGGTGATACGGTAGGCAATATAGCCGTTAAAGTAAACAATCAAACCGAGAACGCCTATGCAGCCAGCATGAGCATTACAGGCAGGGGCAATCAGGTTGATCTCACAGGCACCTACTATACCAGCCCGGAAAGCCGGTTTGATATGAACCTGAATATCGTCAATCTCAGCATGAAAAGCATCGAAGGTTTTAGCTTTGGCAGCCTGCGCAACTCTTCAGGTAACATCACGGGTCAACTTAAGATAGCCGGCACTACCAGCGCGCCGGCCGTGCGCGGTGATATTCATTTTAACAAGGTTGGCTTTAATGTGGCTATGCTCAACTCCTACTTCCGTATGCCACAGGAAAGCATCACCTTTAACGACGCGGGCATCCGTTTTAATGATTTCACTTTAGTTGATTCTACCGATAACAAAGCGGTTATCAGCGGCAGCATTTTCACTAAAACCTATACGGATTTTGCTTTCGGTTTGGATATCAATGCCCGTAACTTCAGGGCTATGAACTCAACCCAGGCCGATAACAAGTTGTATTATGGCAAGTTGTTTGTAGATACGCGTGTTAAAATAAGGGGCAACATGGACAAACCCGTTGTGGATGCCAACCTGACAGTAAACGAAAAAACGGATATGACAGTAGTGCTGCCCACTACCGATCCAAGTGTGGAAGACCGGAAAGGCGTAGTGGAATTTATTGATCAGAACGCGCCTAAATTAGATTCTATTTTACTGGCCAAACAACTTGATTCGCTGAAAAAATCAAATGTAAAAGGGCTGGATGTATCCGCCACTATCAACGTAAATAAAAACGCCGCCTTTACCATTGTAATAGACGAAAGCAACGGTGATGTGGTACACCTGAAAGGTGAAGCAAGCTTAAATGCAGCGATCGATCCAAGCGGTAAAATCAATTTAACCGGAACCTATGAGGTAAATTCAGGATCTTATAACCTGTCTTACGCTACGGTAAAACGCAAGTTTAACTTTAAAAAAGGCAGTACCATTGTTTGGACGGGCGACCCAACCAGCGCTAATATTAACCTGACAGCTATTTATGTGGCCAATGTACCTCCCATTGATCTGGTTGAAAATCAACTAGGTTCAAGCGATAATTCTGTTCAATACAAGCAAAAATTACCATTCAACGTAAACCTGAGTCTTAAAAATCAACTGCTTACGCCAGATATCAGTTTTGACATTGTACTGCCTGATAGTTCTTATAATGTATCAAGCGAAGTAACCACCAACGTTAATACACGTTTGGCCCAGGTAAGACAGGATCCTAATGAAATGAACAAGCAGGTACTTGGTGTATTGGTGTTGGGGCATTTTATTGGCGACAACCCACTGCAAAGCCAGGGAGCCGGCTTTTCGGCCGAAGGTTTGGTGCGTAACAGCGTAAGCAGCTTGTTAAGTGACCAGCTTAATAAACTGGCCGGTAACCTTATTGAAGGCGTTGATTTGAACTTTGGTTTAACGTCCGGCGAGGACTACTCATCCGGAACGGCTACCAACCGAACGGATTTGAATGTAGGATTATCCAAAAGGTTCCTGAACGACAGGCTTACGGTAACTGTGGGCAATAACTTTAACCTTGAAGGTAACCAGCAAGGCCAGAAAGCTACTAATATTGCGGGTGACGTATCTGTGAATTACAAATTAAGTAAAGATGGTCGCTATGCTCTGCGCGCTTATCGTCGCGATGAGTTTATTGTAATCCAGGGCCAGATTATTGAAACCGGTTTAGGGTTCACGCTCACCGTTGATTATAATCGCTTCAGAGAAATATTCCGCAAGCGTACACAACAGGAACGGGAAATGCGCCGCAAATACCTGCAACAGGAAAAAGACAAGAAAAAAGCACAGGACGACGCCACCAATAAAGCTAATGACGCAGCAAAAACTGAGGAACAAAAAGAACAGGAAAAGAAAAAACAAACAACTACCTCAAACTAAGCTTATGAGCAAACACTTTAGATATATACTCATACTAACAGTTTTACTGAACGCCTGTAGCAATACCAAGTACCTGGCTTCTGGCCAGAAACTGTATACCGGTGGTGAAGTAAAAATTCAGGATAAGGATATTAAAAAAAGTGATGCCAAAGCTCTAAGCGAGGAATTACAGCCTTTGCTGCGCCCCAAACCCAATGGCGCTATACTGGGCTTAAGGGTTAAACTTTGGATCTATAATAAAACCCGCACAAAAAAAACCAAAGGTCTGGCTCATTGGCTCAATACCAAATTTGGCGAACCACCGGTTTTGATAAGTGCTGTTGATATGGAAAAAAACAGCAGTATATTACAAAACAGGTTACAGAACGAAAGCTATTTCCAGGCACAGGTGAACGGCGATACAGTAACCACAAAAAAAACAGCCAAAGTAGTATATACCGCTCAACCCGGACCAGCCTATAAAATACGAAAGGTAATATTCCCGCCAGGTAGTGAAAGTATTGATACAGCTGTAACCGGCACTGCTGCGCAAACACTCCTAAAATCCGGAAATAATTATAACCTGGACGTGATCAAAAATGAACGTATCCGTATTGATGCCAAACTAAAGGAAGAAGGTTTTTATTACTTCGCCCCCGAAAACCTCATCATGCGGGTTGACAGTACCATAGCCGGTCATCAGGTTGATATTTTTGTGGCCATTAAACGCGATATTTCGGAGAGGGCGCAAGAAATTTATACCATTAATAATATTTACGTATACCCAAGCTACTCCCTGCGCGATACTTCATTAATGCTGGATAAAGCACAAAAATATCGCTGGTATAATATTGTGGAGAAACGAAAAACAGTGAACAGCTATATTTTTGCCAATACTGTCTTACTGCGCCCCGGCGAAGTATATAACCGAACCGACCATAATAATTCACTAAACCGTTTTGTTAATCTTGGGCCGTACAAGTTTGTAAAGAACAGATTTGAGGATGTAACAGATTCCGCTAAACTGGATGTATACTATTTTTTAACACCCTATAAAAAGAAATCGTTACAACTGGAGTTATTAGGCCGTACCACATCGGCCAATTATACCGGTACCCAGATAAACATTAACTGGCTTAACCGTAATGCCTTTAAAGGTGGCGAAGCTTTAAAAGTAACCTTGTTTGGTAGTACGGATGTACAGTTTGGGGGAAACAACAATGGCTTTAATGTTTACCAGGCGGGTATACAAACAACTTTATCATGGCCGCGCTTTATCAGCCCTTTTTATCCCAAGGCCGATAATGCCTATATCCCTCATACTAATGTTACCCTGGGATATACATTGGTCGATCGGCAAAAATTATACAGGCTAAATTCCTTTAATGCCTCATTTGGTTATCAATGGAAGGAATCTGTCCATCGCTCTCATGAGTTAAACATTTTCAATTTCAATTTTGTCAACCCTCAGCATATATCACAGTTGTATCTGGATAGTATTAATAACCCTAAAAACACTAACCCGGCTTTAAAACATGTTATTGATAAACAATTTATTTTTGGCCCAAGCTACGGATACACCTATACCAATACCACAGAGAATTATCGTACCAACACCTTTTACTATAATGGCAAAGTAAGTCTGTCAAACAATTTATATGGCATTATTTCTGGAGCGGATACCGTGAAAGGCAAGGTGAAACAAATTTTCGGTGCCAACTTTAATCAGTACATAAAAATTGAGAATGAGATCAGGTTTTTTCATAAAACCGGGCCCAACAGCACATTTGCCAGCAGATTATTGGTAGGAGTCGGCCTCCCATATGGTAACTCAACCCAGCTGCCGTACAGTCAACAGTTTTTTATAGGCGGCCCTAACAGTCTGCGAGGTTTTCAGGCACGAACTATAGGTCCGGGTTCTTATGTTGTAAAGGTGGCGGCTGGTAACTTTTTCCCTGATCAATCAGGCGATATCAAAATAGAAGCCAACCTGGAGTATCGGCCCAAATTATTTAGTATAGTATATGGAGCGCTATTTGTTGATGCCGGTAATATATGGCTAAAAAACTCCAATGGTTTACAACCGGGTGCGGTTTTCACCAAAAACTTTTTAAATGACATGGCCGTTGACGCAGGCTTTGGTTTACGTTTTGACCTATCGGTATTAGTATTACGTACCGATTTGGGTGTACCGCTTAGATACCCATACAACCGGCCAGGGAAAAAAGAATGGGATATGAACTTCCGCTACAGCGTATTTAACCTGGCCATTGGTTACCCATTTTAATTATTGAGTTAGTGAATGGGTGATTTAGTGAATAAATGCTCACTTTTGTTTTTTTTGTAATGGAGCTGTGGAATCACTAATTCACTAACTCAATAACTCACTAATTTAAAAATGACATCTATCCCCCTACAGATCATTGACCTGCATGACGACGGTTTTCATCCACTGCTGGAAGTTACCTTATTTGGTAAAGCCTTTATAGTAGTATTGGATACGGGAGCTTCCAAAACCGCCTTTGACCGCACAGCGCTTTTGGAGGCCAATGAAACCATGGCGGTATTAGCCAGCGACAGGCTCTCAACCGGATTAGGAACTAATACCATGGAGTCATTCACGGCAATCATTAGTGGAATGCTGATAGGTGATATGACAATCGCCGACTTTGAGGTGGCTGTGCTTGATCTTTCCACCATTAATATAGCTTACAGTCAGATGGGACATCCGCAAGTATTGGGTGTATTGGGCGGAGATATATTGATGAAGTATAAAGCCGTTATTGATTATGGCAAACAAGTGTTGAAGCTAAAAAAGCCCCGTTTTTAATAATTCAAAGAAATCTCTCCATATTACCCCCTTCAATAGTTTCCTATTATTAAATAATATACTTTATTATTTTTCTACCTCTTTATTTGCGCTAAAAACCAACAATATAAATTAATAAAATTTTATAATATATATTTTAACAATATTATACTATATTAGTAAAACGTTTTATTAAATAAATTTTACCATATTTTAAAGCTAAATACCAGTTAATACATATTTAATAACCTATCAAAACGTAAAACATGAGAAACCTGTTTAAATTGCCTGCTTTATGGGCATGTGCATTGACCTGCACCATCTTTTCCTGCAAAAAATCAGAAAATGCTGTACCGGATAATGCAGCAAGTAAAACATCCAACAAGATTACGGCTGTCGTTACACCTGTTGGCACTGTAGTTTACACTAGTAATGGTTACAAACTCACATTTACCAATAAAGAGGCTACTTTTGACGATCAGGAACGCCAAAACTTTGTGAATACTTTTTTTACTGTTTATCCGGCCATGGTAAACCGCTTTAATACTTCGGCTACCAAAAATGTTACGTTTGTGGTTGACCCTGCTTATAACGGCGTAGCTGCTACGTCAAATAATATTACCACATTTAGCCCGGCCTGGTTCAAAAGCAATCCTGCCGATTATGATGTAGTAACCCATGAGGTAATGCATATTGTACAGGCCTATCCAGGAGGTGTACCCGGATGGCTTACCGAAGGTATGGCAGATTATAGTCGTTATAAATTCGGCGTAAATAATGCCAATGCGGGCTGGTCGTTACCGGCATGGTCATCATCACAAAACTACACGGATAGCTACAGAGTTACCGCCCGTTTTTTTGCCTGGCTGGAGCTGCATGTAAACAGTTCTATTTTAAATAATTTAAATACAACCTGTCATAACGGTGGATATACCAGCAATACCTGGGTACAGCTTACCGGCAAAACGGTAGATCAGCTTTGGGCGCAATATTCTGCAAACCCTGCTTTATAGGCTACCTTTTATATAAATTATTAAACAAAAAGCGGTTGTTTCCTGATGAAACAACCGCTTTTAATTTTATAAGCTCCAAAGAGCGGATATGCTATGTATCAATTTTAGCGTATTTGGCATTGCGCTCAATAAATTCGCGGCGCGGTGCTACTTCATCCCCCATCAGCATGCTGAAGGTATGATCGCACTCAGCGGCGTTTTCAATGGTGGCGCGTTTCAGTGTACGGGTGGCTGGGTTCATGGTAGTATCCCAAAGCTGAATATCATTCATCTCACCCAAACCTTTATAACGCTGCACGTGTACACTATCCTCTTTACCGGCACCTTTCAAGCGCTGTATAGCGGCATCGCGCTGCACATCGTTCCAGCAATATTCTGATTCCTTGCCTTTTTTAACCTGGTACAGTGGTGGCGATGCAATGTAAACATAACCCGCCTCAACCAGCTCCTTCATATAACGGAAGAAGAAAGTAAGGATCAGCGTGGTAATGTGCGAACCATCCACGTCCGCATCCGTCATGATGATGATCTTGTGGTAACGTAGTTTAGAAATGTTCAGCGCCTTATCATCTTCAGGTGTACCGCGGCTTACGCCCAAACCGGTAAACATGTTCTTGATCTCCTCGTTCTCGTATATCTTGTGCTCCATGGCTTTCTCCACGTTCAGGATCTTACCACGTAAAGGTAAAATAGCCTGGTATTCGCGGTCGCGGCCCTGCTTGGCAGTACCACCCGCCGAGTCACCTTCCACCAGGTATATTTCACAAAGTGAAGGGTCATTATTAGCACAATCAGATAGTTTACCGGGCAAACCAGATCCTGTCATTACGCTCTTGCGCTGCACCAGTTCGCGCGCCTTGCGGGCAGCAGCACGGGCAGTAGCAGCCAGTATCACTTTGTTAACGATTAATCTGGCCTCTTTCGGATTTTCTTCCAGGAAGTTACCCAAAATCTCGCCAACAGCCATATCCACGGCACCCATTACCTCGTTGTTACCCAATTTGGTTTTGGTTTGTCCTTCAAACTGCGGCTCCTGAACTTTTACCGAAACTACAGCGGTTAACCCCTCACGGAAGTCGTCACCGGTGATCTCGATCTTCATGTTTTTCAACAAGCCCGATTTATCAGCATAAGCTTTCAGCGTACGGGTAAGACCTCTGCGGAAACCAGCTACGTGTGTACCACCTTCAATAGTATTAATGTTATTTACATAAGAGAATACATTCTCGGAGTAAGTATCATTATACTGAAAAGCCAATTCAACCGGGATGCCATTTTTTACACCATCCAGGTAAATAGGCTCAGGGATGATAGAAACCCTTGTTCCGTCCAAAAACTTAACAAATTCACGTAAACCACCTTCTGAATAAAATTCTTCCGAAGGGAAAGAACCATCATCATTAGGGAAACGTTCGTCGGTTAAAGTAAGGCGGATGCCTTTATTTAAAAATGCCAGCTCGCGTAAGCGACCAGCAAGCGTTTCGTATTTATATTCGGTAGTGAACTGGAATATTTCCGGATCGGGCTGAAAGGTCTGGGTAGTTCCGGTTTTGTCTGATACACCTATTTCCTTTACATCAAACAAGGGCTTACCACGTTCGTACTCCTGGGTAAATATCTTTCCTTCGCGGTGTACCACGGTTTTAACATGGGTTGATAATGCGTTAACGCAACTCACACCTACACCGTGCAAACCGCCGGATACTTTATAGGTATCCTTATCAAATTTACCGCCGGCGTGTAAAACCGTCATTACTATTTCCAGTGCCGATTTACCTTCTTTGGTATTGATACCGGTAGGGATACCCCGGCCATTATCAACAACGGTAATGGAATTTCCTTTGTGTATAGTAACATTTATAGTATCGCAGTAACCGGCCAGAGCCTCGTCAATAGAGTTATCAACAACCTCATATACTAAATGGTGCAAACCTTTAACGCCTGTATCACCAATATACATCGAGGGACGCTTACGTACTGCCTCTAAGCCTTCTAATACCTGTATATTATCTGCTGAATAATTGGATTTGTCCTGATTTTCTTCGCTCATATTTATTTAGTACAACAACCTTCAAAAATACGAAATTAACACGAGATTAACGATTAGTTGTTGATAAAAATGCAGGTGTGGAATACTGTACGATGTCTTTAATTCTTAAAAAAACAGTTCAAATAATATCAGATTAGGATACTTGTAATGAAAGATTATCTTTGTCAAAATTTTTACTTAAAAAAGATAAACCTTCGTGTGCAGCTGCACAAAACGTTATAATTGCACAAAGGAGTTTGATAAAGAATAAATAAAGGCGTAAAACTTAACGATCGCCAGCTAATAAAACACGAAAAAATCAATTAATTAGATGAAAACTACGGCTTCAACATTAACAAAGTTCACATTAGGGATATTAATTGCCGGAAGCATAGCCGCCTGCAATCAAAATAAAACTGCCGACAAACCTGCCACTGCAGCCACAACAGCTTCGAGCGAAGTTAAAGAAACAATTGTTTACGTAAACTCTGATAGCTTACTGAATAAGTATGACTATTTTAAAGATATGTCAAAACGTTTGGAAGATAAAGGCAAAGCTTCGCAGGGCGACCTGCAGGCAAAAGGCCAGGCTTTTCAGCGTGAGGTTGCAGAGTATCAAAAAAATGCTGCTACTCTTCCTGCCGATCAGCGCCAGACTACCGAGCAGCGTTTACAGCGTAAACAACAGGAATTACAAGGCTATCAACAAAATGCCAATGCCGAGTTTCAGAATGCCCAGGCAACTGAAAATGCTAAGTTGTATGATAAGATTGCAGATTTTACAAAAACTTACGCTAAAGAAAAAGGATACAAGCTGGTTTTAACTTACTCAAAAGCTAACCCTACCGTATTATATGGCGATCCATCGTTAGATGTTACTGCCGATGTAGTAAAACGACTGAACGAAGCTTACGCTAAAGACAAAAAATAAGCGTACTCTGAATCAGACAACAAAAAATCATAAAATATTAACTTTAAAAACCTCAACTTCGGCTGAGGTTTTTTTAATTTAGATGTATATGCAAAATACGGTTCACGAAAAGTTTATGCAGATAGCGATTGAACTATCAGAATATAACGTAAAGCAAGGTACTGGCGGCCCTTTTGGTGCTGTTATAGTAAAAGATGGAATGATAGTAGCCCGTAGCGCCAACCGTGTAGTACCCACCAATGATCCTACCGCTCACGCCGAAGTTTCTGTGATACGTTTGGCTTGCCAGGAGTTGGGGACTTATGACCTGTCGGGCTGTGAAATATACACCAGTTGTGAGCCTTGCCCGATGTGTCTCGGAGCTATTTACTGGGCACGTATTGATAAGGTTTACTATGCCAATACCAAAGCCGATGCTGCTGCGATTGGCTTTGACGATCATTTTATTTATAATGAACTGGAAAGCCCGATGACCGAACGCAAATTACCTTTTGTACAATTGCTTCGCGACGAGGCTATGGCAGCCTTTAAGCTTTGGGAAAACGCTGAAAATAAAACGGACTATTAAACCAGACTTGTCATCCTGAGCGCAGCGAAGGATCTATCAAGCGCTCAGGATGGCAACACTTTTCTATTCACTTTCTTCTTCTTTTTTATCGAAATAATCATCTTTCAGATCATCAATTTCGCGGCGATCACGCTTGGTTGGGCGGCCTGTGCCCCTATCGCGTTTTAATATAGGTGCATGAAACATGGATTTGAAGGCCTGTGTTTGCTCCACAGGAGTTATATCATCATAAAAATTTACAGCGGTTTTGGCATCAACCCGGTTCTCAAGTAAACCAGTTACGCGCACCACTTTACGTTCAATTCCTTTAGCAACCTGGTAAGTGTCGCCAATTTTTACTTCATATGATGGTTTGATGTTTTTACCATCTAATTTTACACGGCCCGCCTTACAGGCATCTGATGCCAGGGTACGTGTTTTAAAAAGCCTGATGGCCCACAGGTATTTATCTATCCTTAATTTTTCTTTTTCGGGCATGGGTAAAAGTCGAACCCCAAAATTAAGCAATACAAAACAAATTGTACATACCATACGCATTCAGACTATTTACTCCTAAGCAAATTAACTAAAAAACGCAGCCTGATAAATAAAAGCCATTCCTTTGAACGGGTTTGGATGAGGATATATAAATAAAAGTAAAACCCTTATCCAGTCATAGCTTTGTAATTATAGCGTTAATTTAAAGATGATTACTTAATAATTTAATAACTTAAATTTCTCATTTTATAAAAGCTACGGCCTTACATTTAATCCATCATGAGAAATCCGGTTTATCCGGTTTATAAAGTAAAATATTAGTTATATTAGTTAATAAAAAGACCCCTGGCGGTCGCAACCTAAAAATGGATTTTGCAAACGGCTTATGCCGGTTGGCAACTTAATTCACAAACCCAATGAACGAAATTTTAAAACAAAAAGCGGCAGGCATCAAATTATTGATAACCGATTGTGATGGCGTATTAACTGATGCCGGAGTGTATTATGGCAGCAATGGTGAGGACCTGAAAAAATTTAACATGCGCGATGGCATGGGCGTTGAACGTTTACGTAAACATGCCGGTGTACAAACCAGCATCATTACCGGTGAATTATCACCATCTATAGCCCAAAGGGCCGAAAAACTACAAATAACGGAATTGCATTTAGGCATAAAAGACAAAGTAGTTGTTTTTAAGGATATCTGTAGCCGTTTAAATCTACAACCAGAACAAGTGGCCTATATAGGTGACGATTATAATGATTTGGAAGTAATGAGATTGGCAGGCTTAACCGCATGTCCTGCAGATGCCCTGCCTCAAATCAAAAACCAGGTGGATATCATCTGCACATTGAACGGCGGCGAGGGTTGCTTTCGTGAATTTGCTGAATTGATCATCGATTCAAAAAGCAACGCGTTTTCGGCTAGTAGCCTTAATGGTACTATTACCTTAAATAATGGTCGCGTGATAGGCAAAGGTCAGCCCAGCTATATCATTGCCGAAATTGGCATCAACCATAACGGATCTCTGGAAACAGCAAAAAAACTGATTGATGAAGCAGTGGCAGCAAAGGCTGATGCCGTTAAATTTCAGAAGCGTACCCCGGAGATTTGTGTGCCTAAAGATCAGTGGGAATTGATGCGCGATACTCCCTGGGGCCGTATAACCTACATTGACTACAAACGCAAAACAGAATTTGGCATTGCAGAATATGCTACTATAGACCAGTACTGTAAAAAACTGGGTATCGATTGGTTTGTATCTGCCTGGGACGCACCATCAGTTGATTTTATGGAACAGTTTGATACCGTACTGTACAAACTGGCATCGGCATCATTAACTGATTTTACCCTGATACAACGTATCCTGGAAACCGGCAAACCACTGATGCTGTCAACCGGTATGTCGACCATCAAAGAGATTGAGGCTACCATGGACTATATTATGGCGTTTGATGAAAATTATCCATTGTTCATCGCGCATTCTACCTCGGCCTATCCATGCCCGTTACAGGAACTAAATCTGAAAATGATACAAACACTGGAAGCTAAGTATCCGGGTATTCCGATTGGTTATTCTGGTCATGAAACCGGGCTGGCTACTACCGTAGCTGCTGTTACCCTGGGCGCTACCTTTGTAGAGCGTCACTTTACACTTGACCGCGCCATGTGGGGATCTGATCATGCTGCTTCTGTTGAGCCGCAAGGCTTACAACGCCTGGTACGAGACATCCGTGATGTAGAAACTGCCCTGGGCGATGGGCAGAAAAAAGTTTACGAGTCTGAACTTGCCCCCATGAAACGTTTACGCGTAAACATTAGTGATGAATATAAAGAGAAGCCGACGGCATAACTCCTAATAGTAATCCCGTATACTTTTACTTTCTGCACAAAAAGTAGAAGTATACGGGATTATCCTTGTAAGGATCTTTTTTATTACTTTACCGTAATAGTTCTGGTTTGCGTGGTGTGAGCGCTAAAATACCCAAGCACTAAGGGAGTAATATTGCTGGGAGGATCAGATGGCGTAACGCCTCCGCCAGGGCCGGTATAGTTTTGCTGCATAAGGGCAAACCAATAAGTATACATTGCCTTATCAATACACTGCATCTCTACAGTTACTTTATCCCCCGGATTTATAGCAATATCGTTTTCTATCAAATCAAAATTCACATCGTTTCCATCCGTAAAATCATCATTATTAACCAATACACGCTTCACCCGTACACCGTTAACATACATCAGAAAATTATACTGATTAGCAACTCCTTTGGGATCATGATAGTTAACTGTTATTTTCCTTGTACCATCATTCCCATTGAAACTACTTTTTGACGAGCTAACATACTTTAAAGCAACCACCCCGGGCATCACCGAACTGGCTTTATAGCTTTTCCCATCGGTAACTACATTCATTGTATAAGTGTTTCCTGTAATTCCAACCATTTTGGGATTTATGTAGGTACCTGCGGGCCCTTCAGTAAATTTATAAACATTACCAGCCTGATCATTAACTGTAACCGTTGCCCCCGTAACCGGAGGATAGGTGTTTGTGTTTGAAACAGGAACATTAGTATTAAGCTTTATGGTTTGGGGGCCAAGCTCATTAGTAATGTTTCCTTCAATAACCAATCTGTCTGTTGCATTATCCAGTCTGATATCAATTACCTTATTACAGGAAACAATAACCAGGATAAAGGGTAGTAACATGAAATAAATTAGGGGAGTTTTCATAGGATCATGTTTTAGTTTAAAAATTAAAATTCCAGGTAACTGATGGAATAAGCGTGGCAAAAATGCTTGTTTCAACAGCCTCTGTAGTATTTGGGATAGTTTTGCTATCTCTGAATGTTATACTATAAGGATCTCGGTGTGCATATACGTTGTAAACACTGAATGTCCAGCTGGAGTGATATCTTTTATGCTCTTTTCCGTCGAGCGTAGCACCGATATCTAACCTGTTGGATGAAGGCAGTCGACGCCCATTTCGCTGGGTATAAGAAAAAGTGGTGAGTCCACCCGAACTGTATTTTCCGGTGGGATAAGTAACTGCATTGCCCGTACCATAAATAAAGGTGCTGGAGAAAGTCCAACGTTTGTTGAGTTGATAAATGCCAACAACCGAAACATCATGTGTGCGATCCTGTCTTGCGGGATAGTAATGTCCATTATTAATATCGTCAAATTTCCGCTCGGTTCGCGACAAGGTGTAACCTATCCATCCATTAAAACGGCCATATTTTTTCTTTAAAAACAGCTCGATACCATAAGCCCTGCCGGTGCCGTAGGTAAGCAGCGACTCTACATCCTGATTAACTAATAGCTGGGAGCCATCTTTATAATCAATTTGGTTCTGCATCCATTTATAGTACACCTCTGTAGAAAATTCATAGGCATTATCGCTAAAATTCTTAAAGTAACCGGTTGACACCTGGTCTGCAATCTCGGGCTTTATGTTATTACTGCTCATCACATACAAATAGGTAGGCGAATTGCTTGATGAATTACTAAGCAAATGAATGTTTTGGGTATTGCGATTGTAGGAGGCCTTTATTGAATTTTGATCATCTATTACATAATTTGCTGTAAAACGAGGCTCAAGATTTAAATATTTTTTTACAAGGTTGCTCCTGGAGTAATATGTTCTGGAGCTTACAACATTACCGGCATCATCATAAGTTTTAAACGTTCCGGGTCCCATCAAAAACAACCCGCTTAATCGTAAACCATAAAGAAAGGTCAAATGCTTACTAATATTCCATTCATCACTTGCATATAAGGCATTCTCAAAACCATACCTTTTTTCAACATGTTTTTCGTTATAGCTTGAGTTTTTGGGAGAGGTGATATCGCCCGGTGTGATATCATGTTGCAGTATATTGAATCCAAACTTCAGCGTATGCTGGTAACCAATCGAATATTGCAGATCCTCTTTTAAATTGATATCGTTAATTTGAGACGTTGCTTTAAACGACTGCGCATTTTGAAGGCCTTCCACAACAAAATTATAACTGCTGTAGATTACAGAGGTATTGGAAAATAAGCTATTGCTAAATAAATGATTAAATCTGAGTGTGCCGGTTTTATTTCCCCAGTTTGTTCCTAAAACATTTTTTAAAGCCAAAACATCCTTACCAAGGTAACCCGAAATATAGATGGCGTTTTTATCATCAAAATGATAATTGGCTTTAGCATTAACATCATAAAAATATAGCGAGTTGCCTCTTATACTCGTATCTGTTGTGAGTTTTAAAAAAAGATCAATGTATGTTCTGCGGGCGCTCACCATGAATGATCCCTTATCTTTTACAAGCGGTCCCTCAACCTTGATCCTTGAAGAAATGAGGCCAATGCCGCCCTGAACACCAAAGCCTTTATCATTACCATCATTCATCTTAATATCCAAAACGGAAGATAAGCGGCCGCCATATTCCGCAGGCATCCCCCCTTTATAGATACTGACATCCTTAATAGCATCAGAATTGAACGTTGAAAAGAAACCCAATAAATGCGACGCGTTATATATCGGCGCTTCGTCCAGTAAGATCAGGTTCTGATCCGAACCTCCGCCACGCACATAAAAGCCAGTATTACCTTCACCTGCCGATTTAATACCGGGCAATAAGGTTATTGTCTTCAGAATATCTCTTTCGCCTAACAATACGGGTACCTGGTTAATTTGCGACATGTTCAACTTGTCCATTCCCATCTGAGGCGATACCACATTGTCATTACTGAGTCGCTTGGCTTTCACAACAACTTCCTGCAAATCATTTTTGGGAGATAAGGACATATTAACAACCTGATTTTTATGGAGAGATACTTTTTGAGCTATAGTATTATACCCAACACAAGTAAATAACAAGGTATATTCACCTTCGGCGACAGACAGTGAATAAAATCCATAGTTATTAGTAGCCGTTCCAACTGCCGAAAGTTCCTGAAGGGTAACGGAAGCTCCTATTAAGGTTTCGCCGGTAGCAGCATCTTTAACAGTTCCGTTAATGGTGGCCTTCTTTTGGGCGTAGGCGGTAATGGTGGTAAGTATTATGAAAATAGTAAAGAGGGGGCTGGCCATTTGCATATAGCACTAAGGTATCCGTATCCATCACCCAACTATTTTAATTTATACGAAACCCAGTATAAATTATAGGAAGTGCACTATCGCTTATACTAAAAAAACATAATCGTTAAGCAAATTCAAATAAGTATTAATAAATTATTAAACTAACATTTGGTATAATAATTTACACATTTGGTATAAACAAAATTTACACTTTGTTTAAAATACTTATTTTTAAATGACCAGACATCCCAATGAAACCTGAAACCGATACAAAGCAGTTAAATAATGACATGCTGATACAATTTTTAAGCAGTGCAAAGTATAGAATTTACAGACATATTGCACTGATCTTATTTCTTGGAGTCATATTTTCAAGCACAAGAGATACCTTTATTGAACCAGTCAATACTTATTTAAAAATCACCTTCTTCCTTATCCTGTTGTCACTGTTTTATGTTAACATGTATGTACTGATACCCCGTTTTATATTCAATGCCAGTTATGTAAAATATTTTATGTGGGTAATGGTGTTATTTGGTGTGGCTTTATTATTTTTTGTATCGGGGCGATACCTGATTAATCCTTATTTTAAACTTCAATATAAAGGAAGTAACGAAAACACCGGTATCCTCCTATTTACTTTTATTACATTAATATTTCTGATCCTGATAGCTGCTTCTGCTGCTATTAAATTATTTCAGCATTCTATAGTTGTTAACCAACGGATCAATGATTTGGAAACAGTTACTATCCAGGCCGAATTGGAACAATTAAAAAATCAGATCAATCCGCATTTTTTATTTAACATGCTCAATAACGTTAATGTATTAACTCAAACCAATCCGGAAAAAGCATCTCAGGTGGTCATGAAACTAAGTGACCTGCTCCGTTATCAGCTTTACGACAGCACCAGGAACAAAGTCTTGCTCACTGCCGAGATTCATTTTTTGGAGGATTTTTTAAACCTGGAGAAAATACGGCGCGACAACTTTGAATTTATCATGTCAAGAGAAGGTGGTATCAGTGGTGTACAAGTATCTCCTTCGCTTTTTATTACCTTTGTTGAAAATGCAGTAAAACATAATATGGATGCAGAAAACACATCCTATATTCACGTTTTTTTTAAAGTAAAGTACAACGAGATCATTTTTAATTGTATCAACTCAAAACCCAGAATAGAAGTAATCGGTAACGGGAACGGCGGTTTAGGGCTTGGAAATGTAAAGCGAAGATTAGAATTGCTTTACCCCGAAAAGCATTTTCTCCAAATTCAAGATGATAAAGATAAATTTAGTGTAAACCTAAAGATTATTCTATGAATTGCATTATTGTAGACGATGAGCCCTTAGCCAGAGAGGCTATCCAGTTGCTTGCCAGCAAAACACCTAATTTGCAATTACTTAATAGCTTTGGGAGTGCTAACGCCGCGGCGAAATTTATTAATGAATCACCGGTAGACCTGATTTTTCTGGATATTCAAATGCCTGGAATCAGTGGGATGGAATTTGCCAAAATAATACCCTCAAAAACTTTGCTCATTTTCACCACAGCTTATGCAGAATACGCCTTAGAAGGCTTTGAGGTTGAAGCTATTGATTACCTGATTAAGCCTATCCGGCATGAACGGTTTCTGAAAGCTGTAAATAGGGCACAGTTTTATCAGGACATTTTAAAAGCCGATCATTCGAACAACAAAATTGAGAATATTGCGGAAGATTACTTTTTTGTTAAAGCCGACCGGAAATATATTAAAATCTATTTTAAAGACATTTTGTTTATAGAAGGGCTTAAAGATTATGTGGTGATGCAAACCGATGATCAAAAGGTTATAACCGCCATGAATATTAAAACCATTCATGAGCAGCTGCCTCAAAACCTCTTTGCCCGTATCAGCAAATCCTATATCATCAATATTAATCAAATAACTGCTTTTGATAATAATACCGTGAACATACGCAAGTATGAATTATCTATTGGCAATGCTTACCGTACTTACTTTTTTGATGAATTTGTGACCAAGAAAATATTAAGCAGATAAAGTCCCTTCTGTACTGTTTAAGTTTTGTGTTTACTACTCAGCTTTAACTTCTATAGCTTTAGCTTAATCAAAAGCCTGTTTCAAAAGGTTACCTACTAATCGTCTAAATTCAAACAATTCTCCTTAAAATTCCTTTAATTTGCCAAAAGTTTAATTTTACCAATGCAAGATCTTAAAAAACTGATTGAAGATGCCTGGGAAGACAGGAATCTGCTAAACTATAATGAATATACCACCGCTATTGAAACCGTTATTGAACGGTTAGATAAAGGCGAGATCCGTGTAGCTGAACCTATCGGTTCACGCTGGCATGTAAACGAGTGGATCAAAAAAGCAGTAGTGCTATATTTCCCCACCCGCCAGATGGAAGAAATTAAAGTTGGCCCTTTTGTTTTTCATGATAAAATGAAACTGAAGACCAATTATAAAGCCGAAGGCGTTCGTGTGGTACCTCACGGTATTGCCCGTTATGGCGCTTATTTGGCAAAAGGTGTTATCATGATGCCATCGTACGTAAACATTGGCGCTTATGTTGATGAAGGTACCATGGTTGATACCTGGGCTACAGTAGGTTCATGCGCGCAGATAGGTAAGCATGTACATTTAAGCGGTGGCGTTGGCATAGGCGGTGTACTGGAGCCACTACAAGCTGCCCCGGTTATTATTGAAGACAATTGTTTTCTGGGATCACGCGCTATTGTGGTAGAAGGTGTTCATGTTGAACATGAAGCTGTATTGGGCGCCAACGTAGTTTTAACCGCATCAACCAAAATTATTGATGTAACCGGTTCAACCCCTGTTGAATATAAAGGTCGGGTACCGGCACGTTCGGTAGTTATCCCGGGTTCATATACCAAAAAATTCCCGGCAGGCGATTACCAGGTACCTTGTGCCCTGATCATCGGTACCCGCAAGGAATCAACCGATAAAAAAACATCGTTGAACGACGCGTTAAGAGAAAATAACGTAGCGGTTTAATTGGATGTGAGATGTTAGATATGAGATTTGAGACTCCTGCCTAAAGGATAACAATCTCAAATCTAACATCTCATATCTTACATCTCAAAAAATGAAAATACTAATAAGGCTACCCAACTGGCTTGGCGATGTGGTGATGAGTACCGCATTTGTTAACGCAGTTGGTCAGCTTTATCCTGATGCTCAGATCGATGCTATCATCAAAAAAGAGCTCAGTAATATTGCCCCCCTTATACCGGGCTTAACCCAGATCCATCCCTTTTCAAAACAGGAATTTAGTGGTCTTGGTGGAGCTTATCGTTTTGGTAAAAAATTAAAAGCCGAAAAGTACGACCTCTTTTTTAATCTGCCTCAATCGCTTTCATCATTGGTGATGGCATGGGCTACAAAAGCAAAAAAAAGGGTTGGTTTTGGTAAAGAAGGTGGATCCCTTTTACTAACCAACTCACTCAAAAAGTCCGCAAACCTGCACCGCGTTGACGAATACGTATCCTTACTGGAGCAATTTACCGGCAACGCGATAGCTCATAAAGAGGTAACATTAAATGCCCCTGCAACAGAACCCAAACAAAACAACCGGGTGCTGATCAATTTTAATTCCGAAGCATCATCACGCCGGATGCCTTTGGATAAGGGGCAAACGTTGCTTAGTAAATTAACTGCTGCTTTTCCGGATATCACTTTTGGTTTGATCGGTTCGTCTAAAGAGGCCGACTTTGTAAGCCAGCTCATTAATGGTTCTGAAAATCCGAAAAGGTTGGAAAACTATGCCGGCCAAACTGACTTACCCGGTTTATGCAGCCTGATGGCTCAAAGCGTAGCCATATTAACAACCGATTCAGGTCCGGCTCATTTAGCTAACAGTGTGGGTACGCCTGTCATTGTACTGTTCGGTGCGGGCAATGAGCATAATACGGCACCTTATAATAAACAAAATTTAACCGTATTGCGTTATGGTAAACTATCCTGCGAACCCTGTATACGCAATACCTGCAAGCTTTATGGTGTTCCGCGTTGTATGGAACTGCTGGATGAATTGCAAATTATAAACGCGTTAAATCAAGAGTTAAGATATAAGAGCCAAGAACCAAGAGGAAAAAATATTTAACTATTTTCTTGATTCTTGACTCTTGGTTCTTGATTCTAATAAAATATACCAACCATGCTTAAAGAAGAAGTTACCAAAGCACTAAAAATAGTACAGGAAGGCGGCATTATCCTTTACCCTACCGATACCATCTGGGGTATTGGCTGCGATGCCACCAATACCGAAGCCGTACAAAAAATATATCGCCTGAAACAGCGTGATGAGGCCAAAAGCATGATCATTTTGCTGGATACCGAAAACAAGTTGGAAAGCTATGTACAGGAGGTTAATGCCCTGGCTTATGATTTAATTGAATACGCCGAAAACCCATTAACCCTGGTTATGCCAGGCGCCAAAAATATTTCACCGGCTTTAATAGCCGCGGATGGCAGCATTGGAATCAGGATAACCAGCAATGAGTTTTGCCAGCAACTGATACAGCGGCTGCGTAAACCACTGGTGTCAACCTCGGCCAATATCAGCGGCAAACCATCTCCGCAATATTTTTCACAGATCGATCAAGAGATCATTGACGGTGTTGACTACGTGGTTGATATTGATCAGCACAGCAAAGAGATCAAAAATCCGTCAACCATTATGAAACTGGCACCCGATGGTACGTTTGAGTTTCTACGACGCTAAAAAAGATAGTCAAGAGGTTAGAATCAGGAGATAAGACTCAAAAGGATAAGAGAAAATCAAGGTAATCCAAGAATCCTGTCAATCATGGTTCAGACAATTTAAAATTTACCATTACCTTTGACGTTCGTTTTAGAATTTAGGTTTTAGAACTTTGAATTTTATTAAACTACATGAAAGCCCATCTGCAGCATCCCGTATTTTCTACAATATCAAAACTTGCAGCTCAGCACAATCTGCAGGTTTATGCTATCGGGGGTTTTGTACGCGATATTTTTCTTAATCGCCCATCAAAGGATATTGATATTGTTATTATAGGCAATGGTATCGCTTTTGCCGAAGCTGTAGCGGCTAAATTAAAAGTAAAAGTTGCCGTATATAAAAATTTCGGCACGGCATCACTTAAACATCAGGATCTGGAAATAGAGTTTGTTGGTGCCCGTAAAGAATCATACCGACGCGACTCCAGGAAACCTATAGTAGAGGACGGCACTTTGGAGGATGATCAGAAACGCCGCGATTTTACCATCAACGCACTGGCTATTTCTCTCCATCCGGATACTTTTGGCGATCTGCTTGATCCTTTTAACGGCATAGCAGATCTGGGACAGAAACTGATCCGTACACCACTTAACCCGAACGAAACCTTTTCTGATGATCCCTTGCGCATGATGCGGGCCATCAGGTTTGCAACGCAGCTTAATTTCCGGATAGATGACATAGCTGTAGAAGCCATTAAAAATAATGTCGATCGCATCAGCATCATATCCCAGGAGCGTATCACCGACGAATTGAATAAGATCATCTTGTCGCCCATACCTTCTATCGGTTTTAACTATTTATTTGATACCGGTTTACTGCACAAAATATTTCCGCAGATGACTAACCTCTACGGGGTTGATTATATCGACGGCAAGGGTCATAAAGATAATTTTTATCATACCCTGCAGGTGTTGGATAATATCTGCGAAACCACAACTGATCTCTGGTTGCGCTGGGCGGCTATATTACATGATATTGCCAAACCGGCCACCAAACGTTTTGAACCTGGTCACGGCTGGACGTTTCATGGCCATGAAGATCGTGGCGCCCGCATGGTACCTAAAATATTTGCCCAGTTAAAATTACCGCTTAACGAAAAAATGAAGCAGGTACAAAAACTGGTGCAATTGCATTTGCGCCCTATTGTACTATCACAATCTATCGTTACCGACTCAGCCGTACGCCGGTTGCTTTTTGAAGCAGGAGACGATATTGAAGGCCTGATGTTGTTGTGTAAAGCAGACATCACCACCAAAAACGAATATAAAGTAAAAAAATACCGTAACAATTTTGAGTTAGTTCAACAAAAATTAAAAGATGTTGAAGAGCGTGACAATATCAGAAATTGGCAACCACCCGTTACCGGCATTGATATTATGCAACTTTTTGGCCTTAAAGAAGGGCGTGAGGTTGGAATTATCAAAAATCAAATACGCGAAGCCATATTGGAAGGCGAAATTCCAAACACCCGTGAAGCTGCTTTAAGCTTTACAATTGCCAAAGGTTTAGAAATTGGCTTAAAAGTTGTGGCAGACACAAAATTGAATTAAAAGATTATTTTTGTTCCCAAAATTCACAAAAACAATGGCACTATACAGGTTCAGGGTAACTTTCGAAGATTATGATGATGTAATGAGAGAGATTGATGTTAAATCAAATCAAACCTTCGAGGATCTCCACCGCGCAATACACCAATCGACGGGTTATAATCCCGAGTTTTCATCTTCTTTTTATATCAGCAATGATCAATGGACAAAGGGTGAAGAAATTACTTATTTACCCAATCAAAAAAGGATAGATCGTGGCGTATCATTAATGAACAATGTAAAACTGCTGAGTTTTATTGACGACCCGCATCAAAAATTTTACTACACTTTTAATTTCGATCGTCCTTTTGATTTTCACGTCGAACTGATGAAGATCATTCTTGACGAAACACCTGGTACTATTTATCCTGCGGTTATAAAATCTGTAGGCGAAGCACCAAAACAATTCGGTAACGTATTTAACCCAACTGTTATACCACCTACCAACGAAGATTTCGACTTCCTGAACGAAATGACTTTTAATCCCGAAGATGCTGAAGATTTCTCGGAAGTAACGGATACAGAAGTTGATGATCTGCCGGAAGAAAAACACGAGGCCGAAGAGGAAGAAGAAGATGAGTTTGGTAACGAATTTGCCGACGACGAAGGTTTTGATGAAGACGATCGCCCGCATCGTGGTGGTGGCGATGACTATTAATTAGTTGCTTCGCAGTTCATGGATCATGGTTAATGGTTCATTGTCAGAAAATACAGATTTTATAGTCTTGAGAAAGTGACTATGATCTATGAACCATAAGCTATGATCTCCCCTACCAAAACCCTTATTGTAGTTGCAGGCCCCACGGCTGTAGGTAAAACGGCAGCAGCCATTGAACTGGCTAAGTATTATCATACGGTAGTGATATCTGCCGATTCCAGGCAATTTTTCAGGGAAATGAGTATCGGTAACGCCAAACCCAGCCAGCAGGAATTAGCAGCCGTAAAACATTATTTTATCGATTCACATTCCATAACCGAACCATTTTCTGTTGGCGATTTTGAGAAACAGGGGCTCGCTTTATTGGATGAGCTATTTAAAACACACGATCAGGTTGTTTTAGCTGGGGGCTCGGGATTATATATCAAAGCAATATGCGAAGGTTTTGACGATCTGCCTACGGCCGATACTGCTGTCCGGGAAAGGCTAAACCAGGAGTTAGAAGAAAAAGGGATTTCTTATCTACAACAGAAATTACTATTGGCCGATCCGGCTTATTATAACGAGGTAGACCTGGATAATCCTCAACGCATTATCCGGGCATTGGAGGTTTTTGAAAGTTCGGGCAAGCCTTTCTCATCATTTCGCCAGGCTACTGTAAATAAAAGACCATTTAATATCATTAAACTGGCGCTCAACCTGCCCCGGGAAGTATTATATAACCGTATTAATGAACGGGTTGACCTGATGGTACAGCAAGGATTATTAGCCGAGGTAGAAGCATTACTCCCATCCCGGCATCTCAACGCTTTGAACACAGTAGGTTATGCTGAACTATTTGACTATTTTGATGATAAAACCAACCTTGAAAAGGCCATTGAAATGATCAAACAAAATACCAGGCGATTTGCCAAAAGACAACTCACCTGGTTTCGTAAAGACAGCTCTTTTCATTGGTTCCAGGCCAGCGACCCGGATGTAGTCGATCAAATGACCAGTACTATTGATTCGGTTTTATGATAGCAGGCTTTGTAAGTAAGCACCGTAACCGCTCTTAATATATTTAGCAACCAGCACTTTTAGCTGTGCATCATCAATAAACCCACGGCGGTAGGCTACTTCCTCAATGCAACCAATTTTGGTCGACTGGCGCTTTTCAATTACGCGTACATATTCCGTAGCATCGCTTAAAGAATCAAAAGTTCCGGTATCCAGCCAGGCAGTACCCTTATCCATTACCCCTACATGCAAATTACCTTGCTCCAGGTAATGCTTATTTACATCGGTAATTTCATATTCACCGCGTGGCGAAGGTTTAAGATCCTTAGCTATCTGAATAACGCTGTTGTCATAAAAATACAATCCCGGTACCGCAAATTTTGATTTAGGCTGGGTTGGTTTTTCTTCGATAGATAAAGCTTTAAAATCGGCATCAAATTCTACCACACCATATCTTTCCGGATCGGCTACGTAATAGGCAAAAATAGCGGCACCATTCACGTCATTAAAACTCCGGATCAGTTCACTGAAACCGGTACCATAAAATATATTATCGCCCAAAATAAGAGCTACTTTATCGTCGCCAATAAATTTTTCGCCTATTACAAAAGCTTGTGCCAGTCCATTTGGCTTTTCCTGTATGGCATATTCAAATTTACAACCCAGTTCGGCACCATCACCAAGGAGACGTTTAAAGCCTTCATTGTCTTCAGGGGTAGTAATGATCAGTATTTCCTTGATATCGGCCTGCATTAAAACCGACAAAGGATAATAAATCATGGGTTTATCATAAATGGGCATTAACTGTTTACTTATTGCCCTGGTAATTGGATAAAGCCTGGTACCCGACCCACCCGCTAAAATAATTCCTTTCATTAGTTAGATTGATTTTTATTATAGTTTTTAAAAGTAGTTATTTTTTACGCATAACCTATAAGTAGGTTGCTGTAATAACACATTTTAACAGTAGCATATTATTATTTGTGCTTAACGGCATTTTGTTTAATATACCAATAACATATTAGTCATATTTATAGTTTATATAAAACTTCTTTTGATTTTGCCTCTCCTTCCCATTTCATGAAATGGTGTTAATTTTCAGGTTTAAAATAGATTAGATAACGAAAAAATGCGCATAATTTGCTAATATTGCAGTTTGATTGCCAAATACTACTATTTAGGTGGATTTAGGGGTTTTCATTTAAACATGCATAAATATTATCTTACTCATCTGCAGGAATTAGAATCAGAAGCTATATACGTTATACGCGAGGTTGTAGCCCAGTTTGATCGTCCTGCTATATTGTTCTCCGGCGGAAAAGATTCCATCGTGGTAACTCACCTGGCTCGTAAAGCTTTCTGGCCTGCCAAAATACCTATGCCCCTTATCCACATTGATACCGGGCATAATTTTCCCGAAACCATGGCGTTCAGGGATAGCCTGGTAGCCGATCTTGGGGTACAACTTATAGTGGGTTCGGTACAGGAAGCCATTGACAAGGGCCGTGCTGTGGAAGAAAGTGGCATAAACGCAAGCCGTAACGAACTACAGATAGTTTCCTTACTGGATACCATCGAGAGCCACAAGATAGACGCAGCGATTGGCGGAGCACGTCGTGACGAGGAGAAAGCGCGTTCAAAAGAACGTTTCTTTTCGCACCGTGACGAGTTTGGCCAATGGGATCCGAAAAACCAACGTCCGGAACTTTGGAACATTTTCAACGGCCGCAAACGCATGGGCGAACATTTCAGGGTATTCCCCATCAGTAACTGGACAGAAATGGATATCTGGAATTACATACTGCAGGAAAATATTGCCATCCCTTCCCTTTACTTCGCCCATAACCGTGAGGCTGTTTATCGTGATGGTACCTGGCTGCCGGCATCAGAGTTTTTAGCATTACGTGAAGGAGAAAAAATTGAGAATAAGCTGATGCGTTTCCGCACTTTGGGCGATATCACTATAACCGGTGGCATTGAATCGGATGCGGATACATTGGAAAAAATAGTAGCAGAAGTATCAGCCACCCGCAGTACCGAACGTGGAAACAGAAGTGATGACAAACGCTCTGACACTTCTATGGAAGACAGAAAAAAACAAGGTTATTTTTAATTTTAGTACCAAGTAGCTAGTATCAAGACAGTCTCAAAAAGGGGAATTAATAATTTTCAAAAATCCTGATACCTGATACTAGCTACTTGATACCAACCACCACCACATAAAAAATGGAACTATTACGTTTTACAACAGCAGGTAGTGTAGATGATGGAAAAAGCACATTGATCGGCAGGCTATTATATGACTCCAAATCGATCTTTGAAGATCAGATGGCAGCCGTAAAACAATCGAGTGAGCGGAAAGGCTTGCAGCATATCGATCTTTCTTTGCTTACCGATGGTTTACGGTCTGAAAGAGAACAAGGTATTACTATCGACGTCGCCTACCGTTATTTTGCCACGCCTAAACGTAAATTTATTATTGCCGATACCCCAGGGCATATCCAATATACCCGTAATATGGTTACCGGCGCTTCTACTGCTAATTTAGCATTAGTACTGATAGATGCACGCAAAGGTGTTGTAGAGCAAACCTGCAGGCACTCTTTCATCGCGTCGTTATTAAAGATTCCCCATATTATTGTATGCATCAATAAAATGGACCTGGTTGATTATTCCGAAGAAGCATTCAATAAAGTAGTTGAACAATACGAGGATTTTGCAGCCAAGATAGATGTTACCGACATCCGCTATGTGCCTATCAGCGCACTGGAAGGTGATAATGTGGTGAATGATTCTGTAAACATGCCATGGTATAAAGGCGAGAGCCTGCTGCACACCCTGGAAACTATCCACATAGGCAGCGATGAAAACCACTCAGACGCACGTTTCCCGGTACAAACAGTAATACGCCCGCACGCGGCCGAATATCATGACTACCGCGGTTATGCCGGTCGTATTGCCGGTGGTATCTTCAAACCCGGCGACAAGATCACCGTTCTGCCATCAGGTTTAACATCAGCTATAAGATCTATCGATACCTACTCGGGCTCCGTTGAGGAGGCTTTTGCGCCTATGTCTGTATCTATTACCCTGGAAGATGATATTGACATCAGCCGCGGGGATATGATCGTTAAGGACGACAGTGAACCCGAGGTAAGCCAGGATCTGGATGTAATGCTTTGCTGGATGGCCGCTAAAGGCCCAAGGCCGGGAGCGAAATACCACTTAAAGACTACTACCCGTGAGGTAATGGCTATTATTAAAGAGGTAAGCTATAAACTGGACATCAATACGATGGAAAAGCTGGAAAATGCCGGCGATATCAACATGAACGAGATGGCACGCGTGCGCCTGCGCACCACCCAACCTGTTGTATTTGATGAATATCGTAAAAACCGCATCACCGGCTCACTTATCCTGGTTGACGAGGCCACTAACGAAACAGTAGCCGCGGGAACAATATTGGTTTAGTCCCATATTTTATTGGACATTTTTTCCAAAAAGTGGGTTTACACTTTTTGGGCAGAAAAATTTACAATTACTTGACTATCAATAACATAAACCCATGTTAACCCTAAAAAGTGTAAACCATGTAAACCCACTTTTTTAACAAAATGGTACACTGGTCGGGATTTAAAAAACAAAGCCCTGTTTCTTAAAAGAAACAGGGCTTTGTTTTTATGATGCTAATTAAAAGCTCCTCCTTCAGGGGGCTGGAGGGCTAAGTTTTTCTAAACAAGTTATCAGGCTATCCCTCCAATAAGGTATCTGGATATTAAAAGTAGTTTTGATCTTTGCTTTGTCCATTACCGAGAATGCTGGTCGGGTGGCCCGAGTTGGATATTCGCTGGTACGTATAGGATATATTTTTACCTGGGTTCCGGACAGATCAAATATTCCTTTTGCAAAATCATACCATGAAGTTACCCCCTCATTACTGTAATGGTAAATTCCAAATTCTTCACTGCCCGATGTAATGATATCCAGTATAGCGGCCGCCAGATCAATGGCGTAAGTAGGCGTACCTACCTGGTCGGCTATGATCTTCAGTTCGTCGCGCTCAGCACCTAATTTGAGCATGGTTTTCACAAAATTATTGCCATACTCAGAATATAGCCAGCTGGTGCGTAAAATAAAGTGTTGTGGCAATATATTGACCACATCCTCCTCACCCTCTAATTTAGTAAGGCCGTATATACTTATAGGATCAGCTATATCAGTTTCAACAAGTGGATAAGGCTTATCACCCTTAAAAACAAAATCGGTTGAGGTATGAACCAGTATAGCGCCGTACTGCTTACAAGCTTGTGCTAAGTTAGCCGCCCCTGTCTTGTTTATTTTACGAGCCATATCCACATCATCCTCTGCTTTATCAACGGCTGTATAAGCCGCACAGTTAATTACATAAGCAGGCTTATATTGTTCAAACACCTTTGCTATGGCATCAGTATCCAGAATATTAGCTTCTGCTTCCAGGGGGAAAATAATGGTACTTATACCTTTTTCGCCCGAAACCTTTTTGAGGCATTGCCCCAGTTGTCCGGACGCTCCGAAAACCACAATGTTTTGCATAGTTGTGTTTGTTCTATTATTAAAATCCCAGATCGGTAAGCTCCTTAAAAAAGGGTAATTGATTGTCTTTATCCGCAACTATCAATTCATCATTAGCCAACTGCCAATTGATATTTAAAACAGGATCAGCATAGTTTAGTCCGCCTTCGGCTTGTGTGTTATAAAAATTATCACATTTGTATTGAAAAATTGCGGTATCGCTTAACACAACAAAACCGTGAGCAAACCCTCTAGGTATGAAAAACTGTTTATGATTATCTGCCGTTAATAATACACTATAATGCTGACCATATGTTGGCGAGTTTTTACGCAAATCAACAGCCACATCCAGTACCTCTCCTTGTGTTACTCTTACTAATTTTGCCTGTGCATGTTCTCCTTTTTGCAGATGGAGGCCGCGTAATACCCCCTTTGTTGAGAATGATTCATTATCCTGTACAAATTGAACTCTCGCACCAACAGCATCATTGAAAGTTCTTTCATTAAATGATTCGAAAAAATAGCCCCGGTCATCGTTAAAAATACGTGGCGTTAAAACAATAAGCCCCTCAATCGGGGTTGGAGTAATAGTCATATATTATTGATGTTTTTCTTAGATAAAACAGGATATGCAAAACTATCACATATTATTAAAGTTGCGGCTTACTATTCAAAAATGAATAAAAATGCATGCTAAATATACTTGGCCCCAAATTTAGCTTTTACATCAGCCACTACTTGTTTTACATTTTGTTCCTGATCCCGCGGACAGATCAGCAGCGTGTTGTTGGATTCTACCACGATAAAATCATGCAAGCCCTGCAAAATTACCAGCTTCTCGCCCGGCACATTCACCATACAGTTCGAGGAATCATACATGATCACTTTTTCTGACGGGA
>JACXTT010000120.1_pt1 | contig 117678 bp, 119 predicted proteins | sample 9270951 | NCBI WGS metagenome assembly JACXTT01 (sample SAMN15532306, study PRJNA645909) | rock metagenome | isolation source: weathered quartz diorite | place: Puerto Rico | collected 2017-06-21 | reverse complement strand
CCATAGCTGTAAGTAAAGTTACCGTTCAGGGATAAGTTGTATTTACGGTCATCAAACTGCTTTGCTATATTATAACGGCCCACGTAGGCATGGTTACCGCCAAGGTTTATGTAATAAGTATCAGTACGGGTGGTAGATACCTTTTCGTTTTTGGCGTTGGTTGTTGGCGGTAATTGTACCTGAATGTTATTTTGCTCAATCTGGTCGTCGGTATAAGTCGCATTCGCGTTAAGCGAGAAGTTTAACTTTGAGTTGGCAATGTAGTTATTGTACGCCGCCGAAATGGAGTGGGTAAACGCCGGGTTAAGGTCGGGGTTACCTATAATGTGGTTGGATTTATTGGAGATATCGGTAAACGGCTGTATCTCAGTAAATGATGGTTCTGTGTTCGATCCGCTGTACTGTACGGTGAACCGCTCTGTACGCGACCATGAATACGAAAAGCGGAATACCGGTATTAATTTAAAGTAGTTGTGCGATGTAGGTATATTTTCGCCGGTTGACGAATTGACCTTAGTGCCTTGCAGGTACGATGGTACAGCCGTAGCGCCTAATGCAAGGCCGTACTTGGTGCCATTTAACCGATAACTTAAAGTTGCCCTGGTTTCGGTGAATGAGTAATTTGAAATGTTGTCGCGATATTTCAGCTCAACATTCTGATCATTAATAACCGTATCAGTAATTGAAGTATTATCGTAAACCGAACTGCGGGTTTGGCCGTTAAAATCAATCTGCGAAATAGCAGTCAGCGGCTCCGAATAAGTAAAACTTGCCCGGTAAGTAGTATTGATACTGTTTCTGAAAGTACGCAAATGCGATATTGAATCGGCAATAAAGCTATTATACGTACTGTCCTTATAATAGTTTATGGTGCTGTTCCGGTCGCTGTTGGCATCGGTGCTCGAGCGGTTAATACTTAATTGCAATGAGGTGTTCCTATGCACCTTTTTAAACAAGTGGCTGTAAAAAACGATGAGGCCATAATTGGGAGCGCTATTGGTACTCGAGCTAAAGCCGGTATTTAAATTATGCTGAAAGCCCGTGGTGTACTTGTCAATATTATCCTGATCGGACGTACTGCTGCTTAACGAACTTGAGTAACTAAAACTCGGGGTTATCTGGATAAAGTCGGCACTATCCGCCTGTATCTCCATTTGGAAATTCAGGTTATGGCTTTTGCTGTTATTATCAGATGTGTTGTTATTGGTAAATATATTGGGGCCGGCACTTGTAAAATTTTGCCCATAGCTGTTGTTAAGCGAGTTATTGTTCCTGAAATTGTAGGTATAGCTGCTGTTTACCTGTATCTTTTTGCTCCATTGGTCGCGATAGTTGAATGATGGCCCTCCGGATTTAGTTGTACCGGCGCTGCCGCCCCTTGAACCGGCACCAACTCCTGTACCGCCGCCGCCACCGTTTGTTGCACCACCTGCTACACCAGTAGATGCAACACCATTTACAGTATTGCGCAGGTTACCTATTACACCCAGTTGCTGGTTAGCGTTAATGCGTTGTACAAACAGGTTTGCGTTATACCGGTCATCACTACCGTACTGCCCGGTTAAGCGGCCTGTTGTACCTACCGACCGGTCGGCACGGGTTGTTATGTTCAGTACTTTTTGCGGGTCACCGTCTTTAACGCCCGTACGTGCTGCCTGGTCGCCATAATCATCAACTACCTGTATTTTGTCAACAATATCGGCAGGCAGGTTTTGTATGGCCTGTGCAACGTTGCCACCGGCATAATCTTTACCATTCAAACGTGCTTTGGTTACGGTTTGGCCCTGGTGTGTCAGCGATCCGTCCGACCCTACTTCCATGCCTTCCATCTTTTTTAATAACTCGTCAACAGTGGCATTGGCATGTACTTTATAGTCGCTTGCGCGATATTCAACCGTATCCTGTTTATACGTTATACTGGGTACGCCATTAATGGTAACCTGGTTCATCATGTGCGATGCCGAGCGGAGTACAATAGGCTCCAGAACTATGCGTTTAATGGCATCATTATTCAAATAATGTTTGGTTGATGGCGCGTAACCAAGTTCGGTTACGGTAAGGTAAAATACCGCCTGTTTAACGTTTTTGATAACAAAAATACCATCGGCATTAGTAACCGCGCGTAACGTATCCGATTTAGATGTCAGCACAATGCTGGCGCCAACAATGGTGTTATCGGCAGTGTCTTTAACCACGCCGCTTACCTCCCTAAAAGGCAAAGCCACTACAGGCGCAGCTGCCGGACGGGTTCGGCCACCACCGGGGGCACCGCCACCCTGGGCAAACACGCTGCCGGTTATCAAGATCGTTAAAAAAATAAGTAGTATTTGTTTCATTACGTTGTTTTTTGATGTTTGTTTAAGTCAATAGCATTCTTGTGTCTTACTAAACCTTAGTAAAACCAGTTGATCATTAAATAGGATAGTCAGTTTTTTAGCGGAGTTTTATGATATTAATTACCCACAAACGCCTTTTTATTATTTTTTATAGAGCGTGTATTTACCCCAAAAATCAGTAGCCGAACTCAGTTCTTCCATGGGGTTAATGCCTTCGCCACCCCCGCGGTTGCCGCCACCGCCACCGCCGCCACGGTTACCACCGCCGCCGCCGCCGCCAAACCCGCCGCCGCCAAATCCACCACCACCGCCGCCACGATTACCACCACCGCCACCGCCATCAATGTTGCCACCACCATCGTTATTGCCGCCATTGCGGCCACCGCCATTACGGCCATTTTGTATGGCGTTAACTTTTATATTGTAGGCAAACTCTTTGGCATCGGCGGTCGAAATATTAAGTAACGATAGCGGGATGGACAGTTCGGATACAAAACTATCCTCTTCATCAAATCCGGCCTGTGCTTTAATGCTATATTCATTGTAAATAGATATTACAGAGTCGGTAATATCCTTAAACCCGGTTACGCCAATTTCCCTGATCAGTGCCAATGAGGTTTTGTGGGCCGCCCTGCTTGCCGAATCGATCTGTGCAGGGGTAAGTGTTGAGTTGCCACCGCCAAATCCGCCCCGGCGACCGCCACCGCCGCCACGCGCATCTCGTAAACTGGTACGGTTCACCACCGGGAAAGTGATCACAAAAGCATCCTTGTCTTTCTTTTTATCCGCTGTATTAATACTCAGGCTTATGCCGCCACCTAAAATCTTTGTAATGTCTAATTTGTCTTTACATTTTACAACCAGGTACAAATTTTTATCATCGTTAGCCATGGTGTAGTAAAGCTTTGTAGCCTTGTTATATGCTTGCAGGTCGTCGCCCCATTCACCTAATTTGCCATCAATTTTTAACCCTTCGGGAGCTTGCAGGTTAACGGTCTGGATTTCCTTTTTTTGAGCTTGCGCGAAAGAGCAGTAAGCTATAAGCAACAATATTCCGGAGGTAAGCTTTATGAAAGAGGATACTTTCGTTTTCATACTTTAATCAATTGTAGTAATGGTTATAAGTTTAATAAACCGCCAAAAATACGATGTTTTTTATTCTTTATCGGTAGTTCGGTGTTATTGACTGTGAAGTTACGATGAAGTTTAATACATATTTCAATGTCATATAATTGTTGCGTTAATGTCATACAATTGTTGCACAGACACTTAAAAGCCTTTTATATCAATAAATATCAAACTTTTTAAAAAAGCGCTATCTTTAAAAAAGTTTTGCCGCCGTTTAAATGCCCAAAACTATACAAATTCAATATAGATAATAGAATATCCTCCCATTTATACATGACTTACAAGTTAAATAACTTAACCCCCATGCTCGAAACGCAGGATATGACCGGTACCATTACTTTTTATACGGATGTTTTGGGATTTGTGACCGAAAACTATGTGCCCGATATGGGCTGGGCCTCGTTAAAATTTGGTAGTATCAATGTGATGTTTGCTTTGCCAAATGCACACCGCAACATCCCTAAACCGGTAATGAGCGGCTCGCTTTACTTTACCACAGATGAGGTTGATTTAATTTGGGCACAAGTGAAAGAACGTAGCCTGATATGTTACCCTATTGAAGATTTTGATTATGGTATGCGCGAGTTTGGGATATATGATAATAATGGTTATTTGCTGCAATTTGGGCAGGAAATAGAATAAATTTGACAGATGAAGTTCTGTTTTTTAGTAGTCTGTATTTTGATGTGCGCTTGTAATCATGGCAGTGGAAATCATGAGCCCAACAAACTCAATGCAGTCAGTCCGGCATCACCTTCAAAACTTACACCTATATCTAAGGATCAGATGGATAGGGATAGCATAACTTTAGACAGCCTGTTAACTAAAACTTTGAATTTTGCTAATCATCATTTAAATCAAAAAGATTTCAGTGGGAAGCATTACGCATCATCAGATAACTTTTATAGTAATTATAAATATGGCAACTTGTTTTCGGACACTTATAAACATTTGCTTGTAAAGCGAGTGGTGGCTGATGTATATTTTGACCTGTTTTTATTAAAAAAGCATAAATTGATAAAAGTATGTACAGATACTATAATGTCGTTGAGTTTTTTGGATAGTAAACTGCGGGATGTAAATGGCGATGGTTACCGTGACCTGTTGATACATTGGTATCCTGGTTCGGGCTGCTGTAGGCGCAATGTTTATGACGTGTATCTTTATCAACCTCAAAGTGGTGGTTTTTCAGCAAAATACAAGTTTATTAACCCTACGTTTTCGCCATCAGAAAAAGTTATCAGAGGTGTAGAATATGGTTACCAAACAGCACTTTATAAGTATAGATGGAACGGATCGAAGATTGATACAGTTGAATTTATATACCCCGACACGGTAAAGAAGAAAGGGTTTTTAAGATCCGTTCATCATTCCTATCTGTCAATCAGCGAAGGGGCCAAACCCATAAAAGCAGTACCTAAAGAGTACCTTAAAATCGAAGATTACGATTGGTTTGAGGGGAATTATTAAAAAGATAAAGCCAAAACATGACCGATACTTTAACTTATAAACCCATCCGCTTTTCGGAAACGACCATTACCGAGTTGATGATACCCTCGTACTCCAATTTTGGGGGCAAAATACATGGCGGTATATTGCTTTCGCTGATGGACAAGGTGGCTTACGTATGTGCAGCCAAACATGCCGGCAACTATTGCGTAACCGCATCAATTGATACGGTTGATTTTTTAGCGCCTATCGAGGTTGGCGAACTAGTGTCGCTAATGGCGTCGGTAAATTATGTGGGCAAAACATCGCTGGTGGTAGGCATCAGGGTAATATCCGAAAACGTTAAAACCAATTCGGTTAAACATACCAATACCAGCTATTTTACCATGGTTGCCAAAGATGAGCAAAACAACCCTACGCCCGTGCCGGGCCTTATCCTCGAAAACCAGCAGGAGGTGCGGCGTTTTGTAGAGGCCATAAGGCGCAAAGAGCTGCGCCAGAACTATAAGCACGAGGTTGAACTGATAAAAGGCCCCTTAAACCATGAACAATGTGAGCAGTTGCTGATAGGGGAGCGTTGTAAGCTGGTAGGCAAGCTGGTTTAGCAATAAATTTTTTAAATTATACAAAACCACTAATAAACGCTAAGTTTAGCCCACCTGTTTTTAGGCTATTAACAATAACTACTGGCGGCCGGTTTGAAACAATACTTTAAATGATGAGATTTTGGTTTACGTGGTTAATTATCGTTTTTTCGATAAGTGCCGGGTACTGCATGGGCCAACAACAACCGGCAGCCAGGCCTGTAACGGGTGGCAATAACAGTACCGGTTTTGCAGAGATAGATAAAACGAACGCCCAGGCGTTACAACTGTTTTTAGCCGACCCGGTGGCGGCGCGCAAACTTTCGGAAAATGCGCTGATACATTCAAAAACCATCAATTATAAAAACGGTATTGGCCAAAGTTTGTTAAACATCGGCATCACCTATTGGTCACAATCGTATTATCAAATAAGCTTGCTGTACATAGATACGGCCATACAATACTTCCCTAAAACCGACCATCATAACCTCTCGATAGCTTACCGGCACATTGGCCGCGACTATGCCGACCTGAAAGACTATAAAACCGCTAACAGTTTTTTGCAAATGGCCGAAGATGAAGCGGGCAACGATAAATACCTTTTGGAAGAGGTGACTACGGAGCGCTCGCTTATTTATGCGCGGTCGCGGCAGTTTCAAAAAGCCATAGCAGCTGTAAACAGGGCGTTAGCGCTTTGCCGGCAATTACATAATACCGCCACCGAGGCTGTATTATATGGCAGGCTTACCAGCATTTATACCGAATATCCGGGTTATGAAAATGATAAACTGGCCAGCGGTTATGTTGATACGGCGATAAACCTAAGCTATGCGGTCAATAACAAGCGGTTACGGACAAGTTGTTTTTTATCGAAAGCCGAGATATTGGTCGATTTTGGCAAGCCTGATGAAGCGCTCAAATACGCGCTCAAAGCTAATTTAATGGCCGATAGCTTAGGCATCAACGATTTTTTGTCGGCATCGTACCAGGCATTGATCGATGTTTACGATAAAAAGAAAGACAAAGCCAAAGTGCTTTTTTATTTAGATAAGCATAACACGCTGCTGATGCACTTAAACGCCAGCGAAAAGAAAACGGGTTCGCAATTGATGCAGGATTATTTTGACCTCAATGCGCGCCTGCAAAAAATTGACCAGGTGCAGCGCGCCAGCCAGGTTAACCAATTGATGGTAAAATCGCAGCAAAAAATAATTGTCATACTGCTTATTTCGGTGGTGGTGCTAATGGGCGCATTCTATATTGTTTACAAGTTTTACAATCAAAAAAACAGACTGGCACAAACCTTAAGCGAGCAAAACACTGCCGTGCAGAATCAATCGCAACTGATCAAAGCCCAGGCCCAGCGGCTTGATGAGTTAAACAACCTTAAAAACAAATTGCTGATGGTTATAGGCCACGACCTGCGGGGGCCTTTAGGTAATTTACGCAACATAACCGACTTGTTTGAGAGCGGCCTGATAACCGATGAAGAATTGCGCCTGGTAATGAAAAATATGAACCCTGTTGTAAGGGGTGCCGAGCTAACCCTTACCAATTTGTTACAATGGGCTAATAACCAGATACAGGGTAGTGGTGTAACAAGCGTAAAAGTAAACTTACTGCCTGTTGTTGAGGAGATGGAGCAAACCTTCAAATATCTCTTAGATCAAAAGGGTATTAAATTTGAGAACAAGGTTAGCCCTAAAACTAATTTACTGGTAGATGAGACCCACCTGAAGGTTATTTTTAGGAACATGGTGAGCAATGCCATTAAATTTACCCCCGAAGGCGGCAGCATTACTATTGACGCGCTGCATAAGGACGACCAGGTGATGATCAGTATTGCCGATACGGGCGTAGGTATAAAAGCCGAAGATATTGACCGCCTATGGTCGAATAAAACGTTGTTCTCCAAAGCGGGCACCATGGGCGAAATTGGCACAGGTATTGGCCTGCAGCTTTGCCGCGAGCTGATAGAGCTTAACCAGGGCAAGGTTTGGGTGCAATCGGCCGTAGGCCTGGGCACTACGTTTTATGTAAGTTTACCTGTTTATAAATAGCTTAACCACCATTGCTTGTGCGTTGCTTTATATTTCATAAACCAATTGCTTGGGAAATAAAGTATAACTACAGCCAGCATCCAAACAAAGTACACAATTGGTAAAGTAAACCCATATGCAGTGTGTGTAGCCTCGGTTATTTTAAATGCGATGTAAGCCAGCAATTGCAGCAGGTATATATGGCACAGGTAATAAAACAATGGCACCCGCCCATACACCAAAAAAATATCGGTCATCTTGTTTTTTACATTCTCCAGGTAGGCAAGCATTAACATTACGGGACCTAATGTGATCAGCAGATAGTCGAGCGATGGCGGATATTTTTGCGCATTGATAAAAGATAGTACAGTGCGGTACCATACCTGTTGCTTTGTCCAGTTAGCCGGGTCGCCGTAAAGGTTGAACGATCTGATGATCATGAATAGGATCAATGCGCCGAAGCCTATTTGCAGCAACAATTTTTTACGCTTAGCAGCTTCCATTTTAAATATGCTACCAAAACTATAACCCGTTGCCATAACGCCCACCCAGGGTATAAGCGGGTAAACTATAAATACGTGCCGGGTATTATGCGCATAATTAAACAGGCTTTGTACGTGTAAAAACTGCCATAATTTACCAGTATAATGCCCCATTGCAGCCGGGTCAACACTATCAAGTGTATTATGCCCAACTATTAAGATAAGCCCAATTGCACCGATCGCTTTAATGGGCAGGTAGATAAGCCCGGCTAAAATGATCATGCTCCAGCCAATTGCCCACATTACTTGTACAAAAACAAAACTATAATTCATTTGAAATTGCCAGGTACCATGGTTCATGCTAAACCCCCAGTTAATAAGCGTTACCTCGAGTATGATGAGCCACAAGCCGCGGGTAACCAGAAACTTTGCCGCCTCGTTTTTTGTTTTGCCCCGGGTTAACGATAAATAAGCACCTGTACCGGCCAAAAAAACAAACGTTGCTGCGCAGTAGTGGGTTATAAAACGGGTTATAAATAACGCTGTTGATGCCTGGGTAAGGTCGGTAGGGTTAAAGCGCGTAGTCGTAAAAAAATCGCGGGTATGGTCGAGCGCCATAATTACCATCACAATTCCGCGCATCACATCTATTGATTCTATCCGTTTTTTAGGCAGGGTTGCAGTTGAGGTCATACTGATAAGGTTTGGTGGTACAACTTACATAAAAGTTGTGTAAAACGCAAACCCTCTGATAACTTACTAAGTGCGGCTATTGGCCTCGTCCTCACATTTGGCCTTCTCGAACTCTGCAATTTCTGCTTCCGATCTTGTTTTTTTCAGATCGATGCGTACGAGGGCGAACAGGCTCATGTAAACATTGGCCACAAAAATGAGGGCAAAACCGCTGATGAGGTAGCCGCGCCAGTTGTCAAGCAACAGCTTGTAATTTGTTAAAAAAAGCATCACCACGGTTACATAATGGCTAAAGCAGTACTCGCATGTAAACAGGTAAAAAAACTTGCGCTGCATAACAGTTTTTGACGTTTTGGACCGTTTGACGCAAAATTCGCGGGGCTCTTTAAAAACCTCCTCGTGCGTAACCGTCCACGCTATACAGGCTATCGGGATAGCCAGGATAAATAACCATACTATTTGCGTGCCTAAAGTCATGCCATACAAATAGTTAATGGGCGCAAATTGTTTGAGTTGCCAGCCAATACAAAAAATTTAGGTGAAAAGTGTTATGCAGATGGTTTTTAGCTAAATGCGCAATTTGATGTTGCAATTAGGTATTAAAGTTTATTTTTGTTCATCAGTTTTACACCCCGCCTTTAAAAAGCGCAATAAATATCCCAGAATATGACAGTCGGACTGTTCATTCCTTGTTATGTTGATCAATTTTATCCCGGTGCCGCAATTGCCTGCCTTGAGCTGTTAGAAAAATTGGGCGTTACCGTGGCATATCCTAAAAACCAAACCTGCTGCGGCCAGCCAATGGCTAATTCGGGCTTTGAGCATTTAACCCACGGCTGTAATGAGCTGTTCATCAAAAACTTTGCTGATTTTGACTACATTGTAGCGCCATCGGGTAGTTGCGTGCTGCATATACGAGATCATCTGCATGATGATGCCCAGCCCGAAAAAGCTAAACACATCAGCGATAAAATATATGAGTTTACCTCGTTTTTAACCGATGTGCTGAAAGTAACCAGCCTGCCTGCAAAGTTTCCGCATAAGGTTGGGATGCACCAAAGCTGTCACGGGCAAAGGGGCTTGCACCTGTCGTCGATGACGGAGCTGGTTGCGCCCGATTTTTCAAAACCAGGCAGCCTGCTCAATATGGTTGAAGGTATTGAAATAGTTGAGCTAAGCCGTAAAGATGAATGCTGCGGCTTTGGCGGTACGTTCTGTGTTGCCGAGGAAGCAGTATCAGTAAAAATGGGCAAGGATAGGGTAGCCGACCATTTGGAACACGGTGCCGAATACATTACCGGTGTGGATATGAGCTGCCTGATGCACATGGAGGGTATATTGCACCGCCAGGGTAGTAAGGTTAAAGTATTGCATATAGCGGAAATACTGAACGCAAGCCCAGCCCCCTAACCCCCTAAAGGGGAAGATGTGCAAATGAGTAAATGTGCAGATATGCAAATGAAGAATAAATAAATGCAGAACAACGATACAGCAAATAAAAAGCACCCCCTTCAGGGGGCGGGGGGGGCTGACCACGCGGCTTTAGCCGATATATTTAACGAAGACGAGGCCCGTGTAAACTGGCACGATGAAACGCTGTGGTGGATACGTGCCAAGCGCGATAAGGCGGTACACCAATTGCCCGAATGGGAAGCTTTGCGCGATACTGCATCGCAAATAAAAAACAATGTGCTATCCAACATGGGCACGTACCTACAGCAATTTGAGGCCAATGCGCAGGCTAATGGCATTACCATCCATTGGGCTGCCGATGCCAAAGAACATAACCAAATTGTACTAAGCATTTTGCAGGAGCATAACGTTACACGTATGGTAAAAAGTAAATCCATGCTGACTGAGGAATGCCACCTGAATGAGTACCTGGGCGAGAACGGTGTTGATGTTATTGACTCCGACTTAGGCGAACGCATAGTACAATTAGCCAATGAACCACCCAGCCATATTGTATTGCCATGTATCCACAAAAAGAAAGAGGAGATAGGCGAGCTTTTTCACCAGTACTTAGGTACGCCAGCAGGAAATGCCGACCCGCAGTTTTTAACCGAAACGGCACGCCACCACTTACGTGAGACCTTTTTAACCCGCAAAGTTGCCTTAACGGGAGTTAACTTTGCTGTAGCCGAAACCGGCGAGTTTGTGGTTTGTACCAACGAGGGTAATGCCGATATGGGTGCGCATTTAGCCGATGTGCACATCGCCTGTATGGGTTTTGAAAAAATAATCCCCGAAAGGAAGCACCTGAGCGTGTTTTTACGCCTGCTTACGCGAAGTGCTACCGGTCAGCCTATTACAACCTATTCGAGCCATTTTAGCAAACCACGTGAGGGGCAGCAAATGCACATTGTAATTGTAGACAATGGCCGTACCATACAATTGGGCCGCGAGGAGTTCCGCAACTCGTTAAAATGTATCCGGTGCGGGGCTTGTATGAACACTTGCCCGGTGTACCGCCGCAGTGGCGGACATAGTTACCATAATGCCATATCGGGCCCGATAGGAGCTATTTTAGCGCCAAACCTGGATATGGAAAAATATGCCGACCTGCCGTTTGCGTCAACGCTTTGCGGGTCATGTTCCAATGTTTGCCCGGTAAAAATTGACATACATGATCAGTTGTATAAATGGCGGCAGGTGATCGTGAAAAACGGTTACGCCACCAAAACCAAAAAAGCCGGGATGCAGGTAATGACGCTAACCTTATCGTCTCCAACTATTTATCATGTAGGAGGTAAAGCAGGTAGGTGGTTTATGAAACATGTGCCATTTGCTGTAAATAACAAACTAAACCCCTGGTACAAACAAAGGGATATGCCCGAACCGCCGAAAGAATCGTTTGGGGAGTGGTATAAGAAGAATAGAAAGGCCCCCTAACCCCCTAAAAGGGGAAGATGTGCAAATGGGTAAATGTGCAGATGTGCAAATGAAGAATAAAATAAATGCAGAACAATAAAGACATACCAAATACAAAGCTCCCCCTTCAGGGGGCGGGGGGGGCTCGCGAAAAAATATTAGCAGCTATTACCCAAAACCAGCCGACGGCAATGCCTTTGCCGGATATCAGCTTTTTAAAAGGCGGGAGCGAGGATCCCGAAGAAAAATTTACCACGGTGCTAACAACCATTGGTGGTAAAGTGTTGAAAGTGAAAAGCTTCGACGAGATCAAAGCCCTGCTGCCACAACATTTTGATACCGCCAAACGCGTAGTGACCACCTTGCCCGAGTTAAGCGATATGGCCGAACTGAATACCGGCCAGGCCATAGACCCGCACACGTTGGAAGATATTGAACTGACTGTTACCAGTGCACATTTTGCCGTGGCCGAGAACGGCGCTGTTTGGGTAACCGAAGATATCATCAAACAACGGGTGTTGCCCTTTATTTGCCAGCACCTGGCGGTGGTGGTTGATGCAAAAAACATTGTACCAACCATGCACGAAGCTTACCAAAAGATAGGCGATAGGGTTTATGGGTTTAGTACGTTTATTGCAGGTCCGTCAAAAACGGCGGATATTGAGCAATCGCTGGTGTTAGGTGCGCATGGCCCGCGCAGCATGACCGTTTTTTTATTAGCTTAGTTTATGGAAACGAGCAACGGGTATGTAAATGTGGGTACTGACGATAGCGGGATAACTACCATCGCATTTTTTCACCCGGCGCAAAACTCCATGCCAACAGCCTTGCTCGGGCAGTTGGCGTCGGCCATCCAAAAAGCGGGGGAAGACAATGAGACCCGTGTCATCATCCTGAAAAGTGATGGCGACCGTACCTTTTGCGCAGGTGCTAATTTTGATGAGTTATTACAGATCAGCAACCTTGATGAGGGCATGGCTTTCTTTTCGGGCTTTGCCAATGTGATCAACGCGTGCCGCACCTCGCAAAAAATGATCATTGGGCGGGTGCATGGTAAAGCTATTGGCGGCGGTATAGGTATCGCGTCGGCTTGCGACCATTGCTTTGCTACGGAAAATGCTTCCATTAAATTGAGCGAATTGAGTATTGGCATTGGCCCGTTTGTGATAGAACCTGCGGTTAGCCGTAAAATGGGTATCAGCGCTTTTTCGCAACTGGCATTAACCGCGGGTGAATTTTATACTGCCCAATGGGGAAAAGATAAAGGCCTTTTTGCCGAAGTGTTTGATACTGTTGCCGATATGGACGCAGCCATTGCAACCTCGGCCGCAAAAATGGCTTTGTGGAACCCCGATGCCCTGGCCGAATTACGAAAAACCCTATGGCACGGCACTGCGCATTGGGACCAACTGCTTACCGAACGGGCCGCCATCAGCGGAAAGCTGGTACTCTCCACTGCCGCCCAGGGTGCCATCCGTGCGCTTAAACAGCCCAAAAAGTAATTTTACATTTTTTTTAAATTAAGTGTAAAACCCACAACTATTTTATTTGCCTTGCCGTATAAACAGGCGTAACCAACCTGATTGAGCTATTTAATACTCCTGGCAAAATGAACTATCTGATCTATTTGAGCACCTCATCAAGAGCGCTAAGCACCGACGACTTGAAACAATTATTGGTAAACATCAGGTACCAATATACTAAAAGTGGTATCACAGGTATGATGTTGTACAGCCAGGGCACGTTTTTTCAGGCACTGGAAGGAGAGGAGCAACAACTGGAGAAGGCCTTTGAAGATTTAAAATCGGATAATATTCAAAAAGGCCTTATCAAGTTAAAAGCAGGTAAGGAGGAGCGCCGCACCTTTTCAAACTGGTACATGGGCTTTAAACCCACAACCGATGATGTTTGCCAGCTTAATGGCTTTGTAAACCCTTTGCGGGGCGATTTTTTGACAGATTATAACCCACAGCACCCCGCTATAAGTTTATTGCGTACATTTGCGCAACACAACTTGCAATATTAGTGTATTACCTTATTTACATGAGTACAGCTGCACGGCCAATGACCGATGCCGCCCTAAAGGAATTGCTTAGCCAAAGCCAGACCAATAATTTGCGCGATGATATTACCGGCATGTTATTGTACAGCGCGGGCGCGTTTGTGCAGGTACTTGAAGGCGGGCAGCAGGAAGTTGATACCCTATACGCCAAAATAGTTATGGACGAGCGCCACAAAAACATTATTAAACTGGCCTATGGCAGGTTAGAAAAGCGTATTTTTCCAACCTGGTCGATGGGGTTTAAGGCAGTTAGCCCCGCACAATTCAAAGAGTTTACGGCATATTTTGACCTGTCGGATTTTAAGCCGATCAATATCGACGGTATGCACCCGGCTGTAACCATAGTGCACGGTTTTGTTGACTCGAACAAACACTAAATACAATCATTAAACACTGTGCTTTTTTATCATGTTTATATCAAATAAAAACCTATTTTCGGATAGGTAATTTGATATGCAGGATCAGCAAAAATTAGCATCACAAACAACGGTATATAGGCTGCGGTCGATCATTGGCGGTTCAATAGGCAACCTTGTTGAGTGGTACGATTGGTATATCTATTCGGCCTTCTCACTTTATTTTGCCAGCAGTTTCTTTCCCAAAAAAGACGAAACAGCCCAACTGCTTGATGCCGCCGGGGTTTTTGCACTTGGTTTTTTAATGCGGCCAATTGGCGGTTGGCTGATGGGCACTTATGCCGATAAAAAGGGCCGGAAGGCGGCACTAACGTTTTCAGTTTTACTAATGAGTGTGGGATCATTACTCATTGCCATTGTGCCAGCTTACAGTCAGATAGGTATTGCAGCGCCCTTGTTGCTGGTATTGGCCCGCATGTTACAGGGTTTAAGCGTTGGCGGCGAGTATGGCACCAGCGCCACTTATCTAAGTGAAATGGCTACCAAAAAACATCGCGGGTTTTACTCAAGCTTTCAATATGTCACTTTAATTATGGGGCAGTTGGTTGCTTTGGGTGTATTGGTGTTATTGCAACGCTGCTTTTTAACAGAGCAGCAATTACATGCCTGGGGCTGGCGTATCCCATTTGCGATAGGGGCGGTACTTGCGGTCTCGGCCATGTATTTAAGGCGTAGTTTAACGGAGACCGAAAGCTTTGTTAAAGAAACAGCCACTCAAAACCGGGGCACATTTAAGGCATTGTTTCAGCACCCGCGGGCGGTTATGCTGGTCGTTGGTTTAACGCTTGGGGGCACGGTGGCTTTTTACACTTTCAGCACTTATATGCAAAAGTTTTTGGTCAATACATCAGGCTTTAGCAAAAACGACGCGACGCTTATCTCAACTTTAACGTTGATCGTTTTTATGCTTTTGCAGCCGGTTTTTGGATGGATATCGGATAACATCGGGCGAAAGCCGCTGCTGATCGCCTTTGGTGTATTGGGCATATTGGCTACGATCCCCATAATGACTACCCTGGGCACCACGCACGATTTTTGGATTGCCTTTGCATTGGTAATGGCTACCTTGCTCATCACTACGCTGTATACGTCCATTAATGCGATAGTTAAGGCAGAGCTTTTCCCGGTAAATGTAAGGGCCTTGGGCGTGGGGTTTTCCTACGCCATAGCGGTATCTATTTTTGGCGGCAGCGCCGAACCTATTGCCCTGGCATTTAAAAAATACGGACATGCCAACTGGTTTTATTGGTATGTAACGCTCTGTATATTTATATCGCTATTGGTATATGTGTTTATGAATGATACTAAGAAGTACTCGAAAATGGAGGATTGATGTGCAAATGTGCGTATGTGCAGATGTGCAAATGATTGGTGATTTTTAATTTTTTACTTCCGGACTTTCGGTCTTTCCGACTTCCGGACTAATTAATATTTATGGAATTTGGACGTGTTAAACCCGAAGAACTGGCAATGGTTGATTTTACTTTGCCTGCCGACCCTGCACTGACCACTGCTACACTTAAAGCCGCGGAGTTTAAAAAACAACTGGACGTGCACGTAGGCTGTGCTAAATGGGGCCGCAAGGAATGGCTGGGCAAAATATATCCCGCCAAAACCAAAGAGGCTAACTTTTTGGATGAGTATGTTAAACACTTCGACAGCATTGAGCTGAACGCCACTTTTTATAACGTGTACCCGGCATCGACCATTGAAAAATGGAAAGAGAAGGCCGCAAGTAACCCGCACTTTAAATTTTGCCCCAAGTTTTCGCAAAGTATCAGTCATATCAAACGCCTCAAAAATGCGCAGGAGGTAACTACCGAATTTTATAAAGGCATTATGGCTTTTGGCGATCAGCTTGGACCTTTGTTTTTACAGCTGGCCGATAATTATGCGCCCAAAAGTTTACCCGATCTTAGGCTTTACCTGCAGGATATCCCACGCGATGTGCCGGTTTTTGTAGAGATGCGGCATAAGGAATGGTTTTCGGTACCCTCTGTTAGGGATGAGTTTTTTGGGACCCTGCATGAATTAAATGTGGGCGCGGTAATTACTGATGCCTCGGGACGGCGCGATGTCGTTCACATGGAACTACCTACTCCCCATGCGTTTATCCGCTTTGTGGGCAACAGCCTGCACCCCACGGACTACGCCCGTTGCGATGAATGGGTGCAACGCATCAAACAATGGCACCAGCAGGGCTTGCAATCGGTATGGTTTTTTATGCACCAGCACGATGAACGTTACTCGCCGGAGTTAGCTGATTATGTAGTGGAACAGTTGAATAAAGAATTGGGTACGGATCTGATGCGGCCGCATTTTATTGACAGGGACAAGGGGTTGTTTGATTAGGATAAGCATCTTGATTACCTTTCTGATGGGGTGCCGAAACAAGTTCGGCATGACTTGGGTGGTTTATCCCATCAACCCCGATATCACATTAATGCTTAGCGCGACGATAGCCGTATTAAACGCAAACGAGATCACCGCGTGGAGCAATGCCAGTCGGCGGATAGACCGCGACGATATCTCTACATCGGATACCTGGAAGGTCATGCCGATCACAAAAGAAAAATACACAAAATCCAGGTAGTCGGGGTTGGCCTCGTCCGGGAACTGCAAGCCGCCAATAACCGCGTCCTTTTGATCGTCGTCGCCAGGCGTGTTGGTATAGTACATGTGCGCGTAACTCATGGTAAACACGGTATGGAGCATCCACCACGAAATAGCAACTGAGCCTATTGACATTAATACATGCCTGATGGCATGACCATGCTGCCCGTCCTTACCATGATTAAGCAGCAAAAATATAATGGCAAATAAGCTTACGCACGAGGCTGTGATAACAAAAAGCAGAATGATAATACGGCTGGAGTCTTTTAAACGGGCTATCTCGCGCATTTCGCGGGGGTGGGCAGTTAGGATGATAAGCCAGTTTAGCAAAGTGATCATGGCCGCGCAGCTTCCCCAGGATATCATGATGAGGGCAGGGGCGGAGACCTTGTTAAAAAGTACAAAACACACTACTGCCGTTACACTTAGCGACAGGAACAACCGGTGTTGCGCATCAAAACGCTTTAGTAAACTAACCTCATTTACCTGGGCCATATTTAATTTTCTTCGATAATTTCAATTACACGGCCAACCTGCCCGTCCTCCAACCTAACTTTTATCCCACGCGAGTGGAATGACGAACTGGTGAGGAGGTCTTTGACGAACCCGCGTGTGCGTTTGCCGCTGCGCTGGTCCTGTTTTAAAATGATATCAACCTCGAGGCCAGGGTAAATATCGCTGCGGTTTTGTCCGTTCATTTTATATTTTTAAAAGTGGGCTGTCATGGTGAGCTTGTCGAACCGCCGAGCGTTTGGCCGGCCCGCAATCCTTCGACAGGCTCAGGATGACACCTTGTTTATTTTATTAGATCGTTCACAGCCTGTTCCACTTTCTCAAAATTAAACTGACCAACAATCTGCTGCATGGCGGCATTAATCTGCGCGTTACCTAAATTGCCAATGCTGCCCTCGTGGGTGTGGTTAATGTTATGGTCGGTTTTAAACCCGCCTTTTTCTATAGCCAGGCCAACTTGTTTGTACGCATCCCGGAAAGGCGTGCCGCTTAACACCAGCCGGTTAACTTCTTCAACACTAAACAGGTAGGCGTATTTAGGGTCGTCGAGTATGTTGTTTTTAACCTCAACATGCTCCAGCATAAACGTGGCCATGTGCAGGCAGTTTTTAATATCGGCAAAAGCCGGGAAAAGCAACTCTTTGAGCAATTGCAGCTCGCGGTGATAGCCCGATGGCAGGTTAGTGGTCATCATGGCTACATCGTTAGGCAGGGCCTGCAGGCGATTGCAACGACCGCGCATAATTTCCCAAACGTCGGGGTTTTTTTTGTGCGGCATAATGCTCGAGCCGGTGGTCAGGTTTTCGGGGTAGCTTACAAAAGCAAAGTTTTGGCTGAGGTACAGGCACTGGTCCATAGCCATTTTGCCAAGCGTTGCCGCGATGGATGACAACGCCTGCGCGATAACCCTTTCGGTTTTACCACGGCCCATTTGGGCGTAAACTACGTTATAGTTGAGGTTTTCAAAGCCTAACAGTTTGGTGGTCAGGGTACGGTCTAACGGAAACGATGAACCGTAACCTGCTGCCGAGCCAAGCGGGTTTTTGTTGGTGATATGGTAAGCAGCTAATACCAACTCGAGGTCGTCGACCAAACTTTCGGCATAAGCGCCAAACCATAACCCGAATGACGATGGCATGGCTATCTGCAGGTGCGTATAGCCTGGCAATAAAACGTTTTTATGTTTTTCGCTCAGGCTGATGAGCAAGTCGAAAAGCGTTTGTACGGATGATACAACCTCCTGCAATTCGTGACGGAAAAACAGTTTCAGGTCGACCAAAACCTGGTCGTTACGCGAGCGGCCGCTGTGTATCTTTTTGCCGGCCTCGCCAATACGGCGCGTAAGTAGTAACTCTATCTGCGAGTGTATATCCTCAACTTCGGCCTCAATTTTAAAACCACCTTTGGCAATATCGGCGTAAATGCTTTTTAACTCCTGCTGAATAATGTCCAGATCGGCTTTGTCCAACAGGCCAACCTTTTGCAGCATTTGTGTATGCGCGAGCGAGCCTAATACATCAAAAGCGGCCATTTGCTCGTCAAACTCACGATCGCGGCCCACGGTAAAGTTTTCTACCAGTTGATCTACATTGGTAGTTTTTTGCCATAATTTGCTCATGTTGCAAAGATGCTATAAATAATTTATTTGGTTAAATGTGGCGGCGATATAATGCGATCGATCTTCAGGCAGAACAACGTTTAGCAGTTAACATATAACTAAACTAAAGGGATTAACAATGAAGTTTTAAAACGGAATAATAATTATGTATTTTTTTCTGAAATATAATTATATTTACTTGATCAAACTTACACTCAATTGTGAAAAATTTCTTTACTTCTTTTTTCTTACTCGCGATTATTTGTTTAGGGGTTGTTTCGTGCAAGCCACCTCACTGTGGTTGTCTGCCCCCGTCGGGCCTGACGCCCAAAAATATGAATTTTGAGATACTGGATAAGGACGGTAAAAGTTTGATCAAGTCGTTAACAGATAGTGTTTCTTTGAGTTATACACAAAATGGGGTCTCAAAATCAATCCATTTAAGCATACAACAGTTAAAAGTATCGGCCACTGATAATACCAACTCCAATAAATACAATGGGTTTTTTATAACTGATCTCGGAAAACTGGGTAGTTTAAGTGACCTGTCACCGGCGGTGTCTAATTTTACGCTTAGTGTTAACGGGGTGGCGCAGGGCGTTCTTTTTATAGCATATCAACAATATTATACCGCACCCACATCCGCATATAACACTCAATATTTCACCTTCAACAATGTTCCGGTTACTATAGATGGCACATTATATCTTGATATGTTTGTGATAAAGACCTTTTAATACAAATGTCGACAGCTCTTATCAGCATCTGATTTACAGATGCTGATACAGGCTTTTTCTTTGAAAAAAGCCACCTATCCTTTCCATTTGTCCACAATTTTCACTATATTGTATGCTTTAGAAAAAGCAATATAGAACAAGGAGCAAAGACAAGATCAATGAATTTATTTCTTACAATTTCACCCTGTTTTGAGTGGCAGTGAAAAAGCGTTATTAACTTTCCAATCTTACAACATTCCAACCTTGCAACCAAATGAAGAATACCCATATTTACCCATGTGCTTTTTTAATGATCGAATAGGAACTTTAAAACCTTCCAACATTCAAACCTTTCAACAAACAAAAGGATACCCATATTTACCCATGGGTTTGGAGCTTGAAGCAAGAAGCCAGAGGCAGGAAGCAAGACAAAAACTTAAAAACACCCATGAATACCCATGTAGTTTTTAAATGCCACAACCTTTGGTAACTAAATTTTCACTTCAGCGTATTTTTAATATATTAGACTTTTTAAACCCTCATCAATGAAAATAAAATACCTTTTATCAGCGCTGCTATTAAGCTTGTTTGCGACGGCAAGTATGGCGCAAAGTGCATTTGTTTGGAAGACAGCCACATCGGGCGGTTACACGTATAAGTACGTTACCAACGACCCAACACACTCCAGATTTTATGTTTTAAAAAATGGTTTAACGGTTATGCTAAGCCCTACGGCCAAAGAGCCGCGCATACAATGCTATGTGGCGGTTAAGGCCGGCAGTAAAACCGACCCATCGAACCATACCGGTTTGGCGCATTACCTGGAGCACATGATGTTTAAGGGTACCGATAAATTTGGCTCGAAAGATTGGGCAAAAGAAAAACCACTGCTCGACCAGATAGACGCTTTATACGAGCAGTACAACTCAACTACCGATACCGCTAAACGGCGTGCCATTTACGCCCAAATTGACCAGGTATCGGGCCAGGCGGCAAAATTTGCTATTGCTAACGAGTATGATAAAATGATGGCATCTATGGGCGGCCAGGGCACCAATGCTTTTACGTCGTTAGAAGAGACGGTTTATACCGACGATATACCCTCATCGGCAGTTGATAAATATCTGACCTTGCAGGCCGAACGATTTAGGAAACCTATTTTGAGGTTATTCCATACCGAGCTGGAAGCAGTTTATGAAGAAAAAAACCGTGGTTTGGATAACGACGGTGAAAAGGTTTTTGAAAGCCTGTATGCGGCCATATTCCCCAACAACAACTACGGTAAACAAACCACCATTGGTACGGTAGAGCATTTAAAAAACCCATCGTTAAACCATATCCGTAATTACTATTATACCTACTATGTACCAAACAATATGGGGGTGATCATGTCGGGCGATTTTAACCCCGATGTGATGATCAAAAAGGTAGCCCAGCATTTTGCGTACATGAAAGCCAAGCCTGTTCCGCCGTATAAATTTGATCCCGAAAAACCAATTACATCACCAATACAACGCGATGTTTACGGGCCTAACCCCGAAAACCTGACCATCGGTTTTCGTTTTGGCGGTGCGCCAACCCGTGATGCCGATATGCTGACCCTGGTTAGCCAGATACTATCGAACGGAAAGGCAGGACTGATAGATCTGGACCTGACCAAAAAACAAAAGCTGCTTAGCGCAAGGGCAAGCGCCGATATCAATAAGGACTACAGCGTACTGACGCTTACCGGTCAGCCAATCAAAGGGCAATCGCTGGATGATGTAAAAGGCCTGCTGCTTGGCGAGCTGGATAAGTTAAAAAAAGGCGATTTTTCGGACGATCTGCTTGCTTCCATCATCAATAACTTTAAGAAAAGCGTGATACAGCAAAACGAAAGCTATACATCGCGTGCAAGCAACCTGATGAGCGATTTTGTTACCGGCGTTGACTGGCGCCGCGACGTGGCCAATGTTAGCGACCTATCGAAAGTGACCAAAGCACAGATAGTAGCGTTTGCCAATAAAAATTTGAGTAACAGCAACTATGTTATTGTTTACAAACACCAGGGCGAAGACAAAAACATAGTTAAGGTTGATAAACCACATATTACCCCTGTTGAGGTTAACCGCGAGGCACAATCGCCGTTTTTAAAAATGGTGAACGATATACCAGCAAACAGCGTGAAACCCGTTTGGCTTGATTATGATAAGGATATCCAGAAAGCAAAATTAGGCCCGGTTGACCTGTTATCGGTTCAGAATAAAGATAACAGCATTTTTAAGTTGTACTACCGGTACAATATGGGCAGCTGGAATAATAAATTGTTCCCGCTGGCAGCGCAATACCTGCAATATTTAGGTACTGATAAGCTGACCGCTGACGATGTTAGTAAAGAGTTTTATAAACTGGCGTCGAGCTTTACTACCTCGACCGGGACCGATATTACGACCATAACTATGACCGGGTTGCAGGAAAATTTCACCAAAACGGTTGCCCTGTACGAAAACCTGCTGGCCAACTGCAAGCCTAATGAAGCGGCCCTGGCCGGCTTAAAGGCCCGCCTGAAAAAATCGCGCGAGAACGCGAAGCTTAACAAAGCCTCCATTATGCAAGGCCTGGTAAGCTATGCCATGTATGGAGAAAAAAATCCGTTCAACAATGTATTGTCGGACGCTGAACTTGATGCCGTAAAAGCCGAGGACCTGGTCAATATTTTGCACGACCTGGTAAACTATGAGCATAAGGTGCTGTATTATGGCCCGCTTACAGCGCAACAAGCCGCTGTAGTTTTAAAACCATTACATACTTTACCGGCAAGTTTTAGGCCTTACCCGGCGCCGGTAGTCTTCACCAAAATTAACCAGGATAAACCTAAGGTACTGTTTGCCAATTACGATATGGTGCAAGCCGAGATAGACTGGATACGCAATTCGGATACCTATACATCGAACATGACACCTTCGGTAGAGCTGTTTAATAACTATTATGGGGGAGGGATGAACGCTGTTGTTTTCCAGACCATTCGGGAATCGAAGGCGCTGGCTTATTCAACCTACGCATTTTACAGTGAGCCTGCAAAAAAAGATGACCGTTACGTTATACAAGCTTATGTAGGTACACAGGCCGATAAGTTTAACGAGGCGATCAAAAGCATGAACGAACTGTTGACCGATCTGCCAGAGTCGGAAAAGATAGTAGCATCGGCAAAGGATAATATCCGTAAATCGTTAGAAACAGAGCGTATTACCCAGGACGGGATATTGTTTAATTACCTGGCCGCGCAACGCCGCGGGGTAGACTATGATATCCGTAAAACCACGTTCGAGGCCATTGATAAAATGGGTTTTGATGACATTAAAAAGTTCCATGATAAAGAGTTTAAGGATAAATCGTACACGTACTGTGTTGTGGCATCCGAAAAGCGGGTTAGCGATGACGACCTGAAAAAATATGGCGAACTTACTAAACTGAGCTTAGCGCAAATCTTCGGGTACTAACAGGCCCGATAGAGAGGTATAGGCCTGCCGGTTTTCCCCGGCAGGCCTTTTTTATGAAATAAATACGGTATTTAAGCAGATACCACTATATTTGCCTACTAACTTAGTAGATAATTAACTGCTTGATAAATTAATTAATACGGGGTTTAAAATTGCACACCGGGCTTAGTTTTTTGAGATTTAATAATAGCTTTGATGTGTAATAGGTTGGTTGGTGAAATACACCATAGTTAGCTATTTAAATAACGCAACCGATTGCATTATTGCTGATGAAAATATAATTTAGTAGCGTTTTTAACATGTGGTTATAAAACGTGAAAACAGAAAGCCAGGTTGATCGTATAACTAATTACATCAGCCATGAAGAACAGGGAGTAAAAACAGGTATGAAAGAAACATCCGCGGGCGACAAAATATTATCCATTGATATCGGAGGGTCGCACGTAAAGGCTACCATATTAGACCACGAAGGCAATTTGCAGATGGACTACGAAAAAATAGTTACGCCGCCTTCGCCAAAGCCAGAGCAACTGATACAGGTTATACAACAGTTGATCAAAAACTTTCCGGCTTATGATAAGGTGTCGGTCGGTTTCCCTGGTTATGTAAAAAACGGTGTAATTAAAACCGCCCCTAATTTAGGTACCAGCCTGTGGGTAAATTTCGATCTGGCCAAAACATTGCAGGAAACCTTAGGCAAGCCAACCCGCGTGGTAAACGATGCCGATATGCAGGGTTTAGGTGTGGTTGATGGCAAAGGTTTTGAAATGGTGGTTACGCTGGGCACGGGCTTTGGTACCGCACTTTTATCCGATGGTTACTTACTGCCGCACCTGGAGATAGCCCACCTCCCCATCACGCAAAGTAAAACCTACGACCAATATGTTGGCGAAAGGGCGCTTGAAAAAAAGGGCGAGGAAAAATGGAACGAGCGGGTTAAACAGGTGATAGAAATATTAAAGACCGTGTTTAATTACGATACTTTGTACATTGGCGGCGGCAACGCCCGCAAAATAAATTTTAAGTTAGATGATAACATCAAACTAATTTCCAATCGCGATGGCATTAAAGGGGGCGCACGCCTCTGGAAAGATGAGATACGCGAGCATTTGATCACATCAGTAAAAAAGAATACTAAATCATAGCATTACACAATGAGTACAACAACAAAAAGCATTGAAGAACAAGGTATTGATACCATCAGGGTATTATCGGCCGACGCGGTACAAAAAGCTAACTCGGGGCACCCCGGCACCGCAATGGCACTGGCACCAATGGCGCATGTATTGTGGACACAGTTTTTAAACTATAACCCTAAAAACACCCATTGGGCAAACCGCGACAGGTTTATTTTGTCGGCGGGTCATGCCTGTATATTGCAATACAGCATTTTGTACCTAACCGGCTATGATGTTAGTTTGGATGATATCAAAAACTTTCGTCAGTTAAACAGCAAAACTGCCGGCCACCCCGAGTACGGCTTGTGCCCGGGTGTTGATGTAACTACAGGTCCGTTGGGCGCAGGTGTATCAAACGGTGTTGGTTTTGCTATAGCTCAAAAATATCTGGCGGCAACCTACAACAAACCAGGTTTCGACCTTTTTGATTACCATGTTTATGCTATTTGCAGCGATGGTGACATGATGGAAGGTGTAGCATCAGAAGCGGCATCGTTAGCCGGGCATTTGGAACTGGGCAACCTGATCTATTTATATGATGATAACAAGATATCGATAGAAGGCAGCACCGACCTGGCTTTTAACGAAGATGTAAACAAACGCTTTGAAGCTTACGGCTGGCATGTACAAACTGTTGATGATGTTAATGATGTACACGCGTTACATCAAGCCTTAGTCAACGCCAAGGCCGAAAAACAAAAACCATCGTTTATCCGCGTGCGTTCGCTTATCGCATACGGTAGCCCTAATAAAGCAGGGACTGCAGGTTCGCACGGTTCGCCGCTGGGTGCTGATGAAATTAAACTGGTTAAACAGTTTTTTGGTTTCGACCCGGATAAATCATTTGATGTTGACCCTGAGGTATTGAAATATTACCATGAGATAGGTGCCAAAGGGCAGGATAAAGAGGCTAAATGGAACCAGCTTTTTGCTGACTATAAAGCCAAATTCCCTGAACTGGCTGCCGAGTATGAATTAGCCGCAAGTGGTAAGTTGCCTAAAGGCTGGTTAGATGCCCTGCCGGTATTTAAAGCCGATGCTGGTAAAATGGCTACACGCCAGGCATCGGGCAAAGTATTGAATGCCATAGCCGGGAAAATTCCTGGTCTGATCGGCGGCGCGGCAGATCTGGCCCCATCGACAGAGACACATTTAAAAGAGTTTAGCTCGTTTAACCAGGAAAACCGTGGCGGACGTAATTTCCATTTCGGGATACGTGAGCACGCTATGGGCGGAGCGGTAAATGGAATGGCTTTAACGCCGGGCATTATACCTTTTGGCGCTACGTTTTTGATGTTTAGCGAATACATGCGACCACCGATCCGCTTGGCAGCCATTATGAAGATACGCCCAATATTTGTATATACACACGACAGTATCGGTTTGGGCGAGGATGGTACTACCCACCAACCGGTTGAACAACTGATATCGTTACGCTCCATACCAAATACACTGGTAATACGCCCAGCCGACGCAAATGAGACCGCGCAAGCCTGGAAAGTTGCATTAGAACACGAAGGCGGACCGGTTATCCTGATCTTTACCCGTCAGGGCTTACCGATCATTGATCAGGATAAGTACGGTAAGGCTACGGACCTTGTAAAAGGCGCGTATGTTTTATCGGACGATAAAGATGCTGAACTGATATTGATCGGAACAGGGTCGGAAGTGGCTTTGGCTATGTCGGCACAAGCCAAACTGAAAGAAGACGGCATTGCATCGCGCGTGGTGAGTATGCCATCGTGGGAATTGTTTGAACAACAAAGCGCGGCATATAAAGAAAGCGTATTACCTAAAAAACTAAGGAAACGTTTAGCTATAGAAGCAGGATCGGCCCTGGGCTGGCATAAATATATTACCGACGAAGGTGATACGGTTACCATGCCAGGTTTTGGCGAATCGGCACCGGCTGAGGAGCTGTACAAACATTTTGGCTTTACGGTTGAGAATGTAGTTAAGAAGGCAAAAGCGCTTTTGGGAAAATAATTTAGGAACAAAGAGCAAAGATCAAGGAATAAGGATTTTGTCTTTGTTCTTCGCTCTCCTTATTCTATCATCTATTTAAAATGAAAATAGGCATCGCATCAGACCATGGCGGGTACGAGTTAAAGGAGATCATGCACCCTTTTTTAACTTCGCTGGGGCATGATGTGGTTGATTTTGGCCCTGATCATTTAGATAACGCTGACGATTACCCTGATTATGTTATCCCGATGGCTAAGGCGGTAGCAGCAGATGAGGTTGAAAGGGGGATAGCTATTTGCGGGAGCGGGGTGGGTGCCTGTATTGCGGCCAACAAAGTACATGGTGCACGTGCGGCGTTAATAGGCGATCATTTTTCGGCACACCAGGGAGTTGAGGATGATGATATGAACATACTTTGCCTGGGCGGGCGCATAACTGGTTATGCTGTCGCGCAGGAACTGGTCACGGTCTTTTTAGAAGCAAAGTTTACGGGACTTGAAAGGCATAGCCGCAGGGTAGCAAAAGTTAAAGAATTAGAAGCCCCTCCCGTCCCCTAAAGGGGAAGCTTGAACGGCTTAAAACTGTTGAATAACGAGAATAGAAATATTAAAAATTAACAAATAAAACTTTTATTCCCCCTTTAGGGGGTTAGGGGGCTAAAATTATGAACAACGTAAAGCAAATACACAGTTTCGGTCAGAGCATTTGGCTGGATTTTATTGATCGCCAGATCATGGCATCGGGTAAACTAAAAAGCCTTATTGATGATGACGGCGTTAGGGGTGTAACATCAAACCCGGCTATTTTTGAAAAAGCGATAACCAGCAGTTCGGACTACGATGCGGATATCAAAGCTTTAGCCGATAGCGGTAAAACCAACGAAGAGTTGTTTTTTAGCCTGGCCATTAAGGACATTCAAAAAGCTTGCGACCTTTTTAAAGGGGTGTATACCGAGTCGGACGGTGAGGATGGTTATGTTAGTTTAGAGGTATCGCCATTTTTGGCCTTAAAAACTACCGAAACCATTGCACAGGCATTAGAGCTTTGGAAAGCCGTTGGCCGTGAGAACGTAATGATCAAAATACCTGGCACGCAGCCTGGCCTGGCAGCTATCCGCAAAGCCATCAGCGAAGGCTTAAACATCAACGTAACTTTGTTATTTGGCTTACCACGGTACGAAGAAGTAGCAGAGGCTTACATAGCCGGTTTGGAAGACCGTTTAGCAATGGGCCAGCCGATTGACGATATCGCATCGGTAGCGAGTTTCTTTTTAAGCCGTATTGACGTTTTGGTTGACCCGATGCTGGATAGCGTTAGCCTGGGCGATCTGAAAGGCGAAGTGGCCATCGCGTCAGCTAAAAAAGCATACGAGATATACAAAAAGGTTTTCAGCACCGAAAGGTGGAAAAAATTGGCTGCCGAAGGAGCTAAACCACAACGTTTGCTTTGGGCAAGTACCAGCAGCAAAAACCCTGCTTTTAAAGATACCAAGTATGTTGAGGCTTTGATAGGCCCGGATACCGTAGATACCGTTCCGTTAGAAACCATTGAGGCATTCCGCGACCATGGGGTTGCAGCCAATGTTTTGGAAAACGACCTGGAAGGCGCTACCGAAGTTTTGGCAAAACTGAAAAAGAACGGCATCAATATCGACAAGATAACCCAGCAATTGGAAGATGAGGGTATTGATAAATTTAACAAACCGTTCGAAAAACTGTTGCAATCCATCGAAGACCAGAAAGCTAAAGTATAAATTGCTGTGAGCGATTCGCCTGTAAAGTTCGTGTTTTTTGACATTGGCGGCGTACTGCTGACCAATGGCTGGGGACATGAATCGCGTCATAAAGCTGCGGAACTGTTCGGGCTTGACTATGAAGAAATGTCGGGCCTGCACACTTTTATATTCAATGTGTACGAGGCAGGTACCATCACGCTTGATGAATACCTGGACGTAGTGGTATTTAATCACCCGCGTGATTTTACACGCGAAGACTTTAAAGCGTTCATGTATGAGCAGTCGGTTGAATTGCCAGGCACGCTGGCCTGGTTGAAAGAATGGAAAAAAACCTGCGGCCTTCGAATATTCTCAATCAACAACGAGGGGAAAGAGCTGAACGATTACCGCATCAAGAAGTTTAAGCTGCACGAGGCGTTTGATGGTTTTATATCGTCGTGCGAAGTAGGGATGCGTAAACCCGACCCTAACATGTTTAAACTGGCCTTAGGCATCGCGCACGCATCGCCCGAAGAAAGTGTGTATTTTGACGACAGGATCATGTTTGTGAATGCAGCCGATAGGTTGGGGTTTACGGCGTATCAGCATAAAAATTTTGAAGAAACGAAGAAAATACTTGAAGGAATGAATAAGAAATAGTTATTAAGTTATTAGGTTAATAAGTTATTGAAAATAGCTTACCCTTAATAACCAGTAACTAAATAACACAATAACCAATAACTACATATGAAATACGATTTTGGTATGATAGGCCTGGGTACCATGGGCCGCAATTTATTGCTTAACATGGCCGACCATGGTGTTAACGGGGCGGGTTTTGATAAGGACGCGACCAAAGGCGCGCAATTGGAGCAGGAAGCCAAAAAAGGCAATGTAAAAGGTTTTAGCGATGTTAAGCCATTTATTGAAAGCCTGAACACACCAAGGGCCGTAATGATGCTGGTACCCGCCGGCAAAATTGTAGACGATGTTATTGAAGAGCTTTTGCCATTGCTTGCCAAAGGCGATATACTGATAGATGGCGGTAACTCGCACTTTACCGATACCAACCGTCGGGTTGATTACCTGGAAAGCAAAGGCTTTCACTTTTTTGGCATGGGCGTTTCGGGTGGCGAAGAAGGTGCCCGCAAAGGCCCGAGCATGATGCCGGGCGGGGATAAAGAGGCTTACGCGGTGATGAAGCCGATACTGGAGTCGATAGCGGCTAAGGTTGATGGCGCGCCATGTGTAACTTACATTGGTCCAGGTGCATCAGGACACTTTGTGAAAATGGTGCATAACGGTATTGAGTATGCCTTAATGCAACTGATAGCCGAAACTTATGAGATACTGCGCAATGGTTTAGCGTTAAGCGATACCGAAATACACAGCGTATTTGAAAAATGGAACGCGGGCAGGTTATCGTCATTCCTGATCGAGATAACCCGTGATATTTTTACCTACACAGAACCCGGCAGCAACCATTTACTGGTTAACGATATTAAAGACGAAGCCCGCGCCAAAGGTACCGGCAAATGGACATCGCAGGAAGCAATGAACCTGGAGTCGCCTATCCCGTCTATTGATTCGGCTGTTTCTATGCGCGATCTGTCGAAATACAAAGCCATACGCACTCAGGCAGCTGCGCTTTACGGCAAAAGCGAGCCTATAAAAGCCGATAAAGACGCGTTTATCAAGCAATTGGAAGACGCTTACTTTTTCAGCATGGTTATTACCTATGCCCAGGGGATGCACATGTTATCACGCGCATCGGCCGAATATAAATACGATCTTAAATTAGATGAGATCGCCAAAATATGGCGTGGTGGTTGTATCATCCGCTCCAAATTCCTGGAAAACATTTATGGCGCATACGGTAAAAATAAAGATCTGGAACATTTACTGTTAGACGGTGATGTGCAAAAACTGGTGCAGCAAAACCTGCCCGGAACACGTACGGTTATCGGCGCGGCGGTTGCAGCAGGTATCGCCATTCCGGCTTACAGCGCGTCGCTGAGTTATTTTGATAACTTCCGTACGGCAAGCATGCCGTCAAACTTAACACAGGCACAGCGCGATTATTTTGGCGCACATACCTACGCGTTGATAGGTAAAGAAGGCGTATTCCATACACAGTGGATGCCTAAATAGTTATTAGGTTATTGAGTTACTAAGTTATTGGATAGTGGGTCATAGTTTATGCCAGAAATATAGGCCCATACACGTTAAACAAACACGATGAAATCGATCATTAAATCACAGCCTACCATATTTGTTATTTTTGGTGGTACCGGCGACCTGAGCCAGCGTAAAATAGGCCCGGCGCTTTATAATTTATTTTTAGATGGCTGGATGCCCGAGCAGTTTTCCATCATCGGTACGGGCCGTACCAAATTGAGCGATCAAGACTTTAGTGGCCGCGTCTTAGAGGGCATTGACCAGTTTTCGCGCAGCGGCAAGGCAAAAAAAGCCAAGTGGGACGAGTTTTCGAAACACCTGGCCTACCAGGTGTCGGATATTAACGATGCTGAAACCTACAAAGAATTTGGAAAACGCATAGATGAATACAAGAAGGCATGGGGCCAGGAGCCGTATGTAATTTACTATTTAGCTGTTTCTCCTAATTTTTTTCCGATCATCGCGTCGAATATATCTAAAGCCCACCTTGCGGATAATACCGAAAAGACACGCATAGTAATTGAAAAACCTTTTGGGCATGACCTGGAAACAGCAAAAGAGCTTAACCATTTACTAAGCAGTATTTATGATGAAAAACAGATATACCGCATAGACCATTATTTAGGTAAAGAAACAGTACAAAACATAATGGCTTTCCGTTTTGCCAACTCTATACTGGAGCCGATATGGAACCGGGATAATATTGAGCACGTACAGATATCGGTAACCGAACAATTGGGCATGGGCGAACGCGGCGATTACTACGACGGAGCTGGTGCTTTGCGCGATATGGTGCAAAACCATATTTTGCAATTACTTTGCTTGGTGGCCATGGAGCCACCTATCAACTTTAATGCGGATGAACTGCGTAACCGCAAGGTAGAAGTGTTGCGCGCTATGCGCCGCTTTTCGGCGGATGACGTGCGGATGAGCACCGTAAGGGGCCAATACGGCCGGGGCTGGATAGAGGGTAAAGAAGTACCAGGCTACCGCGAAGAATCGAAAGTGAACCCCGACTCCAATACCGAAACGTTTGCCGCTATTAAGTTTTTTGTAGACAACTGGCGCTGGCAGGGCGTGCCATTTTACCTGCGTACCGGTAAAAGGCTGCATCAATCATCATCGGTTATCAGCATCCAGTTTAAGGATGTGCCGCACCGGGTTTTCCCGGCCGAAGCGGCCGAGAGCTGGCAGCAAAACAGGCTCATCATAAGCATACAGCCCGAAATGAGCATCCGTTTGCAGGTACAGGCTAAGCGTCCGGGTCTGGATATGATACTAAATACCGTTGATATGGTGTTTGACTATAGCGGAACTTATACCAGTGATGCCCCCGAAGCTTACGAAACGTTGTTGTTGGATACCATGCTGGGCGACCAGACCTTATTTATGCGCGGCGACCAGGTAGAAGAAGCCTGGGCGCTGATCATGCCGATATTAAAATCGTGGGAATCGAGAAAGAGTATCAACTTCCCGAACTATTCGGCAGATTCATGGGGCCCCGAAACTGCTGAAGCATTAATAGCCCGCGATGGATACCACTGGTTTACATTGCCGCTTAACAATAAAAAGAAGAAATAATGCTGCACGTATTTGATACTACCGACCAGGTTTTAACTGCCCTGGCTAATCATTTTGTAGTAAGCGCCGAGCAGGCAATAGCGGCAAACGGGCGATTTAGTGTTGCCTTATCCGGCGGAAGCTCACCCAAAAAATTGTATGAGCTTTTGGCATCGGAGGCCTACAGGTCGCAAGTTGACTGGGCCAAGGTATTCTTCTTTTTTGGGGATGAACGTAATGTGCCCGATACCGATAAAGACAGCAACGCCCTGATGGCTAAAACCGCGTTGTTTGACTCCTTGCACATTGCTGACGATCAAATATTTAAAGTAAATACCGCATTAAGTCCCGACAAGGCGGCCGAAACTTATATGGGTGATATCCGCACATTTTTTAAGGGCGCAACAGCTACTTTTGACCTGGTGTTGTTAGGCCTGGGCGATAACTCGCACACCGCGTCATTGTTTCCGCATACGCCGATACTGCACGATGATACCGTAAACGTAAAAGACGTTTGGCTGGAAGATCAGCAAGTTTACCGTATCAGCTTTACGGCAGCGTTGATCAACCAGGCCAAACAGATAGCCTTTTTGGTTTATGGGGCAGGTAAAGCGGAGGCCGTACACCACGTATTAAAAGATGCTACGGATATTGATGAATACCCGGCCCAACTGATCCGCAAGGATGTGGATTGGTTTTTAGATAAAGCGGCAGCAGCTTTTGTGCAATAAAAAACATGACCATGATGACCTTGATCACCAACAAAAAGCCTAAGTTACAATTGCTGCTTTTAAGCTTGTTGGTGATAGGATCTATCGCGTTAAGCGGGTCGATGACGGTCAAACCTGTTTCGCAGGATAGCACTGCTCTGAAAGACAAATTGATCAATTTGGAAAAACAATCATGGGAAGCATGGAAAGACCATGATGCAAAGTTTTACCAGGACTTTTTATCGGATGACCACGTTGAAATAGGGCCCGACGGGATAAGCACTAAGGCAGACGTAGTTAAACTGGTTGGCAGCGGCAGGTGTAAGGTTACCAGTTACTCGATCGATGGTTTCCAATGCAAAATGTTGGATGTTAATACCGCGTTGCTAACTTACCATGCCCGGCAACAAACCAGTTGCGGTACATTTTTAGTACCCAGCCAGGCTATGGTTTCGTCGATATACGTTAAACACGGCGATAAATGGCTGAATGCCGTTTATCAGCAAAGCTGGCCTGCCGCCGTTTCTAAATAAAAACCGGGATTAGCTGACTACCAGTTTTTTTTTCGGCCAGGCTCTTAATTTTAGGTAAAATAAACTTCCACCAGTTTAAGGCGCTTAAATATCGCTCTTCGCCATGGGCAACTGCTTTAAAATTTTTCTGGATAATAGTTAGCAGGGTGTTGCCTTTAACCGGGCAAACAATGTATTGGGTGGTCAAATAATTCTCAGGCACATCGGGGATATGCCATAAGTTTGAAAAAACCTGTTGTTCTAAAAAATAGGGTTCAATGGCTTCGGTAACCTTACCCTTCCAAATGCGTAACCGGCTTTGGTTCACATTTAAATAATAATCGTTTACACTGCCCCGGTGCCAGTCGGATATGGAGGTCAACTCCTCGGTCAGCACGCTATCATGGGTGATCATGTCCCATATTTTGCCTGGCGTGGCTTTGATGAGAATACTGTTATTAATTTCACTATTCATGGTGTTTGATCATTAAAATAATTAGTTATCAATAGATGCGATGGCGTTTAACAGCACCATTTTGTTAACGGGTTTTACAAGATATGCCAACGGCCCGGTCTTTAATGCCGCGTTAATGATCTCGGGATCGGATACGGACGACTGGTATATGAACGGGATACGTAAATGCTCGTTAATGTACCTGGCGAGGTCGACACCAGTCTCTGTACCTTCAAGTAAGATATCAGTTACAACAAGATCGATCTTGTTATGTTTTAGCTTTACGATGGCATCGGCATAAGAAGTAGAAATACCAATAATTTTGTGACCTGCACTTAAGATGATGTGTTTTAAGGCAGCCGAAATTAAGGGTTCGTCTTCAACAATGTAAATGTTAAGATAGGGCATTTTAAATGTAATTAGGGCAAACGCTTACCAATAAGCTGGGGATTTGCTTAGCTGGTACTGGGTTTTGTTTTTATGGCAGATGTTAATATTATAAACTATAACTAAAAATATGCTTATTTGTTTGTAAGCCATAATTTAGAGGGTGGACAAATAAGGGACAAATTTTAACTATAGATTATTATTTAATCAGTGCCGAATAAATAACTAATCGTCAGATTAAAAAACGGTATTAAAACCTGCCAACAACCTTTTCGATCTCGTCATCGGGGCCAAGGCCCATTTTTTTACGCAGGCGTTGTTTAGCTTTTTTTATCCCTTCGACGGTTATGCCCAGCATATTGGCCATTTCGCGGTTATTTAAGCCCAATTTTATTAGAGCCAGCAGCCGGGTATCGGTTACCGATATCTGCGGAAATTTACTGGCGAGGTTATTGAAAAACGTGCCATGTACCTTGCCAAACAGTTTTTTAAACTCGTTCCAGGTCTCATCGGTCATGATATGGGTTTGGATCATTTTATCCAACTTTTCAATTTCGGCCTTATCGGATAGGTCTTCCTCCATCTGTTCTATCTTTTTCCTGAAAGCTTCGATGGTTTGGTTCTTTTTGCGCAGGTTCTCGGTGTAAACCATCAGGGCGGCCGACGCATTTTTTAGCTCCTCATCGACGTTCGACTTTGCTGAAAGCAATTGTTCTTTATCTTTTTTGGCTTGTAATATTTTTCGCCGGTATCTCAGAGAGTAGGCCGTCATTAATAAAAGCAGCAGTAAAATAACTGCCGCCATTTTTATGGTAGCCATCTGGTTATCTGTTTTAAGCTGCCTGACCTGTGCAAGGTGGTTATCAATTTCCCATTGTAAACTTACCCGGTCAACCGCGGCAATGTTGTCCTGTTTTATTAAACTGTCGCGGGTTATTTCGTATCTTTTACGAAACGAGAGGGCATCTTTCAGATCGTTAACCCGCTCAAAATATATCGCTTTAAGTTTATAAAGCTCGGCCCGGTATTTTAAATTAGCAGGCGTATTATCCTCAGTCAATAAAAATTCAATGGTAATAAGCTGCGTGTAGGCTTGCTGTAACTGATCAGTTTCGAGGCTTATTTTTGCGAGGCGCAGCAGCGCGATAGCGCCATTAAGGTATTCCTGATACTTTAAGGATACCATATAGTCGGTTTGGATATAAGGCAGTGAGCGTACGTATTGACCTTGCATAAAGTAAACAGAGCCTATGTTGCCGTTTGCAATACCTATCCAGGCGGTATCTTTGGCAACTGATGCCATACGGAGCACTTTGTTAAAAACGCCTAATGCTTGCTGGTACTGCCCGTAATTGCGATAGATAAGACCAATAGTATTGGTCATGTTGATGCGGTTGCGGGCCGAATGGGTATCGTGCTGTAAAGCCTCGTACAAATACTTTCGACACTCGTAGTAAGCGCCTATACTATAATAAAACTCTGCAAACTCCCATAAGTAGATACCGATATCAGGTACCTTATCGTAACCTATTTCGGTAAAAATCTGCTGGGCATCTAAAAAATACTGACAGGCGGTTGTGTTGTATTTAAAGATAGAATAATAGATCGCTTTTTTGTGGATGTAGATACCTTCGTCTAATCTGAGACCGTTCTTCTGCGCGAAACTGATAGCCTGGTCATAGTAACTCAAGCTTTTGGGATTAAACCCATTGTTAACCGAGTAATAATCGGCGCGCATTTCAAATACGGCGTCCTCTAACGACAGATCGTTCATTTCGCGCGCAAGCGAGGTCAGGCTATCCAGCTTTTTCATGGCAGCAGGCGCCGGTATTTTACGACAATGAACTTTATAGATATCGCGGGCAGCAGCGGCCCTTTTTGTGACCGGGATAAGTTTTACCCCTGTAAAAGTGCCCGATTGGCCCCTGGCCGCAGCACAGCAAAAAGTGCAAAGCAAAATCAGGGTTATCCGAAACAGAAATACGCGAAGACAAGAAGACGCAGCAATGCGGTAGTTCAAAGACTTAGGGACAAAGTTTGCCATTTTTAAAACAGCTTTTCAAGGTTATATTCTTTCGAGGTAGAAAAGATATTGTCTTTGTACGATATAGTTTGGAAATGGTTTAGAAAATAAATAAATGAGTGGTTATGGATATAATAGTAATAAGCAAGTTGTCCGTTATTAATTATTGTCTTTAATGGCCTCGTCCAACTCGTTCGAACTTGATTGCAATAAGCCTATCAGGTTTGTTAGCTCTGGGTTAGGTTGTTGTTGTTGTATGTTAGCTGTTATGAGTTTGGTAATGCCCAATATATTGGCCAGCGGCCGCCTAACGGTATGGCTTTGGTGGTACGACATTTTTTTGACCAGCTCATCCATTTGCGCTAAATCGCGTTTAAGGCGCTCCAACTCGGTAGTTTTAAGCTGCAGTTCTTTGATAAGCATGGCTTGCTGTTGTTTTTGTTGCACCGTGCGGCTCAAAAAAACATCTTCAAACATATTTTTTAAATAGCCGGATACGCTGATCCGTGCATTTTCCCATTTCAAAGGCATATACTGTAAACCCGATGCTGATTGTGCGATGCTCATTTTTAATTTTTTAATTTTTGAAGCAAGGGCAGTCTTTCGGCGGTTTTGTCCGGCTGCCGGTTGCCTGTTGTTATTGGTCAGAAACTCTAACCGTGGGTGCCTTAACTCCATACTGTATTTACCGCTTGCTACAAACATGTTTGGTTTTGTTTTGCCCCTGATACATTATGGCAGAAAAACATCTCCTGCCATAATGATCAGGTTCTGATCCCTTAATTAACTTAGGTAAAAGTAGGTATTGTGGCAAAGCTAAAACAGGGTGAAAACACTGAATTTGTAAAGTGATTTAACGGTATGTAAAAGTTTATTCGCGCCAAGCAAAAGACCGTTTGTTTAAAAAGGTACCGGGCCATATGCTTTTGACACTAATGTTTGGTATGTTTACCCTATAAAACCAATTACAGTTTATGCCACTTAACCAAGCCCTGATAGAAGAAGTAATACGCGAAAGCGCAGCCACCCGCAAAATGCTGGAGCGCGTACCCGATGATAAATTTGACTACAAGCCACATGAGCGGTCGATGAGCCTGAACAGGCTGGCATCGCATGTTGCCGAAATACCTTTGTGGACGCAGTTTACCATTGACCTGGATGTGCTTGACCTGGGCACCGGCAATTTTACGCCCTTTGCCGCAAAGGACACGGCCGAACTGCTGGCCCGCCATGATGAGAACATAGCGAAAGCAATAAAAGCGCTGGAGAGTGCAGATGATGAGACGCTGATGAAAGTTTGGACGCTTAAAAACGGTGAGCACCAGATAATGGCGGCACCCAAAATACACATATTGCGGGGAATGACGAGTAACCACCTTTACCACCACCGCGGTCAGCTAAGCGTTTACCTGCGTATGCTGGATGTACCGGTACCCGGGATGTACGGCCCATCGAACGACGAAGGCGGACGGTAAATGTTTGTTGTAATAATGTTGGAAGGTTTGAATGTTGTAAAGTTTGAATGTTTTAGGATGCGAAGATGGCAGCAAAAAAAGAACGCAGCGGCATAGCGCAGGATATACTGGATGCTTACGACAGGCTGATGGCGCCGCACCCGGATATTGAGCGCAAGGGGGCTACGGTGCCGTATACCTCGATAAACGGGCACATGACATCGTACATGGATAAACAGGGTTCATTAGCCTTGCGTTTGCCCCAACCTTTGATAGATGAGTTTTTGTTGAAATATAATACCACATTATGCCAGGCTTATGGCATAGTACAAAAAGAATATGCTGTGGTGCCGGCCAGCCTGCTTAATAATACAAAGGAGCTACAGCCTTATTTTGATGCAGGCCTGGCGTATGTAAGGGGGCTAAAGCCGAAAAAGTAAGGGGCATAGAACTGGTTTACTTACCGGTGTAAAAGCACATCTTTAACGAAGACTATTATACCGATAATTGCCAGCAACAAAACGTACGACCAGATATTGGCAAAGTTGAAAGTCCACCCGATGCCGAAACGTTTGGGTACCATTACGCGTTTATCGGCATTGTTAAAATAGAACAGGCCGAGTTTATAAGGTGATTTTTCTTCTTCTGGGTTTCCCATATCAGATAGCATTAATATGTGATAAAGATAGCGTTTTGGCTTGTAAAAATGCGGATTTATTGGTATATTGTACTTTTGTGATTTCACTGATTTTAGTTGTGATTTCACCGATTACAGGAGGATTTCACCGATCAGGTCTTCATCTTTCTTACAATACCCCCGTCCTTATGATCGAGGCATTGAATGACTGAAGGATGTAATGGAAACGTTGAAACACCCATATTTCCCCATGTGTTTTAAAAACGGAGAAAAACATTGCAACTTTCAAACATTACAGCCTTCAAACAAATTGAAGAATACCCATATTTCCCCATGTGTTTTAAAAACAGAGAAAAACATTACAACATTCAAACATTACAATAATAAATCCACAAGTGGCAATTTTTCAACATCGCTGCCAAAGCCGGGGCATTAAATTAACTTTACCGTTCAAACAAAAAACTACCGTACCCATTGGCCAAAGAAGCTGGTAAAGAAACGCCGTTAATGCAGCAGTACAATGCCATCAAGGTTAAGCACCCTGGTGCGCTGTTGCTTTTTCGCGTAGGCGATTTTTATGAGACCTTTGGCGAGGATGCCGTTAAAGCAGCAGGCATTTTAGGCATAGTGCTTACCCGCAGGGCCAATGGCGCGGCAACACATATTGAACTGGCCGGTTTTCCGCACCATTCGCTGGATACCTATTTGCCCAAACTGGTGAGGGCTGGTCAGCGGGTGGCCATTTGCGACCAGTTGGAAGACCCCAAAACTACCAAGACCATTGTGAAACGTGGCGTAACCGAACTGGTTACACCGGGGGTGGCTTACAGCGATAATATTGTTCAGCAAAAGACCAATAACTACCTGGCATCGTTGTATTTTGAAAAGAATAGTATAGGGATAGCCTTGCTGGATATATCCACAGGCGAGTTTTTAACTGCTCAGGGCAATAGCGACTATATTGACAAGTTGTTACAAAGTTTTAGCCCGAGCGAGGTGATCATGCCTAAAACCCGCAGCGCCGAATTTAAAGAGCTGTTTGGTGACCGGTTTTACACCTATTTTTTGGACGAATGGCCGTACAGCGGTGATTATGCTACGGAAACCTTACTCAAGCACTTCGAGGTAAAATCGCTTAAAGGGTTTGGTATTGATAAGCTCAATTTAGGTATTACCGCGGCGGGCGTAGCGTTGCATTACCTGAACGAAACCGAACACCGCAACCTGCAGCATATATCGGCCATAAGCCGGATAGAGGAAGACCGCTATTTATGGCTCGACAGGTACAGTGTGCGAACCCTGGAACTGGTCGGGTCGGCAAATGAGAACGCGGTTACGCTGGTTGATGTGCTTGATCATACCTGCTCGCCAATGGGGGCGAGGATGCTGCGCCGCTGGATAGTGATGCCTTTAAAGGAGCGTAAACCTATCGAGGACAGATTGAACGTAGTTGAATACCTATTGGGCAATGAGGAGCTTAGTGAGGAACTGAAACAACATATCCGCCAGATAGGTGACCTGGAAAGGCTGATATCAAAGATAGGGTTGCAAAAAGCCAACCCGCGCGAAGTATGGCAATTGAAAAAGGCCTTGAACAGTATTGAGTTGATCAAAGCCCAGTGCAGCCAAAGCGGAAGCGCAGCACTTAAAACCATAGCCGAACAGTTGAACCCCTGCATGTTGATCCGCCAGAAAATAGAAGCGGAAATACAGGCCGACCCGCCTGTAATGGTTATCAAAGGCGGCGTAATTGCCGAAGGAATCGACCCCGAACTGGACAGGCTGCGCAAAATAGCATTTGGAGGCAAGGGGTATTTGCTGGAGATACAAAAACGTGAGGCCGACCTGACCAGGATACCATCGCTCAAGGTGGCATTTAACAACGTATTTGGCTATTACCTGGAGGTGAGTAACGCGCATAAGGATAAAGTACCAACAGAGTGGATACGCAAACAAACCCTGGTTAACGCAGAGCGTTATATTACGCCCGAACTAAAGGAGTATGAGGAACAGATATTAGGTGCCGAAGAAAAGATACTGGCGCTGGAAACGCGGTTGTATAATGAACTGTTGTACACACTGATGGATTACATCAAACCGATACAGCTAAACGCCCATTTGGTGGCTCAATTAGATGTGTTGCTCAATTTCGCGACCATTGCCGTCAAATTTCATTATGTAAAGCCGCAGATAGATGATACCAAAGTGATCGACATCAAAGGCGGGCGGCATCCGGTTATCGAACAGCGTTTACCAATTGGTGAAGACTATATTACCAACGATGTGTTTTTAGATTCGGAAACGCAGCAGATCATCATCATCACCGGGCCTAACATGGCGGGTAAATCGGCGCTGTTAAGGCAGACCGGACTTATTGTACTGATGGCGCAGATGGGTAGCTTTGTGCCAGCCAAACAAGCTAATATTGGCCTGGTGGATAAGATATTTACGCGGGTGGGGGCATCGGATAACTTGTCGTCGGGCGAGTCGACCTTTATGGTGGAGATGAACGAAACGGCGAGCATATTGAATAACCTGAGCGACCGTAGTTTGATCTTGCTTGACGAGATAGGGCGGGGGACGTCGACTTACGATGGTATATCCATTGCCTGGGCCATTGCCGAGTACCTGCACAACCACCCGTCGGCGAAAGCTAAAACCCTTTTTGCCACTCATTACCACGAGCTGAACGAACTGAGTAACTCGTTTAGCCGGATCAAGAACTATAATGTTACCGTTAAGGAGATAGGGCATAAGATTATCTTTCTGCGCAAATTAGTTCCCGGCGGGAGCGAACACAGTTTTGGTATACATGTGGCTAAACTGGCCGGTATGCCGCCAAAGGTACTGGCCCGCGCCAACGAGATACTCAAAAAACTGGAGGCCGAACGCACCGGCGGCGAGAGTATAAAAGAAAGCATCAAAAAAGTGCAAAAACAGGCTGTACAGATGCAGATGTTTAGTATTGATGATCCGGTTTTGGTGAAGATACGCGATGTACTGAACAACCTTGACGTGAATACGCTTACCCCGGTTGAGGCCATGATGAAACTGGACGAGATACAGCGGATGATAAAGAGTTAGCCGTTGAGCTGAAAGCTAAGAGGCGAAAGCCAAAAGCTTACTTCAGAGTTTCATAACTAAGAATAAAAGCTTTGAGCTTTGAGCTTTCCGCTTCAAGTTCTGTTGATATGTTAGTAATATCAGCTATCCTGCTTCGTTATAGGGTGGTATTTTTATACCATGAAGTTTAACCGCCTTTATCTTATCGCAATTATAGGGCTTATCGCGTTATCATCATGCCATTCGCGTAAAGCGGCCATGAAAGGCAAACCGGGCGAAATTGTAAAAGCGCCGGGTTCTGTTGCCGAAAAATACGCGGACATGCTGGGGGTAACCAAACACGATATCGCTAACGGTCGCCTGTATACCTTTATTGACGATTGGTATGGCACACCGTACCATTTTGGCGGTCAGGATAAAAGCGGGATTGACTGCTCAGGCTTTGTGCAGCTATTGCAGCAGCAGGTATATAACATTGTGCTACCGCGAGTAACCAGTCAGCAGGTAACGGTCATCAAACGGAAGTTTGAAGAAGAATTGCAGGAAGGCGACCTGGTATTTTGGGATTACGACGGTAAAAAGTTTAGCCATGTGGGTGTTTACCTTCAAAACGGGTATGTGGTGCACGCCAGTACATCAAAAGGGGTGATCATCGTGAAACTACACGACCCTTATACCTACAAGTACTTTTCGCGCTGCGGGTCGGTTATCGCATCAGCTGTTCAAAAGGACTGATAATCTGTCCATCCATTTTTCATAACTTTGCCGCACCATGCCCGAAAAGAAATCAGATTATTCCTTCTGGACCAAGTACAAAAAATTTGCCGGCAACGAAATATTGCTTTACGTAATTATGGTAGTTGGTATTGTACTTGGCATAATCATCATCAGTTGGCTTAAAGGGTGAGTTATTTGTTATTGAGTTATTTTGTAATGCCAAAACCACCATTATAACTTTTTTCTCATACCCTATTTTTTTTCCATCGTAAGTATATAATTGTCGGCTTCGGAAACGGTTTGGTAAAAATCAACCAGATCCGTATAAGCGTCCTTACTGTAGGTGCCGTCGTTTATCAGCAACGAGCGTTTATAAACAAGCTGATCACCAATAACCTGCATCGTAGCTTTGTACTTGCCAAAGGGTTTATCCAAACTTATGTCCAGTAATTTTGATGTGATATGAAAGTTTTGAGGCAGGGCATAAGTTATCTCATCCTCATCGTTGTATCCCCGGTTGATGTAAACAGGGTTTAAACGGTTAGTAACATCTTTTGGAGGTTTGATATATCGGCTTGCTGTGTTGGGGATAAAGAAATACCGGTCGCCATTTTTGGCCACATAATCGCGGGCATTTAGCATAATAGTTTCGGTTGTTACCGGAGCAAGGCTTTTTTCCTGTGTTAATTTGAGCGTTTGTATCTCGAGGTTTTCGATGGGGTAAATTTCCTTTGCCTTTTTAACTTGTTCGGTAAAGGTTTCGTTCATCATAAAATCGCGGTTGTCGTATTGCGCACCTTTAAATTGGGTAACCATTTCGCCGTTGAGCGTGCCATCACTGTTTAAGGTAAAACTGGCTTTCCGGGTTTGTTTGTTATCCAGAGCTGTGTATTTGGGCGTGTGCAATAACAGGCCACCACCTGGGGTACAAGCTACTACAAGCCGGTCATCAGTAAAATCGCCAAGGTAACCAAAAGGGTTTTCCTTACTGGTGCAATCAACCCATGTCGTATCGTTTTTAAAAGGGAGGCAAAGTATAACATGATCAAACTGGGTCATACTGGCAAAGTCGGGCAGGGCACTTACTTTTTCGCTTCCGGCCATGTTTAGTACATAGTACGAGTCGATATCAACCGCTTTAAGCAAGCTTTGGGTATAGTTTACCAATGCTTTGCAATCGCCATAGCTTAGCTGATCAACATCACTTGCTAAAAAAGGTCTGTAACCACCAATACCGATCTGAACACTGACGTACCTTGTTTTTTGCTGCACGTACTCATATATTCTTTTTGCTTTAAGCTTTGGATCAGCAATGTCCTTCACCAGGTCCTTGATCATTGCAACCGTTTCGGCCGGAAGCTGCTGGCGATCTTTAACAAGTTTGTTGAAAACAAAGTCGCCGTACTCTTTCCAGTTGGTAAACGCCCCGGAAACGTTATCGTAACTAAACTTTTCGGCTGCTATTTTTACTGTTGTATATAGTTTATCATCCGTTGGGCTGTAAGGCTCATACCGCTGAACTTTAACATTGTTAATTTCCCAGGTGTAGGTTTTTAAGTGGGGGGTTTCGTCGATGCTTACTTTTCCGGGATAGTTAATCTCTTTAAAACGGATGGCAAATGTTGGTTTGCATGTAATTTTATACGAGCTATGCTGTACAGATGCGTTGTTTGATAAGTAAGGGTTGGGGTTCCAGTCATCAAACATTAGCGTTTGTTTTACATTCAGCTGATAGTCGTATTCTATGGTAAATGGATAGGTAGTAAGCGCGGGTTTGTACCTTTTAACACGGTCGTCTAAAAAAAGAGAGTACCCGTCTGCGGCACTGTGGTCATCCATATCCCCTTCCGAAATTTTACCCGTTACTTTACCAAATTCATCATATACTACTCCTTTAAATGTTTTTAATTGCTGGCTTTTATTGTAATAAATAGCAACCCGCGCATCGTTATCACCATTTTTATTAAAAACAGTTACGGCCAGTTTGGTATGGTAAATTATATCATCAAGATTTTTAACTTCGATGGTGGTTTCGTTAGTACGTATCACGGCACTTGCGTGCGGCAACAGCTCTTTAGGTATGGCGGTAACCTCGTAGCCCGACTGTGCCCGGGCACCTGCACTGGCCAACATGAACATGACGAAAATATATCGGTATCTCATTGTTTTTTCTTGAATACAATGTTAGCTTTTTGGTTTTGAATTATCTTGTTGTACAATTCTTTAAGGTAGGGGTATTCTTCAACCGTATAAATAGGTTTATCTAATTTGACCACCTCCGAATAACCAAGTATTCCATTATTTGCCTGAAAGCTTGTTGCAAAGTTGCCGCCATTATTAGGTAAAGCCATACCCACTGGTGCCGGTTGATTTATTATCTCAAAGCTTTCAGGATAACGCATGGTCAGTATCATCTTATGGTCGTGGTTTGTTATTATATTAACCGGGTAATTACGCTTGTCTAATTTATATGGGTTTTGAGTTACCTGTGACCAAAACGAGGGGGTAAATTCTATCGCAGTATTATCCGAGGCGCTTATTTTTTTAAATTCCACTTCAAAGTTTTCTATCAATGGTTCGTTGAGGCTGTCCAGGTTGTTTATTTCTGACCGTATTATTTTTAGCTTTGGAGATCTTTCGTTAAGGCTCTCAATATATTCCGGGATAGAGTTAAAGTCTTTTATTTGTTTACGCCTGTCGTAGGCGGCATATCCAAATAAATAGGTGCGTATTGTACCTGTTGTTTTACGATCGGCAGCCAGCGTCAGATCGAGCGTGGTAATTGTTTTATTTTTTTCGGTAGCGATCAATGGTATCCAGTACGACGATTTATCCATATTTATTACACGCCCCCGATAGTTAATACACCGCGGCGGCAGCAACCCAAAGGATAGTAGCGGGTCTGTCGCATCTAACAAATAAACTTTGTTGCCAATTACGGTAATAGCAATCACATAATTAAAATCAGTTAAATTTGGGTAATCGCCGGCTACACCTTTACTTATTGTTGGTAATATAACAGCCTGAGTATTTATACCAGCTGAATTTAAGCCTGCTATGAGCGCCAAATTAATATCAGCTGAGTTGGCAGAATGTTTTTCGAACGCTTTTTTTATACCATCGTCGCTATAAATAGTATAAACGCCGTCAAATTTGAACAGCTTTTGTAAATAGGCATATATAGCTTGTGCCTTAGTCAGCGTATCGGCAATGGCCAGTATCTCGGCGGGTAATCTATCTTTAACCACTGCCTTTTTTTTCATCTGTCCTCCAAACGATTCCTCTTTCAATAATGAAGCCTCGATATCCTTCCAATCCTGCGATAATTTCTTTTTCTGCCCTTCGGGGGTTGTATAATTTGCAAGTTCGAAATGTAGGGCCGAGATATAGTTACTTGGAGCAAGCATCTGATCTTCGTAAACAAAAGCGGGTATATCTTTCATCACGTAATTCAGCCGTGTGCAATCGGCAAGCAAACCTGGCATTGTAAAACAATTTCGGATCAGTTGTGACGTATCTTTTGACATTTTTAAGTTACCCCGCAGGCTCACATTGTATTCAAACATGCCTGGAATGTTGGCCTCGTATTCCGAGTATACTTTGGGGATATCTGATTGAAAAACCCACGAATGAAAATTGTAGATATGGTTTGATATAACTTTATACCTGTACTCTATGATACAGCCGTTATGTAAGTCGGGTAATGCAAACTTTACTGTTTCACGGCTCCCATTCCGCTCACGGTAAATTTTATCAACATCAAGATTGGAACTGTGCTCAACCCCTTTCTCATCAATGTAGTAGGTCGTAGCTTTGATATCTTTGGCTGTTTCAGTAGTGTCATCGTAAACTTTCCTAACATTTATCTCAACATTACCCTGGTCAAACGCCTGCTTGTCAAAAATCTTGATCTTAACATGATATTCGAAACTTAATTCGTTGGCAACATTGCTGTTAATATAAGCTTTGCCATATTCCTTTAATACCACCGCATGAGCACTCGTGTCCTTATTGTAACGTTTCATTTCCAGTTCGGCCGACGTGTGGCTGCCATACGGAAAGTCCTGAGCCGAAACCGACCATGAAATAACAATGAGCAAAATAGCAGTAAAATGCTTTTTCATTAGATAAAAAGTGTGTATTGTTAGTTCGTTTTCTTTTTGAATACAATACTGGCTTTTTGGTTTTGTATCATTTTATTGTACAACTCTTTGAGGTAAGGGTACTCCTCGGCCGAATATATGGCTTTATTAAATTGCTCTATCTGCGCATAGGTAACCGTGCCATCAGACGCAGAAACATCTGTCAAAAATCTGCCGCCTTTTAAAGGCAACGCTAACGACACAGGTGTTGGTTGTGCTGTAATTTCAAAACCGGCAGGATAATGCAAATTAACCGTCATTTTATTATCCGACGCCGAGCCAAGGTCAACCGGGTAACTGCGCTCGTTCAGTTTAAACGGATTGTTAGTATTACGGTACCAAAATGCCGGATTAAAGGCAATGCTCTCGTGGTTAAGGTTATTATACGCGTCAATTTCAACCTCGTACTTTTCAGTCAATGGTAAATTAAGGCTATCCAGGCCGCTGATCTCCGATTTTAATATCTTTATTTTCGCCAATTTTCCCGCTAAATTTTCTACATATTCATCAACCGAATTAAACTTTTTAATGTCCTGCCGTTTGTCGTAAGCTGCGTAACCTACCGAGTAGGTTGTGATAATGCCTTTTATTTTACCGTTATCCTGCAATGTTAGGTCGAGCGTGGTGGTTATGGCTTTTTTTTGTGCAGCCACCATGTCGATCCAGTAAGAGGGTTTGTTTAAGCTCATAACCCTTCCCTGATCGTTTATGCAACGGGTTGGTATCATGCCAAATGTCAACAGCGGGTCGGTAGCATCTAACAGATAGCTTTTGTTGCCAATATTCACCTTGGCTATTACATAATCAAAGTTGCTTATCCCGGGGTATAGTTTGTTTACAAAACCATTGTCGCGTGTGGATAGAATTACTGCTTCGGTATTTAAGCCAGCAGCGTTAAGCGCGCATATTAAACTTAAGTTTATATCACCCGAATTACCGGTGTGGCTTTCGATCGCTTTTTTTACACCATCGTCGCTGAAGGCTGAATAATGCTTATTCCACTTAAACCAATTTTGCATATACCTGTAAACAGCTTGTGCTTTTTGCAGGCTATCTGTTAAATTACCCACTATTGGTAGTATGCTTTGTTTAAACAGGTCTTTACGTTTTAACTGATCGCCAAACGCCTCGTGTGATTTTAATTCATGATCAATATCGGCCCACTCTTTGGTGATCTTTATTTTTGTCCCGTTTTGATTGGTCATTTGTGCAAGCTCAAAATAAATAGCCGAAACAAAGTTGGCCGGAGCGGTCATATGGTCTTCCTCTATAAACCCGGGTATATCGCTTATGCCGTAGGTTAGCTTTGAGCAATCGCATTTGGTGCCATAGTAACTGAAGCAATCGTTCTCAAGTACGGCTTTGTTTACCGATAGGTTTAAGGGGCCGCGTTTTACTGCATTGTACTCATAAATTGCGGGGATATGCGCTTCGTATTCTGAATATACCTTTGGTATATCTGACTGGAATACCCAGGTGTGGAAATTGAAATGGTATGGCGACTCTGTAACGTACTTGTATTCGATAACACATCCGGGCCGTAAATTCGGCAACGCAAATTTCACAGTTTCGTGGTGTTTATCAACCGTAGTATGATATACCTTATTTGGTTCAAGGTTAGTCCTTTGTGTATTTCCGTTTTCATCGGTGTAAAATGTTAAGCCGTTGATGTCGCGCACCGTTTCATATTTGTCATTATCACCGTGATAGAGTTCTATTACCACATCGCCATTACCAAAACCTTTACTATCTAATATTTTTATCTTGATATGATGCTCAAAAACAAGTGGCATATCGTCGTTGCTGCTAATCCATGCTTTGCCAAATTCACGCAGTACAACAGCATGTGCGCTGGTATCTTTGTCATACCTTTTCATGTCCATTTCGGCAGGGCTCGTTTTGCCATAATCAAAATCCTGGGCCAAGGCTTGTTTAAAACTGAGCAGCACGAAAGCGATGAACAAAAGCTGTTTCATATTATCAAATATTTGAAGCCAACATAGTCATATTTTAATAAATGTGATGCCTGGCCTTGAAAAATTATTTACCATAACTTTTTTTAATTTATCAGGTATATTTTGTAGATTTTACCACATTTGCACTTTGAAAATCTATCAATGAAATTAAACTTAAAACGCCCGCTTGCTTTTTTTGATCTTGAAACTACCGGGACCAATATCGGCGTTGACCGCATAGTCGAAATATCTGTAATTAAACTTAATCCCGATGGGAGCGAGGACGTTAAAACCTGGAAAATTAACCCGGAGATACCCATCGCCCTTGAATCATCGCTTATACATGGCATCTATGAAGAGCATATTGTTGATGCGCCTACCTTTAAAAACGCCGCAGGCGAGATAGCAAACTTTATAGCCGACAGCGACCTGGCTGGCTATAACTCCAACAAGTTTGATATACCCATGCTGATGGAGGAGTTTTTGCGTGTAGGGCATCCGTTTGATATTGAGAACCGCCATTTTGTTGACGTACAGAACATATTTCACCAAATGGAACAACGCACATTGCGTGCGGCTTACCAGTTTTATTGCGGTAAAGATATTGTGAACGCCCACTCGGCCGAAGCGGATACCCGTGCCACCATGGAAGTATTGATAGCCCAGGTAGCCAAATACGCTGATGTTGAGTTTGAAGATAAAAAAGGTGTTAAAACCAAGCCTGTGGTTAACGATGTGGAAGGCCTGCACAAATTTACCAACATGAACAGGCCTGTTGATTTTGCCGGCAGAATGGTTTACAGCGATACAGGCGAAGAGCTTTTTAACTTTGGTAAACATAAGGGTAAAAAGGTTGAGGATGTGTTTAAAGCCGAACCAAGCTATTATTCGTGGATGATGCAGGGCGATTTTCCGCTGTATACCAAGCGTAAATTGGAGCAGATATACAAACGCTACACCGCCAAAAAGGAGCAGCCTAAACCAGAGCAAAAAACCCCGGAAGCGAAACCGCAAACCAATACAACGGCTGTAAAATCGGCGGACCCGTCAAACCAACCTGACCGCAAATCAGTTGCGCCCAAACAAAGCCTTTCTGACAAAAAAATATTTATCCCACGTAAGGATAAAAGAGAAGAGCCGGCTAAACCAATTGATAATGATATGCTCGCGGCACTAAAGCAAAAATTTGGTAAATGATCTATTTGCCGCGTTATTGCTCTCCAGGATAGTCTTTTCGTTCTTCCGTATCGAGCCAGGCATTAATGTTGTGGCTGCCTGCCGTACGTGCAAGTTTTAAAGCTACCTGCTGCAAGGTATCCTGGGTTACCTTTGGATCCTTCCGCTCATATAATGTTAGATAATTGCCAAACTCAACCATTTTGTGTTCAACAGCTTTATTTTCCACCATACTTAACTTTCCCCAATACAAACGCCAAAACTTCTTTCTTGCGTCAATATAATCGGCTGATCCAATGTTTTCTGTTGCTAATGTGGCGGCAGCATCTGTAGCTTCGGAATAGTATTTGTATTGGTTTTCATAAAATGTCTTTTTATAGTCCTTAGTAGTTTGCAACGAATCTTGCCTTGTTTTCTCTCTGCTATCGCTTACCTGTTGTCGGTATGTTTTGTAAGTGAATATGATACCTGCTATTATAGCCATACCTTGCACCATTTTTATTATTGTTTCAATAACATCCGTTGCTGATTTGGTATTCAGTTTGTGCGCGACTTCGGCCCTAAACTTTTCTTCGAGAACTATTTTATCTTTTTCTTCCTTTGTTAGCATAATACAACCTATATAGTTTTCGTAATGGTATGATTTTCATAAATATATGGATTATTAAATAACAAAACAATAAAAAATATTTAATCCGTCCTGGCTGGGTAATAAGGCCTTTTGATAACCCCCTCGTCGCTTAGCAAAATATGGAGGTGCTCCGATTTGAGCACCCTTTTTATGCGTGTCTTTTTACCATCTACCCATACTTTATTCTGTATCAGGCGAATGCCGTGGCTATAGTCGGCCCAGGTGTTGAGGTGCCTGGCGTACAGCGGTTGTATGGCCTTGCCGGTTTTTTTATGCCAGCCATAGATCACCACATGGAAGGCCGAAGTATCGTTGTAAATCCTGTTGGAGACGATCACGTCCTTTTTATTACCGCCAACCATCAACCCGGGGCTGTAGTTATACTGCAAACTATCCCGTTGCGATATGACCATTTGGTTATGTCTCACAAACACCGGCACTGTTACCATCGCCGGGGTAGGTGGTATGGGTAACGGTGCCAGTTTAACTTGAGCCTGCAGGTATATTTTATCGACCATTTTGCGCGTGGGCAAACTGCATTTGAGTTTGTTGGCCACACGTTGCGCGAGTGCAGGCGTCATCGGGCAATAAAAATAATCCGTGTCTGCGCCAACGGCGATATAGTCAGGTAATACATAATAGCGTATGCTGATGGCTTTATCGCCGATTTTCGCACTATCGGTAACCAATACCAGTTTACGATAGAAAGCCGGCACGTTACCTTTTTTGATGGCTTTGTATATGATCTGTTCGCGTTTTTGCAGGGTTAGGGCGGTGTCGCTAATGGATGCTGCAAACTGGCTGCCGTTAAGCGCGCCGGGCTTTCTGTCCCGTATTTTGAGCGTTTGCGCATTTAGGCAAAACGGAATGCACAGACAAGCGATCAGCAGCAGTTTCATTTGATGAATTGGATATTACGCTGTAACCCGGCATATTTTGCTCGCTTTACAGCCGACCCTTTAAACACCTTTTTAAAGGTCTCTTCTGTTATTTCCTGCCAGTCGCGCCCGCTCATTTCCAGCAGATCGGGATGGGGTTTAAAGGCAGGTTCGTTATGCAAAACCGAAAATCGGTTCCATGGGCACACATCCTGGCAAACATCGCAACCAAACATCCAGTCGTCCATTTTACCCTTAAAGGCTGCAGGTATTTCATTCTTCAACTCTATCGTCAGGTACGATATACACTTACTGCCATCAACAACGTAAGGCCCCACGATCGCCTCGGTAGGGCAGGCATCAATGCAGCGGGTGCAGGTACCGCAATGGTCGGCCGTGGGTTCAATATCATAGTCCAGCTCCAGGTCTACGATCAGCTCCGCCAAAAAAAAGAACGAACCGGTATGCTTGTTGATCAGGTTGGTGTTTTTACCTATCCAGCCCAACCCGGCTTTTTTGGCCCAGGCTTTATCCAAAACCGGCGCCGAATCCACAAACGCGCGTCCGTTTACCTCGCCTATATTATCCGTAATAAATTGCAAAAGTTGCTTTAATTTATCTTTTATTACGGTGTGATAATCAGTGCCATAAGCATATTTAGATATACGCGGGGCGTTTGCATCGGTCTGCTGCGCATCGGTATAATAGTTTAAGCTTAAGCTGATGACCGACCGGGCACCATCCACCAATAAACGGGGGTCTAACCGCTTATCAAAGTAGTTTTCCATGTACTGCATTTCGCCATGAAAGCCTTGTTTTAACCAGGCTTCCAATCGAGGCGCTTCGGTTTCTAAAAAACCAGCCGGTGCAATACCGCAATCCATAAAACCAAGCTGGCGCGCCTGGTTTTTGATCATTGCGGTATATTTAGCCTTATTTTGCAGCATACTGCAAAGATAACATTATGCTTAGTTACGCGATGAACTGGCCGTTGCCTTTATTTCTGATCAAAGAAATTCATCTGTTTTAGAAAAGACACCTGATCAAAATAGGTGCTGTCGTAAACTATTTTACCATCCACTACCTGAATAAGGGTTATATTTTTCAGGGTATATTTTTTGCCTTTCATATACGCTGGTGAGCCGCCTTCCAGATTGGTCATGGTGCCGGTAGTTTCGTACTCTATTGTTGCGGAGTTATCGCCATAAATTACTTTCGTGATCTTATACACCAGGTCGGGCGATGTTTTCCAGTATCGCGAATAAGCTGTCTTCACTTCCTCAGTTCCGGTTTTAACGCCGTCCCAGCTAACCGAGTAAAATTGAACATCGTTACTATAATCAGCCGCAAGCATATCTGCATCGTGCTTGTTGAGGGCGGCAAAATGATGCTCAATTACTCTTTTTACACTATTGCTTTTAGTGGTAAAGCCGGTGGTGGCGATGGCCAGCAGGCAAATAACGTGTAACAGTCTTGTTTTCATGTCGACAATCGTTTTAACAATAATAGCATTTATTATTGACCCTGGCAATCAATGTGTTATTGCTTATGTTCTTCGCGCAAGGTGTTGTAATATTTGATCAGCGCGTCCATATCGCCAATTTTGTATTTGCGGTTTTTAACCTTTTCAACCGCGTCGGGTTCATCGCCCAATACTTCGCTCATCACATCAATAAAGTTTTGTTTGTTTACCTCGGCCATGTTGTTGGTTTCGGTACCGTAATAATAAACACTATGCGAACTGCCGCCACCGCCAAACAAACCGCTCCCTAACGACAGGCCAAGCCCCACGCCGCTGCCTATACCGCCGCCTACGCCAAAGCCGGTTGATACCGACGGGCGCCCGCCGCCACCGCCGCCGCTATGGTCGCTGCCGTTAATGGTATATAATTTGGTTGGGGCATTGACTACCACCCGCAAAAAATCAAGTTCGTATTTTGACCACGCGCCATTGCGCGGCGAGTGCGCCACAACAAAGCTGTCCTTGCCAATTACATAGCCGTGTATCATGCTGGCGCTCAGGTTTTGTTTTGGTGCTTTCTCGGCCTCTTTAAATATAATATAACCCTCGTAGGGTACCGGCCCTTTGCCCGATGTGTTCTCATTGATCAGCCCTTCCACCTTTTGCCCGTTAATGTCGTAATAATAGCCCTGTTCAAATTTGCCGCCAAACATTTGGGCCTTAGCGGTTAACGTCAGTAAAAAAGCAAATGCGGATACGATAAATACTTTCATGTTCATTACAATAGTATGCCTTTTAAACAGTTAAATTGGCTATTTATTGTTTTAACGGGTGTTAAATTACACTACCGGTATCAAACCGTGGCGCACCATAATTTCGGCAAAAACTTTCGGGTCGGGCGGAACGCCGGGTACCATGTTGGCCTTCAACTCCCTGAAATATGCCGGGCCTATTGATGCCGGTGTCAATACACACAATACTTTGGCATCCTTATCGCTTAAATTATCATGATAATGGGTTTGTCCGCGCGGGATGAATAACCGCTCGCCCGGACCTGTCTCTATGGTTTTTCCGTCCACAATTGACGATACCACACCCTCTAAGCCGTAAAGGGCTTCGTCAACATCTACATGGTAATGCGGTACTGGTACTTTAGCACCCGCTGGTATAATAAATTCAAACATCACCATTTGGTTATTGGTGTCGTCGCCATCGAGCAAAAAGCGCAGTTCCAATTGCCCCAGGCGGATAATTTCTTTAGGTTGTTGCATGATTTTGGTATGAGGTTCTGGTTAAGTAAATTTAGAAAAACATCGGCTAATACAAATTAAATAGCTAAAATTGAAAAAATTAAACAAGCGACACTGCCATGATTGTTGACCTGCGAAGCGATACCGTTACCAAACCCACCCCAGGGATGCTCGAAGCCATGATGAGCGCCAAAGTTGGCGATGATGTTTTTGGTGAAGACGAAACCATTAACGCCCTCGAAACTAAACTCGCAGCCATGTTTAACATGGAAGCCGGCCTGTTTTGCCCATCCGGAACGATGACCAACCAGATAGCCATTAAATGTTTTACCCAGCCGCTTGATGAACTAATAGCCGACCAAACGGCGCATGTTTACAGGTACGAGGGCGGGGGCATCGCTTTCAACTCGGGCGTATCAACACGATTGCTTTACGGCGACCGTGGTATACTCACTCCGCAGATGATCGAGCCTGAGATCAACGCCGAGAACATTCACTTTCCGCACACCAGTTTGGTGGTACTCGAAAATACGGTGAACAAGGGCGGGGGCAGCTGTTATACGCTTGCGCAGATAGCGCCCATAGCCCAATTATGTAAAGAACGCGGCTTGAAACTGCACCTGGATGGCGCCCGCATTTTCAACGCCCTTGCCCATACGGGCGATAAAGCTGCAGATTACGGACAGTATTTTGATGGTATTTCGATTTGCCTGTCAAAAGGTTTAGGAGCCCCTGTTGGTTCTGTGCTGCTTGCCGGTAAAGATACTATCAAATACGCGCGCCGCATCCGCAAAGTAATGGGTGGGGGTATGCGCCAGGCCGGCTTTTTGGCTGCTGCCGGAATTTATGCACTCGACCACCAGGTTGAACGCCTAAAGGTTGACCATGCCCACGCGGCGCTGCTGGGCGCCGAATTGGCTCAGTTACCCTGGGTGGCAAACGTAATGCCCGCCGAAACCAATATCCTGTTGTTCGATACGGTTGAACCGGCAGACCTGATCCTGAAAAAGCTTGACGCTAAAGGTATCCGGGCCAATAGTACCGATAAACACCGCATCCGCTTTGTACTGCATCTGGATATACACCCCGAGCAGGTGGAGTATGCTGTGGCCAGCCTGAGGTCCTTAGTCTGAAGCCCTGAGTTCTTTTTTGGCTCAAGACTTAATACTGACGACTCTGGGCTAAACTTCCCGGTCTGCCGATTGCCTTTCGACCATCCAGGCGGGATATTCTTTTGTTAAGGCACTTACCTCGTCAATACGTTTCAGATCATCCGCGCTAAGCACAACTTCGGTCGATTTGATATTGTCTAACAATTGATCAGCATTTTTAGCCCCGATAATGGTACTGGTGATGCCCGGCTGCTGACGTACCCAGGCTAAAGCGATCTGCGCTGCCGAAACATTATGCTGTTTGCCAATTTCGATGATCACGTCAATAATATCGTAAGCTTTTTCTTTGTTGATCGGCGGAAAATCAAAGGTATCCCTGCGGTTATCACCCGATGTTTCAGAACTGCGAGTATACTTTCCCGAAAGGAAACCACCTGCCAGCGGGCTCCAGGGCATAACGGCCAGCTTTTGGTCGGCGGCCAAAGGCAGTATTTCCCGCTCAATATCACGGCTTGCGAGCGAATAGTAATACTGCATCCCTTCAAACCTGTGCCAGCCGTTCAGCGCGGCTATGCCCTGGGCTTTCATTACCATCCATGCCGGCCAGTTGCAAACCGATATGTAGCGCGCCCTACCGCTTTGCACAATATCGTTTAAGGCACGCATGGTTTCTTCTACCGGCGTTTTAGGGTCAACAGCGTGCACGTATAAAATATCAACATGGTCCAGTTGCAGGCGTTTCAGGCTTTCATCAACCGATTGAAAGATATGATAGCGGGAGAGGCCCACATTGTTTTTGCCTTCGCCCATGCGCCCGCGTACCTTGGTGGCAATAACCAGGTCGTTTCGGTTTAAACCAACATCGATGATAGATTGGCCTAATAATGTTTCAGAGTCGCCGAACGAGTAAATATTAGCGGTATCAATAAAGTTAATGCCCGATCCCACCACTGTTTTCATCAGGTCGTTAACTTCGGCTTGTTGCACTTTGCCGATGTTGCCCCATATCCCTTTGCCGCCGCCAAAGGTCATGGTACCAAAACATATCTCGGAAACGATAAGGCCGGTGTTGCCAAAAAAGTTGTATTTCATAAAGTTGATGGATTGATTGTTTAAATGTAAAATTAACTTAGGTAAACAAGATTTGTTTAACGGGAATGTAAAGATTTGATGAAAAAACCCTTGGGTAAATATGGGTATTTTAAGAAAGTATCAAGTCGCAAGTATCAAGTATTCTTTTTGTCGTGATACTTGATGCTAATTACTTGCTACTAAAAGCGCAAAGCCCTGGGTAAATATGGGTATTTTAATTGTTGTTTTTGACCATTTTCAGCTCAAATCGTTCCAATGGCACTTTTTAGACTTTTCGCACTCGAAAACGGCATGGGTATCTCCTGGGTATTCATGGGTATACCCATGTATTGATCTGCAAAATTTAAATATTCAATCATTCAATCAATCATTTCATGTAGGGGTGTGTAAGAAAAATTTGGATGGTTTTTCTTTTTTTTCTCCTTCTAATAACTCAATAACATATTAAGTCAATAACAAGCAAAGCGTCGCGCTCCAATCCAAATTTACGAAAAATCATCCTTTTCTACAAGATAAACAACGTTTTTAAATTAACTCAAACTTAAATAATAAGCCTGCGTTACTATGGTACGTATGGACCAACTGCAAAAAAAGTTAGAGAAAATTGGCCGCGACCCAAAGGTTACCGCCAGGTCAGTCGGCCTGCGTTATGTGAGCGATTCGACACCCGGCTACACACGCAAGCCTGCAAAAAATGGCTTTAACTTTTATGATGCGGACGGCAAGATCGTAAAACAAAAAGCCCTCGTCCAGCGCTTCACCCAACTGGTTATCCCGCCCGCCTATACCAACGTGTGGATATCGCCTTACGAGAACGGTCATTTGCTGTTTACAGGCATCGATGCTGCCGGGCGCAAGCAGTACCGTTACCACCCCGAGTGGAACCAGATACGTAACCATTCTAAATTCCACCGGATGCAATCGTTCGCCGCTCATTTGCCTGCCATACGCGCACAGGTAGCAAAGGACCTTTTACGCCACGATCTGGGTTACGAAAAGGTTTTGGCGCTCGTGGTAAAAGTAATGGAACTTACCAGCATAAGGGTAGGGAACGACGCCTACAAAAAAATGTACGGCTCCTTTGGCTTAACCACCCTGCAGGACAGGCATGTTAAAATTGACGGTGCCAATATGAGTTTTGAATTTAAAGGTAAAAAGGGCGTTTTTCAAAAAATATCGCTGCAAAGTAAACGCCTGGCTAAACTGGTCAAACAATGCCGCGATATCCCCGGTAAGGAGCTTTTTCAATATTACGATGCGGATGGACATAGGTGCAGCATAGGCTCAGGCGACGTGAACAATTACCTGAAAGAAATAACCGGGCAGGATTTTACCGCTAAAGATTTCCGTACCTGGGCGGGTAGCGTAACCGCGTTATATGCTTTTAACACAGCGGGTGGCTTTGAAACTATTACCGAGTGTAAAAAGAAGATAGTGGGTGTTTTAGATGAGGTGGCACACAACTTAGGCAATACCCGCACGGTTTGTAAAAAGTATTACGTGCACCCTGCGGTTATTAAAAGTTACGAAGATGGTACCATATTCAAATACACCGGGGCGCTTGAAGATAATCCGGATAACCACGATAATGGCCTAAACCTTGCCGAAAAAGTGCTCCTTGAACTGCTTGAAGGGGAAAATCTGGCAAAGGCGGGGTAGATATTTCTGCGGTTAAGGTCAATAATTCAACTTTTTTTCAAAAATAATTTGCAGAAATAATTTTTGGCGATATATTTGTCGACAATTCCTATAGAGTATGTATAATTATAATAAAATCGCCGCTCAAAAATTCCGAATGCAGTGCCCTGCTGCCTGTTGTTGCTGTTGCTGATACACGACAAATTTTTACGAATACGAATAATCAACCAGCTAATTTTAACATCCATCCTTCATGAATTTTTTTACTAAAACAATAAAAGTTATTACGATCTTTTTGGCCTTGCTGCCTGCATTTAGCTATGCGCAGCTTAACGGCTCATACATCTTAAGCGGCCAGGTTAACGATGATACCGGCCACCCCTTAATTGGCAGCACCGTGATCATCAAGGGAACTACCAACGGCACTGCTACCGATACAGCCGGCCGTTTCTCGCTAACAACCAATGTTAAATTGCCCTTTACTTTAGTTTTTAAGGCCATCGGGTTTAAACCGCAGGAATTTTTGATCAAAAACTCCAGCAGTGCGCTCAACATACAACTCACATCACAGTCGTTGCTCATTAACGAGGTTGTGGTAACTGCCTCGCGAAAGGAAGAGGCGTTGTTACGCTCGCCCGTAGCTATCGAAAAACTGGATATCAAAGCCCTCAAGCAATCGCCTGGCCCCGGTTTTTATGATGCCCTCGAAAACGTAAAGGGCGTACAAATGACCACCACCAGCTTAACCTTAAAAGTGCCTAATACACGCGGGTTTAACAGCCCCAATAACTTTAGGTTTATGCAATTGACCGACGGTGTAGATATGCAATCGGCGACGCTGGGCGTGCCATTGGGTAATGCCATCGGGCCAACCGAACTGGATATTGCAAGCGTTGAAATTACCCCAGGAGCGGCTGCTGCCCTTTACGGGACAAACGCTTTGAACGGCCTGGCCAACCTCATCACCAAAGACCCTTTCAAATACCAGGGCCTTAGCTTTTACCACCGCACCGGGGTTAACCATGTGGATGGTATCGGGTTAAGCCCAAGCGTATTAACCGAAGATGCTATCCGTTATGCCAAAGCGTACGACAAATTTGCTTTTAAAATTAACGCTGGCTACATGCAAGGCGAGGACTGGCAGTCTAACACCCAACAGGACCAAAACCCGCAAAATCTTAAAACAGCCAACCCCGCCTATCCCGAGCTTACCGGAACAAACAACGCGGCCTACGATGGCTGGAACAAATATGGCGACGATGCTTTAGCCGGGAGTAACACCGTGGTTATCAAAGGCATCACCGTTAACGGGGTAGCACGCCCAAGCTTGACCGTAGCGCGTACCGGTTATAATGAGGTCGATCTGGTTGACCCCAAAGTATCAAACTTAAAGTTTGATGCCGGTTTGAGCTATAAATTAACCCCAACCACGCAATTGTCTTACAGCTACCGCATCGGCCGTATGGACGGCGTTTTTCAGCGGGGCAACAAAATATCGCTTAATGGCGCTGTGGTGCAAAATCACAAAGTGGAGTTAAAAGGTAAAGACTTTTTGGTGCGGGCCTACGTATCGCTCGAAAATACGGGCAACTCCTTCAACGTAAAACCATTGGCCGATAACCTCGACCTCAACCATTTGAGCAACTCCGCCTGGGGTACCGCTTACAAAAACGCGCTCACCGCTTATGCTACAGCCAACGGTGGTTTAACATCGGCAAATTTGGCTGCAGCTACACAAGCCGCCCGGACCGCTGCAGATGCTGGCAGGGTAGAGCCCGGTACTCAGGCGTTTAATGATCTCAAATCTACCATTATTGGTATTAATAATTGGGATATCAAATCGAGCCTGATACCCAATGCGCCTGTTACAGGCGGCGCGGCACTGATACAGCAAAGCCGCATGTATAACGGCGAAGCACAATGGGACCTGACCGATAAAGTTAAAGTTGTCGACCTGTTGGTTGGTGCCGATGCGCGCATTTACCAGATCATTCCCGACGGTAATAACTTTGTTGATTTTAGCCGCGATATTGCCGACCGTAACACCCCATTGCCCGATGGCAGCTTTGGGCAGGATGTGTACTACAAAAAATTCGGTGGTTTTGCGCAGGCTACCAAAACCTTTTTTGATGAAAAATTAAAGCTGTTTGGTTCACTAAGGTTAGATTATAACCCTTATTATGATCCAAAATTAACGCCACGCCTGGTAGCCGTGTACACGGTTAACGAAGACCATAACTTTAGGTTCACCTTTCAAAACGGGTACCGTTTCCCATCACTTTTCGAGGCCTTGTCTTACGTAAACAACGGCCGTGTTAAGCGTGTGGGTAGTTTACCTTTTATTAATGATGGCTTGGGTTATTTGGGCAACAGCTACACCCAGGCATCGGTGGCAACATTTAATGCAGCTGTTAATGCCGCACCAGGCAGCGCCAGCGGCACCGATGCTACAGCCTTGGCTAACCGCGATTTGCTACAGGTTGCCGATCTGCCAAAGGCCCGACCGGAGCAAATTACCTCATACGAGGTTGGTTACAAAGGCATCATAGCAAATAACAAAATATTTATTGACCTGGATGCCTATACCAATACCTACGACGGCTTTTTAGGCCAGATACAGGTATATGTGCCCAACGGTACAACCGTGGGTACCGATGCCGCAGTTTTAGCCATGCTGGATATTAACCGCGACCCTACAACAGCTACAGCCAGCAATGCTGCAAGCCAGGGGCAAAGCCGATACAGGGTGTACACCAATGCCAAAAATATTTACCATAACTATGGCTCATCGGCAGGTATAACTTACAATTTTTATAAAAGGTTCACCTTTTCGGGAAATGCAAGCTTTAACAAAATGAAAGGCCAGGATGCTGCCGATATTTTTGTAACGGGCTTTAACACGCCAGAGTGGTCGGGCAACTTATCCTTTGGTAACCGCGAGGTGGTTAAAAATGTAGGTTTTAATATCGTATACAAATGGCAGCAGGCTTACCTGTGGGAAAGTCCGCTGGTTACCGGTACTGTACCGGCCATCAATACAGTTGACGCACAGGTTACTTTCAAAGTGCCGGTTTACAACGCCACCTTCAAAGTGGGCGGCACCAATTTGTTTAACAAAAGGTATATACAGTACGCAGGCGGCCCAACATTGGGCGGCCTGTACTATGCCTCGGTTACGCTTGATGGCTTGCTGAGCAAATAGTCGGCCCCCTCTAAATCTCCCCTGGAAGGGGAGACTTTATTTACATTGTTTGTTTTTTAAGTGGTTTATAAGTTGGGCGGACGGGAGTGATTACCCGTCCGCTTTTTTTTTAATAATCAACATACCAATTGGTATTTGAATTATATTTGTACGATAACCGTCGGAAAACCCATTGGAAACAGATACTTTAAATACCAGCGATTTTATTTTGCAAAGGGTTGCCCCGATATTCAATAAGCAGGGATATGTGGGTACCAGCTTGTCTGATCTGACCGAGGCTACAGGATTAACCAAGGGCGCTATCTATTTCAATTTTAAGAATAAAGAAGAGTTAGCCGTAAAAGCCTTCAGGTATAATGTAAGTAAGATGATAACGCCGCTTGCCGCCCAACTTAACCAGGCAAACGGGGCTGTACAAAAACTAAGGACTTTAACTGATTACTACCGGTACTATCATGATATTGCCCTCGAAAACGGCGGCTGCCCTATTTTAAATGTAAGCACCGATGCTAACCATGTTAACCCGGCTTTATTTAGCATGGTAAAAAAGGTATCAAAGCGGATGGAGAACGACATGGTATCGATCATCCAAAAAGGCATTGATGACCACGAAATAAAAGCCCATGTAGATGCTGCAGACATAGCGAAAAAGATATATGCGATGATAGAGGGTGGTATTTTTATGTCGGCAACTCACCGCGACCGTTCATATCTGGATGGTATGTTGGATATGATAGACGAACTGATCAGCAATAAATTAGAAGCTTAAAATTTTTTACTTATCAACATACCAATTGGTATGTTCAAACTCACATCTCATGAAAAAAATATTGACCTCTGTTAGAAAAGTGCGTTTCCAGGACTGCGACCCGTTTAACCATTTAAACAATGCAAAGTACATTGATTACTTTATCAATGCGCGCGAAGATCAGTTATTGGAAAACTATGGCCTCGATATATTTGAAATAGCCAATAAGCAAGGCTTGAGCTGGGTTGTGGCTTCAAACCAGATATGTTACTTAAAGCCTGCGCTTACCATGGAAAGCATTTTGATCGACTCGCAACTAATTGCGCAAAACCCGAAAAGCCTGATGGTTGAGATGCGGATGTGGGACGAAGGTCAAACCGCGCTAAAAGCCATATTGTGGACCAACTTTATCCACGTCGACCTTAAAACACAGCGCCCGGTAAACCATTCGGCAGAGTTTAGTCAGCTTTTCACCGATATTGTGTTGCCGATAGAGCAAACTACGTTTGATGAGCGGAAGATGTATTTAATGAGGCATAAAAAAGCAGAGGGATGATCAGGTCTATTCCATCTCCTCAGCCGATTCCTCCACCTTTTTCTTCAACCCCTCTTTGTAAGCGATCAGGTTCTTAACAACAGCTTCATCTGCCGTCGAGATGATCTGCGCGGCCAGTATCCCCGCGTTTTTAGCCGCGTTTAAAGCTACGGTAGCTACCGGGATGCCGTTAGGCATTTGCAGGATAGATAGGATAGAGTCCCAACCGTCAATAGAGTTGCTCGATTTTACCGGCACACCAATAACCGGCAGGTGTGTTAACGAGGCTACCATACCCGGCAAATGCGCCGCGCCGCCTGCACCGGCAATAATTACTTTCAGGCCGCGGCCTGCCGCTTCTCGGGCGTAGGTAAACATCCGGTCGGGCGTGCGGTGTGCTGATACTACGGTTATCTCATATTCAACGCCTAACTCTTTTAATACGTCAGCAGCATCCTGCATAACCGGCAGGTCACTTTTACTGCCCATGATGATCCCTATTTTTGCCATTTGGTTATTAAGTTATTTGTTATTGGGTTATTAGGTTGCTGGCCATTTTTTTAATAACCAATAACCTAATAACTCGATAACTAAGCTATTACTTTCAATGTTTTCTGTACGTACTTGGCTTTCTCAATCGCCTTTTCCCTATCCGCATCCACAATGGTCACATGCCCCATTTTGCGGAAGGGTTTGGTTAACGCCTTGCCGTATAAATGTACATAAACGCCGCTGCATTTCAATACATCTTCTAACCCCTGGTATTGCGCCGGGCCTTCAAAGCCGGGTTCGCCAAGCAGATTGATCATTACTGCGTGGTTTAAGTTAGCCGTATTGCCCAAGGGCTGGTCAAATATCGCGCGCAGGTGTTGCTCAAATTGCGAAACTACATTGCCCTCAATAGTTTGGTGACCGCTGTTATGCGGACGGGGCGCTACCTCGTTAACCAATATCTGATCGTCCTTAGTCAAAAACATCTCTACACCTAACAGGCCAACTATCTTTAAGCTTTCGGCCACCTTTTTGGCGATGGTCTCAGCTTCGGTTTGTATTTCGTTAGAGAGGGTAGAGGGCGATATCAAAAACTCAACAAGGTTAACCTGCGGATTAAACTCCATTTCCACAACAGGGAAGGTAGCTACATCACCACTATCGTTCCGCGCGACTATTACGGCTATCTCTTTTTCAAAGTCTATCAGTTCCTCAATAATACTGGGTTCGGTAAAGGCTTTATCCAAATAAGTTTCGTCGGTTACTTTATAAACGCCGCGTCCGTCGTAACCATCGCGCCTCAATTTTTGAATATAAGGATAGGCAAAGCCGCTTTCGGGTAGTTCCTCGGCATATGAGATCAGTTTAAAGGGTGCAGTTGGGATATCGTTCTCTTTAAAAAAAGTTTTTTGCAGGCCTTTGTCCTGTATAAGCCGGATAACCCTGGGTTGCGGGTAAACCAAAACACCTTCGCGCTCTAACTGGTCGAGCGCGTCAACATTTACTTTTTCTATCTCAATGGTCAGCAGGTCAACCTTTTTACCAAAGTTGTAAACGGTTTCATAATCGCTCAGCGAGCCAACCACAAACTCGTCGCACAATTTGCGGCAGGGTGCTTCACGGTCAGGGTCGAGCACTTTAATGTTTACATTATAATTAATAGCTTGTTGTATGAGCATACGGCCCAGTTGCCCGCCACCTAATATGCCTAATTTGAGGTCTCCGTAAAATGCTTTCATTTTATAGTACAAGTTTAGCGCAAAACTTTCAAAGGATAAAGAATTAAGTAATTACAAACCTTTTAAATATTTTTTCCGTATATTGACAATAAAAAATGCCGGATAACTATATCTTGTTTCTTTTATAGATATTTTTTTTCGACTTTTGACTTAAGTACTTCATACTTATCTATCTACAGTCTTTTTAGTTAATGAACGATCAAAATCAAATTTTGGAGGTCCCGGCTTTGTTTACCAACAGGATAAGCAAAAGGCTCATTTTTGAGACAGAGGGTATCACCATCGAAAAACCTTTCAGTTTTGATTCGTCAACGTATATCCCCGCCGAAAACCTTGCAGCGATAAGGCTCGGTGTTAAATGGATAAGGGGCTTGTGGTTCGTTTTTGGCCGTCAATTTATTATCGAGTTAAAACTTACTGATAATACCGTAACGCAATTATACATGAACAGCTATTACGGCCTCAGGGTACAAACTTACGAAGAAGCCTGGAACGACACCATCCGTCACCTGTACGGCTTTTATTTTTCGGGCCAGTTAAATATGTATATGGAGCTTATCAACATCAAACAGCCGTTTGAATTGTTGGGCGTTACGTTTCATCCCGAAGGCATCAGTTGGGGCAAAAACAGTATTTTGCCCTGGAACCAAATAGCTACCAGCAATTACCGTTCGTACTTTGTGGTACATCACAAGCAAAACGTACGGTTAAATAAAAGCTTCAATTTTTTAAACGACTGGAACGCCTACCTGCTGCAAGCCATGTTAAAATACGTGGTTGAAGAGCATGTTAAAATGTTCAGTAAGTAATATTCATATTACATTAATATCTTCAATAAACTTCTCTATATTTTAGTGGTCTAAGCAATAAAGACAAAATTTGTTGTAAATTTTGTAACAAAAATGTTGTTGTATTACAAATTACTAAAACCATGAGAAAACTTATTTTATTATTCGCCGTATTGGCAACAGTTAACTTGCACACTACCAGGGTGCTGGCACAAACCGCCCCGCAAAGCACCGCCTTAAGCGGCATAACCGATGAGTCTGACTATTACAAATTTGCCAGCCTGGTACGTTCGGCCAATCTTGACGCTGCATTGGCTGCCTTAGGTTCTTACACCGTTTTTGCACCCCATAACGCCATATTCCGCAACATGTCGCCAGGCAAACTGGATAGCCTTACCAGCGACCCCGCTAAGCTTGCCATGGTGCTTAAAGCCCACATTGTTAAAGGTAAATACGCTAAAGCGGATATTATTAAACTATTGGGCTTGGGCAAGGGTAAAGCAAAACTGACCAATATGCTGGGCCAGCCTTTGATTCTTGCCCGTAGCAAGGATAACCAGCTAACGCTGACCGACGTTAAAGGTAATGTAGGTTTCTTTCTGAAATTTGATATTATCGATCCGCATGGTGTGATACACGGCATTGATAACGTGTTAATTGCCGGTAAATAACCGTGTTTGTCAATAAAGTCACTTCGCGGGGGCATTTCCCCGCGTCGCCGCGATGTGATGATTTTCTGTACTGCCTGCCAACCTGTGGGTAGCACAGGCTACACCCTTTTTGCATTTTGCCGGTTAATTTTAAATTAATAGTAACCCTGGCAGGCAAATTACGTATTAACAATATCACCAATAACTACCCGCTAAGGTTATCCCTTTAAATACATCTTTTATGGGCAACCATTAACTTGTTATAGCTGATTTAATGCAAATTATATTGCGCACAGACCTGTAAAGCATTATTATTTATTAATAATAAAACATACTTTTGCACAAAATCAGGAATATATTGCACAATATTCTTGAAAAACAATAATTTTCGTCAGAAAAAAGAAATTGTTGAAATAGGTTTGTTACTTTAATTCAATGTAACTAAATTGTGACCGGTGTTGATGGTGAAATTTGTACTAACTGACCGTATTGAAAACCTCTAAAAGCATTTCCTTGTTGCTGCTTATAATGCCGTGTTTTTATGCGGCGTTTTCACAAAACAGTGGCCCTAAAATTACCGGGCATGTAAAGGATGCCAATAACAATGCCATAACAGATGTAACTGTATATCTTTTAAAAGCTGTTGATTCCAGTCTTGTCAAATTTTCGGCCCCCGATAAAAATGGGGTTTTTGAGTTTAGTGGCTTAACGGCCGGCAATTATTTGATAGCGGTTACTGGTATAGGTTATAAAAAAATGGTGGCAGGCCCATATCTTGTAAAAGGCAATACCAACATCAGTGCCAGCGATATGAGGCTAACTACCGATGTTACCGCCCTCAAGCAGGTTGATATTGTTGCCGAAAAGCAATTTATTGAGATCAAACCCGGCAAAAAAATACTCAATGTACAATATAGCCCTATAGCGATAGGCAGTAATGCCCTCGAAATATTAAAACAGGCTGCCGGTGTTAAAGTTGATAATAACAATACCATATCCCTCAATGGTAAAAACGGTGTGCAGGTGCTTATTGACGGCCGGTCGGCCTACATGCAGCAGGATGCGGTAATTGATATGTTGCAAGGGTTACAAAGCAACGTGATAGATCAGATAGAACTGATAAGTAACGCAGGGGCCAATTATGATGCAGCCGCGGGCGGGGTAATCAATATCAAATTGAAAAAGAATGAAAATTACGGTACAAACGGATCAATAACCGCGAGCGCGGGCGCACATCAGCTAACCGATAATTATGGCTCAAGGTTTAGGGGGGGCTCTGGCCTTACTTTTAACAACCGGACCAAAAATTTGAATGTGTTTGGGAACTATAGCTATTCTTACATTCCGTATAACCGGGTTTTTGTTACCGACCGTTTTGTAAACTACAATAACAATATTACTGAGCTAAACGGCGATTATTTTTCGGATCAAAGCAGGTCGGTAAACAACTACCGGTTAGGGGCCGATTATTACTTTGCGCCTAAACAGATCATCGGATTTTTTGTTACCGGCGTTACAAACAATTTTGTATTGAATAAAACAACACAAACCGGAATTTCACATCTTGGTAAAACCGATTCTACAATTGCTACTGCCTCACGCCTGGATAGTAAAGCCGCACAAGTAGCTGTTGACCTTAATTATAAGGGTACCCTTTTTAAAACCAGTGAACTATCTGTTGACCTTGACTATTTTAGTTATAACCGCACCCCTTTAGAGAACATTACAAGTAACTATTTTAACAGTGCTACCAATACGCTCTATCGTACATTGAATATTCAAAACAGTTTCCCCTCAAATTACAAGATATATACCTACAACATCAACTACGATATTAAATTATCACCCACTTCAAGTTTAACAGCTATCGAAAAAATGGTAAATGTTACCGCCCATAACAATTTAGATTTTGGCGAGATGGTGGGCAACGTTTACCACCCTGACCCTAAGTTTACCAATCATTTTGATTACACCGAAACCATTAACTATGGTGCGATAATTTACAATAAAACCTTCGGTAAAAAATTGACAATGGAAGCAGGTTTACGTTTGGAACAAACAATTTCGGATGGTACATCATCAACATCTACAACCGCAGGCGATAATGATTACACAGACATTTTTCCGGATATCAATTTTACCGGCACTGTTAATAAAGATAACCTGCTGCATTTAAGTTATGCCAAGCATATTTACAGGCCAATTTACACCGATTTGAACCCGTTTATAGCCTATCAGGACCAATACAGCTACTATATGGGCAACCCGTACCTTAAACCTGTTTACCTGAGCAGCGTTGAACTTGAGCATATTTATAAAGGTAACTATTCTACAACTTTGGTGTTTTCGGTTTATAATAACGTTATACAATCAATATTTACCCAAAACGATACCACCCAAATAATTATTAACCGAAAGGCTAACCTGGGTAACCGTTATTTGTATTCCATTAAGTTTGACGGCAAGTTTAAGCCTGCACCCTGGTGGACCGCTAATATTACCCTTTTGCTATCATACAACAGGTTCACATCTACGCCAAGCCAAAGCTACCTGAACACTGGCGGGCGGGACATTGATCTAAAAGTGGATCAGTTTTATAACCTGCATAACGATTACAAGCTCGAGCTTTTTGGCGAGTACGAAACGCCCATTACCTATGGTATTTTTCAATACAGGTCGTTCTACCAGGTTAACACCGGTATTAGTAAAACTGTAAATAAGCAGTTTAATGTCGCGCTAAATATTCATGATATTTTTAATACCAATTTGTCGCGCATTCAATCTACCTATCAAAATTTAAACCTCACCGGGCGCGATAAGGTGGATTTTAGATATTTCCTGTTCACGGTTTCATATAAATTTGGCAGCAAGACCATAAAAAACGCCAGGGAACGCCACACAGGTGCCGAGGACGAACAAATACGTGCAACCCCCCCTGAGTTAAAGACTCCGCCACCAGGTTCATAAAAAAAGGCGCCCGGATATTATCGAGACGCCCTTTATTTTGTATTGAACGATTTTATTAATTCAATTTAGCCAAAGCTGTTTTAATACGTTTCATGGCCTCTATCAGTTTGTCTTCGGCAGCGGCGTATGATATCCGGATAGATTTAGGATCCCCGAACGAATCGCCGCCAACAGTAGCTACATGAGCTTCTTCTAATAAATAGATGCTCAGCTCATCGGCATCGTTAATGGTTTTACCGTTATAGCTTTTGCCGAAAAACGAAGTAACATTCGGGAAAAAGTAAAATGCGCCTTCGGGCAGGTTGGTTTTTACACCTGGTATATCTTTTAACAAATCATAAACAATACCACGGCGTTTGCGGAAAGCTTCGCGCATTTCGAGTACCGATTCTAAACCCCCTTCCGAAGCGGCAATACCCGCACGCTGGGTAATAGAGCATGTGCCCGAGGTGATCTGCCCTTGTAATTTATCACAAGCAGCGGCTATTTCTTTATTCGATGCCGAGTAGCCAATACGCCAGCCGGTCATTGCGTAAGCTTTTGAAAAACCGTTGATGATGATCACGCGGTCTTTAACTGATGGGAATGATGCTATTGATGTGCACGACTCAACAAAGTTGATATGCTCGTATATCTCGTCCGAAAGGATATAAACATTTGGATGGCGTTCAAAAACTTTTACCAAACCAGCCAGTTCTTCTTTACTGTAAACACTGCCTGTAGGGTTACACGGCGATGAGAACATAAACAGCTTTGTTTTAGGTGTGATAGCAGCTTCTAATTGCTCGGGGCTTATTTTAAAGTTTTGCTCAACGGTTGTATTAATAAATACACTTTTACCTTCGGTTAGTTTAACAACTTCCGAGTACGATACCCAGTACGGCGTGGGGATGATCACCTCTTCGCCGGGGTTTACCAATGAGAGTAATGCGTTGGCAATAGCCTGTTTGGCACCTGTTGATACTACGATCTGGCTGGCATCATAATCCAGGCCATTTTCGTTCCTTAACTTATTAGCAATGGCCTTACGCAGTTCGGGATAACCCGCAACCGGTGTATAGTAAGTAAAGTTTTGGTCCATAGCCTGCTTGGCAGCAGTCTTTATATATTCCGGGGTATGAAAATCCGGTTCTCCAAAACTAAGGCTGATCACATCAACCCCTTTAGCTGCCAGTTCACGGCCCAGCTTTGCCATTTTAATTGTTGCTGATTCGGACAGATTATTGATCCTATCGCTTAATGCACTCATATTGTTGATCTGTTGTATTTGCGGCAAATATAGAAAATTACTTTACTGCTAATGAGCCTTATTGCCTATAAATTTTATATACTAAGTAGTTTTATCAAATTAATACTACCCGTTGTAAAATTTCAACATTGTGCCTATCGCGAAAGTGAAGAAGGAAAATTTGCCTAAGTTTGCGCCAAATAAAACTATTTTGCACCAGCAACGCCGTATCATACTCGTTTCGTTAATAACTGGCGCCATATTAATGCTGGCCAAGTTTACTGCCTATATTTTAACAAACTCCAACTTTATTTTAACCGATGCTGCCGAAAGTATCGTTAACGTACTGGCCAGCGCGTTCGCGTTTTTTAGTATCTATCTTTCGGCCCAGCCCAAAGATGTTAATCACCCATACGGGCATGGTAAGGTAGAGTTTTTCTCGGTGTTTGTGGAGGGCATATTGATACTGATAGCCGGTATCATGATCATTTTAAAAGCGGTTTACGGCATTTTTCACCCACACCCAATACATGCTATATTGTTAGGCTCCGCTATTATTGGCGCAACCGGGGTTGTAAACGGCGTGTTGGGTTGGTTCCTTATCAAAAAGGGCAAGGCATTACGATCTATTACCCTTGATGCCGATGGCCGCCATTTAATAACCGATATGGTTACAAGTGCGGCTTTGGTAGTTGGGTTGATACTCATCTACTTCACCAAAATTGAACTGCTTGACAATGTACTGTCGATCCTGGTGGCCGGGTATATAGTTTGGACAGGTTACAAGCTTACCCGACGGTCTGTGGCCGGCCTGATGGACGAGGCCGATTTTACCGTTGTTGAGGATATTGTAAAGATACTGAACCATAAGCGCAAGGACGACTGGATAGACATACATAACCTGAGGGCCCAAAAATATGGTCACGAACTGCACATTGATTGCCACATGACCTTACCCAACTATTTTGACTTGAACAAAGTACACGAGGAGGTTAAACTGGTTGAAGCACTGATCAATGTTGAAGCAAGCATTAAAACAGAGCTTTTTATACATACCGACCCATGCCTGCCGCAGTGTTGCCATTATTGCAATATGCCTAACTGCCCCATACGTACCGAAGCAAAAACAAAGAATATTGAGTGGACAATGGATAATGTAACCCGTAATACCAAGCATTTTGAATAAGTACCCATTTAACGTGAGGGTTTATGGCTTGTTGATTAACGAGCAAAACCAATTATTGATAAGCGATGAGCAGGAGCGTGGCCATCGGTTCAGCAAATTTCCCGGCGGGGCTTTGGAGTTTGGCGAAGGATTGTTAGACGGTCTGAAGCGTGAGTTTATGGAAGAATGTGCTATGGAAATTGAGATCACCAAACATTTTTACACTACCGATTTCTTTTTGACATCCATGTTCGACGGCTCGCAACTGGTGTGCATGTATTACCTGGTTAAAAACATATCGCCAATTGAATTGAATATCAAAACCGAGCCCTTTGATTTTGATGGCGAAGGAGAGGTGTTACAAGCTTTTAGATGGGTAAACCTGGACGAGTTGAAAAAGGGCGACCTCACATTCCCGCTCGACCAGCATGTAGTTGGATTATTACTGAACGGATATGAACTTAGCTGAACGCGACCTCAACGTAATATGGCACCCGTACACGCAAATGCAAACGGCTATGCCGCCCATCCCGATTGTAAGAGGCGAAGGGGTATTACTGTTTGATGAGGCCGGTAAAAGCTATATTGATGCCGTATCATCGTGGTGGGTAAACATACACGGGCATTCGCACCCGTACATCGCCGAAAAGGTGGCCGCCCAGCTAAAAGTGTTAGAGCATGTTATTTTTGCGGGCTTTACACACCCCGGTGCTGTTGAACTGGCCGAACGACTGCTTGATATAATACCCGGCAACCAGGCCAAAGTATTTTACTCCGACAATGGTTCTACAGCCGTCGAAGTAGCCATAAAAATGTGTTTGCAGTATTGGAGCAACAAGGGCCGCAAACGCAGTAAAATGCTGGCCTTTAAAAATGCCTATCACGGCGATACTTTTGGTGCCATGGCCGTAAGCGGGCGGAGCGCCTTTACCGAACCATTTGACAACTTGTTGTTTGAAGTAGAGTTTATCGATCTGCCGAATGCCCAAAACATCTCAAATCTCAAATCTCACATCTCAGATCTCAAACATGACCTGGCCTGCTTTATTTTTGAACCATTGGTGCAGGGTTCGGGCGGTATGTTGATGTACGAAGCAAAATATCTCGACGAGTTAATGGCGCACTGCCGCGCGGAGCAGGTTTTTGCCATTGCCGATGAGGTAATGACGGGTTTTGGCCGTACCGGGGAGCGCTTTGCCTGCGATCACCTGCAACAGCAGCCCGATATTATGTGCTTTTCTAAAGGGCTTACCGGCGGTACTATGGCTTTGGGTATAACCACCTGCACACAGCATATTTACAATGCTTTCCTGTCGGATGATAAACACAAAACCCTATTTCACGGTCACTCATTTACCGCCAATCCTATAGCTTGCGCAGCCGCTTTAGCCAGCATGGACCTATTTTTGCAGCCTGAAACAATGGACAATATAAAAAGGGTAGAGGCAAAACACCGTCAATTCGGCGAAAAGACAAAAGACCATCCTAAAGTTAAAGAAATTCGCCACACCGGGACGATCATCGCCATTGAATGGGAAACAGGTGCGGGTACATCGTACTTCAGTACCCTTCGCGATAAGCTGTACCAATACTTTTTAGATGCGGGTATCATACTACGGCCATTGGGTAATGTGCTGTATATTTTACCGCCATATTGCATTAGCAATGATCAACTGGACTATATTTACAGCAAAATAGAACAAGCCTTAAATACGTTTTAACCCATATATGGATAACTTATTAAGAACAATAGTTGCCGATACCGACTTGCACGCTAAATGGCTCAACACGCTTTCGCTGATGGAAAATACCGGCGCGCGCAAAATATCGGCAAGTGAGGATACGGAGCACGTTACCTATATCATTTTAAAGCACGCCGCCGAAGAACACCGCCACGCGTTCTACCTCAAAAAACAGCTCGAAAAGTTAGGCGATGGATTTTGCCCCACCTATGCCCGCCCGTATTTACTGGCACCGGCGCATAGCAAATACTACCTCAATTACCTGGATGTTGAGGTTTGTCGCTATCTAAAAAGCGAACTAAAGCTTACCGGGAGCGAATTACGTTTTGCGGCTTACCTGCTGGTTACCTATGCCATTGAAGTGCGTGCCGATGAACTTTACCCGGTTTACCAGCAAGCGTTAGACGATGCGGGCAGCAAGGTAAATGTAAAATCCATTATCCTGGAAGAAGAAGGCCACCTGGAAGAAATGATCAAACAATTACAATCTTTTTCGGCCGACTGGCAATTACATGCCAATAAAGCCGTAGCAATTGAGACCGGGTTGTTTAATGATTGGATAAAAGGCTTGGAAGAAGAAATTTTGGCTGAGACTTCATTGTAAATTTCAAAATTAGTATATTTGGGTATGCCCCAGGTTGTTGTAAAATATAAAGGTCAAAAAGCATTAAAAGCATTGCAGGATGTTGCTAAGGCTTTTGACATGGAAATAGAACAACCTGCGGTAAAGGAGGAATTGCCTAATTCCGAAAAATACAAACACTTGCCTATCCAGTTTGCCGCAAATCCTGATTTTACCGCTTTGGCTGGAATTTGGAAGGACCGGGACGTCACTCAAGAAGAATTGCGTAAAAAAGCTTGGGGGAATAGGCTTTGAGTTTTGTTATTTGTGATACCAATATCTTTATTTCCTTATTTCGGAACATCGAAAAAACCTTTGAAGAACTTACATTAATCGGCAACGACAATATTTTGATAACCTCTATTTCAGTTATGGAACTGTATCAAGGTATGCAAAATAAAAGGGAGTTGGAAGATATGCGAAAGAAGATTAGCCGATATAATATCCTGCATTTCAATGAAAATTCTTCAACAAAAGCGATTGACTTAATTCATCGTTATAGACTTTCACATAATCTTGAAATACCCGACGCAATTATAGCGGCAATAAGTGTTGTTTACGACATTCCACTTTTTACCTATAACACTAAAGATTTCAAATTTATACCAAGCATAAATCTATACAAGCCACTGTAGCCTAATACCGCATATACTCTGTAAAAACCTGCTGCAAATAAGCTTTGCCATAAAGCAGGGCTTTATCGCTTAGTGCTTTACCCGCTTTCGGGTTTTTGGTGTAGATAATTTGTTTGCCCAGGTTATCGTACGATATCACCTGCCCGTCAAGCATAAAACCCATGCCGTTGTCCCAATCAAAAAACGCGAAAGGTTTACTGCCTGGGTTTAACAGGTCTTTCGACCATTTGAACTGATCGTACGGCAAATTCAATTGCGCCAGCAAAGTAGCGGCAATATCGGTTTGGTTACCCAGCTTGCTTATCTTTTTGCCCTCATATTCCTTTTTTATCGCACCGCCAAAAAACAATAGCGGTATGTGGTACTTTGCCGGTTGATACGATTCGGACGTGTTGCGCGGTAAACGGTGGCCATGGTCGGCAACTAAAATAAACAGCGTGTTTTTATACCAGGGCCGTTTTTTAGCATGTTCAAAATAAGCGTTCAGGCACGAGTCGGTATAATAAGCCGTGCTCCTGAACTTGTTGGTCACGCTATCGCCCGGAAAATGCGGTTTGCCGGGCATGTCAAATGGTTCGTGGTTGGTCAGCGTTTCCACCAGCGAGAAAAATGGCTGTGGCTCACTATTCAGGTATTTAATATGCGTATCCAGCAAGGTACCGTCGTTAACTCCCCATTTCGAGTCTATCTGGTCGCGGTCAAAACTGTCCATGCCGGTAATATGCTCAATTTTATGCGTCAGCATGTACGATTTAAAGTTCATGTACTCAACCTCGCCACCATAAAAGTACGACGTTTTATAGCCCTCCGGAGCCAATACTTCAGGAATGGCGGGCAGCTTTTCCTGTTTGGTGTTGTTGGTAACAATTGTACGTATGGCCTGCGAGGGGAAAGCACTTAAAATGGCCACCAGCCCTTTGTCGGTACGGTCGCCGGCGGCATAAACACTGTCAAATAAAACACCGTGAGCTATAAACTTCTCAAAATTAGGGCATACGCCTTTATCGCCGCCTAATGATTGGATCACATCGGCTGTAAAACTTTCTAACTGAAATATCACCACGTTGGGCCTGGTTGTGTTTAAAATGTGCAGGGTGGTATCGGCTTTGGGTAAAAACAAGGAGCACGATAAGCTATCGGCAACAGCCGGGGTTAAATAAACATACGGGTTATAGGCCGCCCTTAAATTTTGGTAGGTATTATCAAAAAGGTTCCATTCGGTATTTAAGGCCGATTGGTTAAGTATCTGCTTTGGCGAAAAATAAGCCATGCTTTGGTTGGCCGGGATGTTTTGCCAGCCGCCACGCATCGCTGAAAGGTTTATAAACACCAACACGCAGGCATAAGCTATTTTTGATGATGTTTTGGTATATGGTGCTTTGTGCCGGTATTCGATCAACCAATTTGAAAGCACTACCCCGGCAATAAGTAGCACCACGCCGATGCTGATACACAAGCCTACAGGCGCGGAGCCGCTGGACGCGATGGATTCTGAAAACTGGTGTATAATGCTGTCAAATACACGGTAGTTAACCTTGGTGCTCCATTCCTGAAATATGTTAAAATCCAGTATGGTTAAAAAACAAACCAATACCAGGCATATCCAAATGTATACTCTGTAAAATATGACCCTGATGTTAGCAGGGGGCATAAACCAAAGTGCAATGGAGATAATTAAAGGTAGGGCGGCAATATATGCTGTCGCCGAAAGGTCGAGCCTGAGGCCGTAAAAAAAGGTTTCGGCTATTTCTTTGGCATTGGCTATTTTAAGCTTCTTTCTGAAATATACCTCGAACGAAACACGGTTTATAAAAAAAAACAGTAACCAAAAAATGTAAAATCGTAGTAAAACGAAAAGGTTCTTTAACATTGGCGCAAAAGTAATTATTTAAGCCCATGTTAAAGAACCATTAATACTATGTTATTGTTTTGTTACTGCCTGCGGCCGCCCATAGCTTTCAGGTCAGTGAGCGACATCTTGTCAAAATCGGCAGGTATTTTAAATGCGCCGGCCGGCACTTTTTCGTCGCTTACTGATTTTAACGTCACGGTTTGCGCAACTTTAGCCCCAGCCGGTATATACGAAAATTGTACCGGTACGCCTTTTACCGCGGCAAAGCCTCTGGTTAAAACGTTGGCAGGTACGCTTATATCGGTTGTAACCCACAGGTCGTTGCTTGTGCCCGATTTACTGTCTTTGGCAATATATTTTGTACAGTTGTAATCGCCTATCTTTTTGGTTTCGGTAGTTGCTGTAAAAGTATAGCTTGGTTCGGCATCAGCACCTTCTTCAATTTCGCCGGGCGTGGCAATGGCCGCTTTTTTCATCGAAGCCACAGGCACATCAACCAAAATGGCAAAATAGTCGTTTTTGCTTGTAACTATCATTTTAATGGTTGCAGGCCCTTGTGCGTATTGCAGCGACGAGCTATCGGCATTAAAATAGGTTTTGCCCTCAACATCCATGCCCATGGCATTAATGTTATAGGTAACTAAGCCCTGGGTATAGGTTTTTTGTGCTTTTGCAGCAATAATGGTTGCCGAAAGCGCAAGGCCCATAGCGATCGTTTTAACGTTTAAAATATTCATCGGTTTTGTTTTTTACGGTTAAATAAACAATGTTAGTTTTAATATTGATGGTTAGATACCACAACAAGCGAATTGTTACGTTTTAAATTCCAGAAATCGAGTTTTATCGATTTATTCTGATCTTCCAGTTTATTAAGCAAATAAGGCGTATTGCGCCCATCAGCGATCAATGTTTTAAAATTATAATTTTCTGTCAAATAAACCAAATCAATTGCAGGGCTGCCGGTAATATAGATATGATCTAAACGTGGTTTATCCGCAAATGATATATGCCGGTTGCCCTTTTTATCAATGATGAGTATTCGCTTATCATCAAATTGAACCAGGTTTTGTTGTTTGGCCATTATATTGTTCGTTGTGTCCCGGTCAACGGCGATAATGTCCACGTTGGTTATTTTACAGCTATCCAGGTAGGGCTGGATGGAATATTGATAGTTTTTATCAGTTGTCTTCAGGTCGGATATCAAAATAGCTTTATCCCCTTGCCGCATCAATATCCCTGTGTTTTTTCGCAGACTAAAAAAAGTCATGCTATCGGTATTCATCGCCCTAAAGCGTTTAACACTTATGCTTACCGCGATAAGCAGCAAAAAACCAAGGCTAAGTTTAAGGGCAGTTTTGTTTTTATTAACGATGGCGTAAAATGCCGCGATAAGCAAGCCGTAAAACAGAACCGACTCAAACGGGTTGAGCCATATTTTGTTGATGCTCCCTAATGGCGCGTGCTCAATAGCGCTCAGGGTTTTGGTCATGAGTATGACCGTCTTTTCGATGAACCAACCAAGGCCATTGGTTACAACCGGTATATGTGGTAAAAGCAAATAAGCTATCCCACCGTACATGACGATGGCCGATGGGATAAGGATAAACAGGTTGCTCGCCAAAAAGTATACCGGAAGATCGTGAAAGTAAAAAGCGCTTACCGGGAACAGCACCATCTGCGCTGCAATGGAAACTGAGCATACCATCCATAAGCGTCTTATGGGTTTGTTTTTAACCTTTATCGAATTGTAAATAATAGGTTGTGTAATGATAATACCAAAAACCGCGAGGTATGATAACTGGAACCCCGCATCGGTTATTAAAAACGGGTTATACAGCAAAAGGATAAATGCCGAAACAGCCAGCAGGTTTAGCCGGTTGATATGCCGGTTAAACGCCATGCCGATTATCACAAAACTTAACATTAATGCCGCCCGGCAAACCGCGGGCGAAAAGCCCGTAATAAGCGCGTAACACCAGATAAGCGTAATGGATATGATCGCCTTAAACAATTTGCTATAATGCTTTGGCGGTAAAAAGGCCAGTACAAAGCTGATAAGCAGGTAAACCAAACCCACGTGCATACCCGATACAGAGAGCAGGTGCATCGTCCCGGTTTTTGAATAGGCTTCCTGTACCTCTTTGCGCAGATCGGCGCGGTAGCCTAAAATAATCGTGCTGGTAACTGCCAGGGCATCGCTATCGCGAATGGTACGGGCAAGTTTGGCAACAAAATATCGTCTTAATTTTAAAGCGTTGGCCACCAGCATATTTCCCTGGTCGGTTTTTAAAACAGAAACTTGTTTTTGGTTCAAAAAGCTTTGGTGATAAATGTTTTGATGTGCCAGATAGTTTTTATAATTAAACTCTGCCGGGTTAGCCGGGCCTTCAACCAGGGTGTAGTTTGTGGGAATAAGTAATTCATCGCCATAGGCAAACTGTTGTTTGGATGTGCTGTCGATTCTCACCGTCACCATCAAATTGCCGGTCACCGATATTAGGCCTTTAATGGTTTGGGCTTGCTCAACAGCAGTTGTAAACCTTAATGTACCGGCGTTTAACTTGGGTTCGCTGGTTACACGGGCTATTAAAAAACTTGCTTTCAGTTTCGAAAAATGATCTTTAAAGTTGATCTCGCGGTGTGCCTCGATACATAAAATGCCCGCAAGTAAAAGCAGCGTATGGATGAGCAAGCCGCCCGCCCAGCGGGCTTTATATACATTAAGTGTTTTATAACCAATATTTAGCCCAACAAAAGCAAACAGCAACACGTAAAACACTACCTGTAGCCAGCTCAGGTAACTGCTCATGTTAAATAGTACAGCAATGCCAAGGCCTGCCGCAAATGGGAGCAATAATAAGGCGACGGGAAGGGACGCTTTGTTAAACCTGGTCATTGTTTAAATATAAGGTATGTATTTATAAACCCGATAATAAATTAATAAGGGCCGCAATTTTTATATAATTTTGCGCCACCTGTTGATTAGGCCTAAGCATGACTAAAACTATATTCAAGCGTTGTTTAACGCCGTTGTTATTGATGGTAATAGGGCTGGCCGGCTGTAAACAAAAGCCCCAGATAGCCACTAAGCTATACGACCGTTATCAAAACAAAGCTTACGAAGACTTTGACACGGCTCTTTACCACGCCGAATTTAAAAAACAGCTGGATAGCCTTAAAGATCAATTGCACTATGCCAAAGCCATTGATACCTTTTACAAAGCACAAAATTACGAGCCGCATTTTGTCAATATTTCACTGGTTAACGGGCAGATCGCTACGCTTGTTCAGTACTTAAGCCGGGCTGGGGAGCATGGATTGGATACTACCAGTTTTAAACCCGGTATTATAGCCGCCTTGCTTAAACAGGTGCAGGCAAACCGCTTTACCAGTATCAGCCAGGTTTACCCGGTGTTTGCCCGTTTGGAGATAGAGACCGCCAACGCCATGCTCAATTATTCGGGTGTGATACAGTTTGGGGTAGTTAACCCGCATAATTTATACCGCCGGTACGATATGCAGCCCCGCCGTGCTGATAGCGCTTTCTTTAAAACAGTGTTCAGTACACCCGATATTGCGGTCTACCTGCACGATATCCAACCACAAAACCCCATGTACCTGGCCTTAAAAAAGGCTTTGGCGGGTATCAGTACCGATGTGGTGGATAGCGACAAACTGCGCCGCATACTGCTCCTAAAACTCAATATGGAACGTTTGCGTTGGCAAATACCTCCCAAAGAGGACCGATACATCTTTGTCAATATACCAACCTTTAACCTGCAATGGGTAGAGAATGGTAAGTCAATGATCAATATGCGGGTTTGCGTGGGTGAGCCTAAACTGCCCGGCTACGACGAGCAGCTAAAACACTACCTGCAAACCCGAAAACTGGATGATAAGCCGCTCAACCACGAAACCACCATCTTGAGTAGCCATATCACTACAATACAGTTAAACCCCACCTGGAGCATACCAAGCAGCATCGCGCAAAGCGAAACCTATTACAACATCCAGAAAAATCCGCATTACCTGTCGGATAACAACATCAGGGTGTTTAAAAACGACAGGGAGATAAACCCCGATACTGTTAACTGGGCAAAAATAGCCCGCGATAAAATGCCTTTTAGCTTTAAACAGGATGCCAGCGACCAAAACGCGCTGGGCAAATTTAAGTTCATTTTTGATAACGAGGCCGGCATTTACTTGCACGATACCAACAACCACGCAGGCTTTTTAAAACCATGGCGGGCCATTAGCCACGGCTGCGTGCGCGTGCAGGACCCTTTACTGCTGGCTCAACAATTAATGAACGACACCACACGCATGGACGGCATCCGCATGGAAGTTGGCCTAAAACCCAATAATCCGGCAAATAACGATAAATACGCCAAAATACAGTTGGCACGGTCGGCAGACGGTTTTCAACTGAAATCAAAGTTTATCGATATACCTAAACCGGTTCAGTTGTTTATTGACTATTATACCTGCCTGCCGGATGAAAACGGTACACCCCAGTTTTATTACGATGTATACAAACTTGACCAGCCGTTAGAAAAAGCTATGGGTAAGTATTTGGTAAAGGTTCCTCATTAAATTTGAAACAAAGCAGATAAAATTGTAGTTTAACCTCAAAATAGCAACGCACCATGAGACATCGGGAATCAAGCTTAACATACCTCATATTGGGTATTTACGCCTTAATGGTTAACTGGTATTACAACCACAGCCTTTTATTTTTACTGCTAAGCTATATTTTTTGGCCCCTGTACCTCATTTACGAACTGCTTACCGGCGGCCTTTCGCACGGTATGTGGAAACATATCCCGCTGTCGTATTTTAAATAGGTGGGTAATTGTGGGTATTTTCGAATAGTTGGAATGTTTGAATGTTGTAATGTTATTAAGTTAATGACTAACTGCTCAACCCCTGCAACTGCTGCTCAATCCTGGGGGGATTGTAAGAGAAATCTACTCCCTTTTTATTACCTACCTCAATAACTCAATAACTACCTAACCCAATAACCATTAACCAATCATAGACAGAACCGTGCTTATCGGCTGGTCGCTGTCAACCAGTATCCCTTTTACACCCGCTGCGGTACCGGCTTGTACATCGCGCTCACGGTCGCCAATAAAGTAGGATAGGGCCGGGTCAATATTGTATTTTGCTATCCCTTGCAACAACAGGCCTGGTTTGGGTTTGCGGCAATCACAATCGCCGGTAAAATCGGGGTGGTGGGGGCAGTAAAAAATATCCGTAAATTCAACACCATGTTCTGCATAAGTGTCGCGTAGCTTTTGGTGCATTTTAGCCAGTTCATTCTCACTATACCAACCTTTGGCAAGCCCGCCCTGGTTGGTGGCTACTATCAGCAGGTAGCCTTTGTCCTGCAAAATTTTTAAAGCTGCAAAATTATCCAGTATCTCAAAATCCTCAACCCGGCAAACGTAGTCGCCTAACTCCTTGTTCAAAACGCCATCACGGTCTAAAAACACCGCCTTATTTTTATTTTGCATCCGATGCAAATATATCCAATATAAGCCAATAAGCCAAGTTTAAGGTGCTGTTTTAGCGGTGTCGGGTATGTTTAAGCGCATGTAAAAGTTGGTGTAAAAATCCTTATCGGCGGCGGTAAACTGGTAAGCTGCCGCATAATAATTGTTCCAGCTGCTGTTTTTGGTGGCAAAAGCCCCGGCATAGTTTTGCTCCAGTTGAGCTAACAACAGTTCCTGCGCGTTTTTAAACTGGATGAAGAACGATACGTTACTTTTTTCGGCCTGCAGGTTGTCAAAACGGCGATAATCGGGGTTATTGCTTAAAAAGTTGCCATTGGTATAATTGCGGTAGTACTCCATCAGCCCCGTTTGCGAACTGCACAAAAACAGGTAATTATCAGCAATAATAAAATACGGCCGCCTGAATATGCCGAACGCGTCGCCCAGCAAAAACAGCGGTAGCTTATCATAGTTAAACTGACCCGCGTCGCCATTGACCATGGTGCTGATGTTTACCATAAATGGCCTTAGTTGCAGGCCGTTGGTTAGTTTTACAATAGCCAGCTTTTCCTGGTATTTGGTAGTGATAATGGCAAACTCGTTTCCCAGCACGTTCACAAACTCTTTGGCCAGGTCAACCGCTGTTTCGCGCTGTATGCGGTTTAAAACAGCTTTGCGTTCGGTATTTATACCCGTTTGCTGTCCCCATTGAAAAAGGTTGTTCTCAAACTTCACCGGGTCCGACACCGCGAAGTTTACGCTATACGCCGTAGTAGCCGGGAAAATGTCTTTCAGTTTGTTTGCAGTGGGCTGCTGGTACCTAAACAAGCTCAGGTAGCTGTTAGGTTCATTACCCCGGATATGGCTTACCCCGTTAAACATCAGCGCGTCACTCTTATAATTCAGGTTTAGCGATGCCACGGCAGGCAATTGGCGAAAACTCCTGAAAAGGTCGTTATTCTTGTTTTTAAACAATACATCAAACAAGGGGTCAAGCTCCAGATAGTTTACATACAGGTTAGCAATCGAATTGGCATTCTGCTGGTCGGTCATCTGCACAAAAACATCCTCGTGTTTTTGGTTGTGGTAAGTGGCGGCACCCTCAACCAGTTGTTTTGAAAACCCGGCCGAAAATATATTGTCGTTTTGGTTTACCAGGTACAGCTTGCGCTTGCTTTTTAGCAGGTCAATTACAAACCCGGCTTTTCCCGCAAAGGTGGTAGTGGTAACCATCAGGTCGGCGCTTTTTTGCGTGGTAAACTTATTCAGCTCGTCGTTTATGCGTTTGCTGGCCGATGTAGTGATCAAAAACTCCAGGCTATCTTTTTGCGGATGTATGGATATAAAAATGCTCTGTCCGGCAAATAAAGCCTTTATGGTAGGGTTTTGCAGCACGCTGATTTTAAGGTCGGCCAGTTCTGCCGAGCGTTGTTCGCTGATGAGCGTGGTGAGCAGGTTGTTATTGTTAAAAATATCGTAAAATTCCTGGTCGTTCTTGTATTCAAATACCAGCGCCGCGCCCGATGGTATGGCGCTCATTACCCTGCCCGATCGCTGCCCGCTAAAATTGATATTGTTAAAATACAAAAAAGTTACCGCGCCGGTGCAGAGCAATAGGATAACGGTGAGGATAACGTGCCGGCGCATAAGGGGATATTTTTACAAAAATAGATTTTTAATGACAGCCTGTTAGTTATTCTTTTCAACTTGTTAACTTAGCGGGCAAATATCACCAATGAATAAACAGATCATCGTAACCGCTTCCGTTTTTGGCTTGCTGGCGGTTATAGCAGGCGCTTTTGGGGCACACTCGTTAAAAGCAGTATTAAGTACCACCCAACTGGAAACCTGGCATACAGCAGTCGAATACCAGTTTTATCATGTTTTCGCATTGCTTTTCCTTTCAACCTTTACACGTTTTAAAAATAAGCTGGTTTCGGCGGCATACTACCTGTTTACGTTTGGTATCATCTGCTTTTCGGGTTCACTCTACTTGTTTGTATTTGGCGATATGTGGCATTGGGCCCTGCCAAAAGCAATTGGCCTGGTAACCCCGCTTGGCGGCTTGCTATTTATGGCCGGATGGGCTACATTAGCGGTAGCCGGACTAAGGAACAAATAAATGCTCGATTTTGCCGAACCAAAAGATAATCAGCGGGAAACACTTTTTGTTGAAGTGATACTGCCGTTGGCTATCGCTAAAAATTATACGTACCGCATCCCTTATGACCTGAACGACCAGGTTGCCATTGGCAAAAGGGTAGTGGTACAGTTCGGCAAAAGCAAGCTGTATACCGCCATAATCGCGTCAATAGGTAACCAGGCACCCGACAAATACGAAGCCAAGTACATTATTGATATTTTGGACGACCGCCCGGTTGTGAATGACCGCCAGTTAAGCTTTTGGAAATGGCTGGCTGACTATTACCTGTGCAACGTAGGCGAAGTAATGAACGCCGCCCTGCCCGCTGCGCTTAAATTAGCCAGCGAAACAAGGATCATCCTCAACAAAGGGTTTGAATACGACAAGTCGGCACTCAACGATAAGGAGTTTTTGATCATCGATGCGCTGGATATGCAGCCCGAGCTTACCGTAAGCGATGTCGCCAAATTGCTTGGCCAAAAAACGGTGATGCCTATCCTCAAGTTACTGTTCGAAAAGAACATCATCCACATCAGTGAGGAGGTGAGCGACCGTTACAAACCCCGCAAACGTACTTTTATAACGCTCAACCCGGTTTATCAGGACCCGGAACAAATGAAAGAGCTTTTCGCGATACTGGAGCGCAAAGCCCCCAAACAGGCCGATGCCGTATTGGCCTTTATCCACCTATCGCGTCAGCAAAAACTCATCTCCAAGCCCGAACTGGCTGAGGCCAGCGGTGCCAACGCGGCAGCTATTAAAGCGCTGATAGATAAAGAGGTTTTTATTGCCGATGAGCGCACGGTTAGTCGCCTGTTAGATACAGAGGACGAATTGGACGAAAATTTTACTTTAAGTGATAAACAAACAGCCGCCCTTACCAGCATCAAGGAGCAGTTTGCCCATAAAGATGTGGTTTTGCTGCATGGTGTAACATCATCGGGTAAAACGCAGGTGTATATCCGTTTGATAGAGCAAATGCTGGCCAATGGCCGCCAGGTGCTGTACTTGCTGCCCGAGATCGCCCTCACAACACACATTACAGACCGCCTGCGCCATTATTTTGGCAATAGCATAGGTGTGTACCATTCGCGTTTTAATGATAACGAGCGCGTTGAGGTGTGGCAAAAAGTACTGAATGGCGAGTACCGCATTGTGCTGGGCGCACGTTCTTCGGTGTTTTTACCTTTTCAGGATCTGGGGCTGATCATCGTTGACGAGGAGCACGAAAGCTCGTACAAGCAATACGACCCTGCACCGCGTTATAACGCCCGCGACGCATCTATCTTTTTAGGTAACCTGCATAAAGCTAAGGTATTGTTGGGCTCGGCTACGCCATCGTTTGAGTCGTATTACAACGCCCAGACGGATAAATACGGCCTCGCCGAACTGCACGAGCGTTTTGGCGGTGTTAAACTGCCCGAAATAGAAGTGGTGAGCATTGCGCTCGAAACCAAGCAAAAAACCATGCAGTCGCACTTTAGCAGTGTGCTGATGCGCGATATTGGCCTGGCGTTAGGCAAAAAGGAACAGGTGATACTTTTTCAAAACCGCCGGGGTTACGCGCCGGTCATCATCTGTAAAACATGCGCCTATACACCCAAATGTATCAATTGCGATGTAACGCTTACCTACCACAAAAGCAGCGGCAAGGTGCATTGCCATTATTGCGGCTACCGCGAAGATTCGCCCACCATTTGCCCGGCATGTGGTTCGGCACACCTGGAGCACAAAGGTTTTGGTACCGAAAAGGTTGAAGACGAACTAAGCATACTATTGCCCGATGCCCGCATAGCCCGTATGGACCTGGATACCACCCGTTCAAAAATGGCTTTCCAAAACATATTGAACGATATCGAAGAAAAAAAGATCGATATTTTGGTGGGCACGCAAATGGTAGCTAAAGGGCTGGATTTTCCCGACATCACCGTCATCGGCATCATTAGCGCCGATAGCCTGCTCAAGTATCCCGATTACCGCGCTAACGAACGCGGCTTTCAGCTATTGGCCCAGGTGAGCGGCAGGGCAGGGCGTAGGGGCAAACAGGGCAAAGTGGTTATCCAAACCTACGATCCGGGCCACCGGGTGATCAGGCAGGTTATAGCAAACGACTATCTTGATCTATACCAAACCGAAATGGCCGAACGCAAGGGCTTTAAATACCCGCCATTTTACCGCATCATCCAACTGGACATTAAACACAAAGACCCTGAACGGCTTTACCACCAGGCCGAATACCTGGCTGTCGAACTGCGCAAACACTTTGCCGACAGGGTCATCGGCCCCGAATTCCCGCTCATTAACCGCATCCGCAACTATTATATCAAATCCATCATGCTCAAATTTGAGAAGGACACGATATCCATTGCCAAAGTGAAGGTTATTTTGCAGGATGTGCTGTTACAGTTTCAAACCACCAAATTGAGTAAAGGGTGTATTGTACAGCCGGATGTTGACCCGTACTAAACGATTTAACAAATGAAAAAACAAGCCATATTTAACTGGAGCGGGGGCAAGGATAGTACCCTGGCGTTATACTACTGTCTGCAAAACCCGGATATCGAAATAAAATACCTGGTAACCACCGTTAACGATGCCATGAACCGCATTAGTATGCACGGCGTGCGCGAAGAACTGCTGATACTGCAAGCCCAGGCCATTGGCATACCCCTATACCAGATACGCCTGCCCGAAATGCCCGGCATGAAGGAATACGATGATACTATGCGCCTGCACATGGCTAAATTTAGTGCAGAGGGAATAACCCATGCCATTTTTGGCGATATCTTTTTGGAGGACCTTAAAAAGTACCGTGATGACAGGCTTGCCGAAGCGGGCATGACCGGTATTTACCCCTTATGGAAACGCGACACGCGCGAACTGATCAATGAGTTTTTAAGCCTCGGCTTTGGTACCGTGATAGCCTGCACCCAGGCAAGGCTGGGGGAGTTTGCCGGTAAAGAGATCACACCAGAACTGATAAACGCCCTGCCAGCCGACGTAGATGTATGCGGCGAGAATGGCGAGTTCCATACTTATTGTTTCAAAGGCCCCATCTTTAAACAGCCTATAAATTACACCACCGGCGAGAAAGTTTTTAAAGAATATGCCGCCCCAAAAAGCACTGATGATACCTGCTTTTCGAGTACCCCGGTAACAACCATTTCGGGCTTTTGGTATTGCGATCTGCTGCCCGTAAAATGAGGGTGTTTTAGGTCTCATTTTGGCCTTGAAAACTCACCCCAAAATGCTACTGAAACTGGGTCCAAAAAGCATCTGAAAATCCGGGCTGAGATGAACCTGTTTTAACACGTTACGTGAAAGTTTTGCGAGTAAGTTGTTCAGCTTTTATGGGAGGTGTCGAAATAAATTCTGCACGACTTATGAGAAGGAGTAGGGTAGTTGCCTATAGAAAATCAAGCAGGCATCTTACCGTCTTAGCGCCTTCGCGAGAGTAAAAAATCTTCACCCAGATCTTAGTTTTTGTATGCGTTTTTTATTTGTATTTATCATGCTAAATACATAGCTTGCAGCATCAAAATCGTTCATTTAAGGCCAAAAACAGAATTTTATAGGCGCAAAATAAAATTTTGTATAAGTTTATAATCAATTGATATTCAATGTTATAAATTAACTTAATTTAAACTGTATTTTAGATAGGTAAATAAAATCAACTTAATAAGTGCTAAATCGCCAAATTAAATTCTGAATTGAGGTATTTTTAAACATAACTAATTGATATTTAGTTTTTTATGTAGATAATATCAACTCAATAATTGTAACGGTTAAAACTCTCCTTAAAATCCTTGCGCATCGAGGTAAAACGCTCAGCAACGGTTTTCAAAAACGCTTCGTCGAGCAATTCAAAAACGCTGTTCACGCCTTCGGTCAGGTCCATGTCCGCTATCTTATAGATCTGCTCAAGCGAGCCTTGCTCCACCTTGATAATGAATTTCGCGTTCATATTCATGATGGTAATTTTAAACTCCGGGTGTGGTAATTCGGCTATAATTCTCATATCAAAAAAGGGCTTATTTTAGGTGTTGTTTTAATGGGTTTTTACTGCCAATTGTACCCCATGTTTCAAGGGGTTTAAAGCGGGCAAAAAGTTCTTCGCTATACCACTTTTCCTGGCGCGTTTTTCTGATCACTTCGGCATGTTTTTCGTTGCTGTAAGCAAAGGCTTTGGCATGGTCTAAACTTTGCCAAAAACTAAAGGTGGCCTGCCGGTAAACCGGTGCTTCGCCAATACCAACCGAGGTAATATATCCCGGCGAGGTGTTCATCATTTGAGCCACTTCATCCACATGGTCCCAAAAGTTTTTCAGCTTGCGGGCACGGATAGTTGCGCGGGTCAGTATCGCCACCGGGCCCTCGTATCCGGTTATGTTCGGTTTGCCGAATGGCTCTTTACCGTCCCATTGGCCATGGCTTTGCAGAGGTTCGCAAAGTACCGTCCAGCTTTCGCGGGCAAATAGCCGCCACCAGCGGGCTATAAACGATGTCCTGTAAAAGGTATCAAAGTCCCGTCTGTCATCCCAAACGGCTAACAAGCCCCATTGCTGCCAGTCGGGCTGCAGGTCGAAAGTGCCGTTTTTACCACATCCCAATAACTTCCAGAATGAACAGCCTTGCGTAAATAGCAGCGGTAAGCGGTGTATGCCCATAGCCAACAACGCAAAGGGTACAAGCGCTTTGCGGTAACGTACTATGGTTAAGCTTACTATCATACAAAAAGCGAAATAAAAGATTAAAAGCCGCATTTACCCGATTTAGTTTTCAAGATTTATCCGGTGTTGATGGTTTGACGTGGCGTTGATCATAGCGATGGGTTTCAAACCCATCGCTATCTGACATAAAACTTATTCGTACATTCCTGTCACGTTTGCTTTGCCCGTTTGTCTGCCTTTTAATAACTTGACCATCAATTATGAGAAAAGCCTTTCTGATATTGCTATGCAGCATTTGCACACGTGTCCTATTCGCACAAACCCATGTTACCATTATCGGTACAGCGCACTCCCAAACCCCAAAATTCAGCCCTGATTCTATCCTGAACGTACTAAACAAAATTAAGCCCGATGTGATACTGATGGAGCTGGATACCAGTTTGATGGACGATAAGGGCAATTATAAACTTGGGCAAATGGGTGGAAACGAGGCTATAGCTACCCGTAATTATAAAGCAGAACATGGCGATCTGATCGTCCGCCGCTTTGACCTGGAGAACCGCAATGCCTATTACACCACCCACAATACTTTCGCCCTCGAAAGAAAACTTGGCCACACCATTGATAGCATTTACCATTATAAAGGATTTAGTGCGGCTGATAAGCAAAAAATAGACAGTGTGTACCATATGTACCAGGAAGATAACCGAATGTCGCAACTGGATATTTATACCATGAACTCCAAAGCGTTCATGGATATGTCGGCCAAAAAGCAATATTGGATGTATGTGAAAGAACTGGAAGTAGTAGGCAACAACCCGGCTTTAAAGCCTTATTACGATTTTTATAAAGATGACGGCGAGTTTTGGATACGCCGCAACAAGCGCATGACCGAAAATATCATCGGTTATGTAAACGAGTTTAAAGGGAAAAAAATAGTAGTGCTTACTGGTGCAACGCATAAATACATTTTAACCGATAACCTAAAGCCTTTACAAAGCAAACAGCACTTTAAACTACTTGATCTGCCACGATAACCCGCTTAACATTTTACCCTGACCTGAACATTCGCGAAAATTGATTTTGTACTTTTGCGTTATGGCAGAAGACTTAACCATCCTCACATCCGCTACTAAAGCGGAACAATACCAGGCGCTCATACCGCAAATTGAAGCGTTGCTTACCGGCGAAACCGACCTTGTGGCCAATATGGCCAATGTTTGTGCGGCGTTAAAAGAGCAATTCAACTGGTTTTGGGTAGGTTTTTACCTGGTTAAGCAGGATGAATTGGTGTTAGGCCCTTTCCAGGGACCGGTGGCCTGTACACGCATCGCCAAAGGTCGTGGTGTTTGCGGATCAGCCTGGGCACAAGCCAAAACATTGATCGTGCCCGATGTGGATGCCTTTCCGGGACATATTGCCTGCTCATCCCTTTCGCGATCCGAAATAGTATTGCCTGTTTTTAATGCCGATAGCGTTGCGGGGGTTTTGGACGTGGATGCCTCAGAATTGGATCAATTTGACGAAACCGACGCCAAATACCTTGATCAGATAGTTAAACTGCTCAAATTTTAATGGAGAAGGTATACCTCATAGCAGGTATGGGTGCCGATGTGCGCCTGTTTAAAAACCTCGATCTGGCAGGGTTTGAAATTGTCGACGTAGCCTTTATAGAACCTGAAAAGCAGGATACGCTGGCATCGTACGCGGCAAAACTTGTCGAGAAATATAACATCACTATCAATTCAAGCATCATAGGCACATCCCTGGGCGGGATGCTTGCGGTCGAGGTTGCCAAGTGTGTTCCTATGAAAAACGTGATCATTATATCCAGCATTAAAACGATAGATGAAGCTCCCTTTTACTACAAAATATTCAAACTTCTGCCGCTTTATAAGCTCATCCCTGCAAGTTTAATACTATCCATAGGCGCGTTATTAAAGCCATTCTTTTCCAAACGAATGGGGGGTGAGAGCCATTTGTTCAACTCCATGCTGCGCAACACTTCGCCAGGGTTTTTAAAATGGTCGATGGGGGCGGCGCTGCATTGGGATGGCAAAACACCGTCGCAACATATTCACCACATCATCGGCGATGCCGATCTGATCTTCAATTACCGCAAAATTAAACAGGCAACCATTATCCCGGGCGGCGACCATATGATGGTGATGACGCGGGCGAAGGACATTAACCCCATCATCCGCAATATTTTAACCCAATGAAACTACCGCTCAGCTTTTACACCCATGGCAATGTTTTGGCCATCACCAGGCAGCTATTGGGCAAGTACCTCATGACCCGTATTGATGGTATAACCACCGGCGGTTATATTGTTGAAGCAGAGGCCTACAACGGGGTGGTAGATAAAGCATCGCACGCGCATGGGGGCAGGCTTACGCCGCGTACCCAAACCATGTACCAGCAGGGCGGCATAGCTTATGTTTACCTGTGCTATGGCATCCACGAGATGTTTAATGTGGTCACTTCGAATGAAGGCGAGCCGCACGCCATCCTTATACGCGCCGTTGTACCTACTGATGGCATTGATGTGATAGAACTGCGCCGCAATATGCCCATAGCCAAGCCGGCCATCACAATGGGCCCCGGCTCGGTAGCTAAAGCGTTGGGTATATCCCGTAAGGTTAACGGCTTTGGTCTACAGGGCGATGTGATCTGGATAGAAGATCGGGGGTTGACCTTTGCGGATGACGAAATTGTTGCCGCTCCCCGCGTAGGTGTCGATTACGCCGCGGAAGATGCCCTGCTGCCTTACCGCCTGTATGTAAAAGGCAATAGGTACGTAAGCAGGCCGCTAAAATCCCCAAAATAGATCTTTTTAAATCAAAATCCTCTTCCGTTGGTTATAATATCATAATTATAAACCAATGAGCAACAAAGAAGAGCACGTCCACTTTTTAAAACAAAAGGTCGATAATATCCGCACCGCCATGTTAACCACTTTTACGCCCGCGAAAGGCTTCCATTGCAGGCCAATGGGTACAGCTGATATTGATGCTAACGGCGATATCTGTTTTTTTACAAACGAGTATTCGGCTAAAGCCAAAGAGATATCCGCCGATAATAAAGTAAGCGTTACCTATGCCGATAGCGGCACCAATACCTACCTGAGTATTAAAGGCCACGCGCATTTAATTGACGACCGCGAAAAGATGAAACAGCTATGGAACCCGTTTGTACAAGCTTTTTTCCCCGATGGGCTTGACGACCCCAAACTTATTATGTTAAAGGTAGAAACATCCGACCTGGAATATTGGGACAGCAGTTCGAGTAAGATAGTGGTGCTGTTTAACATGTTGAAAGCTAATTTATTAGGCAAGCAATATGACGAAGGCGAACATGGTAAAGTAAAACTGTAAGTAATTTACAGTAATTTTAACCTGTGAATTATCAGAACACTTTAGACTTCGCGCTTAGTTTAGACCAGCAGGATGCGCTTGCGCACTTGCGCGATGAGTTTATTATCCCCCAGCACAACGGTCAGGATATGATATACCTTTGCGGCAACTCACTCGGTTTGCAGCCCAAAGGCACCGCCGGGGTCATCGCGCAGCAATTAGATAACTGGAGCAAGTACGCTGTTGAAGGTTGGTTTGATGGCGAGACCCCCTGGATGTTTTACCACAAGCAATTAACCAACTCGTTGGCTAACATAGTGGGGGCGCTACCTGCCGAGGTTGTGGCCATGAATACACTTACCGTAAACCTTCACTTTTTGCTGGTAAGTTTCTATAAGCCAAATAGTAAACGTTATAAAATAATTATGGAAGGCGGGGCTTTCCCGTCCGACCAATATGCTGTTGAAAGCCAGGTTCGTTTTCACGGATATGATCCTAAAGATGCGATTATCGAAGTGTTTCCGCGCGATGGCGAAGATACTTTACGCACCGAAGATATCCTGCAAAAGATAAATGAGAATGCCAGTGAACTTGCGCTGGTGCTGTTTGGCGGCATTAATTACTACACCGGGCAGTTTTATGATATGGAAGCCATTACCAAAGCAGGGCATAACGCAGGTGCTTACGTCGGCTTTGATCTGGCCCATGCTGCGGGTAATGTGCCCCTAAACCTCCACAATTGGGGTGTTGATTTTGCCTGCTGGTGTTCGTACAAGTATATCAACTCCAGTCCGGGGGGTATTAGTGGGGCGTTTATTCATCAAAAGCATTTTGATAATACCGAACTTAATCGCTTTGCCGGCTGGTGGGGATACAAGGAGGATAAGCGTTTTGAAATGAAGCCCGGTTTTAAGCCCGAGGATGGCGCCGAAGGCTGGCAGGTGAGCTGTGCCCCGGTTTTGCTGATGGCGGCCCATAAAGCGGCTTTAAATGTGTTTGACAAGGTAGGAGATATGGCACCCTTGCGAGAAAAAAGCAAAATGCTGACCGGTTACCTGGAATTTTTGATCAATACCATTAATCAGGAGTTGGGCAAACAAGTATTTAAGATCATTACACCTAAAAACCCCGACGAACGAGGCTGCCAGCTATCCATTATTTGCGATAACGGTAAAACGATATTTGATCACCTGGTAAAGAACGGCATCCTCGGCGACTGGCGTGAACCCGATGTGATGCGCTTGAGCCCGGTGCCTTTATATAACTCGTTTAAAGATGTTTATATGGCAGGAAAGGTGTTGAAAGAAGCTCTCAAATAACCAGCGGCAAATAAAAAGGCCACAAAGGCACTAAGACAAGAAGGGAAAAGCTTAGTGCCTTTGTGTCTTCGTGGCAAAACAACCATCCATGCTCAAAATAGCCTACGACCCCATATATGCCCACCCATTACCCGAGGGTCATCGTTTCCCGATGCTTAAATATGAGCTGATACCGCAGCAGCTTTTACACGAGGGGACCATAACCCGCGAAAATCTGTTTACGCCCGATGGCCCTGTTGCCGAAGACATTATTTTGTTGACGCATGACAAAGCCTACTGGGAGCAATTACGCGATCTCACCATTTCTGCAAAGGATGAACGCCGCATTGGTTTCCCCATGTCAGCACAATTGATCAGGCGTTCGGCAACCATATCGCAGGGAACCATTCAGGCTTGCCATTACGCCTTCGAAAATGGGGTCGCTTTTAACGCAGCAGGCGGTACGCATCACGCCGGTACCAATTGGGGCGAAGGTTTTTGTATGCTGAATGATCAGGCAATTGCAGCTAATTATTTGTTAAATAATAAATTAGCCTCATCTATATTAATTATTGATTTAGATGTACACCAGGGTAATGGTACTGCGCAGATATTTGAAAACGAGCCGAGGGTGTTTACTTTTTCCATGCACGGGGCTAATAATTTTCCGTTCCGAAAGGAGCGGTCTGACCTGGATATCCCTTTACCCGATCATATCGGCGATGAGCAATATCTGGCAATTTTATACGATACCCTGCCCAAACTCATCACACAAACAAAACCCGACTTTATATTTTACCAGGCCGGTGTAGATATATTAAAAACAGATAAGTTAGGCAAGTTCGACCTAAGCAAAGAAGCCTGCAAAGCCCGCGACAGGTTTGTGTTTGAACAATGTATCGCCAATAATATCCCGGTACAGGTAAGTATGGGCGGCGGTTACTCGCCCGATGTTAAAGATATTGTTGATGCGCATTGCAACACGTATAGGGTAGCGGTGGACCTGTATTTTTGATTCGCGAAGCGCATGGCGGTAAGCGCAAAGCGATTTTATACGCTACATATTTGTGATGTTCCCGCGCTTCGCCCTGTGCTCTAAATGCTCTGCTCTATGCGCCTTGCGCTAAGCAAATTAAACCGCACAAACAGCAATACCGACGATACCACCAACCCCAAAACCAGCCCATACCAAACGCCTACGGCGCCCAGCTTAAGGTGTAAGCCAAAATAGTATCCAACAGGTATTCCAACAACCCAATACGCCAAAAAGGTGATAATGGTAGGATAGTTAACATCGCCCATGCCACGCAAAATGCCCAGGCCAACTACCTGCGTACCATCGAACAATTGGAAGAATGCGGCTAATATAAGTAGCTGTGCTGCAAAGTATATAACACCGCTATCTGTAGTAAATAGGTAAGGTAAAATCTGATTGCCCAGGGTAAATATAATTGCTGTGCCCGCCATCAGCAGGATAACCAAATGGTAGCTCGATATAGCCGACTGCCTTAAAATCGCAAAGTTTTTAACCCCAAAGTTATTGCCCGATTTAATGGTGGCCGCCGCCGAGATTCCCGTTGCCATCATATACGTGAACGATGCCAGCGTAATGGCAACCTGGTGTGCAGCCTGCTGCACCGGGCTTATTGCGCCGATGATCAGATTAGCCCCGGCAAAAGCGCTAACTTCAAAAGTATACTGCATAGCTACCGGCGCGCCTATTTTTAATAGGTTCCAGCTACGCAGGCGGTCGATACTTTTCGCGCCAAAATCATGTAAGTACTTTTTAAACCGGGGCGACCGTAAAATATAGATGGTCATCACCGTAGCCATTACACAACGGTCAATTAAAGTGCTCAAGCCTACGCCACGCGTGCCCATCGGCACAATGCCAAACAAGCCCTTAACAAAGGTTATCCCCAAGCAAATGTTGAGCAGGTTGCCCCAGATGGATATCTGCATAGCTTGTTTGGTGAAGCCCAGGCCTTCGGCAAACTGCTTAAAGGTCATAAATACCATTAACGGCACTATGGATATGGCTAATAAATTTAAAAAGGGCTTGGCCTGCTCAACAACCAAAGGCGATTGATGTAAATGATCGATCAGGTAAAAAGAACCGAAATACACAAAGCAGAAAAGCAATAAACTGGTAATAACATTGATAAACAAACTGTTTACCAATAACCTGCCGCACTCGGCATAGTTTTCCTGGGCGTTTTGCTGCGCGATGAGCGGGGTAATGGCATAAGAGATACCCAGGCCGGCCACCAGGATGATCACGAACACCGCATTGGCAAGTGATACAGCCGCTAAGGGGATAGTTCCGGCCCAATGCCCGATGATCATGCTGTCCGATATTTGCACGGCCATGTGGCCCGCCTGAGATATCATCACCGGGATGGCTAACTTTAAATTTTCGCGATAATGGGGTTTGTATTTGGTGTAAAGCTTTTTCATGCGGTACTTGTGTTGTGCCGCTTAGTCGAATAGCATCAAATAACCTTACAAGCGGTAAAAAGGGCTAACGGTAGTAGCCAACGCTACTGATTGTCGCGCCACTCGTATACCCATGCCGACTGTATCTGCTCCAAATGGCCTTCGGTGCTTTGTTCGCGGGTGCCGGCAAAATTAGGCAGGCTTAAAATCCACTCTAAAAGGTCGGTAAACCGGATGCGGTATATTTTCGACTCATCAAAATCATCACCAAACTTTTCGTAAAGCGACATGGCAATGTCCTCGTGGTCGTTCCAATGAATAGGTAGTTCAAATTTTTTATCGGTCATGGTTGGTTAGCTTTAAATTAGTGGCCCATAAATTGGGACTGGTCCGGAATGGTTACTTCAATATCGCCGTCTATCATTACACACTGGCAGCCCAGGCGCGATGTTATGCGCGGGTTTACGGCACGGTCAATAAAATCTTCCTCTTTATCCGATATCTCCTGGATGTTGTCCATCCCTTTGGTCAGGTACACGTGGCAGGTACTGCAGCCGCACACGCCGCCGCAATTATGCTGTAACTCAATTCCGTTTTCAAGGCAAACATCCAGTACCGATTCGCCTTCGGCTATCGGCAGCTCAACGCTATCGTGGTCTTTTTCCTCAAAATTTATTTTAATCGTAAAAACGTTCATCGCTGCAAAAGTAACAAAATTACCTATCGGCGTTAAGCTGATTATCCATTTTGATAATACACTGACTAAGCGCCTCATAAATAGCCTGCAATTGCGGTTGGCCGGTTAGCATTTCCTGGTGCATATTCATTGTTTTTTCGTCCTGACGCACTGCAGGGCCGGTTTGCACTTCGGCGGGCAGGCTTTGTTGTACTTTTTGCGCTGTTTCCAGGATGAGCGGCCTTAAAAGGTCAAAATCCAATTGCTGCTCGGCGAGCAGGCTTTGCGCGATGGCATATAGCGCATTCGGAAAATTGCAGGCAAAAACCGCCGCCAGGTGCAGGGTTTTGCGTTGCGCCGAGCTGATGCGGTAAACATTATTGGATATGGTTTGCGCCAGTTGAGTCAGGATACCGGTAATTTCGCCATCGCTGCCCTCAATGCACAAAGGCACGCTTCTAAAATCAACCTCTTTGGTTTTGCTGAATGTTTGCAGGGGGTAAAACACACCCGATGCTGGATTGTACTGTAAAATAGCTTCGATATGCGTAGCGCCCGAGGTGTGGACTGTTAGTTTTTGATGCACCGCCAGTTTTTGCGCTATCTGTTCAATAGCATCATCCTTTGCGGCGATGATGAAGATATCGGTTTCGGTATTGATGTCGTCAATATCAGCAATAGCATCAGCACCAACATGATAAGCTAACAGGGCCGCGTTTTGGTAATTGGGGCTATAAATCTGCACAATTTTATGCCCTGCGTTTTTAAATGCCGCCGCCAGGTGTGTTGCCACGTTGCCCGAACCAATGAAACTGATGCGCATATTTTTGAAGATAGTGGGATAGGTGGCAAATTTAGCAGAAAAATAGGATATAGGTGGGTTAATAAGCTAATACTTCGCCTCTCTGCATCGGACATTTTTAATATTTTGATGCCAAAAATCGCGCGGTTTAAAATTTTCCTGTTAAATTCACCAAATACACGCTGACCGCATTTTCTATTAACTTATGTACAACCGCCGAAAATTTATCAAAACATCCGCCCTGGGCGCGTCGTTAGCCGCGCTTTCCAAATCAGGTTTTAGTAAACCATTATCCATAAGCGATCCCGAAAGGTCAACTTTACCCGTTGTTATCTCTACCTGGGATTTTGGCATAGCGGCCAATAAAGAAGCCTGGAAAACATTGGAAAAAGGCGGCCGCGCCTTGGATGCAGTTGAAGCAGGCGTTAAAATACCCGAGGCCGACCTGCACAACCACAGCGTTGGCCGCGCCGGTTATCCCGACCGCGACGGGCACGTTACGCTGGATGCCTGTATTATGGACGATAAAGGCAATTGCGGCTCCGTTGCGGGTATGGAGTACATCGCGCACCCCATATCGGTAGCACGTTTGGTGATGGAAAAAACACCGCATGTAATGCTGGTTGGCGATGGCGCAACGCAATTTGCCGTGGAGCAGGGTTTTAAAAAGGAAAAACTGCTGACGCCTGAATCGGAAAAGGCATGGAAAGAATGGCTTAAAAAGGCGGAGTACAAACCCGAGATCAATACCGAAAATAAGTTATACACTCCGGGTACATTGCCCGGTGGCGCCGGTAACCACGATACCATTGGCATGCTGGCTATTGATGCCAAAGGCAACATCAGCGGTGCCTGTACCACCAGCGGTATGGCCTGGAAAATACATGGCCGTGTTGGCGACAGTCCTATCATTGGCGCGGGCCTGTATGTGGATAACGAGGTAGGCGGGGCCACATCAACAGGCGTAGGCGAGGAGGTGATACGCAACGTAGGCAGCTTTTTGGTGGTAGAGCTCATGCGTCAGGGTTACAGTCCTGAAGATGCCTGTAAGGAGGCCGTAAACCGCATTATCAAAAAGAAACCCGAAACAGCAAAAACTATACAGGTTGGTTTTTTAGCCATCAATAAAAAAGGCGAATATGGTGCTTATGCTATACAAAAAGGCTTTTCGTTCGCAGTATGCAACGCCGAAAGGCAGGACACACTGATCAAGGGAAAGAGTTTTTATTAAAAGGTTATTGACAAAAGTGTATAAATAAAAAAGTATATTTATACCAAATGATCACACTCGAGGTTTGTGCAAACTCAGTCACATCGGCATTAGCGGCGCAAAATGGCGGCGCTGTGCGCGTTGAACTTTGCGGAAATTTGCATGAAGGTGGTACCACGCCATCGCTTGGCCAGGTGGTTATGGCCAAAAAATTATTGAGCATTCCGGTTTACCCCATTATCAGGCCGCGCGAAGGTGTGTTTTTATACACCGAACTGGAGTTTGAGGTAATGAAGAACGATGTGGCTAATTTTATAACCGCCGGTTGCGATGGCATTGTGATCGGTCTGTTAAACACCGATGGTACTGTAGATAAGGAACGCAGTGCACAATTAGTTGATATGGCCAAAGCAGCAGGCAAGGGGGTTACATTCCATCGCGCGTTTGATATGTGCCGCGACCATTTTGAAGCTTTGGAGGATATCATCAGTATAGGTTGCGAAAGGATACTCACATCCGGCGGACGCAGCACTGCGATAGAAGGGGCTAACGTAATAGCACATTTGATAAAAATAGCAGCAAACCGTATTCAAATTATGCCTGGCAGTGGCGTTAACGAGCATAATATTGCCGACCTTGTTAAATATACAGGCGCTACCGAGTTTCATTCATCTGCAAAAATAAGGTTCGATAGCGGCGTACAATACCGCAACGACCATATTTTACTGAACGGTTTTGGTGAAGAATACACGCTTGAACTGACAGATGCTGAACGCGTACGGCGGATGATCGACATTGCCAATGGCTAATCTAAGCTATCTGCACGTCCTCCAGTACCTTGCCATTCTCGCATTTGATGATACGTGACGGAAACGCCCGGATGATCTGGTAATCGTGCGTGGCAACCAATACCGCGGTACCGCTCTGGCTTATCTGTTTCAACAGCATCACCAGGTCTTCCGATGTTTCGGGGTCAAGGTTACCGGTAGGCTCATCGGCTAAAATAATTTCAGGGTCGTTTAACAGGGCGCGGGCAACCACCACACGCTGCTGCTCGCCGCCCGATAGCTCATGCGGCATTTTATTGATCTTTGAGCGCAGGCCCACTTTATCCAAAACGTCTTTGGTACGTTCGGCTATCAGGTTTTTATCGTTCCAGCCGGTGGCTTTCATTACAAACTCCAGGTTTTGGGCAACGGTACGGTCGGTCAGTAATTGAAAATCCTGGAAAACAATACCCAGTTTACGGCGTAAAAAAGGCACTTCTTTATCGGTAAGCGTCTTCAGGTCGTAACCGCAGGCATGGCCCTGACCGCTGTTGATATGCAAGTCACCGTAGATAATTTTAAGCAGACTGCTTTTGCCCGATCCCGTCTGGCCGATGAGCCAAACAAAATCGCCTTTATCCACATGCAGGTCTACCGATGCCAATACCAGGTGCTTTTGCTGAAAAACATCAACACCGCTCAATTTTATTACCGAATTGCCGATCATATTATAGGTCCAGTTTTAGTATTTGCCCAAAGGGCGTTTCTTTTACAAGGTTCATTATGTACTCGGCCTTATCCGATAGCCCTATCTTATCCAGCGATTTTTCGGGCCGGTCTATCCTGAAATAAGCCAGGAGCGTAAATTTATCATCGCGTAGCTGCACGTAGTCGGGTATTTTGGCAACGCCTTTTACTTTGATGATATACATTTTTTGAGCTTAAAGCTAAAAGCACAAAGCTTGAAGCTGTTTCACCATTCTTTTGATCAAAGGTAACAATCCGCTGATAATTTAGGTAAGAGAATTTTTTAGTAGTGCGTATTGCGATATGCGTATTGCGATGGTTTTTTGGTACCATTAAGATTTGACAACTTTTTAAAAGTTGTCAAATCTGTTATCTTAGTTACAAACTCGCCACAAAGGGCGATTTTTTGATATAACAAGTGTCGGCTATTTGAGCGATCAAAAAATCCGCCAGGTCGCAGGCGTTGATATGTTCGCCCGGGCAGTCTTGCAAGTTGACGGCCAGCACACCTTTTTCATCCGTTTGAACGATCATAGGCAGCCGTACCATTGTCCAATCGATATTGCTTGCAGCCACAATATCATAGGCTTTTTGCTTATCAGCCACCACCTCTGCAAAGTTCTTCCGCATCCAATCCGACTTTGCTTTGTTTGCCTCACTTTTTTGGTCACCAGGCACATCGATGTTTAGCCCGCACACAAAAATGTAACGCTTAATGTGAAATTCGGACATCACCGCGATAATGTTTGAAACCGCAAGGCTCGCGGTCAATGGCTCATCTTTGGCTTGTCCCAAGGTGCTAATTATTGCAGCGCAACCGCTCAACAATGTCTTGACATCGGGTATGTTTTGGATGTTGCCTTGTATGACATGTAACGATGGGTGGGCGGGTTGATAATTTTGAGCATCGCGCATAAGCGCCTTTACTAAATATCCATCCTGTAAAAGTTTATTTACCAGGTATTTACCGGCTTTGCCGGTAGCGCCAATAACGGCGACTGTATGATGTTGGTTCATTTGATTTTTGTCTTTTTATAAAATGATTGAAATAGCTTGTATCAAGGGCAATACAAACACGGCAGGCATGGGATAGCCTGCGTTAATAAATTTTCAATATTTTATCAAAACAGTAAGATGCTCAAATATAACACTAATTCAGATCACTTAAAAACTCCATCGTGTCCACACCATCGGCATAATCCCACAATTTAGGTTTCTGGCTTTCACCGAAACTAACCATCTGGTTATTCAAATGCAATTGGGTGCTGCTCACAATACATTGTATCTGCTCGCTTAAACCGGCTAAAGTGATCTGGGCATTATCCAGGTCGTCGTAATATTCAAAATACAAAACGGCGAGGGGCGAGGCCATGCGTTCATCTTCTTTAACCAGCAAAAAGCCGTTGTCCAGATGTTTATCGCCGTTTACAAGATAAATGGACTTGTTATAATCGTAATTGTTATTGTATTTGTGGTGGTGGATAATAGGCTGGTGTGGTTCTATCGCTTCAAAAAACGGAACAAAATCGTAACCTTTTGGCACCCACAGTTTGGACACATTGCGGCATCCCAACCCAAAAAAGTCGAAAATATCATGTCCTAATGAAAACAGTTGTTCTGTAGTTTCCTTGCCGGTAAGCACGGCCACGCTGTTGCGGTTTTTGCGGATAATGTTTGGTACCTTACCAAAGTAGTACTCAAAATATCGTGACGTATTGTTGCTGCCGGTGGCTATCACCGCGTCAAAATCGGCCAGGCGTTCAACAAAGCTATAGCTGTTCTTAAACTCAGGTGCTATCTCTACCAGCAGGTTTAAAATATATTTGATGAGCCGCGCATCCTGCGTTGATGCCTTGATGAGCGCGTGATGGCCCGATACCAACACGCACAAAACATCGTGAAAACCAACGAGGGGTATGTTGCCGGCGAGGATGAGGCCAACTTTAGCCCCCTCTAAATCTCCCTCGGAAGGGGAGACTTTTTGATTTGCACTTTCAATCTCTTGCTTCTCGCTTCTTGCTTCCTGCTTCTCGCTTAACCACCGTTCCAAATCCTCCCTGTTCAACATCGCCCCAATGGCTTTAACCGCGTTAAGGGTGTTCTCCGGCGTAAACCAGGCGTTGTAGTGGTGTTCGCTATTGATAACCTCCATTAGGCCATCGTCTGGCTGTGTTAATTTTTCGCCGAGTTTGGAAAGTCTATCAATTTGGTATATTTTTTTAGCTTGTGACATATTAATGGCATTGTTTAAAACTGCAAAACGGATTTTTTGTTATATTTGCACCCGTAAAGCCGCGAGGCAAAGTTAATTTTAGTTTAGATATATATTTTAAGAAAACATGGCGATTAAAATCACCGACGAATGCATTAACTGCGGAGCTTGTGAGCCTGAATGCCCAAACAATGCTATTTACGATGCAGGGGCAGCGTGGCGCTTTTCGGATGGTACTGATTTAAAGGGACTTATTGATTTTGGCGATGGTAACACCCTGAGTGCCGAAGAAACACAGGCCGCGTTGAGCGACGATGTATATTATATAGTACCTGATAAATGTACCGAGTGCGTAGGTTTCCATGATGAGCCGCAATGCGCCGCCGTTTGCCCGGTTGATTGCTGTGTGGATGACGAAGATGTACGCGAAACCAAAGAGGAATTGCTGGCCAAAAAAGAATGGTTGCACATCAACGGTTAATTAAAAATTAACGCTGAAATATAAAAAGGGAATGCATTAATTTGTATTCCCTTTTATTTTACCTCAAAATATGGAATACGGAATAATTAACCTGGCTGTGGTACCGTTACGCGCCCAGGCTAAGCATAGCGCCGAAATGGTTACCCAATTACTGTTTGGCGAAACTTTTGAAATTAAAGGCTATTACGAAAAATGGGTGCGCATTGTAGCCACCTTTGATGGTTATGAAGGCTGGCTGCACCAATTACAGTTTACGCAGCTTGATGCTGCTGCCTATGCCAATTTAGCTAATATCGCCGCCACCACAACCAAGGCGTTTGTTACATCGGCTGTAAAAGAAGCCGACAATACCATACTATACCTGCCTTTTGGCAGCACGCTGCCGTTTTTTAAGAACGGCAAATGCACCGCTGGTGATGATACCTTTATAGTAAACACACAAGGCGATATTACCAACCTGCCCGATATTGCTTATTCATTTATCAATTCGCCCTACCTGTGGGGTGGGCGCACCCATTTTGGGGTGGATTGCTCGGGCTTTGCACAGGCCGTATTACGTACCCAGGGCGTTAACCTGCTGCGCGATGCCTGGCAACAGGCAGAGCAGGGCACCATCGTCGACTTTTTACAAAGCGCCAAATTAGGCGACCTTGCCTTTTTTGACAACGAAGAAGGCCGCATAACCCACGTAGGCTTAATGCTCAATAACGAAATGATCATCCACGCGTCCGGCAAAATAAAAATTGAACAGATAGATGACCAGGGTATTTACTCAGCCGAACAAAGGCGTTATACGCATAAGTTGAGGATTGTTAAGAGGTTTTTGTGATTACACCGATTTTAGTTTGATTACACCGATTTGAAAAGGATTTCACGGATGGGCAGCATGATCAACTATCCCAATTTTTTAAACATTCGTTCTGCCAGATCTTCAATGTCTGTTTTGCGGGCCAAAGTATTCATCCAATCGCCCGGTATGCTTTCATAACCATAAAGCAAAGCAGCTAATCCACCTGTAACTGCAGCTGTGGTATCGGTGTCTTCGCCAAGGTTAACTGCTTTTAAAACAGCGTCCCGATAGTTCTCGGTATTCAAAAGGCACCATATACTTGCTTCTAATGTATGTAACACATAACCACTGCTGTAAATTTTATCTTCTGATAACAGCTTGATGTCACTGGTCAGCAGGCGGTCAAATAACTTTATTTCTTCAGGGTTGATCGTGGTTTTGCTTAGGTAGTCTATTACGATAGTTTGCGAATGTGCAAACGCAGTAAATTTATCGTCGCCATTAATCAGACACAGAGCAAATTCAAGATAATAGAAACACGAAAGCACAGAACGTAGGTGCCCGTGGGTCATCGCAGATACTTGTCTGGTCACCCTAAAACGTTCTTCAACAGGTTTATTATGAGTATATAATATAAGAGGGAGTATCCGCATCAGTGAACCGTTACCGTTGTTGCTGCTTTCAAAGTCGCCAGCTATGTAGGGCTGAGTACCTTTTAGCAATCTTTCAATAGAACGACGTGTGGTCATACCAATGTCGAACATCACACCGGTCGCTGTCCAGTAGTTGTCATATCTCCAATTTATAAAGTTTTGGGCAATGTTACTCAAATCAAAACCGTTGGTAAGCGCCTCTGCAAGGCAAAGCGTTAGCGAACCATCATCAGAAAAAGTTCCTGGCGGCATATTGTATGACCCATAGCCCCGCATGTTGGTTACCGGGCTATCTCTTAGTTGTTCACGACTTTGAAACTCGACAGGTACCCCAATCGCGTCACCAACGGTCACGCCGAACAGTATATCCTTGCAAACTTGAAGATCTATCTTTGTCATCGTATGTGAAAGATAGGAATAAGATATTGATCGGTGAAATCATTCTCAATCACTGAAATCCTAATAAAACAAAAATACCAGTCCGCTAATGCAAACTGGTATTCAAATCAAACATAGTAAAAAACATTTTTTCTGGATTACACTGATTTTAAGATTGATTACACTGATTTTTATCAATGAAACCCCTAACTAATCAGTGTTATCTCCCAATAAATCGGTGTAATCCCCTTTAATAATCAGTGAAATCCCAATATTACATGGCTTCCGAAACTACCTCGGTAACCTCGGGCACCATACGTTTCAACAGGTTTTCGATACCCGATTTTAGGGTAATGGTTGACGATGGGCAGCCGCTGCATGAGCCGCGCAATTCAACAGTTACCACACCCTCGTTAAACGATTTGTAGGTGATTGCCCCGCCGTCCTGCTCAACAGCCGGGCGTACGTAATCCTGCAATATCTGTTGTATCTTAATTTCGGCATCGGTACCCTCGAAAATAACTTCTTCCTGCTCTTTTAGCTGAACAGCCAGTTCCGATTCCACCGCACCTTTTACAAACTCTTTCAGTATCGGCTCAATATCGTTCCAGTCGCTGCCTTCGGTTTTGGTTACCGTAACAAAGTTGCTGGCGAAGAAAACCCCGTTAACAAACGAAAATTTGTACAGTTCTTTAGCAAATGGCGATTTTTCGGCACTTTCTTTGGTCGCGTAATCCACACTTCCGTTGATCAGCAGTTTATTCACAATAAACTTCATGGTTGCCGGGTTCGGTGTAGCTTCGGTATATACGTTGATATTCATGGTTTCCTTTTAATAATTGAGAACAAAATTACTTAGCTTTTTCCGGTTTCAAACAACCCGGCTATAGTATGACCTGTAAATGACACCTTGAATATCGAACACCGAATGTTAAATGCCGAATATCAAAGTTTTTACTTCGTCATTCAGTATTCATTATTGGCTATTCGATATTTCTTTCCTCATATCCCCGTATAATTCGACGGCGTGATGAGCATGATCTCCTCCTTCACCTTTTTGCTTACCTGTAGTGTGTTTACAAAGCTGGCCATAGTTTTGGCATTTATCTCCTGGTTGGTACGCGTCAGTTCTTTTAAAGCTTCGTAAGGGTTAGGGTAGCCTTCGCGGCGAAGGATGGTTTGTATCGCTTCGGCTACAACTGCCCAATTGGCTTCAAGGTCGGCGTTAAGCGCGGCCTCATTAAGCAATAGTTTATCCAGCCCTTTAATGGTCGATTTTAATGCGATCAGCGTATGGGCTATCGGCACGCCAATGTTGCGCAAAACGGTCGAGTCCGTCAGGTCGCGCTGCAGGCGCGATACCGGCAATTTGGCGGCAAGGTGCTCAAACAAGGCATTAGCAATACCCAGGTTACCCTCCGAGTTTTCAAAATCTATCGGGTTAACCTTATGCGGCATGGCCGATGAGCCAATTTCGCCGGCCTTGATCTTCTGCTTAAAATAATTCATGGATATGTAAGCCCACATATCCCGGTTCAAGTCTATCAGTATATTGTTGATGCGTTTAAAATTATCGCAGTGCGCAGCAAAATTATCGTAATGCTCTATCTGGGTGGTGTGTTGCGACCGTTTCAGGCTCAGCACATTATTTACAAAGTTATTACCAAAGGCTTTCCAGTCTACCCCAGGGTAGCCAACATAATGCGCATTGTAATTGCCTGTTGCGCCGCCAAATTTAGCGGAGTAGGGTACCTGCGCAAATAACTCCAATTGGGCCTCCAAACGCTCCACGAATACCATAATTTCTTTGCCAAGCCTTGTTGGCGATGCAGGCTGCCCGTGGGTATGGGCCAGCATGGGTACGGCTTTCCATTTTTCGGCGTAGTTTTTTAACTGGCTGATCACCTCGTTCAGGTTGGGCAGGTACACGTTGTTCACAGCCAGTTTAAACGAGTAGGGTATGGCCGTGTTATTAATGTCCTGCGATGTTAACCCAAAGTGAATGAACTCTTTATACTCGCCGAGCGACAGTTCATCAAACTTACTTTTGATAAAATATTCTACCGCTTTTACATCGTGGTTTGTAATTTTTTCCGTATCTTTAATGAGTTGCGCATCCTTCTCATCAAATAAAATATAAATGTCGCGTAACTTTTTAAACAGCTTTTTATCAAAATGCTGTAGTTGTGGCAAGGGTATCTGGCATAAGGCTATAAAGTATTCTATCTCCACAAATACGCGGTACCTGATCAGTGCCTCCTCCGAAAAATAAGGTGAAAGTTCTTTAGTTGTGTTGTGATAACGGCCGTCAATAGGTGAAATTGCTGAAAGAGGAGATAGCATATGGTATGTTAATTTTTTGCAAAGTTAATAAAGATACGCAAACCTCATTTTGATCGTCGTAAATAATCCAAACGTTCATTGTCAAAAATAAGTAATGTTGTCGCATGGAAACTTTGAAATCAAAAAATGTTTCCATAGTTTTGACCCATCAAAAAAGTATGACACAGGCAGAACGAATTTTAGAGGGTGCAGAACAGCTTTTTTTTAAAGCAGGCATACGCAGCGTAACCATGGATGATATTGCCCGGCACATAGGCATGTCCAAAAAAACAGTTTATATTTTTTACAAAGATAAAGATGAACTGGTAACCGCCCTGGTAAGCAAAAAGCTGGAAGAGGATAAAGAGCGGATGTGCAGTATGGCGGCCGAATCGGAAAACGTAATGGAGGAAATGATCACGATGATGAAATGCGCCGAGGATTTCTTTTCGAAGATAAACCCCATACTGATACACGATATGCAAAAATACTACCCGGCGTCGTGGCAGTTGCTGCAGCGCTTTAAGGCCGAAATAGTGGTTGATAATTTGCAGAACATTTTAAGCCGCGGAATTGAGCAAGGCTATGTAAGGCCCGAAATAGACACCAAAACAATAGCGCGGATGCACGTCTTGCAGGTTGAGGCAGGGTTTAACTCTATGTTGTTCCCCCCGGGCGAATACAATATCTGGAAAGTGCAGCTACAGTTTTTAGAGCATTTTTTATACGGAGTATGCACCCCAGTAGGCTACGAACTTTTGGACCGCTACAAAAACATGATCGAACAGGAATAAAAAACCAAACTAATAATTACATATATAATATGAAAAATCTACTTCTACTATGCTTCTGCCTTATACTATATGCTGCTACGGGCAATGCGCAACAACAGCCCGCTAAAACATCATTTGCATTTAGTCTGGCCGATTGTATCAACTACGCGTACGAACACCAGGACACAGTAAAAAACGCTACGCTGGATGTTAAAAGTGCCGATTATAAGATCAAAGAAACCATTGGTACCGGTTTGCCGCAGGTATCGGGTTCCGTATCTTTCCAGGACTTTTTGAAACCACCGGCAACGGTAGGCCCCAACTTTTTAAGCGGCGGGCCAATTGACCCGGATGCACCATTGATCAAATTTCCGTTCGGTGCTGTAAAGTACAATAACACCTATTCGTTACAAGCTACACAGTTACTGTTTAGTGGCACTTTTATAGTTGGTTTACAGGCGGTTAAAACGTTTAAAGAGCTTTATCAGCGCAGTTTAACACGATCAAAGATCGAAACCAATGTAAACGTGACCAAAGCTTACTACCAGGTATTGGTAAGCGGCGAGCAGGTTAAATTGCTCGATATCAATATTAACCAGCTTAAAATGCAGCTTGATCAAACCACAGCACAAAACAAACAAGGCTTTGTCGAAAAAATTGATGTCGACAGGTTATCAGTTCAATACAACAACCTGGTTACCACCCGTGATAATGCCGCGCGTGCTATCGCCTTATACATTCAGATGTTAAAATTCCAGATGGGGATGCCTATTGAGGAAACTTTAACACTAACCGACAAACTGGAAAACATTAAGCTGGACCAGAGTGTTGCCCAAACAAGTGTTGATACAACGTTTTACCACAACCGTATCGAATATAGTTTGCTCGAAACCAATCTGAAACTGAACATGCTCGATGTTAAGGATAAAAAAGCGGCTTATTTGCCATCGGCTGGCTTAAGTGCCGGTTTTGGCGAGGTGTTTCAGGAAAATCAATTGCGGTATTTGTACAACAACATGTACCCTAACAGTTATATTGGGTTAAGCATCAACATCCCCATATTTAACGGCGGACAGCGTACCAACCAATTGCGCCAATCGCAAATAAATGTGCAAAAAGCTCAAAACGATCTGGATAACGCCAAAAACGGGTTTAAACTACAAGCAGCCGCAGCACAAACGTTGTACTACAACAGCATACAATCGTTAAACAACCAAAAGCGCAGCCGCGAGCTTGCGCTCGAAGTGTTGAGGGTATCAAAAATTAAATATGGTCAGGGCGTAGGTTCGAGCATCGAAGTTACACAGGCGCAATCAGCCGTCGAAACTGCCGATAATCAATACATTCAATCCTTGTACCAGGCTTTGGTAAGCAAGGTAGACCTGGATAAAGCATACGGAAAAATCAACTAACCTTATAATAACAACATACAATGAAAGCAAGAATAATATTACTAAGCGCCATCGTGTTTTTGGCAGCTTGCACAAATAAACCAAAAGATCCTAAAACCCAACTGGACGAACTGAAAGCCCAGGCGGCCGACATTAATCAAAAAATAGCTGCCTTAAAAACCGCTAACCATATTAAAGATTCGGTAAAAATAACCGATGTAGGTGCCATAACAGTTAAAACGGGCAGCTTTACCAACTATGTGCAGTTGCAAGGCCGCGTTGATGCGCAGGATAACGTAACCGCTTATGCCCAGGCTCCCGGCATGATCACCAAAATATATGTAAAAGTGGGCGACCATGTAACCAGCGGCGAGGTTTTGGCGCAGTTGGATAACAGCGTTTTAAAACAAAGCATGGCACAGGCAAGCGTAAACATCGGCTTGTTAAAAACCGTTTACGAGCGCCAGAAAAACCTGTGGGACCAAAAAATTGGCACCGAGATACAGTTTTTACAAGCGCAAAATAACCTGCAAAGTGCCCAAAAACAATTGGATGTTTTACAGCAGCAATCCGATCAATACCGGATCATTGCGCCAATAAGTGGTACTGTTGATCAAATGGACCTTAAAGTGGGTCAATCTGCACTGGCTGGTATTCGTATCGTAAATACAGATAACCTGAAAGTTAAGGCCGATGTACCCGAGTCGTACGCCACAAGCGTAAAGCAAGGGCAGGATGTTTTAATACAGTTCCCCGATGCTAACGATTCGTTAAAAACCAAGCTGACGTTCGCAGCCAAAGTTATCGACCCGGCATCACGCAGCTTTGCTATCGAGATCAAATTGCCAGGTACAAAAAACCTGCGCCCAAACATGACGGCTATTGTAAAAATTGCCGATTACAGCAAAGCCAATGCCATTGTCATCCCGCTTAAAGCGATACAAAAATCGGAGCAGGGCGATTACGTTTTTGTAAACGAAAACGGTACAGCTAAAAAGAGAACGATCAAAGAAGGCGCTACCTATAACAGCCAAACCGAGATACTGGATGGCTTGAAAGCCGGCGACCAACTGATAACCGAGGGTGCAAGCGATATTGAAGACGGCGACAAAATAAAAGTATTGACCACTGGTAACTAATACAACTAAACTTATTTAAAATGCAAGACCAGGAAAAAGAATTCGGCCCCTCAAGTTGGGCAATTGATAATAAACGCGCTGTTTACGTGTTTATGTTCCTCATTGTGCTAATAGGTTTTGTAGCCTATTCAAAATTGCCCAAAGAGAACTTTCCGGATATTACCATATCCAAAATTTTCGTGAGTACACCTTATTTGGGTCAATCGCCGCGTAATATCGAGACACTGGTTACCCGCCAGCTCGAAAAACAGTTCAAATCGCTTAAAGGCTTAAAAAAGGTTACATCAAACACCCAGCAAAACGTATCAGTTATTACCTGCGAATTTAAAGCGGATGTCGATATTGATAAAGCCAAGCAGGAGGTGAAAGATGCCGTAGATAAAGCCAAGCAAGACCTGCCGCAGAATGACCAGAACTTAAAGGAAACTACTGTTTCGGATATCGACGTAGCCGATCAGCCTATCCTGAACATCAACCTTTCGGGAGATTATGATCTGAAAAAATTAAAGGAGTATGCCGATAATTTGAAGGATGATATTGAGGCCATGAAAGAGATAAAGCAAGTGACCGAGGTAGGTGCCTTAAAGCCCAATATCCAGATCAATGTGGATATTAATAAAATGACGGCAGCTCAGATCAGCTATCAGGACATTATGAATGCCATAGGTTACGAAAACATCATTTCCACAGCCGGAACGCTGGTTAACGATGGTGTACAGCGGGCTATTGACATCAAACAGGACTTTAAAAGCGCAGCCGAAGTTTCCAACATGGTCATCCGTAACCCGCAAGGCCGTGCTGTATACTTACGCGATATTGCCGATGTAAAAGAAGGTTTCCAGGATCAGGAAAGCTATGCCCGCTTAAAAACCCCCGCTGAAACGAACTTTAAAAATGTAATTACACTGAATGTAAGTAAAAGATCGGGCGAAAACCTGATCGAAGCTACCGACAGTATTTATGCGCTCATCAAACACAAACAGGCTACCGTTTTCCCCAAAGGCTTAAATATTACAGCCACGGGCGACCAGAGCGATAAAACCCGTTCGACGCTGAATGACCTGATCAATACCATCATTATCGGTTTTATATTGGTTACGTTCATCCTCATGTTCTTTATGGGCAGCACCAACGCCTTGTTTGTGGCCTTGTCGGTTCCGCTGTCGTGTTTCATCGCATTTATCATGATGCCGACGATAGGTTTCACGCTCAACATGATCGTGCTGTTCTCGTTCCTGCTGGCATTGGGTATCGTGGTCGATGACGCCATCGTGGTTATCGAAAACACGCACCGTATTTTTGCCAACGGCAAAGTGCCTATTGTAAAAGCAGCCAAAATAGCTGCCGGCGAGGTATTTATGCCGGTATTCTCGGGTACACTCACCACCTTGGCCCCATTTGTGCCATTAGCTTTCTGGAATAGCTTGATCGGCCACTTTATGTTCTTTTTACCGATCACGCTCATCATTACTTTGTTAGCTTCGTTGGTGGTTGCCTACATCATGAACCCGGTTTTCGCGGTCGATTTTATGAAACCGCATATCGAAGGCGAGCATGATCATCCTAAGTTTGATAAAAAGACGGTTCGTACCAGCATTATTTTAGCGGTCATTGCCCTTTTTGCCTATGCCATTAACTTTGGCTTCGGTAACTTTATGGTGGTAGTTATTGTGTTGTTCCTGTTCAACCACTTTGTGTTGGTCAACGTGATCGATAAGTTCCAGAAAAAGGCCTGGCCACGCTTCCAAACCTGGTATGCACGGGTATTGGAAGGTGCTGTTCGTAGTCCATGGTGGATATTGGGCGGAACTTTTGTGCTGTTTTTCCTCACCATCGGTTTTGCAATTGTAAGTCATTTGCCCGTCGAGCAATTCCCCTCGGGCGACCCTAACTTTGCCTTTGTGTATGTAACCATGCCTACCGGTACCGATCAGGGCACAACCAACGCCGTGGTACAACAACTCGAAAAACGCGTTGCCGCTGTGGTGGAACCCGACAAGGACATTGTTTCGTCTATTATATCCAATGTATCGGTTAGCGTTACCGACCCATCCGACGAAGACCAGGGCACTTACTACAACAAGGGTAAAATAACAGTGGCCTTTGTTAAGTACGCCGACCGTCATGGTAAAGATACCAAAACCATTTTGGCCCACATCCGCCAGCAGGTACAGGGTGTGCCCGGCGCAAAAATAGCCGTGGCGCAGGAAGCCAGCGGCCCGCCGACACAAAAAGAGATCAGTATTGAAATAGCAGGCGACGATGTTGACTCTCTGGTGCACACCGCCGACAGGCTTAAAAAATTCATCAATGCCCAGGGTATCGATGGTATAGAAGGCTTAACGCCCGATGTGCAGGCCGATAAACCGGAGATCATTTTTGATGTAGACCGCGAACGTGCAAACCGCGAAGGCGTATCAACAGGCCAGGTAACCCAGGCATTAGGCGTGTCGGTATTCGGGCAAAAAGCATCAGATTTTAGAAATACCACCGAAGATAATTACGAGATCGACGTACGGGCAAACGAAGCCCAACGCTATGATATTGATGCGTTGCGGAACTTAAAGATCACCTATCGCGACCTGGCTACTGGCGGGCAGGTACGCCAGGTGCCTATATCGGCCTTTACCGATATCAGGTACACCAACACCTATGCCAATATTAAGCATAAGCAACAACGCCGGGTGATAACTTTGGGTTCAAACGTGATCAAGCCTTATAATGGTGCTGCCATCAATGCGCGCATTTTGCAAGCACTAAAAAGCTTCAGATTGCCACCGAACGAATCGATACACATGGGCGGCGCGCAAGACGATCAGATAGAGACAGCTACCTTCCTGGGCACAGCTTTAATGGTGTCGTTCGGTATGATACTCATTATCCTGATGGCTTTGTTTAACTCGGTGGGTAAAACCTTTATCATCCTGAGCGAGATATTCTTTAGCATCATCGGGGTGTTCCTGGGCTTAAGTATCTTCCACATGACATTCTCTATCGTAATGTGCGGTGTGGGTATCATAGCCCTGGCCGGGGTGGTGGTGCGTAACGGTATATTGCTCGTCGAGTTTACCGATATGCTGATAGATCAGGGCCAAAGCCTGCATGATGCCGTTGTTGAGGCTGCCCGTACCCGTATGACGCCCGTATTGTTAACGGCCTTTGCAGCTATCTGCGGTTTGATACCTTTAGCTATCGGCTTTAACATTGATTTCGCCGGGTTGTTTACCCACTTTAAACCACATATTTATTTAGGTGGCGATAACGTAGCATTCTGGGGCCCGCTGGCCTGGACCATGATCTTTGGTTTAGGTTTTGCAACTATAATTACATTGATATTGGTGCCGTGTATGTACATTATCCGTGTAAACATGAAAACCGGATTGAAAAAGTTTTTTGGTATAACCAAGCCCGCCGTTGATAAAACGGCAACAGCCTAAATAACATACGGTTAATTTAAAACCGAAAGTCCCCTGTACAGTTCATTGTACAGGGGACTTTTATTTATACAGTAAAAAGTATAGCGAACAAAAAAGCCATTGTGAAACTCACAACGGCTTTTTTGATTTCTTTGAGAAAAAAATTACATTTTTTTCTTGCCAGTGTCAGTTTTCATTTTACCGGTGTCAGTTTTCATTTTACCAGTGTCAGTTTTCATTTTAGCAGAATCAGCCATTTTAGCCGAGTCAGCCATTTTAGCTGAATCAGCAGCCGAAGTTGATTTTTTACCTGAACATGAAGCGAAAGAAACCGCTACCGCTAACGCTAAAGCGCCTAATTTGATTGAATTTTTCATTGTTAGTTTTTTTTTAAGTGATTAATAGTTACGCTTAATACTGTAAACAAAAAAAGGTAACCCTTTCATTTGAAAAAAAATGAAAAGGATACCTTTCTAACAAGAAAAACTATTTCAACTAATTATTTTTTAGCTGTATCTGGTTTTTTTGCAGTGTCTGGTGGAGTTACTTTAGCAGTATCATGTTTTGCAGTATCAGGAGTTTTAGCTGAGTCGGCAGCCGAAGTTGATTTGCTACCTGAGCATGAAGCGAAAGATACAGCTAAAGCCAAAGCTAAAGCGCCTAATTTGATTGAGTTTTTCATTTTTTAATCTTTTTAAAATGTGATCGGATATGGGTTAATACATAAACCCCAAAAAGGTAACCCGCTAATTTGCATAAAAACTATAAATTCTATAGTTTTTATGCAAATTCGTTAAGTAATAGACTTTTATGAGGTGATTCCCATAAAAAAAGGTTAACAAGAGCTATTTCCTGTTAACCTTTTTACTAATCACTTTAAAAAAAACTACATTTTTTTGGTAGTATCTGTTTTTACAGTGGTAGTGGTGGTTTTAGTAGTATCTTTTTTACCGGTGTCCGATTTTAACGAATCTGTCTTTACAGTAGTTGTAGAAGAAGAATCAGTAACAGATTTTGAAGAATTACCCGAGCATGAAGCAAATGATACAGCTAATGCCAAAGCTAAAGCGCCTAATTTGATTGAATTTTTCATAAGACTATGTATTTTAATTAATAATTTAACCTTAATACTGAAATTAAAAAAAGGTAACCTTATAATTAATTTATTTTTTAATATACGTGCTTTGCTTGGGGGGCTTAATCAACTACCACCTATTTCAAGTAAGATCAGCTAACAAAAAAGGGTTAAGAAAATTTAAACTTTCTCAACCCTTTTATTTTATTAGTAGAAACTAAAAATTACATTTTTTTAGTTTCTGTTTTTTTGGTTTCAGTAGTTACTACGGTGTCTTTTTTAACCGGCTCAGATTTAACTGAAGTATCTTTTTTAGTTGTATCAGTAACAACTGTTGTAGTTCCGTTTGTTGTAGTATCAGAACCCGAAGTTGATTTGTTACCGCCACAAGCTGCAAACGATACAGATACTACCAATGCTACAAAGCCTAATTTAAATGCGTTTTTCATAAAATTTGATTTTTAATGGATGAATTTATACCCTTAATACCAGTTGTATAAAAAGGTAACCCGCTTAAATAAAATTTTAGTTAAATTAATTTAGTAAAATTTAATCATATTTATTTTTATGCGTTTTTTTTTCTTTAAATTAAAGTAACAATAGGGCAGCTGGTTTATAAAATGTTATTGTTTTTCGGGTTACTTTTGCTTTTCAGATCAAACCTATCCAATAAAGTATTTTGCTTTTCGTTGGGTTACTATTCTGTATAACGTGTATTAAGTAGTGGATAAACATATAAGTATTTCAGCGCCAACCGACAACGAAGCTATTTTAGGCATACTTAACAACTCGGAAAGTATGCTGAAACGAATTTATATAGCCTACTTTCCAATGGTGCTGCAACTGGTCATCAGCAATAACGGTAACGAGGATGAGGCCAAAGATGTTTACCAGGAAGCGATAATTGTTCTTTATAATAAGGTACGTGCGGGTAATTTTGAATTAAGCAGTAAGCTTAAAACCTACATTTACTCAGTTTGCAGGCGCCTCTGGTTAAAACGTTTGAGCCAGATGAGCAGGTACGGTGGCGATATTCATGATTTTCAGGAATATTTGCCGGTTGACGAAGACCTGGTATCGCACGAAGAAAAGGATATCCAGTTCAGTAAAATGGAAGGTGCCCTGAGCGAGCTGGGTGAACCCTGTAAAACCATTATCGAAGATTTTTATATCAAAAACAGATCGATGCAGGAGATCTGCGAAAAATTTGGCTACACCAACGCGGATAACGCCAAAACACAAAAATACAAATGCTTGCAAAGGCTGAAAAAGCTGTTTTTTCAGCAAAAGTAAAGGAGAGCGTAATATGAGCGAGATCGAATTATTATCGGTGATTGAACGGTACCTTAACGGCGAAATGAGTGCCGATGAGCGTGCCCGTTTTGAAATGCTGCGCCATGATAACCCAACTGTTGACAGCCGGGTTAAAGAGCACCAGGATTTTGCCAACCGTTTAAAGCAATACGGCGAGCGCGTAGAGTTTGAAGGTCTGTTAAACGCCATCCATCACGAAATTGATGTGCAGGCGCTTAAGGATGAGTTTGTTCACCATCCGTCAATGATCGTGCGTATCTGGCGTAACCATCACTCTAAAATATCTATTGCGGCTTCGATCACCATTTTCGCGGTATTGGGTACTATGTTTTTGTCGGGCTATTTACGTTCGTTAAAACAGGAGCAAGCTTATATTGATCTTTCGCACGAGGTTGCTAAGGTAAAACAAAGCAACAGCAAAATTGTAAGTTCGATGAGCCGCCTGGGCATCAAATCTGCACCTGCTAATTACGGAAATACAGGTACCGGTTTCGCATTGTCGTCCGATGGTTATATCGTTACCAATTACCACGTGGTGCGGGATGCAGATTCGGTATATGTGCAGAATGTTGATGGCGATGGGTATCATGCTAAAATCGTATCCACTGATCCAACATCGGATATCGCTATCCTGAAAATTACGGATGGTACTTTTAAATCATTAGGTACATTGCCTTACGGCTTTAAACGCGGCAAAACCGATCTGGGCGAAGATGTATTTACCTTGGGCTACTCAAAACCAGATGCCGACGAACCTGTTTATAACATGGGGTATTTAAGTGCAAGCAATGGTATAAAAGGCGACAGCATTAAATACCAGCTGGCATCAATGGATGTTAGTTTTGGTAACAGCGGCGGGCCGCTGTTAGATAGCCATGGTAACATAGTGGGCATTGTAAGCAACAAACTGGAAGGTGCATCCTATGCCATCAAATCAAAGTATCTTTTTAAAGCCGTAAAAGCAGATTCGTTAGCCGACAAGTTGAACCTGAGTTCAAAAAACAGGATGGCAAGTTTAAGCCGTACGCAACAAGTATCAAAAATACAGAACTATGTATTTATGGTGAAAGTATATAACAGGTAAACCTACCGATCATAAAAGTATAAAGCCTTAGCTGATACCAGTTAAGGCTTTTTTTGTGATATAGACTAATGGCTCAAGACTCCGGGCTTACCTATCCACCTCACCGAGCACCAGGTCTATCGACCCTACAATAGCTATTAGGTCGGCTATCATTACACCCTTGGCCATCTCGGGTAATACCGAAAGGTTATTAAAACTTGACGCACGGGCCTTTACCCTTACCGGCACCTCGCTTTTGCCATCGGCAACAAAATAGAAACCCAGTTCACCTTTTGGGTTTTCGGCACGGATGTAAAAATCCTGCGCTTTTGGTATGGTTTTACGCGGCAGTTTGGCGCGCGGGTCAAAATCGGGCGTACGTTTCAGCTCTTTTTGCAGTCGCTCCAGGCATTGCTCCATAATTTTAACCGATTGTTCTATCTCGTCCACACGCACTTTGTAGCGGTCCCAGCAGTCGCCTACCGCACCCATTTGGCCTGTACCTATGGGTACCTCAAATTCAAGTTCGGGGTAAACAGAGTAGCCATCAATGCGCCTTAGGTCGTACCGTAGACCCGATCCACGCAGCATTGGGCCGCTGCAACCGTAGTTAATGGCCACATCCATTGGCAAAATGCCCACATTGGCGGTGCGGTTAATAAATATCTGGTTATCGGTGAGCAGTTGGTTCAGTTCAACCATTTTGGGTTTAAAATAGTTTACAAACTCCACACAGCGCTCCTCAAAGCCCACCGGCAGATCGTAGAACAAGCCCCCAACCCAAATATAATTGTACAACATACGTGAGCCCGATACCCACTCCAGCATACCCATAATATGCTCCCTATCGCGAAAGCACCATAAAAATGGCGTAAAAGCGCCTATATCAATGCCATAAGTGCCAATCGCTATCAGGTGCGCTGCTATGCGGTTCATTTCGCAAACCAGTACACGTATGTATTCAACCCTTTTTGGGATATCATGCTCAATACCCATCATCCGTTCAACGCCCATCACAAAAGCATGGCTGTTGTTCATTGATGCCAGGTAGTCCATGCGGTCGGTAAAGGGGATGGTTTGCTGGTACGTTAACGATTCGGCATGTTTTTCAAAGCAGCGGTGCAGGTAACCTATATGCGGTATAACTTCGCGCACAATTTCGCCGTCGGTTATCAGCTCCAAACGTAAAACCCCGTGGGTTGATGGGTGCTGTGGCCCCATATTGAGTACCATCTCATCAGCTTCGGCACCGGCAATTTTTTGTTGGTAGTTAATTAAACCCTGGTTATAATTCATTCGGCTGTAGTCAATATTGCGCTTGCGGCTCAACGGGCTAAAAATCGCAATAAAATTCCCAAAATAAAATAAATATTCCCTGTAAGGATATCACTTATTTTACGACTAACTTTATTTGATAAAACAACAAAACGTAATTAATGACCACTGATATAGTTACTACCGACCCGCGCCGGTGGGTTGGCACTTATGCCGATTATTTGTACGCTTTCGCGCGAAAGCGGATAGATGACGAAGAGCTGGTTAAAGACCTGGTACAGGATACTTTTTTGGCCGCACTGCAAAAGGTTGACAATTTTGAGGGAAAAAGCAGCGAGCGTACCTGGTTAACGGCCATCCTTAAAAATAAGATAATTGATGTTTACCGAAAAAAATCGTCGGGATTGACGGTCACATCGGTTAATGATGCCGAACGTGAACAGGCTGATTTTTTTGAAGATGACGGGCACTGGAGTAAAGCGCACAGGCCGGTGGCTTTCGGCTTAGAAGAACAGAACGCGCTCGAAAACAAGGAGTTTGCCCTGGTGCTTAAAAAATGTATGGACAAATTGCCCGCCTTGTGGATGGCTGTTTTTACGATGAAACATATTGACGAGGAGGCGTCGGACACGATATGCGCGCAGTTGAAGGTTAGTCCGTCAAACTTTTGGGTGATCATACACCGGGCCAAACTGAATTTGCGGGCTTGTATGCAAAAAAACTGGATATAAATTATGGGACCGATCAAAAAGATACAATACAATTGCCATAAGGCAACGTTGCTTCTGGAGAAACAAGAATTTGTGAAACTCAGTTTTAGGGAGAGTGTTGAGTTACGAATACATCTTGCGGGCTGCTCGGTTTGCAGGTTATACGGCCAGCAAACCCGCGCCATCAATAAAATGGTACAGCAAATATTTAAAACTACCGAATACAAACTGGACGACAACGCGAAAAAAAATATGCAGGACGCGATAGAGCAGGAGTTGGATAAAAAATAAAGAATGTTGTAAGGTTGATTATGTTGTTACGACAAAACAAGAAACAACAATTTATTAAAAACCAA